>WBZY01000399.1_pt1 | contig 33336 bp, 24 predicted proteins | sample 5204191 | NCBI WGS metagenome assembly WBZY01 (sample SAMN12344363, study PRJNA552823) | activated sludge metagenome | biome: Activated sludge suspended growth; feature: Anammox Sidestream; material: Wastewater; isolation source: activated sludge from anammox sidestream of wastewater treatment...
ATCGGGATTTCCTTTTTGACTTCGTGCGCCAACTCTTTGAGTCGCCCCTCGTAGATGCACACCCCTCCGCTTTCTGGGATGCGCTGGGGCCACGCTTCAATCTCGACGGGTGAGCCTGTCTCAGTCCAGAGATTTAATCCACGCTCCAGCTGAGTCCACAAGTTGTGCTCGCGGAATTGATTCGGAATATTCAATTGTTTCGGTCGCGGTCGCGTGGACGGATGATCCCACAACGTGTTGCCCGCGTCGCACGCGACGAGGATCAACGCGCTCAGCGCGCGCTTGCGTTCAGGCGTGAGGTTCAATCCGTCCATGCGATTGATGACCGTCGTCAGAAAATACAGGGGACGCGGCAAGTAATGTTGAATCGCTTCCTCCGCGTAGAAGCGATCGTCGTCGTCGAGTTTTGCCACGCGCTCGAACGCCCGTGAACGATGCAAGCCGTCCGTCGCGGCGATTTGCTTGGCGCGCTCAATGTCTTGTTCGGTGACGAGGCGCTCGCCCGAATCGTTGCAATGCGGGCAAGTGTAGACGCGGGCATACGGCGCGTCCTCTCCCTTGCGCCATAAAAAATGGTCAACCTGAATTTCCTGATTGCATTTTTCGCAAGTCGTTTTATACAGAGATTGCAAATGCGCGCCGAGTCGTTCCTCTCCCTTTTTGGCGGTTTCCAGTTCAGCCAACGCGGCTTTGAAATCGGATTCCGCTGGGGGATTTGCCGCAACCTCCAACAGAAACCGCGTGATCGGATTGTTCACCGTCACAAGCACGCGGTATCCGCTCCGCGCGGCTTCGAGGACGAGTCGAGGGGCGAATCCGAAGGGGTCGAGTAGCCAGCTTGAGGTCCGCGCGTGAACCGAAAGCCAGCGCGCGACACATCCCTCCTCCAATGGAGGAATAAATCGCGAAAGCGGACCCGCGTCCGCTGGCTTCGTCCCTGGAATGTACGGCTGGGCTTGCATGAGTTAAGTATACATCCCCACAATGATTTATGTTTGTAGGGGCACAGCGAAGAATCGAACAACTATGACGACGAATCGTTCCGCTGTGCCCCTACGATGTATGCGCGGCGAAAATCTCAAACAACGGAATCGGCTGATACAACGTGGCGATGTGTTCGACGCGTGAAATTTTGCGGAGTTCTGTTTTGATCTCGGCGATGCCGCGCTCGTGATACGCACCCGAATATTCGGGTCCCGCAAGCTTGCGCCCGATCTGATACAAAATATTTTCCGTCGGACCTGAGACAAGGAGTTGTCCGCTTGGCTTGAGTAGTTTCATCAGTTGCGAGAGGGTTTGCGGCAGATTGTCCACATGTTCGAGAACGTCGAGAGCGTTGATAAGGTCGAACGATTTTGGCGCGAGGGCTGAGATCGGAGTCTGGTTGGCGTCGATGACATCCACATTCGCCGCGAGCGGAATATGTTGCATTACTTTTTCGAGAGGGTGCAGGTCAATGTCAATTGCCGTTACGCGCTGGCTGTGTTGCGCAAGAAATGGAAGCATCACGCCGCTCCCACAGCCGAAGTCGAGGATGTGTTCGTGCGGCGCGGTTTGTTTGATGCGGTTCATTGCGATCAAGATCCGCTTCCAAAAGAGCCAACTGATGAGCCAGTTGGGAGATGAATAGGCGGGGAAACCGGCTTCGTCGAGCCGTCCCTTTTCGGATTCGGCAAGCACGTTGCGGATCGCGGCGCGGTAACGGGTTTTGTAAGCGGTGAAATCGGTGGAGTTCATAGAAGGTCTAATGTCATTGCGAGGGCGATGCTCTTTCGCCCGAAGCAATCTCCTCCTTGTGGTGGGGATTGCTTCGTGACGCCGCTTCGCCTTCGGACTTCGCCCTCCGCTCAGCGCGAAGCGCCACTCGCAATGACATGTTACGGTATCGCCCCATACGTCGGCGCGCAGAGGATATCGTAGTATTCGAGTTCGGTGGCTTTATTCTGTTGGGCATATTCGGCGGCTTGGTTGCCGATCTGCCGGACGGTGTCAATATTGGATGAAACTTGAGAGGGCCAGTAACGCGGGATGACCATGCGCGGGTCGTTGACGTAGCCTTCGGGGAGATAGGCAGGGCGCGCGGGGTCGGTTGCGTCTGCCAGCGGAATCCAGTTGTACATTACCGGTCCGCGTGGGTTGATGGTGAAGCCGAGGCGGAAGCCATGCGCGCGCGCAAACTGCACGGGTCGCACTCCGAAACTTCCACCGGGCCAGATGATTCCGACGGGAGTCTTTCCGAAGTTGGTTTGCAGATCGGCGATGGATCTCTCGAATTCGGTGTTGAGAAATTCATCGGTGGACGAATCGCTCATGTTGATGTTGTGGACGTAACCGTGCGATTGATGATCTACCCAACCTTCTTTTTCGAGGGCGACGTTCGCCTCGAGGCTGATCGCGCGCGGACCGTCCTCGAAACTGATCCAGCCGTTGACAACTTGCCAGCCGTATTTTTCGTAAAACGGTCGGAAATGATCGTTGAAATATTCGCCTTGATGACGATCATCGGCTATCAACAAAACCGAGCGCTGTGGGATGAAAGCGTTGCGATCTATGAAGTCCGCCATTTGAGTCATATTGATGGCTTCGAAGCCCTGGTCTTTCAAGTTGTTCATCATCTTTTTGAAATCAGGCACGAGGATGTCATTGGGGTCGTCCACAGAATCTCGATTGATGCCATGGAACATGATGACCATGACCACCGTTCCCGGCGCGGCGTTGTTCGAGTTCCATTTATTTTGCAAATATTCGCACGTATCTTGGATGTATGTGTGCGGAACATCCAGCGGATTCAATTGACCCGCCACAAACGTGTTTGGCAGCGCGGGCGGTGTGCGGATCGCGGTCGGAGGGGGGGCTGGCGTCTCCGTAGGGAGCGGAGTCGGCGTCGGCTGGAGTTGGGCGAGCGCGGTTTGAAGCGCTTGCGTGACCGCCGCGTCGATGTCCACTGTGGGAGGGGGAGGAGTCGAAGGGGCGCACGCGGCTAAAAGTATGGCGAGCAGGCTGAATGTCAGAATGAATCGTTTCGTCATGGGGGAGGGGTAGAGGATAGAGGGATAAGATACAAAGGTCGGGTTGAGTAATCCTGATTACGCGGCAGATTTGTTTTCAAGAAATTTCCAAAATAAACACATCCGTTTTTTGCGGCAGGTATTGTTACGGAAAGATAACGGTAATTCTATTGCCCTACTCGTGTTGTATAATTCGAGCAATGACAACCAACGAGCGGATTGACCACCTTGAACGATTGCTTGAAGTGGTGCGGGGTTTGACGACAGCGCCGGATATTGAAGCGTTTCTGCAAACCGTGATCACCGAAGCCAGTGAAATGACGAACAGCGAGTTTGCGTCGGTTCTCGAATACGACGATACCGCAAAAGAACTTCGCTTCCTCTCCATGGCGTGGATCCATCGCGAAGCGCTGCGCCCGGTCGGAGTGCCGTTGGCAGGGAGCGCGGCAGGCTGGGTCTTCCGCAAGGGTCAACCGCTGATTATACAGGATACGAAGGTTGACCAACGTCACTTCAAAGCGGCGGATCGTATCGCCCAATACGAAACTCGTTCGCTCGCCGCCGTTCCGCTGATTACACGCGGCGAAGTGATCGGCGTGCTGGAGGCGATCAACAAGAAGGATGGCGCGCATTATAACGAAGAGGATTTGGCGATTCTCTCTACGCTAGGCGCGCTCGCGGCGCAAGGGATGCAAAACGACAGCCTGCGCCGACAGGTCAAATCGGTCCGCATTGAAATGGCGGAACTCGAACGGCTCAAAACGGACTTTATTGCTGTTACCTCGCATGAACTTCGTACACCCCTTGGCTTGATCCTCGGTCACGCCACATTTCTGCGCGAACTTGTTGGGACGCAATATGCCGAACAACTCGATACGATCATTCGCAACGCCACCAAGTTGAAAGAGATCGTCGAAAACCTTGCGGATGTGGACAATTACCAAAAAGGTTCGGCGCGCGTGCGGAGCAATCAAGTCTCGCTCGCGCGGATCGTGGACGATGTGGCGCTCACTTTTCAGGATGAGGCGAAATCCCAAAGTGTTACGCTGTCGGTTGAAAAACCCGACCTGCCTTTTTACATGGATGCGGATGGCGTGAAGATCAACATTGCGCTCAGCAATTTGGTGAAGAACGCGCTTCAATTCACCGACCCGGGCGGGCGGGTGACAATTCGCGCGGGCGAGGAATCGGGTTATCTCAAAGTAGCGGTGGAAGACAGCGGGATCGGAATTCCGCCTCGCGATCTGTCGCGTATCTTCGAGCGCTTCTTCCAAGTGGAAACACATCTCACGCGTCGTCACACGGGAATGGGGCTTGGTCTGGCAGTGGCAAAGGGGATGATCGAATTGCACGGCGGGCGCATCTGGGCGGAAAGTGAAGTGGGGAGGGGAAGCACATTCACATTTTTATTGCCCATTCACCAACCTCAACCGTCCGAACTGAAGCCAAGCCCTTAATGGAATCAATCCGATCCGCCCTGCAAGGCGGATTTTTTCATACCTCAAAGTTGACTTGACGCTTCAGCTGGCGCATCAACGTACGTTTTGCTTTTTCCCTCTTATAATTACATACGATGCCTCCAAACTTCCTTGTGTTCGGAAACCTGACGCGTGAATTTCTCATGCCTGCTGAAGGACAGCCTCGGCTGGATGTTCCGGGCGGGAGTCTTTTGTACGCGGCGGCGGGACTAAAAGTCTGGGAATCAGATGTCGGCTTGGTAGGACGCGTCGGCGATGATTATCCGCGTCCGTGGTTGAACGATCTCAAGTCTCGCGGTTTTGATACGATGGGCGTCAAAATCCTGCCGCAGAATGTAGACTTGCGTGAATTCATCTCATACACCGAAAACTTCGAGGCGAATCAGGCAAGCCCGATCACGCAGTTCGCGCGACGCGGCATGACGTTTCCCAAATCTCTGCTTGCGTATCAACCGTCCGCCGAACGCGAGCCGGAAGAAGCGAAGAGACTGTTGGTGACCGATATCCCCGAGGAATATCATTCGGCGCGCGCCGCGTTGTTCTGCCCGATGGACCTTTCCACGCAGAATCAATTGATCGCCGGGTTGAAGCGGGGAAATGTTCACTCGTTCATTCTTGATCCATTGCCCGCCAAAATGACCCCGAAAGCGCGGCGGGAACTGCCTGCATTGTTGAACGGCGTGACGGCGTTATTGCTTTCCGAGCAGAAGTTGCGTAATTTATTTTGGGGCGAAACTCATGACTTGTGGGAAATGGCGGAAGCGGTTTCATTATATGGCTGTGACTATGTTGTGGTGAAATGCGGCGCGAATGGACAACTGCTTTACGTCGCAGGCACAAAACGGAAAGTGGAGATTCCCGCCTACCCGGCGCGCATCGCAGACCCCACCGGCGCAGGCGACGCGTTCAACGGCGGCTTTCTTGCAGGGTATTGCAAAAACTACGATCCGTTGGAGGGCGTTTTCTATGGAAGCGTTTCCGCTTCGCTGAAACTCGAAGGGAGCGGCGCGTTCTATCCGCTTGAGGTGCTGCCCGGGCTGGCGGAGGCGCGTTTGAACGCGGTGAAGGGGATGGCGCGGGAAGTTTAGATGAAAAGAGGATTGCAGAATTAGAGACTAGAGATTGGAGACTAGAGACTTGGAACTGGCTGAACGTGTGATCGAGTTAGCGATTCAAATTCAACAAATCGCTGCGCCAACGTTTGAGGAGGGAAATCGGGCGGAGTTCGTGCGCGGGTTGTTCGAGCGCGAGGGGTTGCGCGAGGTTTCGATGGATGAGGCTGGGAATGTATATGGACGATGGACTATGGACGGTAAACTATGGTCAAAGGTCAATGGTCTATCGTCCGCTCGAAAGCCATTGATCGTATCCGCGCATTTGGATACGGTGTTTCCGCGTGAAACGGATTTGTCCATTCGGCGCGAGAGTGGGAAGGTTTTCGGTCCCGGTATTGGCGATAATTCGCTCGGCGTCGCGGCGTTGTTTGGGTTGATGTGGGGGCTGACCTCACCCCCAGCCCCTCTCCTAAAAGGAGAGGGGAGTCGTGACATTTGGTTTGTTGCCAATGTTGGCGAGGAGGGACTTGGCGATCTGCGCGGGATGAAGGCTGTCGTGGATCGCTTCGGCGCGGACGTGTCAGCCTATCTCGTGATCGAAGGGATGGCGTTGGGCAGTATTTATCACCGCGCGATCGGCGTCAAGCGCTATCGCATCACGGCGCGGACATCGGGCGGACATTCATGGTCGGATTATGGCAAGCCGTCGGCGATTCATGAGTTGTCGAAACTTGTCGTGGAGTTAACTTCGATGAAGTTGCCCGAATCGCCGCGCACGACGATGAATGTGGGAAAAATTTCAGGCGGCACGTCGGTGAATGTCATCGCCTCTGAAGCATCGCTGGAATTGGACTTGCGCTCGGAGGGGGAGGCGTCGCTGGCGGAGTTGGTGTCGAAGGTGGAGCAAACGATTCAGTCGGCGAGCCAGCCCGAAGTGAGATTCGAAGCGGATGTCATCGGCGCGCGTCCGGCGGGGGCGATTGATGCGGCTCATCCGCTGATTCAACTTGCGCAGGAGTGCATCCGTGAGCAGGGGATCGAACCCACGCTCACTGCCGGTTCAACCGATGCAAACGTTCCGTTGAGCCGCGGCTATCCCGCGCTGGTGTTGGGAATTACCACTGGCGGCGGCGCGCATACACTGAATGAATTTATCAATCTTGAGCCGATCGAAAAGGGGTTGAGGCAGGCGGCGAGGTTTGTGGAGGAGTTAGTGAGTCGCAAGACAACCAATCTCTAGTCTCCAGTCTCTATTCAATCCTCCCACTTACTAATTACCAATTACCCACCCTTCAACCCCACCACCTCAAACACATCCAGCGGATGCGTTTTGCCTTTCACTGTGAGCGGCGCGAAGGGTTTGGCGTCCACTTCGTCTTTCACGCGTTCGTATGCCTCTTTGCTGATGAGGATTTGGTTCTTGGCGGAATTTTCCTGAATGCGTTTGGTCGTGTTGACGCTGTCGCCGAGGGATGTGAATTCGAGTCGCTTCTCGGTGCCGATCCAACCGAGCACCGCTTCGCCGTAGTGGATGCCTACGCCGAAATCGAGATGCGCTTCTTTCGGAAGTTCGTTGTGCAGTTTTGCAATCGCCTCGCGGATTGCCAATGCCGACTTGACCGCGCGCAACGTGTGATCGGGTTGCAGGATCGGCGCGTTGTACCACGCCATCACCGCGTCGCCGAGGAATTTGTCCACGGTGCCTTCGTGCGCCAGCACGGCTTCTGCCGCCGCGGCGAGGTATTGATTCAACACCGTCACCAATTCCTCCGGCGAATGTTTCTCGCTGTATGAGGTGAAGCCGCGCACATCGGCAAACAACACGGTGATGTACACCTTCTTGCCGCCCACTTGCAAACTGTTCGGATCAATCTGATCCAACACGGCAGGCGACACCATGCGTTGCAACAACCCGCGCTGTGCCTCGAGTTTTTTTCGTTCGGTCAGATCGTCCAGCACGATGGCAACGCCCTGCGTTTTTTGTCCCGCGTCCTTCAGCGGCGAAAGGTTCAAGCGCCAGTCCACGTTACCGCCTTGCGCGAGCGATTGGCTGAGTTCCAGCCCGATCAACGGCTTGTCGCTTTTCCGCACCGACTCAAGATGTGGGATGATGTCGTTGGCAAACACCGGAACCACATCATTGATTTTTCTTCCGACGATCTCGGCGGAGGCGCGTCCCAAAATGGACGCGGCGGCTCGATTGCACAGGGTGACCTGATTCTGCACGTCAGCCGTGATCACGCCTGAGACGATCGAGGCAAACACATCGTCCATCAGGTTCTTGAGTTCGGTCACTTCGGCGAGCGTGCGTTTGAGCGAGGAGAACAGCCGCGCGTTCTCAATGGCGACCGCCGCCTGATTGGCGAACGCAATCAAAAGGTCGCGGTCTGATTCGGAAAATATCCCCGTGCGGATTCGGTTGTCGGTGTAGATGACGCCGATCAGTTCGGTCTTCACCATCAGCGGCACACACAAGATCGAACGCAAGTTGAAGGCGATCACGCTCTCCTGCCCGCTGAAGCGCTGGTCTTCGAGGGCGTTGGTGGTGAGCACGGCTTCGCCCGCCTCGATTACGCGCTGAACGATGGTGCGGCTGATAGACGCTTCCGCCTGATTGATCGATTCCTGTTCCCAATTGCGCGCGATGCGGATGGCCATCTCGCCGCGTTCGTCGCGCAGCATGAGGAAGCCGCGTTCCGCTTCCGTGAGGCGGACGATGGTGTCCATCACGATCTGTAGAACCTCGTCAATTTCAAGGGTGGAGTTGACGATCTGCCCAATCCCCGCGAGGGCTTGTAGGTGGCTGTAGCGTTGTTCGTACGGAACGAGGACCGCGCTGATGCGTTCAAGCGAACCCTCGAGATTCTTCAATCCCTCAATGGCTTCGGGCGCTTTTGCGGCATCCAGCGAACTTCGCAAACTTGTGGCTTGCTTGGTGACTGCGACGAGCTGGTCGTTGATGGAGATGGCTTTGGTCCTTGCCGTGGTCGCCATGAGGGGTCCTTTTTAAGTGACGAATGGATTAGACGCGGAGCGAATATTTTCCTGTCCAAAAGTGACGGATGCGGGCGAGGATGGCTTGATATCGAATTACAAGCGCCGCACGCCTTGCCTTTCGGACATTCGCAATTCTGGAAGTATAAAGGGATGTTTGATGTTCGTCCAGAAGTATTTTTACGCTGGGCGCGATCTCAGGGAGCAGACCAGCAAGTTTGTCTGCCCGTTCGGAGGGGGTGGCGTGCAGGGGGAGAGGCTGTTTCACTTGCCACAGGGCGAAATTTATAGTATCGAATGCTTTTTCTATGGGGGTAAGTTTTACCCATCGCTCCCAGTTCAAAACCCAGTTGGGAGTTTCCACCCCGCCTCGTTCGATTGCAGAGCGAACCAAGGCAGGAAGTCGCTTGGGAAGCGCGTAACGGCGGTTGAGGAAAATTACCAGCGCGAGGATGCCCAACGAGATCGGTATGATGTAGACGAAGGGCGAAAATGGAGTTGCTGATGTCTTTAAACTATCCTCTTCAGGAAGGTTTTCTTCAACGAGGATATCCGATTCCAGATCGGGGAATACATTCTGGGACGTGGTTGGACCGGAGGAGGCGTCGTCTCGCTGAGCGCGCGGACGGTCAAGGGGATCTTGATTGCCGGTGGGTTCGAACTCTACCCAGCCGATGCCTGGAAAGTAAACCTCTGGCCAGGCGTGGGCATCCAATTTTCGTACCGTATATGAAGCGACGATCTGGTCGGGGTCGCGCGGCGACGAGCGGGTAACGGTCGGTTCGCCTTCGCTTGGCGATAAGCGGGTCGTGGTCGGTTCGCCTTCAGCAAATCCCACAGCCATGCGCGCTGGGATTCCAAGCGAGCGCAGCATGACGATCTCGAGGCTGGCATAGTACACACAGAATGCTTGTTTGTGTTTGAAAAGAACCCACTCAAGCGGATCGGTGTCGGACGGCGGTTCTGGAACTGTGGGAGCATATTCGATATTGGCGCGCAGATAACTGGTGATCGCGCGCGCTTTGTCGTATGGCGTTTCTGCATTCTCCGTGATCTGCTGTGCAAGGTCGCGGATTTGGGGAGATAGATCATTGGGGAGTTGCAGATATTTTTCGACGACCCACTCCGGATATTCCGTTCCGGCCGCTTGCAATTCCTCGATATTCGGGTTGTTTAGCGCGGCTTTCACTTGGTATGTCTCGCCGGGGAGCAGGGTGGGAGCCGCGTTCCAAGAAAGGACCTCTACTATCTCTCCCTCTTGCGCACTGATCGTGGAGCCTGGGCGGCTGACCCAGATCGCGCGCGCGGGCGCATAGAGCAACGCGACCGATTGTTGTCCAATTTTGAAGATGAAGTTTGCGCCGGTTCCTTCATCTACCGCGTTTATCAGCGGGCTGTCCGGAGAAAAATTGCCGTGACTTGTTCCAGTTGCGCTCCAGAGGTTATTTGTGAAGTTATCGTAAACCCTGCCGCGCCAGTAATAGCGCGGAGGCTGGATGCTGGTTGGCAGATCTGGCGCTTGGACTGTGAACATCACAGCCTCTGAAAGCGAAAATTCCTGCCCCAGTTCCAACTGTGCGCCGTAAAACTCCGCGCTTGGCGCGCTGCCGGTATGAGATTCTAATGCGCTCACCGCATTTTCGAGACGGTTGGTCATTGAAGTCCACGGTTGGGTGATTTGTTTCCACGTTTGCCTGAGCGTGTCTATTCTTGTTAACGTGGGAGGAATCGTCCATGCGGAGAAGATGAGTAAAGCGGCGGCGATTGCCATACCGCCCATCAGGTCGGCGCTGTTTTCAGGCGAGAGGAAGACGCGTTTATCCTTCCAGCGTCTTTGTTCTCGCAGGATGTTCAGCCTCCCCAGCAGAAAAAGCGCAAGTAGCACGAAAAGCGCTATCACCAATACTCGCTTAGGCGCATTATCGTAATTTTGAATAACGAGTATGCCGATCATGGATGGCAGGATTGCCGCGAGGAAGTTCTGGTGTTTTGTAAGTTGATAGCCCGCGGATGCGCTCAAAACCCAAAACGCGACCGTCATGATCGCGAGGAAGAAAAGAGGATCCTCCACCGGCTTTCGTGAAAAGAAATCGGATAAAGAAACGAGCAACCTTCCTCCAACGCTCAGTAACTTTTCCTCCAGCATGACCGGTCCCTCGATGATCGTTGTCCACTGCAAGGGAAGCAGGAACGCCATATAAAAGAAGGAGAGCCAGCGCGCCCTTCGTCTGGAAAATGTACTGTACCCCAGCGCCAGTCCGATCACCATGCCCATCCATGCGGAGCCGCGGATCATATCGAGCGAGGGTGTCCACTCTGTGATCGTCAAGCGCATGGTAAGGGTCTGCAAGAGCAGGAAAAGCAAAAGGACGGCTGTCCAATCCCACCAGTGAACGAGAGGGGGAACGTACGGTTTTTTCATCGGGGGTAGTGTACAATTAATGAAGGTAGGCGTCAAATACTGGAGAGGGGTTTTTGCTGGCGTTGAACAGAAAACCCGAAAACTGCAATGGAGGCAGATATGGACATCTTGATTCAAAACGGAATCAACTGGGTGATCGCAGTTCAAGCGCTGGGCGGTTGGCTCGAAGCGCCGATGCAATTCTTTTCATTTCTCGGCACGCAGGACTTTTTCTTCCTCGTGCTTCCGCTCGTCTATTGGAGCGTTAACGCCCGGCTTGGCTTGCGCGTTGCATTCATTTTGATCGCAAGCGTTACAGTGAATTATTTCGGCAAGTTATGGCACGCGGGACCCCGCCCATATTGGGTGAGTGGCGAAGTCAAAGCGTTATCTTCCGAAACATCGTTCGGCATTCCGTCCGGTCACGCGCAGAACGCGGTGACGGTCTGGGGCACACTCGCCAGCGGAAAAGAAAAATTCTGGAAGTGGCTTTCTGCCATCCTGATCTTCCTCATCGGCTTTTCAAGAATTTATCTCGGCGTACATTTTGTCCATGATGTGCTGGCGGGATGGCTGATCGGTTGCGTCTTCTTGTGGGCGTTCACGCGCTATTGGGATTCGGTCGCCGCGTGGCTGAACGCCAAAACCGTCGCGCAACAAGTGTTACTCGCATTTATCGTTTCGTTGGCGATGATCGTGCTTGGATTTTTTAGCGTACATCGTCTGGATGGATATGTCTTCCCGTCTGAATACGCAAGCAATGCGCTTCGTTCTTCCGATGGGCTGCCTGATCCGGTTTCGTTGGAGGATATCTTCACCGCCGCCGGGACGTTCTTCGGCATGGCGGCTGGCGCGGCGTGGATCGCGTCGAAGGGTGGGTATCAGGCTGACGGTCCGGGGATGAAGCGTTCCATCCGATTTTTTGTCGGCTTGGTGGGGGTACTCATCCTGTGGCGCGGTTTAGGTCTAATCTTCCCGCATGGGGAGGATTTCATCTCGTATTTTCTGCGTTATACCCGCTATTTGCTGGTCGGTTTCTGGATTATCGCCGGCGCCCCATGGTTGTTTTTTCGTTTCAAATTGGCTGATATGCCCAAGATATAGCGCTTCGCTTTGATATAATCCCAAATCTACGTATTTAACTTTTTGGGAGAGTATCTGACTCAATGACCCTCGAGCGCGGCGCGTTACTTCATAAACGATATCGAATTGTAGAAATTCTCGGGCAGGGCGGCATGGGCTCGGTGTACCGCGCCGTGGACGAAAACCTCGGCGTGGATGTGGCGGTGAAAGAGAACCTGTTCACCACCGATGAATACGCGCGGCAGTTCCGGCTTGAGGCGGTGATCCTTGCGAATCTTCGTCACCCCAACTTGCCGCGTGTGACAGATCATTTCGTCATCGGCGATCAGGGTCAATATTTGGTGATGGACTACATCGAGGGGGAGGATCTGCGTCAGCGCATGGAGCGGCAAGGTAACATCACGGAAGATGAAGCGATTCTGCTCGGCGCGGCGATGTGCGACGCGCTTTCTTATTTGCATACGCGTAAACCCCCCATCTTGCATCGCGATCTTAAACCGGGCAATGTGAAGATCACGCCGGATGGACATATTTTCTTGGTGGATTTTGGCTTGGCGAAAGTATTGCACGGAAGCCAAGCGACCACGACCGGCGCGCGCGCCATGACGCCGGGCTATTCCCCGCCGGAGCAATACGGCACGGCGCGCACGGACCCACGCACCGATATTTACTCGCTCGGCGCGACACTGTACGCCGCGTTGAGCGGCATCATCCCGGAAGACGGTCTTGCCCGCGCGATGGACAATACCCAACTCACGCCGTTACGCAAACGCAACGGCAAGGTCTCGCGGCGATTGGCATCCGCTATCGAAAAAGCGATGGGCGTTGACCCCGCTGACCGTTTTCAAAATGCGGACCAGTTCAAGAACGCGCTACTCGGTTCCAAATCGAAAACTCAGAGACTGCCGGGCGATTATGTCATCTCGCCGCCTCCGCCATCTTCGGAGGATTCGCAAAAGCGAAGTTCACTGGAAAAGGAATCGAATCCCATCTCCGATTTCAACCCGTCAGATTTGATGGGCGGTTCGGAGGAAGAAGCCCCGGTCTTCAAACCGCCGCGTAAGAAGAAAAGTTTTCTTCGTCGTTTGGTTTCAGCCTTGCTTTGGCTGTTGTTGATTCTCGCGGCAGGCGCGGTGGCTGTTGTGCGCTTCGCGCCACAATTTATTCCTCCGGTGTTGAAGAGCCAGTTGGATGCCTTGCAGATACCGTTTCTTGTGCCGCCGGTGACTCCGACGCAAATCGCTCTCTCTGCAACCTCAGCCGCAACCGAACTGCCTATTGAAACTGCCGTGATTCAATTCACAGCCACTCAGATGCCAACCGGTTTGCCGACCTCCACCGTCAAGCCGACGCGAACTTCTACGCCGACAAAAGATCCGCTGCTTACGATCGTGCCGACGGCGCTAGGCGGCACGCTTGGGCAGATCGCCTTTGCGTCTGACCGCACCGGCATACCTCAGATCTACATCATCAACACCGACGGAACCAACCTGCATCCCCTCACGAATATGAGCGAAGGCGCCTGTCAGCCGAATTGGTCGCCGGATGGCTCATTGATCGTGTTCGTTTCGCCCTGCCGAACCCGCGCGGAATTTTTCGAAAGCATCTATTCCAGTTCCAGCCTGTATGCCATCAAACCAGACGGTACGGAACAACGCTCGCTGACGATCATCCCCGGTTCCGACTTTGACCCGGCTTGGTCGCCCGATGGGGAGAAGATTGCCTTTGCCTCCGCGCGTGACGGACAGAAAGAGATCTATGTGCTTGCAGTCAATTCGGGCGCAGTAGTTCGCCTGACGAATTCAGCCTTGGGCGTTGAAAATACGCAACCATCTTGGTCTCCCGACGGGACGAAAATCGTATACACGGTAAAGCGTTTGGATGCCTATCAAGTTTGGGTCATGAGCGCGACCGGTAGAGATAACGCCCAATTGGTGCGCAGTGGACAAAAATTATGGGATTACCTGCCATTCTGGTCTACCGATGGCACAACCATCTTTTTCAATCAGCGCAACCTCGGACCCGGACGCCCGTGGTTGATGAGCATCCCATTTGCAGATTACGCCATGCGTGAAGCAGTCAAGTTGAATCTTCCCGCTCCCATCGAAGACGTCGAATTTTCGCCGGATGGGTTATGGATCACCTTCGAAAGCACCGACGAAAACGGCAACCGCGACGTGTATTTTTCATCGGTTACCGGCGGCAATCGTACGCGTCTCACTGACGACATCGGAATTGATTTCGACCCAGACTGGAGTTCGGCGCCAAAGCCATAAACAAACCCAATGCCTGCCTTTCCGATCGGCAGGCATTTTCTTATACACTTCTTATTGACTTCCCTTTTTGCCTCGTTTATCATTATTGCACGTTCAATAGCACTCTCGAAGCGAGAGTGCTAATTGTGTGAAGCCATGATCGAACTTACCGAACGCCAGAAGACCATTCTTCTATTAGTAATCCGCGATTACATCGAATCGGCGCAACCCATCGGCTCGAAACGGCTGATGGAACATTACCGACTCGATTTTTCGCCAGCCACGATTCGCAACGAAATGTCCGCGCTGACCGAGATGGGCTATCTGCGCCAGCCGCACACCTCTGCAGGGCGCGTCCCGACTGAAGACGGCTATCGCTACTTCGTCAGCCAGATGATGCACAACGCCGAACTCCCCCCATCGGTGCAACACACCATCTCGCATCAATTCCACCAATCCCGCGCCGACGTGAACCAGTGGATGACTCTTGCCGCCTCCATCCTTGCGCATCAATCGCAGGGCGTGTCGGTCATCACCGCGCCGCATTCCGAGCAAGCGCGCTACAAACATGTCGAATTGATCTCCACACAGGGACGGCAAGTACTGATGGTATTGGTGATGATCGGAGGGGAAGTCAGCCAACAAATCCTGACTCTGGCGGAACCTGTGACTCAAGAACGCCTCAGCCAGACCGCTACGCGTCTGAACGCCCTTTTGGCTGGTCTCGCCGTGGACGCGGTCACCGCCCTCCCAGCCCGCCCCGACGCGCTCGACCAGGATATCCTCACCCTCATCGCGCAAGAGATGCGACGCGCCACTTCCAGCGCTTCGGGTGAAATTTTTACCGACGGCTTGACCAACGTATTATCCGAACCCGAGTTCGCCGAAGCGGATGAAGCGCGGCGCGCCTTGAAAATTTTCGAGGAGCGATCTACCTTGCAAGATCTATTGACGCGCACAACAACGAACAGCAACATTGGCGGCTTGCAAGTCATCATCGGCGGCGAGGGCGAGTGGGAGGAACTGCGTCAGTGTTCGATGGTCATCGCCCGTTATGGCGTTCCAGGTATTGCCTCAGGCGCGTTAGGCGTTCTGGGTCCCATGCGGATGTCGTACACAAAAACGATTCCCACCGTCCGTTACGTGGCGGGTTTGTTGAGCGATTTGGTTAATGACACGATTGTCGGTGAATAACAGTTGAAAGAGTGATAGCATGACACACAAGAAGAATCATAAGCACGAAACACACGAGATCAAAATCGAAGCGGAGGAAATGCCCGAAATGGACGAGCAGGTTGAAGTGGATGTCGAAGCGTTGAAACGTCAACTCGAAGATGCCGAATCCAAATTAGCGGAAAGCGTCGAAGGTTGGCAGCGTTCGCAGGCGGATTTCCAAAATTATAGAAAGCGAGTCGAACGCGACAACGAAATGACATTCGCTTCGATGAAGGGCGACATCGTGAAAAAGATTTTGCCCGTGCTCGACGACCTCGAACGCGCGCTGAATAATCGTCCAGCGGATGACGCGTGGGCGAACGGCATCGAATTGATCGCGCGCAAGTTTCAAAATATTTTGGATGTGGAGGGCATCAAACGCATTGAAGCCGCTGGCGCGGAATTTGACCCGAAATTTCACGAGGCGATCTCGCACGAACACAACGAAGATTTCGAAAGCGGGCAAGTGATCGAAGTGGTGCAAAACGGATATATGCTCGGCGAGCGCGTGATTCGTCCCGCGTTGGTGCGGGTGGCGCAATAAAAAAACGTTTCGTCATTGCGAGGGCGGCGTTCGTCCGCCCGAAGCAATCCCCGCCAACATTGTGGGAGATTACTTCGCCGCCTTCGGCGTCTCGCAATGACGGGTAATGAATCAAAGGAGACCTTATTTCATGGCAAAAATCATCGGTATTGACTTAGGCACGACCAACTCCGTCGCGGCGGTGATGCAGGGCGGCGAACCCGTTGTGATTCCGTCGGCGGAGGGGGAGCGGCTTGTCCCGTCTGTTGTGGCGGTGAACAAGAATGGCGAACGACTCGTCGGGCGCGTGGCGCGCAATCAGGCGATCACGAATCCGCAGAACACGATCTTTTCGGTGAAGCGCTTCATGGGGCGCAAGTCAGACGACCCCGAAGTGGAACGCACGAAGAAGCGCGTGCCGTACGCGGTGAAAGCGGCAGACAACGGCGATGTGCGTGTGCAACTTGGTGAGAAAGATTATTCGCCGCCCGAAGTGTCGGCGATGATTCTTGCCAAGATCAAGCGCGACGCGGAAGCCTACCTCGGCGAGCCGATCACGCAGGCGGTCATCACCGTCCCTGCGTATTTCAACGACGCGCAGCGCAACGCGACCAAAGATGCGGGCAAGATTGCTGGACTCGAAGTCCTGCGCATCATCAACGAGCCGACGGCTTCATCGCTGGCGTATGGTCTCGATAAAAAGAAGAACGAGATCATCGCAGTCTACGACCTCGGCGGCGGCACGTTCGACATTTCGATTCTCGACGTGGGCGACGGCGTGTTCCAAGTCCGCGCGACGAGCGGCGACACCTTCCTCGGCGGCGACGATTTCGACCTCCGCATCATGGATCATCTCATCGAGCAGTTCAAAAAGGACAGCGGCATTGATCTGCACAACGACCGTCAGGCATTGCAGAGATTGAAAGAAGCCAGCGAGAAAGCGAAGATCGAACTTTCGACCACGATGCAGACGGAGATTAACCTGCCGTATCTGACGGCGGACGCGACGGGTCCCAAACATTTGGTGATGACCCTCACCCGCGCCAAACTCGAACAACTGACAGCGGATCTTGTCGACAGGACGATTGCCCCACTCAAGCAGGCTTTATCCGACGCTGGATTGAGCGCGGGCGACATCCACGAAGTGGTGATGGTGGGCGGCATGACGCGTATGCCCGCCGTGCAAGACCGCGTGCGCGCGTTCTTCGGCAAGGAACCTCACAAAGGCGTGAACCCCGATGAAGTTGTCGCGGTCGGCGCGGCGATTCAGGCGGGCGTGCTTGGCGGCGAAGTGAAAGATATTTTGCTGCTCGACGTTACGCCCCTGTCGCTTTCGATTGAAACGTTGGGCGGCGTTGCCACCACACAGATCGAACGCAACACGACGATTCCAACTCGCAAGAGCCAGGTATTTTCCACGGCGACCGACAGCCAGACCCAAGTTGAAATCCACGTTTTGCAAGGCGAGCGACCAATGGCGGCGGATAACAAATCGCTGGGCAAGTTTATTTTGGATGGGATTCCTCCCGCGCCACGCGGCGTGCCGCAGATTGAAGTGACATTCGATGTGGATGCGAACGGCATCCTCAAAGTCAGCGCGCAGGATAAGGCGACGGGACGGTCGCAACACATCACGATCACCGCGTCGTCGGGTTTGTCTGACGCCGAAGTGGAGAAAATGAAAAAGGACGCGGAGGCTCACGCCGAGGAAGACCGCAAACGCAAAGAGTTGATCGAAGCGCGCAACCATGCCGATAACACTGTCTACGCGGCGGAGAAGGCGTTGCGTGAGTTCGGCGATAAAGTCCCTGCTGAGATCAAAACCGAGATCGAGACGAACGTCGCCGCGGTGAAGAAAGCCGCAGAGGGCGAGGATGTGTCGGCGATCAAAGCCGCCACGGATGCCCTAGGGCAGGTCATTCAAAAGATTGGAGCAAGCGCCTACGGCGAATCAGCCGTCCCTGAGGGCGAAGCGGGTTCTTCATCCAATGAAAATCCTGATGTGGTTGAGGGCGAAGTCAAAGAATAGAAAGTGGAAAGTGGTGAGTAGCCACTGTCTACTTGCTGAAAAGTATGTCTGATCGAGATTATTACGACACTCTGGGCGTGGGACGGAACGCGAGCGATGACGAGATCAAAGGCGCGTTCCGTAAACTCGCGCGCCAGTATCATCCCGATGTGAATAAGGACGCGGGCGCGGAAGAAAAGTTCAAAGAGATCAACGAGGCGTACGGCGTTCTTTCGGACGCGGACAAGCGGGCGCGCTACGATCGTTTCGGCAAGGCGGGACTGGGCGGCGCGGGCGGCTTCCACGATTACACGGCGGATTTCGGCGATATTTTCGAGGACTTGTTCCGTGGGTTTGGATTTTCGACGGGGGGCGGACGTTCACGTCGGTCGCCGCGACGCGGACGCGATATGCAAATGCAGGTCACGCTGACGTTTGAAGAGTCGGTGTTTGGCGTGGAAAAAGAGATCGAGTTTACGCGCGACGAAACTTGCTCGCATTGCGGCGGAAACGGCGCGGAGCCTGGCACGTCGCCTGTGAAGTGCGCGACGTGTAATGGTCAAGGTGAAGTGCGGACGGTGCGGCAGACTTTTCTCGGTCAGATGGTGCAGTCGTCCACTTGCCCGACTTGTAATGGGCGCGGCGAGACGATCTCCACTCCGTGCAAGACTTGTCGCGGCGGCGGGTTGGAACGCAAGAAAGTAAAGAAGAAGGTGCAAATCCCTGCGGGCGTGGATGTGGGGACGCAAATCCGTTTGACGGGGGAGGGAAGTCCTGGCGAGAACGGCGGTCCGAACGGGAGCGTGTATCTCATCCTGGATGTGAAACCGCATAAATTTTTCAAGCGGCGCGATAACGATATTCTGTTGAATCTCGATATCAATGTGGCGCAAGCCGTGTTGGGCGCGGAAATCCACGTGCCGACGATTGACGGCGATGAGAAGTTGAAAATCCCTGCTGGGACTCAGCCTGGCAAGGTTTTCCATTTGCGGAATAAAGGCGTGCCGTACGTGCGGCGGAATGGTCGCGGCGATCAGTTGGTGCTGGTCAATGTGGCAGTCCCGACCAAGTTGACGAAGGAGCAACGCGAGTTGTTCGAGAAATTGGCGGAGAGTCTAGGCACGACGGTGAAACCGCAGGAGAAGGGATTTTTGGATTGGTTGGGGGAGACGTTTGGGGGTGGGTAGGTGGTAATTGGTAATTGAGGGAGGGGAGGGTTGGAGAATTAGAGAATTGGAGACTAGAGACTGGAGATTGGAGACTAACGAGCGGAGGAGGGTCCGCTCATTTTTTGTCTTATCAACGGGATTTGGCAACGGGGTAATCACACATACAAATCGTTGAAGAAATTAGTCAGGATCAGATTGCAAACGGAGTCGGGCAGGGCGTCCAACGCTTCGTTGATGAACGCCAGTTCGCTGGGGAGGCTTGTTCCGGTTAACCCGGCGGAGGCGGCAAGTTGATTGAAAGCCGCTTCGGGATCCGGACTGTGAAGCGCTGCGCCGATCAGGGCTTTGATCGCGTCCGTGTCGAGCGGCGGTTTGGCTTTGACGATTTCGACACAGGCGCGCAGGTCGCTGAGCAGGGCGTCGGCGCTGTCGGCGTTGCCAAAGTTGACCGAGATGTGCAGGTTGCGGGGAGTCAGAGGCGTGGAAAACTGTCCCTGCAAATACCAGCCGCGCTTGCCCATTTCATCCGCCAGTTGGTAAACGTTGATTTCGTCCGAAGCGAAGGAGAACATGCACATGACGGGTTGTCCCAGCACGCGCAAGCCGGGGATGGCGTTGATTCCGTCAATCAATTTTTTGGTCGCGTCCTGCACAGTCTTGATGATGCGGCTATAACCCTCTTCGCCGAGGAAGTTGAGGATCGCCCATGCGCCCGCAGATGGACCGCCGCTTTTACTGCTCAACACGGTGGGGTTGATGAGGGTGTAGCCCAGCGTGTCGCTACAGGCGAAGATCTGATATTTACGCAGTTCTTTATTGCGATACATCACAACCGAACAGCCCTTGGCGGCGTAACCGTACTTGTGCATGTCGGCGGAAATGGACGTTACGCCCGGCACGCTGAAATCGAAGTCGGGAATGTCGTACCCAAGTTTTCGCATGAAGGAAAGATGGATGCCGCCCACACAGCCGTCAACGTGAAAGAGCAGGTTGTGTTTTTGCGCGAGGCGGCCGATATCTGCAATGGGATCAATCACGCCTTGTGAATAATTCGGCGCGGACGCGACCAGCAGGATTGTGTTGGCGGTGATCGCCTTTTCCATGTCCTCGGCGCGGACTTTGAACGTGGCGGGGTCAATCTCCACCACCACAGGTTTAACGCTGAGATAATGCGCGGCTTTGTGGAAGGCGGCGTGCGCGGTCCTGGGCAGAATCATTTCCGGTTCCCGGATCTGCGGCTTTTCGACGCGGGCTTGGTCGCGCGCGGTCTTCACCGCCAACATGATCGATTCGGTCCCACCGGAGGTGAGATTCCCCACCACGTTGGAATCGCCGCGCAGAAGCGTGGCGATCATGCGGACAACGTCGGTTTCCACTTTGAGCAGGGAGGGAAAGACGGTCGGGTCGAGTCCGTTTTCGGTGAGGTAGGCAAGATACGCTTCTTTCATCACTTCGGCGGGATCCTCGCCTGGGTTGTAAACATAGCCGAACACCTTGCCCGCTTTCCAGTCCATGTCGCGGGTTTTGAAGGCTTGCAGGGTGGCGAGGATTTCCTGTTTGGAAAGCCCGGTTTGGGGGATGTGCATGATAACTCCTTGAGTTTGATGAAGCGGGCGGCTGTGCAACCGATATCCTTCTTTTATTGTCCGAGCCGCCGTCTTCGGTATATAATTTGTTTCAATATTTTTCGTTCGACAAAGGAGACCCAGATGAATTCAACATTTGCCATGTGGCGCAAATCGCTTTCGCAGTTGATCCAAATGGAAGACAAAAAAGATTGGGACGCGCTCGACGTTCTTTCCAAATGGTTCATCGCCACCCGCTCCGCCGTTGGAACGGTCACGCTGTACTCGGGCTTGATCGGCGGATTGTTAGCCTGGCAATACCTGCGGGCGAACAACGGCGCCTTCAACCTCCTCACTTGGTGCATCCTCACACTGGGACTTTTCATCGCGCACGGCACGAATAATCTGATCAATGATTATACGGATTTTAGCCGCGGCATTGATAAGGATAATTACTTCCGCACCCAATATGGCGTGCATCCGCTGGCGCAGGGATTCTGGGATAAATCCACGCATCTGCTCTGGTTTGGCGTGAGCGGACTGCTCGCCGCGCTCTCCGGCTTGTACGCGTTGTACATCACCGATTTTGCGCCGGTCGTTGCCTGGCTGTTCGGTGTCGGAGCGTTTATCCTGCTATTTTATACCTATCCGTTGAAATACATCGGCATCGGCGAGTTATCCATCTTCGTGATTTGGGGACCGTTGATGATCGGCGGCGTGTTCTACGTGTTGACCGGCGTCTGGAGCTGGACGGTAGTCATCGCCAGCCTGCCCGTCGGGTTGAACGTGATGAGCATCAATGTCGGCAAGCATACGGATAAAGCAAAAGAGGACGCGCTCAAAGGTGTGCGGACACTGCCCGTCCTGCTTGGCGAGACACTGGCTCGTTACGTGACGATGGGCTCGATTCTCATCTCGTACGCCATTATGCTCTACCTTGTGTTCGCAATCCATTTCTTTACGCCGGTGATGCTGTTGGTCTTCCTTGCTTATAAACCGGTGCTGGTCGCGCTCCAACGCCTTTCAAAGCCGCGTCCGAGCCAGCCGCCGGCGGGATATCCGATCTGGCCCCGTTGGTTTTCGACAGTGTGCTTTATTCATAACCGCGCGTTCAGCAATTATTTCGTGCTGGCGTTGATCGTGGATACGGCGTTGCGTACTTTCGTCCCGGCATTTTGGCGGTAGCCTAGCCGTGCCGACGAAGAATCCGCCGGGAGCTGGTAAGCGGAGAATTGAAACTGACGAGCGGAGGAGAGACCGCTCGTTTTTTGTTTTGTGCTATAAACGAGATATGACAAAATCAATCTATCCAATGCACATTGTCGCTGTTGGTGCGTTTGTGACAAACGAATCGGGGCAAATTCTGATGTTGAAAAGCCCGCGTTATGGTGATTGGGAGTTTCCCGGTGGGCAAGTGGAAGAGAGCGAGACTTTGACCCATGCGCTTGAGAGAGAGGTGCTCGAAGAAACGGGGATTATTGTGCGCCCAAAATCTTTGATAGGTGTGTATTCAAACACACGAAAGCCCTCCATCGTAATGATGGACTTCATATGTGAATATATTTCTGGAGAACCAAGCGCAAGTGAAGAAAGTTCACAAGTGGAATGGGTCGATCGTAACGAAGTTTTATCGAGAGTGAAGCGCCATGCCATCTACGGGCGATTGAAAACTATGCTGGCATTTTCAGGAGAAGTTACGTATCGGGCATATTTTGTTGATCCGACACGCGTTGACTTGAATTATCAAGAATTAGAAGATCGAAAAATATGAGTTGGCATACCTTATAATGCGGGGACTTTTATGATGAAATCTTTGTTGCGAATTTGGAGAGTATTCCCACAGTGGATGCATGTGCTGGCGGCGAAGTTGTTTCGCCCGAAGTTTATCGTGGCAGTGGCGGCGTTGATCTTCGACGAGCGCGGGCGAATCTTGTTGTTCAAGCACACGTATCGCAAACTGGCGTGGGGAATCCCCGCGGGGGCGTTGGAATATGGCGAACAACCCGAAGATGGAATCCTGCGTGAGATTCACGAGGAGACGGGGATGACGGCAAAGGTCGAGCGGTTGCTGCGCGGCGAGAGTTCGTCGCATTATCATCACGTCAGCCTGATCTATTTGTGCAGTATCGTGAGCGGGGAATTCCAGCCGACCTACGAAATTTCTGAGATTCGATATTTCGACGTGAACGACTTACCGCCGATGTTGTTCGATGAGAAAGATTTGATCCGATCCGTTCACGAGGAATTATTCAAACATGAACTGGCTTGAAGTCTCGATGACCGTGGACGGCGAACTCGCCGAATCGGTGGCGGACGTGTTCGCGCGCTTCGCTCCCAACGGCGTGATGACCGAACAAGGTGTGAAATACAACGACGAGGAGGACGCGGGAACGCCGACAGGACCGATCACAGTCCGCGCGTATTTGGAGGCGAACGACCAACTTGAAGAGACGCGGCAACGACTCGAAGAGTCGCTTTTTTATTTGGGGATGATTCAGCCTTTGCCGACTCCCGTCTACAAACAAATTGCGGATCAAAACTGGATGGAGGCTTGGAAACAACATTACCAGCCAATCCGCATCGGCGAGCGACTCCTCATCCTGCCGGCATGGATGGAATCGCCAGAGCCGAATCGTGTAGCCATTAAGATCGATCCTGGCATGGCGTTTGGGACGGGGACACACCCGACGACGCAGTTGTGTTTGGAGTTGATGGAGAAGCATTTCGACGATAAACCGCAGACGATTGACCATGAATCATCATCGTCCATTGTCCATCGTCCATTGTCGGTAATTGATGTCGGTTGTGGCTCAGGCATCCTCTCCATCGCCGCGCTAAAGCTTGGCGCGAAGCAAGTCCTCGCAGTGGATATTGATGAGGAGTCGGTGAAGAACTCGCGTGAGAATGCGGATCTCAACGGTGTGGGGGAGGAGTTGATCCTCGGTGTTGGTTCGGTGAGGGAGATTCTCGATGGGAAGTTCCCGTTTAAGTCCGCGCCGTTGGTTGTGGCGAACATCCTCGCGCCGGTGATTATCCGCTTGTTTGACGCGGGGTTGGCGGAGTTGGTCGAAGCCGAAGGCGGGCTCATCCTAAGTGGAATCCTGCGAGAGCAGGAAGAAAACGTGCTAGGGGCGGCGCATACGAAAGGTCTGAAGTTGAAGCGGAGAGGTCAAATCGGCGATTGGGTCGCGCTGGCGCTGAGTCGTTGAATTCTGGATGAAATCCCCATGCAGTACCATCCGAATCTAGAATTGCAATGATACAATATCGCCCAACTTATCAAAAGGAGAATGTGAAATGAAAATTAGTCGTCGTTTATTTTTTGCCCTCGCCGCGCTGGCGGTTGCCGCGCTTGCCTGCCAATTGCCCGGCGGTGTGGGAAGCAACGTGGTCTTGAGTGATGATTTCTCGGATGCGACATGGGGCACCGGCACCGACGCGGATAGTTCGGTGGAATATGCGAACAATGCGTTGCAGTTCCTTGTCTTCAAAACCAATTATTTTGTATGGAGCACGCCCAACGACGAAGATTACTCGAATATTCACGTCGAAGTGACCGCTCTTAATAGCAGCGCCGATACCACTACTGCCTTCGGCGTCATTTGTAATATGCAGGTTACCAATGTTTCGTATTACTTTGCTATTACTCCGGCGGGTCAGTATGCCATCGGAAGATCGCAAGTGGCTTCGGATGATGTCTTCCTCACCAACAATGATTCGTGGGCGAATTCGGATCTCATCCCAGTGAACCAATCCTCGTACCGCGTGGGCGCTGATTGCGCTAGCAATGGCACACTCACGTTGTACGTGAACGGTTCGCAAGTTGCCAGCGCGGTGGACACAACCTACACCACTGGTAATGTCGCCTTGTTCGTGTGGAGCGGCGAGGAGCAACAATCCGGCGCGAATGTTTCCTTCGACGATTTTCAGGTGACGCGCCTTCCGTAATGCCTGCCGTTGAAATCAAATCCTGCGTTCGTTCGAGCGCAGGATTTTTATTTTACTTGGCGGTAATCTGTGCTATGATTCAATCACGATGGATCGCCGCCGACTTCTTCTTTACTTGTTGTTGAACGTTTTTATATCTGCCTGTGTGACCGGCGCGATCCTTTTCTGGTATGACCGCAACTATAGACAGGCGGTTCTTTCCCCGGTTCAGCCTGCCCCGCCCGCTCAACTTGACTCAGCCACCCCAGCCGCGTTCAACCCGCAAGTGGACATCCCCGTGGAGATCGTTAGCCTCGTCGGCGCAGGGACGTTGACCGCCGAGTCGGTCGTTGTCCGCAACGCGGGCGATGAACCGTTGAATCTGGCGGGTTGGCAACTGCAAGACTCGGACCGAAATATCTTTGTCTTCCCCAACCTCACTTTGAACAGCGGCGGCGCGGTGCAGATCCATACGATTGCTGGAACGAACACCGTCATTGATTTATACTGGGGCGAGACCGAACCCATCTGGCAATCGGGCGAGGAAGCGCAATTGCTCGACCCGAGCGGAAACGTCCGCGCGGTGTATCAAGCGCCTTAATTGCCTCGGTGGTTGAGTAGGGCTGAGCGTTCGTTGCGAAGCCCGTATCGAAACCACCGATGTTCAAAAGAAATTTTGTTACAAAGATTGCTTTACGGCGCGGTGGTCTCGATACGGCGGGCGAACGCCGCCTACTCGACCACCGAATAAACAAGAAATAAAATGACCCAAGCCCTCTACCGAAAATACCGACCTCAATCATGGGATGCCGTCGTGGGACAAGACCACGTGGTCACCACGCTCAAGAATGCCATCGCGGCGGACCGCGTCGCGCACGCGTATTTGTTTGCAGGTTCGCGCGGCACGGGCAAAACTACAATGGCTCGTCTCTTGGCGAAAGCGGTCAATTGCACGAATCCCGACCCGACTAAACGACCAGACAACGAGTGCGAAAACTGCAAAGCCGTCAACGAGAATCGATTTCTCGACCTCATCGAAATCGACGCGGCGTCCAACACCTCCGTGGACGATGTCCGCGACCTGCGCGACAAGATCAATTTCTCTCCGTCGCAGGGCAAATACAAAATCTACATCATTGACGAAGTCCACATGCTTTCGACGGCGGCGTTCAATGCTTTGCTCAAGACTCTCGAAGAGCCGCCGCCACACGCCATCTTTGTTTTAGCCACCACCGAGATTCACAAAATCCCTGCGACGGTTCTCTCGCGTTGCCAGCGTCACGAGTTCCGCCGCGTGCCAGTGGACGAGATCGTCGCCAACCTCAAGCACATCATCAAAGCCGAGAACATCCAAGCCGACGACGACGCGCTGATTCAAATCGCGCGCAACTCGGCGGGCGGGATGCGCGACGCGCAGTCCCTGCTCGATCAACTTTCGTCAACAGGCGAACGAATCACACTCGCTCTCGCGCAACAAGTCCTCGGTACAGCCACGAGTCAATCGGTGTTGGATGTGCTGAACGCAATCGCCGATCACGATCCTGCGCATGGGCTCGAGTCCATTCACAAGGCGCTCGACGCGGGCGCCGATCCGCGCTCGTTGGCGCGGCAGGTCGTCGAATATCTGCGCGGGCTGATGCTCATCCAAATGGGCAACACGAATCAAGTTGAAGCGACCGCCGATGTCAAAAAGCAGATGCAGGCTCACGCCAAGTCATTCACCACGAGCGATGTCTTGCGGATGATGAAAGCGTTCAACAACGCCGCCACCGATCTGCGCGGCGGCTGGCAACCCTCGTTGAGTCTGGAACTCGCGCTGGCGGATGTGTTGGACGCTCCGACCGAATCGCTACAACCTTCGATCTCATCGCCACAGGGAGCGCCGCGTCGGACCAAGCCTGAGGCTGGTTCAAACCCTCAAGCGGCGACTCAGCCCGAAGCGGAGTCCGAAGCGAAGCGTCCTGTCGAGAAGAATATCTTGAACGTGGGCGATGTCATCAAAGCGTGGAAGCCGATGTCCGCCGCGTTGCCGAAGTCGCAGGCGAATTTGTCGGCGTTGATGAACTCGGTCAGGATGATCGACGTGCATGAAAGCACGCTCATTCTCGGGCTGGCGAGCGATGTGCTGGTTTCAAAAATTGACAAGCCCGACCAAATCGAAGCGATCCAAAAACTGATCAAGGATCAATTCGGCGTGGACGTGTCCATCCGTTGCACGGTGACGAACGCCAAAGGCAAAATCCCTCCGCACGTGGCGCAAGACGGCATGGTCGCAACCGCCATCCAACACGGCGGCGAGATCGTGGATGTGCAGGAGTAGTCATCTAGTCTGTTTGTCCGCTGGTCAGTTAGTCGAGTGATCGTAATCGTTTATTGACTTGCTGACTGTTTGACTAGGAGACTAAGAGACTAGAAGACTAGGAGACTAAATAATGGCTAAAGGATTCAACAAAGGACCGCAAATGGGCGGGCAGGCGGGGATGATGCAGCAACTGCAACGCCTGCAACAACAAATGGAAGAGGCGCAGGCGAAACTCGCCGAGGAAACCGTCACTGCTACGGCGGGCGGCGGAGCGATCAAGGTCGTGATGACGGGCGACCAGAAATGCAAATCTGTCGAAATTTCGCCTGAGTTCATGAAAGACGCCGACGCGGAGATGCTTCAAGACATGGTCCTGTCCGCTGTGAACATGGCTCTCGACCAATCGCGCGAACTCCAGCAAAAGTTGATGGGTCCGCTGGCGGGTGGGTTGCCATTCTAAGTACACAGGTAAACAAGTAGACAGGTTGCCTGTCCCCGTGTCTACTTGTTTCCGTGTTTACTTGTCTCCTATGCTCCTCCCCGAATCCATCCAATCCCTCATCAACGCCCTCGAGCGTCTGCCTGGCATCGGACCGAAATCCGCATCGCGGCTGGCGTTCTACCTCCTCCGCGCCACCGACGATATCTCGGACGATCTCGCGCTTGCCTTGGCGCATCTCAAGAAGAACACCGCGTTTTGTCAGGAATGTTTCAACATCACCGAAGCAGGACGCGAGCGATGCGAGATTTGCGAGTCCACGCGGCGGGATGGAAGTCTCATCTGCGTCGTCGAAGAAGCGCTCGATGTGCTAGCCCTCGAACGGACGGCTGGCTTCAATGGGAAGTATCACGTCTTGCAGGGAGTTTTATCGCCCATCGAGGGCGTCGGTCCCGACGATTTGAAGATCAAGCAGTTGTTGGCGCGTGTAGCGAATGGGGGAGTGAAGGAAGTCATCATCGCCACGAATCCCAGCATGGAAGGTGATGCGACCGCGTTGTACCTGCAAAACCAATTGAAGCAATTCGGCGTGCATGTCACCCGCCTCGCGCGTGGACTTCCCATGGGCGGCGACTTGGAATACGCCGATCAAAATACGTTACTCCGCGCTTTGTCTGGCAGGCAAGAAATGTAACGTGACAGTCACCTTCAAGGTGGCTGTCACGTTTATTGCCATGAACATTACCATCCTCACCTACGGCTCGCGCGGCGACGTTCAACCGTTTCTTCCTTTATCCGTCAAATTAATTTCACGGGGGCATCATGTCAAACTCGCCGCGCCGTCGCGGTTCAAGAATCTTGTCGAAGGATATGGAATAACTTTCATCCCCTTGCCTGGGGATCCAGCCGATGCGATTCAAAAGATCACCGCTGGCGGGCAGAATATTTTCACGATGCTCCGCGAGGGGTTGCGTCATGCGCTTGAAGTGGGCGGGCCAGTTTTCCGTCAGAGCGAAGAAGCGTGCAAAGGCGCCGACCTCATCATCCACGCGTTTTCACACGCGGTGTATGGTCACACGCTTGCGCGTGAGTTGAACATCCCCGACATCCACATTCAAACGTTTCCGATGTTCGCGCCGACGGGCGATTATCCCAGCGTTGTCTTGCCTGATCTGAAAAATTGTTCGCTGAATTACTTCACTCATCTTGCAGGCATCAAGATCATCTGGTGGCTCTCGCGGTTTGGATATGAACACATCCGCCGCCGCGCGGGATTCTCTAAGCGTAAACTTTATTTTCCACTTGACGAAAACCCGCCCTTCGATAAACTCAGGACATCGCTTCGCCCTCCGACGTTGATTCTGTGCGCGTGGAGCCCCAGCCTTCTCCCCCCTTCGGCAGAATGGACGGCGAACGTCCACGTGACGGGATTTTTCTTTTTCGATGAAACCGAATCGTATCAACCGCCTGCCGAGTTGCAAAATTTTTTAAGCGCGGGCGATGCTCCCATTTGCGTTTCGTTTGGGAGCATGGTCAATCGTGATGCCGAAAGAATTGACCGCGTCATCCGTGAAGCCGCCACTCGGACGAATAATCGTCTCGTGATTCTTTCAGGGTGGGGCGGCGCGCTCAAACCGTCGTCAAGCGATTTGCTCTATCTCGAATCCGCGCCGCATGATTGGTTGTTGCCGCGTTGTAAAATGATCGTCCATCACGGCGGCGCTGGCACGGTCTCCGCTGGACTGCGAGCGGGCATTCCGCAAGTTGTCGTGCCGTTCATGACTGATCAGCCCTTTTGGGCGCGGCGAGTCTACGCGCTGGGTGTGGCGCCAAAACCAATCTTGGTGAAGAACCTCACCGTGGATAGACTCGTGAGGGCGATTGCCGAGGCGGGGACAAAAGTCGCCAGGGAGCGGGCAGATGAAATGGGGAAGAAGATCCGTGCTGAAGATGGGGTGAATCGGGCGGTGGCGTTGGTCGAATCCCACGCGCGTGATTGGCATGAAACGGCAATTTTTTAAGGTAAATTTGTCTGACGACTATTGACAAAGTAGTGAAAAATCGTATAATCAGCGTTCGCCAGTAAGTTCACGGATCTCGTCCCCCTGACAGATCATTGAAAACTGAGTAGTGGTCTCACGTCAGAGACACAAGCCTGTTGGTTTTGCAGTCTGACGAGCCGATGTTGAAAGGTAACATCGGTTTTTCGTCTGTTGATGGTTCAACAGGCCGGAGCGAGACATCCAAGACCCGCTTCGTCTGCACTTTGACAACTGAATAGTGATAGGAAGCAACAACTCTGTCGAATCCAGTAATAAACCGTAAACTAACACTCGCAAGAGTGAAAAATTTTTTTTGCGGAGAGTTTGATCCTGGCTCAGGATGAACGCTGGCGGCGTGCCTAATACATGCAAGTCGAACGAGGCGCTTTTTGTAGCAATACGAGGAGTGTCCTAGTGGCGAACGGGTGAGTAACGCGTGGGTGACCTGCCCCAAAGTGTGGAATAACAGTCCGAAAGGATTGCTAATACCGCATGTGGTCTGCGAGTTTAGAAATCGTTGACTAAAGGAGCAATCCGCTTTGGGAGGGACCTGCGTCCCATCAGCTAGTTGGCGAGGTAACGGCTCACCAAGGCGACGACGGGTAGGGGACCTGAGAGGGTGACCCCCCACAATGGAACTGAAACACGGTCCATACACCTACGGGTGGCAGCAGTAGGGAATATTGCTCAATGGGCGAAAGCCTGAAGCAGCAACGCCGCGTGCGCGATGAAGGTCTTCGGATCGTAAAGCGCTTTTCTGGGAGATGAGAAAGGACAGTATCCCAGGAATAAGTCTCGGCTAACTACGTGCCAGCAGCCGCGGTAAAACGTAGGAGGCGAGCGTTATCCGGATTCACTGGGCGTAAAGCGCGTGCAGGTGGTTCGGTAAGTTGGGCGTGAAATCTCCCGGCTCAACTGGGAGAGGTCGTTCAATACTACCGGACTTGAGAGCAGAAGAGGAAGATGGAATTCCCGGTGTAGTGGTGAAATGCGTAGATATCGGGAGGAACACCAGTGGCGAAGGCGATCTTCTGGTCTGTTTCTGACACTCAGACGCGACAGCTAGGGTAGTAAACGGGATTAGAGACCCCGGTAATCCTAGCCGTAAACGATGTGAACTTGGCGTTGGTGGGTTAAACTCCATCAGTGCCGAAGCAAACGCGATAAGTTCACCGCCTGGGGACTACGGCCGCAAGGTTAAAACTCAAAGGAATTGACGGGGGCCCGCACAAGCAGCGGAGCGTGTGGTTTAATTCGATGCTACACGAAGAACCTTACCCAGGCTTGACATACAGGTGGTAGAGATCCGAAAGGTGACCGACCCGCAAGGGAGCCTGAACAGGTGTTGCATGGCTGTCGTCAGCTCGTGTCGTGAGATGTTCGGTTAAGTCCGCTAACGAGCGCAACCCTCGCTACGTGTTATACGTGTCACGCGGGACCGCCGGTATTAAGCCGGAGGAAGGCGGGGATGACGTCAAGTCAGCATGGCCTTTATGCCTGGGGCTACACACACGCTACAATGGGCAGTACAATGGGTTGCCAAGCCGCGAGGTGGAGCCAATCCCGCAAAACTGTCCTCAGTTCAGATTGCAGGCTGCAACTCGCCTGCATGAAGCCGGAGTTGCTAGTAAACGCGCGTCAGCTATAGTGCGTTGAATACGTTCTCGGGCCTTGTACACACCGCCCGTCACGTCATGGGAGCTGGTAACACCTGAAGCCGGTAGTCTAACCGCAAGGAGGACGCCGTCGAAGGTGGGGCTGGTGACTGGGACGAAGTCGTAACAAGGTAGGTGTACCGGAAGGTGCGCCTGGATCACCTCCTTTCTAGAGTTCTTGAGTGATCTCCCTCACGCGAGATCCGCTCCACTCATTTTCAGATGCCTTACGGTGATGAGGCGCTGGTCGCAGAGGAAAGTTTCCTGTCACTACTCAGTTGTCAATGTTTTACGGGCTTGTAGCTCAGTTGGTTAGAGCACTGTGCTGATAACGCAGGGGTCACAGGTTCGAATCCTGTCAAGCCCACTACCCAGTCGTTCTGGGGATGTAGCTCAGTGGGAGAGCAGCGCCTTTGCAAGGCGAAGGTCGCGGGTTCAAATCCCGCCATCTCCACTGAGTTCGTCTGAAAGTTTTGGAGTAGAGAAAAATTTGTTAAACGGCACGCAGACATAACGTTTGAAAAAGCACCGCATCTTAGAACGGTCGAGTATCCACGACCCGGCGGTGTGCGCCGGGTCGGATTGTCTCTAAAAATGGAATAGCTTGAAGGGTGAGCGATACGCTGGATTTCGATCGAGCGCATCGCTCACCGGTCAAACGGTGACTGCACCTTAATAACTGAATAGTGACTGAAAGATAAATCCTCAAATAATGAAATATTTGTAGGCCGAAAGTAAATAGAAGAGTAATAAATTCTCCGCATCACGTGGAGAAGCTACTAAGGGCTTTCGGTGAATGCCTTGGCGCCAAATGCCGATGAAGGACGTGGGACACTGCGATAAGCCCCTGGGGAGCCGTGTACTGGCTTCGATCCGGGGATGTCCGAATGAGGAAACTCACTCGAGCGAACCTCGAGTATCCTCCTGTTGAACACATAGACTGGAGGAAGGGAACTCAGGGAACTGAAACATCTAAGTACCTGAAGGAAAAGAAAATATTCTCCTAGTAGTGGCGAGCGAACGGGGAACAGCCCAAACCGCCCATGCTTGCATGGACGGGGTTGTAGGGTCTGGCACATGGAAGTCAAAAAACAGTCAGTTAGCGGAAAGGTGTGGGAAAGCCTGCCAAAGAGGGTAACAGCCCCGTATGCGAAAACTAATTGTCTTCCGCCAGATTCCTGAGTACTGCCGGGCACGCTAATCCGGCAGGAAACTGGGGAGTCCACTCTCCAAGGCTAAATACATTTGGCGACCGATAGTGAACAAGTACCGTGAGGGAAAGGTGAAAAGTCCCCCCGTTAGGGGAGTGAAATAGAACCTGAAACCGAAAGCCTACAAACAGTTGGAGGGCTAACAGCGGGTTGAGCGCTGTAGAAATACAGATGTTCCCCGCTATGCCTGACAGCGTGCCTCTTGGAGAATGAGCCTGCGAGTTAATCTCAGTGGCTAGGTTAAGGGAGTGACACCCGAAGCCGTAGCGAAAGCGAGTCTGAATAGGGCGTACAGTCGCTGGGATTAGGCCCGAAACCGGGTGAGCTACCCATGGGCAGGGTGAAGCGAGTCTAATCGCTCGTGGAGGCCCGAACTTACTAACGTTGCAAAGTTAGAAGATGACCTGTGGGTAGAGGTGATATGCCAATCGAACTCGGAGATAGCTGGTTCTCCCCGAAATAGTTTTAGGACTAGCGTCATGCGTTTAATACTGGAGGTACAGCACTGAATGGGCTAAGGGGCTTACCGCTTACTGAACCCAATCAAACTCGGAATGCCAGTATTCCAGAGCATGGCAGTCGGACTACGGGAGATGAGTTTCGTAGTCGAAAGGGAAACAGCCCAGACCATCAGCTAAGGTCCCAAAATCTACACTAAGTGGGAAACGAGGTGAGATTACTTGAACAACCAGGAGGTTGGCTTAGAAGCAGCCACCCTTTAAAAAGTGCGTAACAGCTTACTGGTCTAGTGATCTTGCGCGGAAAACTTAACGGGGCTAAGTGTAGTACCGAAGCTATGGGTCTCAGCATTTTGCTGGGGCAGTAGGGGAGCGTTCCGTCAGCGGTGAAGGTCGATCGATAAGGGCGACTGGAGCGGACGGAAGTGAGAATGCAGGCATGAGTAGCGTATAAACACGTGAGAACCGTGTTCGCCGTAAATCTAAGGTTTCCGACGCCAGGTCATTCCGCGTCGGGTTAGTCGGGTCCTTAGCCGAGGCCGAAAGGC
>WBZY01000400.1_pt1 | contig 33247 bp, 27 predicted proteins | sample 5204191 | NCBI WGS metagenome assembly WBZY01 (sample SAMN12344363, study PRJNA552823) | activated sludge metagenome | biome: Activated sludge suspended growth; feature: Anammox Sidestream; material: Wastewater; isolation source: activated sludge from anammox sidestream of wastewater treatment...
AGGGGGATTCGAGGGAAACAAAAAACATCCTCTCGGCGGAGGATGTTTACTTTGAATAGAGAAGTCCCTCCGCCAGCATGATCTGGATCAGGTAATTCGGGTTGAGCGCGGCTCGCTCCTCTCAGTCCCGCATCGTGGGACGCCCCGTTCAGTTGTTGAGATGGTTATAAAACTTGTGGGTTATTTTGTCAATATGGAAATAACGACTGAAGTCGTTACTACGGTTTGATGTTCAGGGGTTGAACTGCGGAGCGAACAGGATTAATATGAAAATAACGACTGAAGTCGTTACTACGCTATGCTATTCAACAATTAAACTGTTGAACGAACAACACAACAAACGACTGAAGTTGTTACTACGTTTTGGTATTCCGCAGTTGAACCATGGAAGATCAGTGAAGTTTCGCCCAGCAAGCTGAGCGACTCCAAATCATCTAACCCTGCGTTTCCATTCCTCTTTCAATTGGAGTTCGCTGGGGCTGGCTCCCGATTCGAGGGCGAGGAAATCGGTCAGCAGGCGGTTGAATTTGACCGATTCATCGAGCATGGGGAAATGCCCGGACGTTTCAAGGACGATCTGGTGAATCAACGTGGAGGTTACCGCGCTCTCCTCCGGAACGCTGATCGCCGGGTCGGTTTCGCCGTACACAAACAATGCGGGGATGTTGAGAATGCGGAAGTTCGGGTACAGATTGTCGGCTTGGAGTCCCTTCAAGGAGGCGGTCACAGCTTGAACGTTGGCTTTTGGAGCGTCTGCAAGAGCGGCTGTCGATTCCGCTGTGCGATTCGACAGCCAGTCGACCAAGTCGCCGGGCGCGGAGGTCTGCAAACGCTGGTTTACGCCTTCGATGGTGGGAGGGCAACTGATCGTCATGACCCGGTCCACACTGCCGGGAAAGTTGATGGCATAGCACAACGCCACCAACCCACCCAAACCATGACCCACCAGGGCAACCTTGCCGATACCCATTTCGATGAGGAAACGGTCGATCAATGAAGCCTGTTGGGTCAGTGTGAAGTTTGTCTCGACATGGGCGGTATCGCCAAACCCCCACAGATCCAGGGCATAGGCGCGATACGATGTGGATGCGACTTGCATGGAGGAAATCCAATACTTCCATGAGCCCACCCAACCGTGCAGAAAGATGACCGGGCGTCCCCGCCCGAGCACCTCGTAATGCACAATCGAACCGTCGAGAAGAATCGCGCTCAAATTATTTTCCGAATTTTGCCAAGATTGCTTTCACGCGCTCAGTGAGTTGATCGGGCGCAAACGGCTTGAGCAGGTACTCTTCGGCTCCCGCTCCCAGCCCCTGCTGGATTTCCGATTCCTGCCCCCGCGCGGTGAGGAACACCACGGGAACTTCTTTGATGCCCGGCATGGTCTTCATGATTTTGCAGGCTTCGTAACCGGTCATGCGCGGCATACGCACATCCATGAGAATTAAGTCCGGGTTGATCTTTGGCGCAAGCTCCACCGCTTCCTCCCCGTTGGTGGCGGCAATCACCTCATGACCCGCAAACCGCAGTGTAAAGGCAACCAAATCCCGAATATCGCGTTCATCTTCAGCAATTAGTATCTTCGCCATACAAGCCTCATTAATTCTTGAATACCGGAAGCGTGAAGGAGAACGTGCTCCCTTCGCCATCCAGACCCGCGCTTTGCACCCAAATTCGTCCCTTGTGCATTTCCACAAGTTCTTTGACGATGGATAGACCCAAGCCGGTTCCCGGAGTTGCCAGCACTAACGGATGTTCGCCACGATAAAAGCGTTCAAAGACCCTCGGCTGGTCGCCCAGCGCGATCCCCACGCCATTATCTTTGATATTGACCTGCACTTCGCCTCCCGCATCAGATGGGTGGAGTTGAACGAGGATCGTCCCATTCTCCGGGGTGTAGTGATAGGCGTTATCCACCAGGTTGGCAAGGACCTGGCGCACGCGTTCCGCATCGCCGAATACGTATGGCAGTTTTTTCGGCGCATCCAGTGAAAGCGCGATGGGCTTGTTCTCCTCCTGCGAGCGCCGCAACACATCGCCGATAACATCTTCCGCCACCTCGCGCAGGTCGAGCGCCTGGGGTGAAAGGGTGACGCGTCCCGATTCGAGGCGGGAAATATCGAGTAGGTCGTTGACGAGGATATTGAGGCGTTCGGTATTGCCTTTCACGATCTTTAGGAAGTGGGTCTGGTTCTCGTTCAGGGCGCCCGCCGCCCCCATCAGCAGGACGTCTACGTAACCGCGGATAGAGGTCATGGGCGTGCGCAATTCATGGCTGACGGTGGCGACAAACTCGGATTTCAAGCGGTCTACTTCCACTTCATGCGTAATATCGCGGAAGATGGATACCGTTCCCAGAAAATCGTTTTGCAGGATCACCGGCGCAAGATGCACCAAAACGATCAAGCCGTTTTCAAGCACCAATTGCTCTGCGAAGGTTTCGCCCGCATGGTACGAGGATGGCGATTCGGACCAGTTGTTGATGGTTTGCATCCACGAAGCGGCGGATTTCCCGAACAACCCGCCGAAGACATCCAACGTCTGTCCGATCACTTTGCCAGATTCCAAACTCAAAATATCCTCGGCCGATTGATTGAGGAATGAAATACGATTGTTCGGGTCGGTCACCAGCACGCCGTCCGCCACCGCTTCGAGGATGGCTTGCGAACGGCTGGCATCTTCCTGCTCGCGCCGCAACATACTCCCAAGGCGCTCCGCCTGGTCGCGGATCAATTCATACAAGCGGGCATTGTTGATGGCGACCGCCACCTGGCCCGCAATGGCTTTGACCAGGCTCAGCATTTCGGCGTTGAAAAAATGGGGTTTGCGGTGATAGACCATGAGCACACCGATCACATCCTCGGCAACGAGGAGCGGCATGGCAATGGCGCTGCGGTGCTCGCGGGCGGTTGTGGCGGTTTTTACCCAACGATCATCCAAGAACAGGTCATTGACGAGGGCAGGCTCGCGGTGTCTGACGATCCAGCCTGCCAAACCTTCGCCGACCTTCAAAGTAAAACCGCGTCCCTCAGCCGTGACCCGGTCAGAGAGGTACCCATACCCGGCGCGGTAATGCAACAGGTTATCTTCAGCGCTGACCAGCATGATGGTGCCTTGTTCCGCGCCCACGGCATCGTTGAGCAGGGCAAGGGTTCGATTCAACGCCCGGTCCAGGTCGAGGCTGGATGAAACCTCGGTAAGGATTCGCAATAGCGTTTCAGTGCTTTGTTGCTCGCGTTGCAACTGCGCTGTACGATCGACCACGCGGAGTTCAAGTTCCTCAGCCAGGCGTTGTGTTTCTTTGAACAATCGTCCGTTCTGAATGGCAACCACAGCCTGATTCGCCAGGGTGCTAAGGATTTGTAAATCCTCCTGGGTATACACATTCGTTTGGTAACTTTGCGCGGAAAGCATCCCTACGGTCTTTCCACCGAGGGTCATCGGCACGGCAAGAATCGAGACAGGCACATCGGGCTTTCCATAGATCACAGCGCCCATTGCTTCCACGTTCTCCCTGCCGTGTAACAATAAAGGCAAACCGGTGGAGATCACGCGACCGCTCAACCCCTCCGAGCGGGGCAGGCGGACGGAGGGCGACCGGGCATTTCCATCCACCAGATATACGCCCTCGATCTCGTCTGTCTCCGCGTCCAACAGGCTGATCACAAAAGATTCCACCGGCATTAACTGTTGCGCGGCTTTATGCACTGCGGTGTAGATTTGTTCCGGGTCGAGGCTTGCCCCAACTTCATAACTGGCTTTGTTCAGAATCGAGAAGCGTTCCGCGGTAAACACCGTGGCTTGGAACAAGCGGGCATTCTCGAGCGCGATGGATGCTTGAGTGGTCAAGGTGCGAGCCAATTCCATCTCTGTTACGCTGAAGCGGATCGACTCTCCCTGATGCACAAAGACCAGGGCGCGCAGGCTTGCCCCGCTCACCAACGGGAGGATCAACAGCGCCTTTGTCCGGGAGCCGAGAAAACCGCTCAACGGAGCCAGGTCGGCTTCGTTCTCAACGGCATCGGTTGTGAAGACGCCCAGCGATTCTTTCAAACGATGGAAGATCGGCGCGTCGGGAAGTTTGGCTGGCAGTTTCGATTTCGAGCGAGGCAGGTCATACTTCAACACGGCGCTCCCGCGTTCGAATGTCACAACTGAAACGCGAGGCGTCAACATAGCCGCCAGCAATTCTTCCGCGGTCAATTGAAAGATTCTGCCTTCATCGAGAAGCCCGCTTAAGGCGGAGGAGAAACGGTTGAGTAAACCGAGGCGTTCGGAGCGCTCGTCCAACTCTGTGGCGCGGCTGATGCTTTCTTCGAACAGACGGGCATTTTCCAGCGCGACGGCGGCTTGTGAGGAGAATGTTTTACCAACCTGCATGTGATCGCGGGTGTAGTAATACGCCTGCCATTTTTCAAGCGCAAGCACACCGATGACTTCGTTCTTCGAGATCAAGGGCATTCCCATCCACGAGAGGCGCGGGGCTTCAAGCGCCGGGAAGCGCGCGTCTTGCCGGACATCGCCGACCAGAATGCCCTGCCCGGTGCGAATCATCTCGTTGAATAACGCGCTATCTTCGACAGCCACGGTCAACCCGAGGCGGCGTTCGGTGTCCGGGAAGCCTTTCGCCGCCGCAACAGTGAGTTTGTCCCTTTCTCTTAGCCACAGCGCGGCGGTATCATAAGGAATAACCGGTTCGAGTTGATTGAGAAGCGAGGCAACCAGCTCGTTGCGTTGCAAACTTGAGGCAAGAGAGGTGGCGGCGTCGGTCAGCGCTCCGAGTTGCGCGGCGCGTTCCTGGGTGGTGCGCACCAGCCGAACGTTTTGGAGAGACAGCCCCACTTGTTGAGAGAGCGAGAGAAGCAGGGCTTCATCTTCCGGGGTGAAAGCGGCAGGCGTGTTGAAATTATCCAACACAAGAACTCCCACAGGCTGATCGCCGGATTGGACCGGGATAAACAGGCTGGATACCGGCAAACGCCCACCGGTCGCCTGTCGATAAAGTAACTGGCTCTCCGTGGAGAATAAATAGTCCCGCGTGAATTGGATTTCATCCACTCGCAGCGCCTTGCGCGACTCAAACACCTGCCCCGGAAGAGATTCGCCTGGGTGATAGAGAATGCGCTTCATCGAGTCGTTATCGGCATAGCCAGAAACGGCATGCGGGTATAGTTGATTCGTTTGCTCATCCCAAACGAGTACCACACCGGCATGCGCCGCCGGCAGGGCTCGGCGCGCGCTATCCAACAGCGCGCGGACGATGCGATCCGAATCTAAACCGCGCAATTGGCGGCTGAAATCGAGGAGCAGGTTCACCTCTTGCAGGCGTTTGCGCGTTTCGTTGAGCAGGGAAATGTTTTGAAGAATGACCGAGGTTTGCCGCGCGATCTGGTTATATACTTGCCGGTCCTCGCCTGTGAAGGCTGGCATCGGTTCGCGGCTAATCGCCAACATGGCGGCAACCGTTCGCTTGTCGATCTTGATCGGGAGGCAAATTGCGGATTTCGCCTGCAACGCGGTGAGCAAAGGCGTTTCGCGCCATTCGATGTTTTCATCGACATTGGGAATTAAAATCGTTTCGCCGGTTTGCAGGCAGGCGCGAAGCGGGTTTCGTTGTCCGAACAACGCTTCTGGATTTGTGGAGCGTGTCACATTCCCAAGCACCGCCATCAGCCGCGGACCTTCGTTCGCTGACTCGGCGATCATGGCGACAGACATGCTCAACTGCGTGAGGGTCTCGCGCCCCAATGCCTGAAGGGCAGAGGAAGCGTCAAGTTGCCGGCTAACAGACTCGGTAATCGCCAACCCGGCGCGCACGCGCTGTCCGCGATGGTCCAGGTTGTGGATGGCGATGGTTTGATCGAGGTCTTTGCGCAGGAGGATGGGAAGGTCTTTTTGCGTCAGGTTGATGAAGCGTTCCTGACGATCGAGCCCAGACTTGAGCGAGTCTACTTTGTTGCGTAGTTCGGTAAATCGTCCATAGTTGAGAATGGCAATGGATGCCTGAGCCGCAAAGACCTCCAGGGCTTCGATCGCGGCGCGATCGGGCCGCAGACCGTTGCGCGGCGAGTCAACGCTGATGATGCCCAACGTGTTTCCTGTTTCATCTTCGAGAGGCACGATCAAAAGGTCATCAGGGTCCCAGGCGCTTGGGGATCGCTCCGCGCCTGAGGCGGGGTTTACGGTTACCAAGAGAACATCGCTGGGGATGATCGGCGCTTGATCGACGGGAATAAAATAGGACCGGCTGACCAGAAACTGGGGTTGTAGCATTTGCTGTAAACTGATAAGCGGTTGCCTGCGCGCCATCAGGTCGTTTAGCATTTCAGGCGTGAAGCCGACGCCGGTGATCCGCCTCAATAACCCGCCCGGCTCGAGAACGCTGATCAGCGCTGTTTCAAACGGGGTGGCTTCGCACATGCTCACCAGGATTGCGCGAAGAGTTTGATCAAGCGGGTTTTCGAAATTCAACCCTCCCGCCACGTCTGTCAGACGGGAAAGGGTTTCAGCGCGGCGGCGCAGAACTTCCACGCTTTCGCGTTGTTTTTGAAACCGTTCCACATTGCCGATCGCCACAGCGGCTTGCGAGGCAAGGGTCTGGGCGATTTCGAGGGAGGACGCGTCGAAGAAAGAGGGTTGTCCGGCATGCAAGTGCATTAACCCAACGGTCTTTTCCTGATTAAGCATTGGAACGATCAGCGCGGAGACAACGCCATCGTGAATGGGGATCTTCCCGTTTTCGGTGTAGTCTTCAACCAGTTGAGGCGCGCCTGTCTCGATCACCGTTTGCTCGATGTGCGGGAATGTCGAAGGGAGGGGGCAGCCGATAGTCAGCAAAACGGATGGCGGGAAGGAGGGAACGTTCGAGTCGAACAACAGGATCGTGCCGCACTCGGCGCGCGTGACCCGCAGAGCCTCGTCTCGGATCACCTCGAGCAAGGATTTGAGATCCTGCGTCGTATTCAGTTCGCGGCTGACGCGAGCCAGCGAAGAAAGTTGTTCCACCCGGCGGCGCAAAACCTCGTCGGTTTGCATGAAGCGCGAATGATCTTCAATTGCGTCCGCCAGTTGGCCCGCGGCGGCAAGGGCAATCTCGAGATCATAATTGCCGAAGAAATCAGTTTTTCGGCTCCCGAGAATCAATTCTCCCAGGCTTTTCTCGCGCACTGTCACGGGGACGATGAGAACCGATTCCATTTGCAATCGAGAAAACAGGGGCAGATACCCCGGAGCAATATTTCGCTCGAGGCTTAACCGCCCGGTCGAGATCGACTTCCGAGTGCCTGCCACAGTGGCGCGATAGGGAACGCCTTCAGCATGGAGCCTCAATAACGGGCTTGTTGCTTCCGTGGAAACTCCGACAACAGAGCTTTCATGTAGTTGTAACCCACCGGTCTTTTGATCTTCAAGGAATAGCGCCACCAGATCGCACCGAAGCAGGCGCGCCAATTCATCCACAGATAATTGAACAATCTCATCCAACCCTGCGGTGGAGGTGGAGAGGTTGGCGATTCTACGCAACCCATCGGAACGGATCGCCCGCTGACGGGTGCGTTCCACTAAAAAGGAGTTATGAATAATTCCCGCCGCCTGGCTGGCAACCGTCTCGATCAGGCGCAATTCCGATTCCGAGAATTCAACGGACGCCTGTTTGTGATTGGAGATTTGAACGAAACCGACAAAGTGCTCGCCCGCGATCATCGGCGCCAGAACCGACTCGCGCAAACTGGCGGCTTGCGCGATCGTTTGAAGACCAAGTTCGCCCCAGGTTCGGTCATCGGCGGCATTACGCGTGGAGATCAGCCTGCCCTCTTGAATCATTTTTTCCGCCGGGCTTTCAGGCAGGATCGTTGTTCGATAAATTTCGACAATATGACGCGGCAACCCTTGAAATGGAACCTGGCCTTCAAGCGTTCGTTTGTTGGCATCGTAAAGAAGAAAACCGAGGATATCCACGGCGAACAAGGGGGAAATGCTGTCGATCAGACGATTGATCAGGCTCAAGTAATCCTGCGTCACGCCCACAGATTGGGTCAGGTTTACCAAGCCGCTTAATTCTTTTGACCGCCTCACTTCATTCGCATATTTCCGCGCGTTGTGTATCCCGAACCCTGCCTGCGAAGAGACGAGTTGCAACAGATCGAGATCGTGTTGCCCCAGTGTGCCCGCTGTGAGATGGCCGAATTCGAGCGCGCCGATCAGTTCATTATTTGCGAATAACGGCAAGCCGATGTACGACAAGACGGGCGACTTTTCGCCCAATTGCGCCATCTCTGGGTTTGCAGAGCGGATGTCGGGGATAAGAATTGGAGCGCGACGCGCAACCAGCGTTTCGGTCAGCGCGCCAAATTGCGATGTATAAGCGCGAATCGTTTTCGACGCCCCGGAGGGATCGAGGGCATAGGTGTCGAATGTTTTCCGAAGCGCGTCCCAGATCTTGATCTCCATAACATCGGCCGGGACGAGATGCGACACATGCAATAAAATGGAATAGATCGTGTAATCCAGATCGAGGCTTTCGGTCACGCCCCTGCCAAAATCCGAGATGATTTTCAGCATAGACGAATCGGGCAGCGCCGCATCGACGCTCGACGCCAGGCTGACGCCCCGCATGGCGATAAACATCAACGGGTATGGACCCGGCACCTGATACGAGGTCGCCTCCACCAGCCGTCCGCCGACAGACAATCGTTTTTGCCCGTGCGTCGCGCAAAGATTGAGAAAATCTTCCGCGGGTCTTGCTTTGCGAATCAGTTTTTCGAGTTCGGGGGGTTCGTCGGCTCGCAAGCCAAACCAATCGCGCGCAAGGTCGTTGAGATAATCCACCCGTCCGCCCGGCTGGACCGTTACAATCGCTTCAGTTAAATTTGTGGAGGATGGAATTTCTACCGCTGGGTTGAGCGCTCCCCCCACCTGCACATTCTCCGGCAGACGGCGAAACCAGAGCGCCACCAGTACCAACAACAGCAGTACTGCGGCAATAGAGATCAACCAAAAACTTACATCGAGCCCGACAAGCATATTCCGCCCGGTGTCTTACGCAGAATCCTGACGGCGCGCTTCTGCCGCAAGTTCGGTAATTTCGCGGATGTCCGCGAACGATTGCCCGCTCGGCGAAACGACACCCACCGATATGGTCATGAACGGCACCTGCATCGTTGAGCCGTCTGCGACGGGGGCGTGCATAAATCCCTGCTGGCGGTCGATGAAGTTATAGTGCGTCTGCACTTCTTTATTAAAGCGTTCTTTGAGGCGGGCTTTGATGAGCGGCGCTTTTTCCTCGCGGGTGATGATAATGAAGTTATCGCCGCCCGCATGACCGATGAAATCGGTGGTTGTGCCGATTTCATCCACCACTTCGCCGATCAGCATGGCGCTAAACCGGAGCACGTCATCGCCTGCCACAAAGCCGTACACATCTTTGAACGGCTCAAACTCATTGACGCGCGCATCGAGCAACGCCCATCCTTTTTCGCGGATGATGCGCCGTAATTGCTCCTCGATCAACCGCCCCGCCGGGAGACCCGAGCGCGGGTCGGTGAGGCTTTCACGCTCTGCCCGGCGAATGGCGCCCTGCACGCGCAGTTTGAGCTCTTCGATGTCGAACGGCTTGGTGATGTAGTCGTCCGCGCCGAGTTCCAGCCCCTGCAGTTTGTCACTGCGCTCATCTTTCTGGGTAAGAAAAATGACGGGGATGTGACTGGTGCGCATGTTCGTGCGCAGGTTGCGACACACCTCGTAACCGTCGATATCCGGCAGCATAATATCCAGCACGATCAAATGCGGCAGGACGTTTTTGGTCTTCTCAAGCGCATCTGAGCCGCGCACGGCAACATCGACTTCGAAATCCATGCCGGCAAAAAAGATCTTCAGCATGTTCCCAATGTCGATATCGTCTTCCACGATCAACAGGCGGGCTTTTCCCATAAGCAGCCTCCAAAGTTACTGGCGCGCCGCGAGCAATTTGCGAACGCGTTTCGCATTGCGGCGCACGGTGTCGATATGTTCTTCAGTGACTTCCTTTTCGAACGAGCGGAACCCGCTCACACGGAAGCCATGTTTTTTGCAGATCGCATCGATCTCTTCCACGCGTTCCCTCGTGAGGTGTTTGCCAAGCGTGTAATCCTCGAAGCGACCTTCCAATGCCAGGGCAATCGTCTCTGCCATGCAGGCGTACGCCTTGCCCGGGGGAAACCCAAAATTAAAATGGAAATCAACGGGTCCTGGCACGTCTACCATTCCTCCGTCTATGACTAATATATCATCTCTCGCTGACGCGACCATTGCAGAAACATCACGAGGGCGCGCCACATCGCAGACCACACTGCCGGGCTGCAGGTGCTCGGGGCGGATCACATCGTGGATCGCGCTTGTCACTGTAAGGATTAATTGCGATTCTGCAAGGATATCCATCGTCAGGCTGACCACGATCTCGCTTCGACACTTCGATTGCAGTCTGTCTCGCAACCCTTCGAGTTTTTCGCGGCTTCTGCCGACCAACACCAACCGCTCCACCTCGTCTGCCAACAGTTCCGCGCACACACTGCCGATCGCGCCCGTCGCCCCCACCACCGCCGCCGTGGCGCCCGAAAGCGGAATCTCCATCACGCGCGCGGCTTCACGGATCGCATCCACCGCCACCATCACCGTGTACGAGTCCCCGGTGGTCACCGGCACATCCAACGCCTGTGCGATCGTCATGCCGCCATCCCCCACCACAGACGTGAACGCGCCCAAACCGAGCATCTGCGCGCCGAGTTTCTCCGCGAACCGCCCGGTTTGAATGATCTTGTTGTAAACCATTTTCTCCGGCAGTTCCATCATGCGCCGCGGCGTGTATGGGCAGGCAATGAACCAACCTTTGATCTCCTTGCCCGTCGCCTGCGAGACGATGCCGCCGATCTCCGAAACAAACACCGGCGGAAAGAACGTGGAAAAAAAGTCGATCTGTTTTTCACTCAGCATTCTTCCGAGCAATGGATATTTACGACTGACATCCCGTTTTGGGTCAATCGGATGGATGATGAAAGCAAACGTGTCCATGTTTCGACCAGGCTTGGCAACCAAGATTACCAGGATTCTGAAGTTGCCTCGCCGGGGCGGGGGTACATTCGCTTATGCAGGTTGGCAAATTTCAATTTGTGATGATCCGAATCTTCGTAGCGCACATCCTTGTCGATCACGCGGCGTTCCTTCGAAGCGAACAACACCACATCCGATTCGATCGTGCGCGCCGGGTACACGACCATTCCCGAACCAAGCCTGCAATTATGCCCAACCGCGCTACCGATCACCGGGCGGTTCGAGTAGTTGAGTTTTCCCTTGCCGTCCAACGCGCGGAGCGGAGCGGGGATCAGGTTGTAATCGGTAAATGTGGAACCCGCGCCGATGAATGTGTTGCGCCCAACAACGCACATTTGCAAACAAGTGTTTTGCGCGACCATGCTGTTATCCATAACGGTGGTCATGAACAACGCGGCGCGGAACGGCAGGAACGCCCCATCCCCCACAACCGAGAGCATCAACTGCACATCCTGCGAAATATTGACGTTGTTGCCAATAATGCAATTTTCGATGACTGCCCCGGCATTGATCGTGACGTTATCGCCGATGGTCGTCGGTCCGTGGATGATGGCATCGGGGTCGATGACACAATTTTTACCAACAGTGACAAGCGCAGACGATTGAAGGATCTGCCTGCCCTCATACAACGCCTTGCCGAGAATTTTTAGTTTGAAAGCGACCTCTTCCGCAAGTCGTTTTTCGAAGCGCGCGCCGCGTGAAAACAATCCGTACACCACATCAGCGATGAACACATGCACCCATGAATCGATCGCAATACAAGCCCGAAGCGGAACTTGAAAGGTGAGGTCGCCGCTCTGGTCTGCCATATACGTCGGCACGTGATAATAACCGACCTCGCGCGCCTCCAAATCGACGATGAGCGGCTCCACATCCGCCACGGGACCGCGCGGGTAATACCACAGATCGGCAAGGAACACACTTCCCGCCGGGGAATAGGAATTGGACAGCGGCAGGGCGTGTTCGCGAAAGGCTGGGTCTTCGGCAGAAAACGCGGCGCGCACGGGTCGTCTCTTTTTGCGGGCGGTCGAAAGAAACGCCTTGATATATGCCTCATCGAAAAACAAATTATCGCGATACACGATCGTCTCTTCACGCTCGAGCGGCATCCGCTGACCTGCCGACAACTCCAATTCGCGCGTTGTGTACGGCGCCAGCACGTTCCGCTGGTGAAGCCACAGCGGCTGGTTTTGGATGCGCAGGTCGCGCGCCGGTTCGTTAAACGGCGTGATGGGGGTTTTTTCAGTGAAAATGATCTTGAGCATAGCAAGAGTAATTATTCCACAGAATTGCAAAAATCGGGGCAGGCTGTGCCTGATCCCTTCGTTACAAGATTGTTTGGTACATGGGCGCAACGAAACAAGAGCCTAAAATTATCATCGCATCAGCGAACGCTGAGAGAGCGACTAGAAAAGTGTTCTCACGATCGGCGCTTCACAAAAGTTCAGGTGGCAGTTCGATGCGCCAGCCAAGCGTGTCGCCTGCCTGGACGCGGCGCAACTACGCCAAGAACCTATTTTCGTGATCTAATGACGATTATGGTTTCCCCAAAGTCACTTGATCAATGGATCAATGTGGAACGCAAATGGCGCGAATCGGCAAATTTCACGAATTTTCTTGAACCGGTTCGCGCGATTCGCTCATTCGCGTACTTCGCGTTAGTATCCTCAGACTATGGAAAAGCCATGTAATAGACTTCATCGGTAATCAGACAAAATCTAGTAGGACGCTGAAAAACACAGATTTTTTCTCTCTTTTCGTCAGCGTGAATTAGCATTTATCTGCATCCCCATCTCGATCTATTACATCTCTTGTCTTCCTGATAACGCCCTCAGCAACGTATTTTGATCGGCGTATTCCAAGTCGCCGCCCATGGGGAGACCTCTTGCCAGCCGTGTGACATGCACGCCGAATTGTCTCAACTGATTCTGCAAATACAACGCGGTCGCATCGCCTTCCATGCTGGGATTCGTCGCAAGGATGATCTCCTTCACTCCCCCACTCGCCACGCGCGCCAGCAATTGTTTGATCTTCAAATCATCGGGACCGATGCCTTCGATGGGAGATAACACTCCCTGCAAGACGTGATACTTCCCATTGAAGCCAGCCGTGCGTTCGAGGGCCAAGACATCGAGCGCTTCCTCCACAACACAAATGACAGATGAATCGCGTTTCAGCGACTCGCAGATTTCACAGCGTTCGCGTCCCGCCTCGGTGATGTTGAAACATTCCTGACAAAACGCAGTGTTCTTCTTGAGGTTCGCCAACGCCAGCGCGAGATCGTCCGAGACATCGTCGGTGGCGCGGAGGAAGTAGAATGCCAGCCGCGAAGCGGATTTCGGTCCGATGCCTGGGAGGCGTTCGAGGGCGTTGATGAGGGATTGGATGGATTCAGGTAATAGCATTAAAGTTTCAAGTGTCACGTTCCACGTTTCAAGTGACCTGACACGTGACACTTGAAACATGGAACTTGGAACTCTAGAATGGAAGCCCACCCGCCAGCGGACCCATCAACTTTTGTTGGAGTTCGCGCGATTGGTCGAGAGCCATGTTGACCGCGGACAAGACCATGTCTTGCAACATTTCGGCATCGGCATCTTTCATGAAATCGGGAGAGATCTCAACCGATCTGCATTTCTGGTCGCCTGTCATCACGACCTTGATCGCGCCGCCGCCCGCTGTAGCCGTGACGGTTTCCTCGGCGAGTTTCGCCTGCGCCTCTTCCATTTGTTGTTGCAGGCGTTGCAGTTGCTGCATCATCCCCGCCTGCCCGCCCATTTGCGGTCCTTTGTTGAATCCTTTTGCCATTAGGCGACTCCTAACTTTATTTCATTATGTAGCAATGTCATCGGAATCATAATGTTAGTCATAGTTTTTTTTCATGAATTTCTCTTTTATTTTTTGCCATAAACTTACTAATGAATTATAAGGATCAAGCTCCAATTCCAGCTGATATGATATTATCCCAGGAATAATAGGTATGGCTGCCTGCAGTTTTCCCTTTGCCGATACTGGCTTTGCGAGGGCATTCTCGATTTTTTCTAATGAGTTCATTAGTCTTTCCGCCTGCTTTTCTTGGGCTACCTCTTTCGCAAGAGTAACAACTTCCTGAATTTCAACAACAACAATATTGGCATCTTCGTTTGAGATTTCTATCTCATTCAACTCAGATGCCAGTAGATTAGCATATTCTGTCTCATACTGCCTTATATAAGGAATAATTTCTCTTTCGATTCTCTTTGTGATTGAAAATTTAGCATCCACATTTGATGAGATTGCCAATTCGCGTTGAAAAACTTTAAGTTTTTCATAATACAGGGATAATATATCTTCTAAATCATTTAGGCGTTGCCATGCCTTTGTATTAGAATTCATACGTTACTCCTTTCGGTTTCTTACAACTCGCACCGATCTTCATCGAGCAATTGCAAGGAATCTTATCTTATCAAAACACAAGCTTCGTCTGCCCTTCGGTTTAAATCTTGTCTTATTGCATCAAGAAATTCACCAAGTTTATCTCGGGAACTAAATTCCTTCTCGATTATCTGTACGAGACCTTTTTCAAGTTCTGCACGTTTCTCATCGATTTTTTCCGTAAACTTCTTTTCAGAGAACAAGAAGTTACGCCATCCGATAGGTATATCTGCATCTTTAAAGTTTTCTGTTATCTTCTGGTCGATTATGTCCTTCAATCCGATACCCACGATTATACCTATCACAACCGCCAAAACACCGCCAGTCAGAGCAACTAAAACCGCAAGTAGAATACTACTAATCAACTCTGTCAAAAATAGCGTTAAGATCAATGTGATAGTAGTTGCAAGTCCACCTGTTACGATACCAAAAGTTGTAGTTGCAGAATCTCCCAACTTGACTACATCCGTGAACTTGTGTTGATCAATTTCAACCGCAGAAGGAGTGACTGAGGCACTTAATGCCTTTCTGGGAACATTATATTTATCACAAATGGCATGGGTTAATGTTTCGATTTTAGGGTTAAGCTCTGTAAGCCATTGAACAATGTCGCCAGTAAATATCTTCTCTCCTTGATCCTTTATCAATGTGTTGATCTCGTCCATACTATTTTTTTCCATATCAACAAGAGTTTTAAACTCGCCATTTGCCCATCTTTCGAAATCTTTCAAACTAATTCGAATACAATGTTTAAGAAAGGTCGCGGAAACACGTCGGAATAATCCTGGAAATTCACTTACAACAACACCTTGCAATTTGTCTGAATGAATGAGCTCTTCGATTTCCGTCCTAAATCCTTGAATTTTAAAATCTGTTCGCCCCACAATCGCGAGTCCCTTCGCAATAGTTAAATGAGGCTCTAATCCAACCTTAACTATGGAATCTGAGAAGATTTCCCGACAAATATCATAGGTAAATCGCATTCGGGATCCACCGCCTGTCAACAACACTAACTTCGGATATTGATATTCTTTACTCTCTTTACATTTTATTAAAGCCGCACGAAAAGCATCTGGCCAATTATTCTCAAGTTCAGGAATATTTGTAGACAATATTTCTTCCATATCGCTTTTGTAAATATCAATGTCAAAATGACCTTTATCCAAGATTCTTTCACTCGCCGAACAAGGCATTTCTATCCAGTCTAATTCATTACTTTTTGAGAAATAATTCTCTTTTACTTCACGACACTTCAAAAGGCATTTTGCTTTAATGACTGGGTTATCGTCAAACAATTTTTCAATTTCAGATTTTCTACCTCCTAATTTCGTGAGGGTCTTATGGAAAATAGCTATATCAATTAAACCAGCACCCAAACTATTGTATCCAAAGTCTAATGGTTTCTCTTCATAATTCTTAATAATTGTAAAGTCCGTAGTGGAAGAACCAATATCAATGATAAGAACGGAATTAAAAAGCCTATCTTGTGTTTCGTTCAATGCCCCCGATTCTTTTGCATCTAAAAATGCGGCTCTTGATTCTGGGACGATCACAACATTCTGCATTCCCGCTTTCTTCAATATTCTTTTATAGCTGTCTCGATCTTCTTGAAACCATCCAGCGGGACTACCAACAAAAAAATACGAATTCTCATTGTTAGCTATTTTTCCCGCATTCTGCAAAATCTGTAAACACTTGTAGACGAACAACTTAATCGATTCGGAAACTTCGGGATTATCAAAACGGGAACCTTTGAATAATATCCTTAAACTTTCACTCTTTGGATAAATGTAAGCATCATCTCCTATAAGAATTCCCTTTTTTGGGTCAAACGCAACCGCTGTGAGAATACTATTCTTGTTGTTTAGAATATCAATGGACTGAGGGTCTGACAAAGAACGAGATGTGGTAGACGCAATTGCCGTTTCTCCATGTCCTAAATCAAAACCTATTATCTCAAAAAAATTTTCGTTGTTCTTTACATTAGCTTCAACATCTACAACTCCTCGATTTACTGCTTTTAATTGCCTCTCTATCTCATCAATTTGCTGATAAAGTTCTTCTCGTTTTTTTTCCGACTGCTCTATGGCTTTATCCAAGTGATATCTTGAATCAACATCACCCGCGTAAACTTGATCTTTCCGCAGATCTCCTATTTTTTGTCTAAGCAATTCATATTGAGCAAGCAGTTCTTCATGTCGTTGTTGCAACAAAGTATCCATAAACTATTAGCCTCTTTACAAAAGTTAAGTTCTAACCGAAGTCAGAAACGCATAAAGCGAGTATCAACCTATGCTCGTCACGTTCTGATATGCAAACAGATATTGTTACTATCAGTTATGAAGTACGCACTACTCCTGCGTATCCACAATCTCACCACCATGCTGAATCGCGGTAGCGACCATGCCGTCTTGCGCCACGTTCGCGGGGATCGTGCCTTTAGCATTCGTCACCACGCAACGCACGCTCACGTCCGCGCCGAACTCGCCCTTGATCAACTTTTGGATCGCCTCGATCTGGTCAGGCTTGTCAATTTTTGAAACCAGCACGTCGCTCGCCAGACCCAAGATCAACGTCGAGCCGTGCACGTCAATCATCCGCACCGAGTTCATCAACGCGGACAAATTCGCCTGCGCTTTCGGAAGCGACGCGGACATGTGCTTCCACGCCTTGATGACATCGCCGACATTGATCGCGGATTTTTCCACTAGATGTGAAGCCGCTTCGGACTCCGCTTGAGGCTGGGTCGCCGTTTGAGGAGCCGATTCAGACTTCGGCTTGGTCTGACGCGGCGCGGCGGGTAGTGGCGACTCAGTTGGGGCGTCGAGAACTTCCGCCAAGGCGAGTTCCAGACTCAACGACGGTTGCCAGCCGCCGCGCAAATCCACAGCCGCGTTGTTGAACGCTTTCATCATCCGCAAGACATCGCTTGTTGAAAACGACTTCGCGTGCGCCTGCATCTGTTTCTTGACATCTGCCGTGGCTTCGACTTGATTCGCGTTGCCCATTTGAATGAGCATCAGCCCGCGCAGATACTCAACGACCTGACGCGCCAGCGAGCGCGGATCGGCTCCCGCATCGAGCGCCTTGTGAATAGACTCAAGCCCGTGCGCGGGATCGTGATCGTTGACCGCGTTCAGCACATCCAACACCGATTGACTCGTGGCGGTGCCGAGGACTTGTTGCGCGAGCGCGAGCGTAATTTTTTCTCCCGTTGACGAGAGTTGATCGAGCAAGGACTGCGCGTCGCGCATCCCGCCCACAGACTGGCGAGCGATCTGAATGAGCGCATCATCGTCGGCTTGGATGTTCTCGGCTTTGATGATGTGCTTGAGATTCGCCACGATCTCATCCACTGGCACGCGGCGAAACTCATGACGTTGACATCTCGAAAGAACGGTTGCGGGGATTTTATGAATTTCAGTTGTTGCTAAAACAAAAATAGCATGTGGCGGCGGCTCTTCGAGGGTTTTGAGCAACGCATTGAACGCCGCCGTCGAAAGCATGTGGACTTCGTCAATGATGTAGATTTTGTACTTGCCCTGCGATGGCGAGAAGTTGATCTTGTCGCGCAAGTCGCGGATATCGTCCACGGATGTGTTGGACGCCGCGTCAATTTCGATGAGGTCGAGGAAACGATTCTCGTTGACGGCTTTGCAATTCTCGCATTCGTTGTCGGGACGTTTTGTCGGGTCGGGGTTCGTGCAATTGACCGCCTTCGCCAGCAAACGCGCGAGCGTGGTCTTCCCCGTTCCGCGCGAACCCGCGAAGAGATAGGCGTGCGCGACGCGGTCTGCCGCGATGGCATTTTTCAGCGTGGTGACGACGTGGTCTTGTCCCAACACGGCTTGCCATTCTTGAGGCCGGTATTTTCGGTAGAGGGCTTGGGTCATTTTATTTATATATCGCTGGTTGAGTAGTCCCGCGCGTGCTGAGCGGAGTGGCGCGTGATGTTCGCGCCACGAAGACGAAGCATCGCGGGATGTATCGAAACCAGCAAGCAGTAAAGCAATTTTTGTTCCAAAAGTACTTTTGTGACTGGTGGTTTCGACTGCTTGCGCTCAACCACCGAAGTAATCACGGCACTTGATACACCGCTCTAACATTTCCACTTGGGTCGAGCAGTGCGGCTTCTTCGCCCGATTGCCAGACGGGTTCGGTCTCGCCCCAGTATAAATCAATGACCGTGTTCGTTCCAGCAATCGTGTGGACTTGCACCGCGCCACTGCTATTTAATGTGAGGTTCGGGAAGATGAAAATGTTTTTATCGGAGTCTTGCAATTGCCAGCCCGCTAAACTCAGCGACTCACTTCCCGCATTGCGGACGACAACCGATTCGGCAGTCAACGTCCCTGCGCCTACGATGCTGACGATCTCGACGGGGATATCCACGTTGGGGCTGAGGGTCGGCTGGGGAGTAGAGTCGCCTGAGGAAACTGGGGCAGGTTGAACCGGGGAAAGAGCCGCTTGTCGGTAATTGCGGTCGTACCAGAACAGAATCGCGCCGGTCACACAGGCAGAGATGAACACATTCAAAAGCAGGTATTGGACAAGTCGGCGGCGATCCATTGTGTTTGAATCATAGCACAGAAACCCGGCAAGTGAAATAAAAAATCCTGCGCCGTTGAAGGCGCAGGATTCATCTTGCCAGCCGATGCTAGGGTAGTTCGGTCATCTTGAAATCGTCGAATGAAACGTTCGTGCCGGAGGCTTGCTCGCCGCTCCATGCGAACAATGCCACATTGCCTGTGGTGTAGGTGGTGTCGACGACCGAGTCGATTTGCTTGCCATCCACATACAATGTCAATGTTCCGTTACTGCCGCAGTCCGCGCCGATACGATAGGACGATGCGCCCGATGTGATCGCGTCGGAGGTCTGCCAGGTGTCATTGTTGGTGAGGAAGACGTCGTCTTGCGCCACAGCCGATTTGCCGATGGCATATTGACCCGCGCCGGTGATGGCGAAGTAATACGAAACATCGGTGACCTGCATGTTGCAGATGATGCCAAACGCGCCGGTCGAATCGGTGGAGTTATTGTTGGCGGTCACTTCGATATGGGCGTTTTGATAATTCTCGGCGTTCGGGGTGCTCCACACAAAATACAGGTCGCGGATGATAAAGAAATTCAACGAGCCGCCAACATATTCAACCGCGCTGTCGGAATCGGAGCCGGTGCCCCATTGTTCGGAGGAAAAATCATCGCTCAAGATAACCTTCGGTCCGCCTCCAACTGATAATCCCTGACAAGCCAGCGCGGCAATGGCGAGCGCGGCAATCGCAAAAAGCATTCGTATATTTGGTTTCATTTCTCATTCTCCTTTGGAAATTAGATTGTGCGCTATTTTATCATTTCGCCCTTTCAGGACGATGGTACTTCGTGGGGACTCAACCGCGACTCATCGTCAGCGCGACCCAATCGCCCCTCTGCCGCCATTCGGTCATTCCCAGACGTTTTGCCTGCGCCGCCTCCAGGACGCTTTTCTTCTGCTCTTGCAGGATTCCGCTGAGGATGATCGAACCGCCAGCCTCGATCAGATCCGCCAGCCCCGCATCGAAGAGACGCACGATCACCGGCGCGAGGATATTCGCCACCACCAGCGGCGCGGACTTGAATGGGAATTTGCCGTCGAGGATCTCCGTCACCGACCCCACACCGAGAATTAACTCCTCCCCCACCTCGTTGAGGTTCGCATTCTCGCGCGAGTTGACGATGGATTCGGAATCGATATCCACGCCGAGAACTTTTTCCGCGCCAAGCTTGATCGCGGCAATGGAGAGGATGCCCGAGCCGCAGCCTACATCAATACAAGAAAGAGGCAAGAGGAAAGACTCGCCGCTTTCTTTCGTCTTTCTTCTTTCCCTAAAGGTTAACTCTAATAGCTCAAGGCACAACTGCGTCGTTGGGTGTGTCCCCGTCCCAAACGCCATGCCGGGATCGATCTTAATGGCTACGCGATTCGGTTCGGGCGATTCCATCCATGCGGGCAGGATGAGGAGTCGCTCACCAATGCGAATCGGTTTGTAATGTTGCTTCCAAGCCTCCATCCAGTTTTGATCGGCAATTTGTTTGTAGACCGGGGTCGGCAAAGGCTGGATCATCCCCAAATAAAAAAGCGACTCTTCGAGTTTTTGCCGCGTCTCTTCGAGAGAGTCGTTCACCTCCAAATACGCGCGGACGGTGATCGGTCCCGTCGGCGTGCCGGCGTCTTCGTCATCGTTGTACTTCACGCCCTGCTCGGTCATCACGCCGTTGGGGGCAAAGCGCGCGAACACATCCGCCACCGATTCGGCGAGTTCGCCGTCCACTGTCATGGAAACTTCAAGCCAGTTCATGTTTTGTCCGCCTTGTAAAAACGTATTTGCGCTTTTTCGAGCGTGACCAAGCCCGCGCCGATATGTTGGTCAATCGTTTCGAGAAACAATTCCAGTTTTTCTTTTATGTCCACCACCTCAACAACCATCGGCATATCCACTGAAAGTTGTTCGATCTTGAACGTGTGGATGACGCGCGTGTTGGCTCCGAAACCCATCACGCCGCGCAGAACCGTCGCGCCGGCGAGTCCCTGTTCGCGCGCCTTCAACACCAGCCATTCGTACAACGGCTTGCCCTCATGTTTATCCGATTCGCCGATGAAGATGCGGAGCAGATAGCCTTCTTCCGGTAACTGCATGATTACCTCCAGATCAAAGTAGAGACGGTTCGCCCAAGCCAGACAGCCAGCAAACCAAGAAAAACGTTTAACCCAATGTTTGCAAACGCGCTCAGATTTTCGCCGTCGTGGGCAAGGTTAAGCGTTTCATTGCCGAAGGCGGAAAACGTGGTGAATCCGCCTAAAATTCCGATAAAAACAAACGCGCGCGCTTCGCTTGAAAAGACGCCGCGGTTTTCCGCCAGTTGAGATAGGAATCCAATCACAAAACATCCGATCACATTGACGGTCAATGTGCCGAACGGAAAAATACTTTTGGAGGATTGTTGCACATACCCACTGAGCAGGTAGCGTATGGCAGAACCGATAAACCCGCCGATACCGACAAGTAGAACATTGTTCATGACGCGCTCCAAAGGCTGTTATGAACGGATCGTATCAAATCTTTCTCATCGAAGATCATGCGCGGCAGGTCGTCCACGTCGAAATACTTCATCTCAGAAACTTCATAACTTTCCCGAAACTCGCCGCCGACGATCTTGCACAGGTACATCAATGTCACATGCCGAAACAACTTGGAACTGTCGGCAAATAATAATCGCTCAACCTTGATCGTTAACCCAGACTCCTCATAAAACTCGCGGATCACTCCCTCTTCGGGTTGCTCGCCATACTCCAACCCGCCGACAGGAATCCCCCACGCAAACTTGCGATAGGTGTGTTTGAATAACAGAACCCTGCCCTGCTCATCGAACACTAACGCCGCAACCCCCACCCGAAACCGCGGACGCAAGATTATCGCCGCGAATGTGTGAACCCACAGCGGAAACATGCCCCAAATTCGCATCAATGTTTTCATCATAAAAGTCCCCGCATTATAAAACACAACGAGCGGACACATCATCCCCCGAATTGCATCAGGGAAAATGTTACCGAAGGGAGTATCGTTGCATCAGGAAAAAATGTTACTTTCCGATGACGCCATAGCGTCATTGGAGGAGCGACATGATGAGCCTAAAAAGCAAGCGTGAGTTACGGGAAGTGCTACGAGCAAGATACCTCAAAGCCAATAAAGTAGAAAAACAAAAAATGCTGGATGAATTTACCTTGGCCACTGGCTACCATCGAAAACATGCGATCCGAGTTCTGAAAAGCAAAGAGCAAAGTCAAAACCGCCTGAAAAGGAAAACCAAAACCTACAAAGCTGTGTATCATGGCGAAGTGGTGCGGGTCCTGGAGCAAATCTGGGAGGTCTATGGACGGATCTGCTCGAAACGGCTGCAACCCTTTCTGACAGAAGGGATCAAGGTACTGGAGCGTTGCCAGGAAATCGAAGTTTCCAGACACACAAAAGAACTGCTCCTAAAAATCAGTTCTGCCAGTATTGATCGTTGCCTACGCCCTGTTCGCCTCCAGACGCCGCATGGCTTGAGCACCACCAAGCCGGGCAACCTGCTCCAACAGCTCATTCCAGTTCAGACCTTTACCTCATGGGATGCAGAACGTCCTGGTTTCATGGAAATTGACCTCGTCGCACACTGCGGGAACACCACCGCAGGTCAATATCTGAACACCTTGACCTGTACCGATATTTGTACGGGCTGGACGGATGTCACGGCCCTGCTGCACCGCTCGCAAGAAGCGGTTTCCGAAGCCATCCAGCGAATGCGTCACAGACTGCCCTTCCCACTGCTCGGGATTGATTCGGACAACGGCAGTGAATTCATCAATGAGTTGCTCTATCGCTACTGCCTGGAGGAGAAGATCACCTTTACCCGTTCCCGCCCGTACAAGAAAAACGATCAGGCTCATGTCGAACAGAAGAACTGGTCCGTTGTGCGCCATACCGTCGGGTATGATCGCTGGGAAACGGAACAGGAACTGGCCTTGCTAGAAAGCATTTATGACGATTTACGGCTTTACATCAATTTCTTTCAGCCCTCTTTCAAGTTGATTGCCAAGCAACGCATTGGCAACAAGACCCTCAAAAGGTATGATCCTGCCAAGACGCCTTACCAGCGTATTCTCGAACGCAAAGATATTTCTGTGAAAGCCAAAGCGCGGCTCATGACCTTGTATCTCCAACTCAATCCCGCTGAACTGCGCCGTCGAATTGACCAGAAAACTGCCAAACTTTGGAAAATCTCTCGGTAACATTTCTGTTTGATGCAACGTTACCCCACCAAAGTAACATTTTATCTTGATGCATTACGCCGCGAGGGCGCACAAAGCCAAGGAGTGGCTATTTTGGTGTCTAAAGCCACTGAGAGTTTGACGTTTTTCTCCGTGCTCTCTATGGCTAAGAAGGTTTTTACACACTTGTTTCACCACTCCGCCGGTTGATCTATTTTTCAATTTCCAATTCTATGCGATCAAGCGTTCGGCATTCATCCGCCGCACAGTTCTTGAGTTTGTTTAACCATTCCGACAGTTGAGCAAGAAATGCTGGTTCAGTGGTTGGCGCAATGTTCATCAATTGATAAGGGTCGTTTTTCATATCATAAAGCTCGGCAGGCCGGTCATCGCTTTCGACATAGAGATAGTCAAGAGTTCGCAATCCAAAACTGCCCATCAATCTAACCAACGCGTCGTCATTTTCAGTCTCTTCTTCTTCAGCCCCTCCTCTATAGGTCTCTAGAAAGTATGCCGAACGCCAAGTTTCCGTCAATGGCAATGTGCCATGAAACAATGGCATCAACGATCGTCCATCTATATAGTCAGGAGGAACCACTCCAGCCAAATCGGCAAGGGTTGGAGCAATATCTACATTCCCAGCAAGATATCCTCGCACCACCGAACCGGGAACAATGCCTGGACCTCGAATAGCAAACGGCACATGTATATCTTCCTCAAAGAGCGTACCCTTACCGGCGTTCAAACGGTGTTGCCCAAGGTGAAATCCATTGTCGGATGTAAAAATAACATACGTACTTTCCAACTCGCCGGTCTCTTCAAGAGCGTCAATCACCTGTGCAATCAACTCGTCCGCCGCTTGCAATGTGCGTATCCGATTACGATACAGCTCATCCAATCCTGCAATTTGATCTTCCGTAAGAGACGTATTAAATTGATACGTGCCTGTTTTATCCGAGACATCCTCCTCATTAAAGGATGGGGAACGCGGGGCAACCAAGTCGGGAAACAAATCCTCGTGACGACGAGCAGGCGCCGCTGGCTGATGCGGAGCATATAAAGAAAGATAGATAAAAAACGGCGAACTATCCTGAGCAGATCGACGAATGAAATCCACTGTCTTTTCCGACAAGACATCGGTAATGTAAAGGGACTGCCCTTGCTCTGTATCCTTATAATCTACTTGTACGCCATTTTGATTTAATGTGTAATTAAATCCCACATATGGCTTACCTTTTGCGGGGCTATACCATTCTGTCCATCCAATAGGAAAATAATTTCGATTTTCACGAAAAGGGTAACCATTCAGGTATTTGCCCAGAAGCACAGTTTTATACCCTGCCGCCTGCAACCATGTTGCCACTGTGGAAGATTCATTCTCCTTAAGATAGAACGTTTCAAACCCCCCAAAAGGAGGAGTGTTGGTCAAAACTCCGTTGTTATGCGAATACTGTCCCCGTAGAATAGTCGTACGCGATGGACAACATTGTGGATTTGACACATAAAAATTCTCAAGGCTCAACCCCTGCTCCACCAACAATTCGTGAAAGTTGGACATATAATCAGTTGAATGGAGTTCCGTATCAAGGTCGTCGAGCAAAATCAACAAGATGTTGGGACGATGCGCTTTCGGTAGAACAACCACATCCGCTTTAGGGGTCAACGTCAGTGTTGGGCGAGGGGTTAATAGAACTTCTGATGAAGGAATCGATCCCACACACCCAGGCACAACACAGCATAAAGCAAAACTAATCAATAGGAATTTGCACCAATTATTCATTCAACAGCCTCCAATCGTTTTGTTCTCCGCTTCAAGAGAAAATCGCGCAAAGAACGCAATCCAATCAAATCCAACATAATGGAACCAAAAATATTCAACCTCGCCAATGCCGTCGGCGGGTGGATGAAGAACGCGCGCATCCATGCTTTCAACGCGGATGCCGACTTGCCGCCGTCGAGCAGATACCGCGCGTCGACTCGATGCGCCGATGCGCGCGCGCGTCTTTCCACGGGTCGAATTGATTCAGCCAACCCAGCCTGTCCCTCCGCCCAAGCCAAAATGCGGAAGGCTTCACGCCCAAACTCCGCCGCTTTGGCGCGGTTCTTCGCCTCGGCATGATACCGCGCCGCCGCCCAGGTTTGATCCACGTGAAGGATTTTTCCGTGTTGCGCGATTCGAATCCACAAGTGATGATCGAGCAGAAAGTGGAAAGTGGGATCGAGCATCCCTGTTTTTGACAACACCTCACGCCGAAAAAACACCGCTGGCTGACCAATAATCTGAAAGCACAACAGATCTTGCAAGGTCAATTGTTTGTATGTCAACGTATTGAACGGATTGCCGCGTTCGTCCACCGCCAGCATATTTCCATACACCAACACAACCTCGGAATTCTCCTCAAACACCTTCACCGCCGCAGAGACCGCACTGGGCAAATAATAATCGTCCGAGTTCAGCCATGTGACAATTTCACCTGTCGCGCGAGCCAGTCCCTTGTTGATCGCCTCCGCCTGACCTGAATCCTTTTCGCTCACCCACCATGCGAGTTTATCCGCATATTTTTTGATGATCTCCACCGACCCATCCGTAGACGCGCCGTCCACGACGATGTATTCGATACGGGGATAGTCCTGTCCCAGCACAGATTGGATCGTCTGCTCGATGTAGCGGGCTTGGTTGAAGGAGGGGGTAATGATGGAGACGAGGGGCATAGTAGAGGGTTACGAGTTACAAGTTACGAGTTACGTCAATCGTACTGCGTACTTCGTAAAATTCATGTCACTCTGAGGGAGAGGGGTTTACGACCGAAGGGTCTCTTGCTTGGCGCATAGAGACCCTTCGCTGTCGCTCAGGGTGACATTTTGAGACAAGTTCTAAAATAGCGTGTCATATTCTACTTTTGGAAAAATCGTCAACTTTCCTCCAACCGTCGCGTCCACAACTTCGCGCCCTGCTTTGCGGTAGGCGTCACGCGCAAGAGCATAGCCGATTTCAGAAGTATCCAAATCGGGCAATTGCCATTTGACTCCTTTGCCAAAATAATTCGGCATAAAGTGATTCGGGTCATCGCCTTGCGACACGATGGTCTTGTTCGCTTCTCCTTTGTCGGCAAAGTTATGGTCAACGCCGATGAGGATGGCTTTCTCGATGCCCATATGAAAAGCGAGTTGCAACGCGAGATTCGTGACTGTGGCTCCCTCCCAGACTCGTCCGCGGACATCAGTGGAGAATTTGGGTCCTGTGTAGGTGGTGTAGACGAAGGTTGGTAGAGAAGAGATTGGAGATTGGGGATTGGAGACTGGGGACTGGAGACTGGAGACCGAGGGCTTGAGAATTGGAGAATTGGACGCTTCGACAAGCTCAGCGCGGCGGAATTGGGCTTTGAAATGTCGGTGGGAACGCCAAGCGATAAATTTGGGAATTGTGAGGGTGGAGATTTCGTCCACGAATTGCTCGACGACAAGATCGTTCGTCACACAGAGGTAGGACGTTGTGAATCCCCACTCGAGGAAGGCGAGATAAATTCGGTTCATGCCGAAGGTGATCTCGTTTTTCAATTTGCTCGTGTCGGTCTGCTTCAGGCTGGGACCGTTGCCGACGATGAAGGCGCGTTTGCCTTTGTGCACATCCTTCAACGCGGCGAGGCGGCGAATGCTCTCCCGCCGCCACGGGTGAAGATACGCGGCGGGAAGTTCGGGAATACGCCGCAGCCCATCATACGCGTTGCGAGTGAATTGCCAGAGAGGTAGAGGGATGATCTGCTTGAGGGCTTGTTTCATAAGAAAGAAGAAAGAGGCAAGATGTTGGGTTCTCATTCATCCTTCATCATTCAGCCTTCATCCTTTTCAAAGTTATTCCGTACTCAATCTCGCCGTCGCTCCCCCATCCACCACCAACGCTTGACCTGTCATAAAAGAGGATTGTTCATTGTCGGCGAGAAAATAAATCGCGTGAGCGATCTCTTCGGGCTTGCCCACTTTTCCGCTGACCGTTTTGCGCGCGAGATTATCGAGCCGTTCCTGCACATCACCTTGACCGACATGACCGCGTCCCAGCCCCGCGCGGAGCATGGGCGTATCCACCGCGCCAGGGAGGATGGCATTGACGCGGATGTTGTCGGGCGCGAACTCGATCGCCATCGCGCGAGTCAACGCAAGCAACCCGCCCTTCGACGCGGCATACGCGGCAATATTCGCCGACGTTTGAATCGCGTGAACAGACGACACATTCACGACCGCGCCGCCGCCTGTCTTCATCAACGGATGCGCCAGTTTGACTCCTAAAAACACTGACCGTAAATTGGAAGCCATCACCGCGTCCCATTCTTCAACAGTTGTTTCAATGATCGGCTTTGCAACTTGAACAGCCGCATTATTCACCAATGCGTCGAGAGATTCTGTGAACCGATGCGCCTGCTCGAAGATGGCTTGCATATCTTCGGGATGTGAAATGTCAGATCGAATGAACAAGCCGTTCTTTGGAAAATCATCACCAAACTCCGACCTGTCCACGCCGATAACGCGCCAGCCTTTTTCAGAGAAAAGCGAAAGAGTAGCCCGACCAATCCCGCCCGCCGCGCCTGTGATCAAAACCGTTCTTTCTTCTTTCATCTTTCCTCTTTCATCCCTTCATATTTCATTCCCAATCCTTCCACCAAATTCTTGATCGTGTTCCAATGCACACGCTCCCACGCAGCGGGGCTGGAGTTGGAGTTGTGCGGGGCGAGCATGACGTTGTCCATTTTCATCAGCGGACTATCCAACGGAAGCGGCTCGACTTCGAAGACATCCAATGCGGCTCCTGCCAGACGTTTTGACTGCAACGCTTCGACCAGCGCACCCTCCTCGACGATGGGTCCGCGCGCGGCATTGATTAACACTGCGGTTGGTTTCATCAAAGCGAATGCGTCGGCGTTCATCAAGTGGCGCGAGGTTGGGTTGAGATCGCAATTGATGGAGACGAAATCGGAATTGGAAAGTAGAAACTGGAGAGTCGTCATTTCGATTCCTGTTTCGGTGATGAAGACGTGATCAACATCTACAATGTCGTTGCCGTAGACTTTCATGCCGAAAGCTTTTGCGCGGCGAATCACTGCTTTGCCGATGTTGCCGACGCCAATCACGCCGAGCGCACATTCGCTCAACGACTTGCCTGGAATCTTTTCCCATTTGCCGCGTTTCATTTCCGCATCCATCCATGGTTGGCGGCGGGCGAAGGCGAGCATGTAGCCGAGGACGGTATCCGCTACGGGAGTGGTGAAAGCGTTGGGGGTGCGTCCAATTTTCACCGAATGACTGAGGCAGGCTGAGGCGTCGAGTGAATCGATCCCCGTCCCCCACTTTGAGATCACTTTGAGTCGCGGCGCGCAGGCTTCGATGACGCGCGCGGTGTAGCGGTCATCCCCGCAGATCGCGCCGTCGAATTGACCCGCAAATTTCAGCAGGTCTTCCTCCTCCATGCGCTCGCGCACATCTGGCACGATGAGTTCGATGTTGTATTTGTCGAAGACGGGTTTGAAACGATCCACAAATGGGATCATGTACGGCGCGGTGAATAGGACGGTGTATTTCATTTGCAATTATTTTTTACTTCTGAAAATTCATACAGGTTTGGCACGGGTGAAAAATAACTAACGTTTGGAAGCATATCATAGTTCCCGCCGAAGTAGGAGTTGAAGATAATGCGGAACGTGTTCACAGGTGTGATCGTAGAAAATAATTTCTCTTGATGTTGAGGCAGATAATATGCGTTCAGGATCCACATGCGACGATCGCGCGGCTGAAGCCACGGACCATGATCGCCTTGCAAGATAATGATCGGCGGCGTTTCAGATTCGGCGAGCAACGTATCTACCGCATCGAGAATTTTTTTATTTACGAAGGTCAATTGATTTTGATATCCTTTCGCATACAGATCGGCAGGATATTGTTTTTTCTCATTCCAAAAATCAGCGGGGTGAGTGTATTCACCATCGGGTCCAAACACAAAAGGCGGATGCGGCGAGATCAAATGGATGTATGCAAACGTCAGTTCGGGCATGCGGGCAATATCATCTATTGAATCGAAAACCAACAATGTGCGGTCGCGGAAATTTTGTCCCATGATCGCATCGGCATCCACCCAGCCAGAGTTTTGCGCGTATCGCGCGAGAGTCGTTTGCATGAGCAAGGTTTCAAATTCGGTCATGCCCGCAGAAAATGGCGGCGGCGTATAAAACACATCGGCATCGTCGAGTTCGTTCCATGCGAAGCCCGTTGCGAATGCAACTGTTTTATAACCCAGCGTTTCAAAGTTGTAACGCACTGCGCTGTATTGATACGAATCCCATAATTTGCGGCGCTTGATGCTATCGGGCGAAAATGCCGAATCTAAATCCTGCAAATACGACATGTTCAACGACGAGCCCACCGAAAGTTCGGTGCGAATGTAATTTGTCTGACTGCACTGCGCCACATAAAATCCGCGCTCGCGCAGACCATCGAGAAACGCGCTGTTATCGTAGCCATACGCTCTTTTCAACAAGTCTTCGCGCGCATACGAATCGAGGATGAAGTAATACACATCAGGCGGATTTTCGGGACGCGTGAGATTTTCATCCACGGGAGCATTCTCCGCGCCGACTCGATGCACGCCTCCACTTCGGACCTCCGAACTGGTCTGCCATAAGGAGGTGACTACCAGCCCCAGCGCGATCACGTTCAATGCTGCTGGCGAAGAGGGAGAGCGCTTCACCGCCCAAACGACAAAGAGGAAGGCAAGTACGAGCCATACAACGAGCAACCATTTTTCAAAATCGAAGCCTTTTACTTTTTCCGTCAACGTGATGTAGACGTGTCCGTACGAGAAGAATAAAGCCATCCACAACGCGGACAGGAACGCGGCGCGATTCCAATCGCGGAGGGCGAGGCGCAACAGGAGGAAAAGAAGCCCCGCGAAGAGGATGCTAACAATGAGAGGACGCCATCCCGCTTCGAGTTTGATCTGTCCCACGTTTGCCGCCATCAACGCCAGCACAGGGTACGCGCCGAAGAGGATGGGATACCACGGGAGGGAGAACCATTTGCCCAAAATTTTCTGTATTTGTTTAAAAAAATTCATTCATTCACCAAGATGGCATTCTCAGACCCCGAAGGGGTGTCAAAGATCAATGAGGCTATGTCATCCCTTCGGGATTAGGGGATTGATATTCCATTCTCTACAATACTATCATCCCTTCGGGATTGGATTTATTTGGCAGCCAGACCCCGAAGGGGTCAAATGATTCTAGAATGATCGGCGTAATTGATTTCAAACCCCGAAGGGGTGTCAAAGGTCAATGAGGCTATGTCATCCCTTCGGGATTGGGGGATTGATATTCCATTCTCTACAATACTATCATCCCTTCGGGATTGGGTTTATTTGGCAGCCAGACCCCGAAGGGGTCAAATGATTCTAGAATGATCGGCGTAATTGATTTCAAACCCCGAAGGGGTGTCAAAGGTCAATGAGGTTATGTCATCCCTTCGGGATTAGATTGAGTGTCCCGTAAATCGGATGTTTATCACGAAGATGATTTTCTCTTCAACAGGAAATCACAGATGGAAAAATCGAGTTCTTCGTCAATGTCCCACGCTTCGTCGGCGTCTATGGCGAACATGAGCGGCTTATCGCTGATGCGGTGACGTTTTGCCAGAAGATTCTCGCGGGTGAACATGTAGATGCAGGAGTTTTCTTCGTAGACGGGAGGCAGGTCTTGAGTCTGGATCAATTCCTTCGGGTTGTGATTCAGCGCGTTGCCGTCTTTATCGTAGAGGCGGGTTTGGAGGCGGGTGACGGAGAATAAAGAGTCACGTTCTGGGTAATTAGTAATTAGTAATTGGATGGCTTTGGAGATTGATTCGGCTTTCAGCAAGGGATTCGTGCTGTGGGTTTGCAAATAGAAATCAGCGGGGAATAGACTTGTATCGTGGATCAAAATCTCGTTCATCGGCACATCGTCCGCGCGGAGGGATGCGGGGCGGTTGATGATGTCCACGGAAGGGAAATGTCGCTTCAAGCCGTCCATCACTTCGTCCGAGTCCGTGTCCACTACGATTTGGTTGATCTGCGGCACGGCGAGCAACGTCTCGATGATGTGATGGAACAACGGCTTGCCAGCCAGCGGACGATAGTTCTTGCCTGGCACGCGCTGGGAGTGATGACGCATGGGGACGAGCGCGACAATATTCATGGGAGGATGACCTGTAATTTAATATGATGATAATCCGCGGCGCAGAGGGTGATCCAATATCCTTTTTTGTCGGGCGGATCGAAGTCGCGGATGCCGCCGACGGGGGCGCCGTCTATGGCGAGGACTTCGACGCGGTCTTGACCATTCTCAAGCGCGGAAAGGATGGTCGCTTCGCGTTCGTCCCAGAGTTGAGCGCGCTGACTGAACACGGGAATATATTTCGAAGCGGAGAAAATCGTGAGTATCGGAAATACGAGTGTAACAATCAACGCGACTGTCGCTGTCGTTTGCAACCATGTCGGCGCGTAGAGTTGACGGAGGGAGTACCCGCCAACCCAGCCGAGCGCGACGAAAGCGAAGACCATGATGTGACGCGGGATGATCTGCGTGCGGAGAATGGGCAGTCCGCGCTCGATGTAGGCGCTGGGGGTCAACGATGCGGCAACGAGGAGAACTGCGAGCGCGAAGATTCCAAACCCGAGAGCGAGTGCTTTGGGGATGTGGATGTCTCTTTCTTTGGAGTTCAAAACGAAGCCGAGTAAACCTGCAAGGATGAGGATGAGAAGTTGTTGATAGTCCTTGAGTGATAAAGTCACAAACTCGCGTGTGAAGTTGAATACCAAAGTTATCAACTCCAGCAGGCTGGCTGGCTCGCCGTATCGCTCCGCGCGGAGTTGAGTCGTTGGGGCAAAGACGAGCAATGCCATGGCGATCAAAGCAAGTATCAAAGCGACGAGTGCGGGGGTGAAAGTCTTTTGCGCCCAAACTTTTTTGTAGCGCGAGCCGATGAAAGCAATGACCGTGTACAACACCAAGACCGAAACAAGGACAGTGTTGCTCGCTTCGGAGAATCCGCCCGCGAGGAGGGAGAGTAGGGCGATAGGAATTAATTTTGCTTTGGATGGATTTTGGTCTGTGACGAAGGTCAACACCCAAGGGAATAATGTCAGCGGAAACGTGTATGTGAAAAATCCAGTGTTCCAGTACATGGATTGATATAAATGCGGCGCGAGATAGATCGTGAAGTAAACGATGATGAGGGAAAGTAAAGTCGCTTGGAAAGTGGAAAGTGGAAAAGTCGAAAGGGAGGAGAGGTTGAGGAAGAGGCGAACCAAGCCCCACGTCCAGAGAAGAAGCGAGAGAGGGAGGAGAATCTGCAATCCAAAAACGCCGAGCGGATAGAAGAGTCCCGCAAGAATCGTCACAGAGTATCGGCTCGGTGTGTACGTCACGTTGTAGACGTATCCGCGCAGGGTTTCGAGAAATCCCAAATTACGGAAGTCCGCGTTGTAGCACCAATCGTCTGCCCAGTAGCGGAAGTAGATGCCAAGGTAGGCGTAGACCGCCAAGCCGACGAGGAAGATCGCGAGCGGAAGATACGAGAAACGTTTTTGGTCGAAACGCATGGCGGGAAGATTATACCGAATATTGAATTGACATTCCCGCTTCGTCGTGATATAAAACGCAAACAATTTACGGACTTGCTCATCCAGAGAAGCTGAGGGACCGACCCGTTGACGCTTCGGCAACCGTTTACGCGGTGCCAACTTCGGCAGGTGAAAACCTGATAGATGAGAGATGATATGAAATTCATGTCGCCTCTCGCTGTGAGAGGTTTTTTTATTGTATAAGGAAAGTTATGGACGCTGACAATCGTTTTTCAATTCAAGAATTAATCGCCCGCTTCGCCAACAGTTTTGACCTGAAGGACTGGGACGGACTGCAAGCCTGCTTCACCGAATCCATCTTCACGGAT
>WBZY01000401.1_pt1 | contig 33236 bp, 26 predicted proteins | sample 5204191 | NCBI WGS metagenome assembly WBZY01 (sample SAMN12344363, study PRJNA552823) | activated sludge metagenome | biome: Activated sludge suspended growth; feature: Anammox Sidestream; material: Wastewater; isolation source: activated sludge from anammox sidestream of wastewater treatment...
TGAATCTCTGCGCCTTTGCGATGGCTGAGCTGGTTTCAACAACGCGGGCGCAGACCAGCGGCGCACTGACTTCATCAAAAAACTCAATCCACATCTTACCTCCTATTACCTCCTATATCCCAGAATAACGCTATCATCACTATAAAGATCTCCTCATCACGGTTCAAACACTATGTTTTTCTGGCATTTTGGTAATGTTTTACATTGACAATTATCCAACCATTAATATATATTTCAACTCAAAGCAATAACATAAAACAAACATTATGTTTGCGGCGACCGGTAAAAAATCGCTTGCGCCTTTTTGAATGAAAAGATTTTAATGCATAGGATTACTTGTGCTGAAGGTAATCAAGTTTACAACAATGTTAACTCAAGCAGACAGGTGTCGCCATACACAGGTAAGATTTAAGGGAGAGGTGTTCAGCTTTATGTGCCAGATGAAGATATAAAAACGAGACAGGATTAATAGGATAAAGGAATAAAAAACAAAAAAAGAGGATATCAGGACTATGCAGAAAGGAGCAGCAAATGCCAACGGTAAAAGAAATTAAACATCCATACATTATCAAGAAAAAAGGTGTTCAAGGCGGTAAAGCGGTTATAAGAAGAACTCGTATCACAGTAAGCACTATTATTGTCTGGTATAAAACAGGAAAGGAAATATATGAAATTTTAGATATGTACCCGCAACTTACCCCATCACAGATACATGATGCGCTATCTTACTACTATGATCACAAAAAAGAAATGGAAGAAGAAATTGCTCTTATGCAAGATGAGTCTGTCTGGCAGAAGCGCTATCCACCAACCAAATGAGTTTTTACACTTTAGATAGCTGATGGAAAAGATAAAAATATATGCCGATGAAGATGTTACAGTTTCAGTCTGCAAGGCCTTAAGATTAAGAGGATTTGAGGCATATGCAACTTTAGAAAAAAGTAGATGCGAAAGTACTGATGAGGAACAGCTAGAGCATGCTACTTCTCTGGGAGCGATCCTGTTAACCCATAATGTTCAGGATTTTCCCAGAATACATTACGAATTTATGAATAAGGGAAAGCATCATAATGGAATTATTGTGGCAAAGCAAATATATGTAGGAGAAATAGTCAAAAGCCTCCTACACCTTGCATCTGCTTTATCATCAGAAGATATGAAAGATAGGCTCGAATAATTGAGTAATTGGTAATATCAATAAAACTTTTATAATTAACAGGGGCGGTTTTATGCCTTTAATTCCCGATGCCGTTTTGGTACAATTCTTGGCGTCTTTTGGGAAAAAGATTCTACATTTATCTAATTTTCGTAACGGTTTAGTTTTAGGTTTTATAGAGTTTCTTAGAAACAAAGAATAAAACAAATACTCACATAATATGAACATTTTATCCATGTACGGACGTCTCTTCAGGAGTATCGCGGTAAGATATTTTCTTCTCCTATTTGTAACACGTTAGTTTTTTGAAAAAGTAGGGGCGAAGCATTTGCCAGCTTGGGGTATGAATACATTTATACCAATTTATGGCAAATGCTTCGCCCTTACACCGTGCGGCAACATCGTTATTATGGTAATTTTTCAAAAAACTAAAGTGTTACACAATTCCTAAACTTCCCGACCTGTATCTATAGCTTCCTTCAAACTCTCCATGCAGTTTTTTATGTTTGCATGATAAAAAGGTTCTTTAGCAATAATTTCAAGACATCTGTTGAGAATTCTCACCGTCTTTTCATCTGCAGAACAGTAATATTTCTCGGCCTTTCTGGAAAATTCTATCTCAAACGTTTCTCTTGATATTTTTCCATTTTACCGTGTTGCCTTCTTTAATTTCTTCTCTCGCCGCTTTGTAATCCATCGAAAGTTTTTCGTCAGAAAGAAGTTCAGAAGTCGCCTCCCATTCCTCCCTTCCTCTGCGGTAATTGATGAAATCCAGGGCAACGCGGGCCTTTTTATCAGAAAGGGTTTCAATTGCTTTCTTAGCCTGTTTTTTAATTGCTATATCCATATATGAAGTTCCTCAATTACATTTTTACTTCCTGACTTTGTGCCTTGGTGACCTGAACTACTAAACCTTGCTAAAAATCCTTTTCTTTTTCACTACCGGCTCTTTTGTCCCAAAGACGACCGGCAACATCTCATCGACCTTTTCTACAAATACAAACTTCATCTCTTTCTTGGCATTTTCAGGCACTTCGACCAGGTCTTTCTCATTTCGTTTTGGCAGGACGACGGTGGTGATTCCAGCCCGTTTGGCGGCAAGCACCTTCTCCTTGATGCCGCCTACCGGCAGCACACGGCCACGCAGGGTAATCTCGCCCGTCATAGCCACATTAGAAAGAATGGGGGTTTCCTTCAAAAGAGAAATCAACGCCATTGCCATTGTTACCCCGGCAGAAGGCCCATCTTTAGGAATGGCGCCGGCGGGGACATGGATGTGAAAATCGTATTTATGAAAATCCTTGAAGGCAATTCCCAGCTTTGCCAGTTTCGCCCGAATATAACTCATCGCTGCCTGGGCGGACTCCTTCATAACGTCACCCAATTGCCCGGTCAGCAGGAGTTTTCCTGTTCCGGCCATAAGCGTTGCTTCAATAAAAAGGATGTCTCCGCCGGCCTGCGTCCAGGCAAGCCCCGTTGCGACACCAGCCTCTGATGTCCGTTCCGCTGTTTCTGAGAAAAATTTGATGGGTCCCAGCAAATTGTGCAGCTGGTCGGCCGTTATGATCGCTGACTTTTTTTCCCCTGATGCAATGTCTTTGGCAACCTTCCGGCAGATATGGGCAATTTCGCGCTCAAAATTACGGATGCCGGCCTCTCGCGTGTAATCGCTGATGACCGTCCTGATGGCGTCATCTTCAATGGTGATTTGCTCTTCGGTGAGTCCGTGTTCCTTCAGTTGTTTGGGTATGGTAAATTGTTTTGCAATGAATACCTTCTCGTCCGCGGTATATCCGGGAAGTTCCAGCACCTCCATACGATCTTTGAGGGCAGGAGGGATGGGGTCCAGGAGATTTGCCGTGGTGATAAACATTACCCTGGAAAGGTCGAACGGCACATCCAGGTAATGGTCTGCAAATGAGTGATTTTGTTCCGGGTCTAAAACCTCGAGCAGCGCTGCCGATGGGTCGCCGCGGAAATCAGCGCCCAGTTTATCAATCTCATCCAGCATGAAGACCGGATTGTTTGAACCTACCTTCCGGAGGCCCTGGATGATGCGGCCGGGCAATGCCCCAATATAGGTGCGCCGATGGCCCCGAACCTCAGCCTCATCCCGCACTCCACCCAGCGACATCCGCACGAATTTCCGGCCGATGGCGCGCGCAATCGACATCCCTACCGAAGTCTTTCCGGTGCCGGGAGGGCCTACAAAACACAAGATCGGCCCCTTCATGTCCTGTTTTAATTTTCGGACTGCCAGATATTCCAGGATCCTCTCTTTGACCTTTTCCAGGTCGTAGTGGTCTTCATCCAACGTCTTCCGGGCGGCCTGAATATCCAGATTGTCCGTTGTGTTGACTGACCACGGGAGGGCGACCAGCAGGTCGATATAGGTCCTGGAGACCGTATATTCTGCTGAGGCAGAGGGCATTTTGGCAAGACGGCTTAATTCCCGGTCGGCCTCTTTTTTCGCTTCGGGAGGCATTTTCGCCTCTTCAATCTTCTTGGTCAGCTCCTTGATCTCAACGGCACGTTCGTCTCCCTCACCGAGTTCTTCCTGGATCGCCTTCAACTGCTGCCGCAGATAATATTCTTTCTGTCCCTTTTCCATTTCATTTTTTACCTGCGACTGTATCTTGGTGGCCATCTCCAAAACTTCCATTTCACTGGTAATCAAAGCAGTTACTTTCTGCAATCGGGATTTCACGTGGATGGCTTCGAGCACCTTTTGTTTTTCTGGCACACCAATATTCAGGTGGGATGCGATCATGTCTGCCAAACGGCTCGGGCTGTCAACGTTGACAATCGCTATCTTCAGCTCTTCCGGCAAGGACGGCGCCAGAGATATCATGCGGACAAACTGGTCTGCCGCATTTCGCGCAAGGGCCTCGGTTTCCATGTCATTCTCAATGATGTCTTCGAGAACCGTAACCTTGACCTTAAAATAGGGCTCTGTCTGGATGTAGTCATCAATTTTAATCCTGCATATCCCTTGCACCAGCATCTTGGCGGAATTATCCGGCATGCGCAGCATCTGAAGCACAACGGCTGCCGTGGCATAATCATACAAATCCGATTGCTGTACAACCTTGAGATCTTTATCCTTTTGCGCCACCAGCGCAAGAAAGCGGTTTTCTGCCAGAACGTGGTTTAAAAGCTTAATGTCTCTTTCCGTAACCACGCTTAAGGCGGCCACCATGTTAGGAAAAACCACGGTATCTTTTATGGGAAGGAGCGGCATCTCCTGTGGCACCTTTGGTTTGTCCAGCCGCCCCTCTTCCTCAGTATCGGATTTTTGATGTAACGTAATTTTCGGTTCTGACGGGTCTTTGTCTTCGTTCTCTTTCATAGAATCTTACGCCCTTTCAGAAAAGCTACTGATGAAATTTAATTTTTACCGAAATCTTTTGCGACGAGGGCTGCTTTGTCTTCGGCAAAACAACCTGGAGAAATCCATCTTTATAGGTGGCTTGCATATTTTCCGTATCAACGGATTTGGGAATGACGATCTTTCTTTCAAAGTACCCGTAACGGATTTCTACCTGATAAAAACAGATCCTCTCGCGTGGCGAGGCATCACTTACCAATCCATGAATCGTAAGAACGTCTTCTAAAAAGGAGATGTGGATATCCTCTGATTTCATCCCTGGTATGGACATCTTCACGACAATATCATCCGGGGTTTCATAGATGTCAGTTGGGGGTTGCCATGGGGACGACGACTGCATAGGGATATTTTTATTCAGGGTAAAAAATTCTAAAAAAATCTTTTCCAGATGATTCTCGTGTGCATGCGTTTTGTAAGGGTTGTTGTAATGTATTGACATCGTTAATATGGCTGCCCCCCCACGGTTTTCAGAAGACCGGAATAACTATATCAATTTTTGATTTCGAGTGCAAGAGGTTTAACGGTAACAGATTTCGTGCACATCCCTAGCAATTGAAACATCACCAACAAAAAACCCCGCAGACGGGCGGGGTTTTTTGTTTATCTGAAATGGTTAAAATTATGGAACTGCCTCGGAATACAACCATTTTATTATTAATACATATCGCCGTATCCACCGTATCCACCGCCTGGTGGCATAGGAGGCATCTTTTTCTTTTCTGGTATTTTGCCCACAATGGCATCCGTTGTCAGGAGTAGCGTAGAGATACTGGCGGCATTTTGCAGCGCCGTTCTGACCACTTTTGTCGGGTCGATAATCCCTTCACTGACCATATCACAATACCGGTCAGCGCTGGCATCATATCCTTCATTGCCTTTGGCGGTTTCCACTTTCTGCACAATAATCGCGGCATTTACCCCAGCGTTTGCAGCGATTTGCCGCAAGGGGGCCCGTAATGCCCTGCGGACAATGTCAACGCCCACGGCCTCATCACTAGATAGTTTTAAGGCATCCAGCGCCGGAAGGCACCGTAAAAGCGCTACGCCTCCACCGGGGAGAATTCCTTCTTCAACGGCGGCGCGGGTGGCGTGAAGCGCATCTTCTACCCGCGCCTTTTTTTCTTTCATTTCACTTTCAGTCGCAGCGCCTACATTAATCTGCACAACGCCGCCAGCCATCTTTGCCAGTCTTTCCTGGAGCTTTTCACGATCATAATCCGAGGTGGTTATGGAAATCTCCTTTTTAATCTGTTCAATACGAGACTTGATTTTTTTCCCATCACCCGCCCCTTCGATGATGATGGTATTTTCCTTATCAATTTCGATCTTCTTTGCACGGCCAAGGTCCTTGATCTGGATGGTTTCCATATTGATCCCAAGATCTTCAAAAACCGCCTGGCCACCGGTGAGAATTGCGATGTCTTCCAGCATGGCCTTGCGCTTGTCTCCAAACCCCGGCGCCTTTACTGCTGCGCATTTCAGCGCGCCGCGAAGTTTGTTGACTACCAGGAGAGTCAATGCCTCACCTTCTATTTCTTCAGCAATAATCAGCAAGGGTTTGCCTGTTTGAGAGATCTTTTCCAAAAGAGGAACCAACAGCTTTGCGGTAGTAATTTTCTTCTCATGAATTAAAATATAGGCGTCTTCTAATATGCATTGCATCGTATTGGGATTCGTGACAAAATATGGCGACAGGTAACCTTTATCAAACTGCAGCCCTTCAATCCATTTTGCCTCGGTTTGCAGGCTTTTACCCTCTTCCACCGTTATTACCCCGTCTTTCCCAACTTTCTCCATGGCGTCGGCTATGATCTTGCCAATTTCGGTATCGTAATTCGAGGCAACAGTGGCGACCTGTTCAATCTCTTTTCGTCCTTTCGTCGCGATACTCATCTCTCTCAATTTTTTTACGATTGCCTCAACAGCCTTGTCGATGCCGCGTTTCATGGCCATCGCATTCGTCCCGGCCGTAACATTTTTTAATCCTTCAACAAAGATCGCCTCTGCAAGCACCGTTGCGGTTGTAGTGCCGTCGCCGGCGACATCGCTGGTTTTTGAAGCGACGGATTTTACCATCTGTGCGCCAATATTTTGCATATGGTCTGAAAGTTCAATTTCCTTTGCAACCGTAACGCCGTCCTTTGTTATGGTAGGCGAACCAAAGCTCTTTTGTATAATGACATTGCGCCCCCGAGGTCCTAAGGTAATCTTTACGGCATCCGCCAGTTGCTTAACGCCAAGCTTAACGGTATCAAGTGCATCATGGTCAAATATAATCTTTTTCGCCGACATATCGAACTATCCTCCAAAATTTTTACTATCAATAAAGACAAAATTATATATCTGGGTGAACAGTAGCAAAATAAATGCCTTTTGCCTTGTTTTACTATAGATTTATCCATATTGTTTCAATGGTACCTAACTTGTTTCGATTCAACAAAATAGACAAAATTATCTCGCATGCAAAATGAGAATGAAATGATTTTCTCTCGTATCGGTGTGCCATTATGACAGCATTCTCCGGTGAACAACTCTTGTTTGTGTGTCAATTTGACAGGAGCTTGCTTTTTTATATCATGAATTGGAAGCCTAATATCGACAAACGTTGAATGAATCAGTGCTTATGAAGTGCGACAGGAATACTATACCATCTACTCCCTGGATAATGCAGGTAGGTTACAGTTCCAGGTGCTCTTCAACACCGATTTCGTCGGTATAATCATAAGCAGGATAACAATTCCTATTGTTCTTCTTGTTGCCGTCCTCGTCTTTGTTGCTATGAGGTTTCGTTTTCTCACCCATCCGAAGGGCTTCTGGAACAGCGCCGGAGACAAATCCTGTGGCTTTTACGGTGATTGAGGAATCTGGTCCGTCCTCATCAAGTTTTACTAGCCAGGTAACGGTAACCTTTTCTCCGGCCTGGAAGGATCCGATGTCGATTCTGGATGCGCCCTGCCATAAGGATATTTCTGGAGGTAAAATAATTTCTGCACTGGCATTGAAGGCAGAATAGGCCGAGCAATCGAACGGTTGCAGGCATGGATAGGTAATCTCTGCGGTTACTTCAAGTATGGAACCTGGGGCTATTTCACCGGTGGTATGAATGGTAACCCTCCAGGGCATTATTACCGCTCCCCAATAAGGCCGATCTGTGCCGTAGCCAATATAATTCCATGCATCTTTAAAGTCTGTCATGCTCCAGGTAATGGTGCCATCAGGGTTTGTCATCTTGTTTAAGTCGCGACCCCATGGATCAACAAAGTAAACAACACCGTTCTCTTCATCATACCCAACGATTATCCGATAGTGTCCGGTTGCATCATCCGGTGCATATTTCATGAGTAAGACAACGGGGATATTCCTGGCGATCAATCCTTTAAGGTCTGTCCACCACAGGTTGTCTGACGCGTGGGAAAAAGAGACGTAACCCAATGGCCTTTCCGGGTAGCCAGCCTTGGGGGCGTAGCTGGGAAAGAATCTTCCCTGTGCCCTGCTCAAATGGCTGAAATATCCGGCGCGCATCATGTCCCAGGTATAAGTGCCTATTGAAGAGGTGCGTGTGACATCGGTAATAGCCCTTTGATCGATATCCTCCCCCCAGAAATCGTAGAGGATTTCAAGGGATGCAGGACCGCAGGAAAGGCCGGTGATTTGCTTATGGTGCGGTACGCCGGCAATGAGATATGCCTTCGGTAAACCTGTTGTTTCATTTGCACGAACCACCAAAGTGCAAACATGCGAGACCATCAAAACCAACAACAATACGGTGAGCCGATTTTTGCTTCTCATAGATTCACCTCCTTTAAAATATTTTGTGAGATGATCGCAATTTACCTGCTGCGGTATATGATGAAAGAAAAACCCCATCGTTTCTTTCGGAGTTACGAAGGACTGAATTCACGCGTAATGTTACTTTTCTTTTCTGACGGATATTTCTTTGACTGTCGCAGCAGGCTGGTAATCTCTTCTGCTTTCATGGGACAGTAGAACAAGTACCCCTGTGCATAATCACAGTTATACGACCGCAACAGCTCCAGTTGGCCTGGTGTCTCCACTCCCTCTGCAATCACTTTTATTTTCAGCGTGTGCGCCATGTCTATAATGGATTTGACAATTGCCGAGGCGTCCGGATTGGTGTCAATGTCCGAAATTAAAGACCGGTCAATTTTTAACGTGCTGAAAGGAAGATGCTTCAAACTGTTGATTGAAGAAAAACCGATACCAAAATCATCCATCATGAGATGGATTTTCATCTTATTCAGTTCTTTAAAAATTTCGAGAACGAGTCCCTTGCTCTCCATTACCGTGCTTTCCGTGATTTCCAATTCAAAGGCGTCGGCAGATAAGCCAGTGTTTTTAATGATTGTTCCGATCTGTTCCGGCAATTCCTTACGCTGGAATTGTAACAACGATATATTCACGGTGACGGTTATGTTTGAAAATCCCATATCATGCCATGCCTTATTTTGGGCGCATGCCTCTTGGATAACCCAATAGCCAACCTTATCGATCTCCCGGGTTTCCTCTGCCAGGGGAATGAACTCATCCGGTAAAATTAAGCCACGTTGTGGATGTTGCCAGCGAACGAGAGATTCGACGGCAACAATTTCCGAGGTTGCCAATGACACAATGGGCTGATAATAAATGACGAGTTCCGAGCGTTCAATAGCATGCCGGAGGTCCGTCTCTAACTGTAAAAAGTTCATTGCATGGGCATGCATTTCAATATTAAATATTGCATACCGTGCCTTGCCAAGCATCTTTGCCCGATACATCACCGTGTCGGCGTCTCTCAGAATATCCTCCGGACGATTATACAGTTCGCCTTTTATAACAATTCCAATGCTGGCAGAAACAACAATTTTGTGTCCGTCGAGGACGAAAGGATCCTTCAAGGTTTCCAGGATTCTCTCTGCCACAAATTTTGCATTGAAGTGGTCATCGACATTATCAAGAAGGATTGCAAACTCATCTCCTCCAAAACGAGCAACGGTATCCGATCTTCGCAGGCATTCTCTCAATTTTTGTGCAATTAAGATCAGCAATTTATCTCCCGAGAGGTGACCGAGGCTATCGTTTACCACCTTGAAACGGTCGAGATCGAGAAAGAGGACGGAAAACGCACTGTTTCTGTTTCTTTTTGCGTGTTCAAGTAAGCGCTCCAATCGTTCCATGAACAGATTCCTGTTGGGCAAGTTTGTTAACGGATCGTGAAATGCATTGTACCGGAGTTGATCGATAAGACGATTGCGTTCTGTTATATCGCGCAAAATACCTACGATTCCTATTTCTTTATCATTGATATCCTTCAGGATGGATGCAGATAAGAAGGAGGGGAAAATCTCCCCGCTTTTTTTTCTTTTATTTATTTCTCCTGAAAAAATCTTTTCTTTTAATATTTTTTCAGTAACCTGTTTGGATTCCATGGCGTCTGCAAACAGCATGCGGATTGATTTGCCAAGTACTTCTGACTTGCAATAGCCAAACATCTTTTCGGCGGAGGGGTTGAATTCGGTGATTTCTAAGCCTAAGTTGGCGGCAACAATCATATCGAGCGAGCATGCAACAAGGTATTCCGAATAATTTTTTGCTGATCTGATTGCTTCTTCCGCACGCTTGCGTTCAATGGCATGGCGGATCGATTTCTCCAACAGTGAAGAGTTTATCTGCCCCTTAATCAGGTAATCCGATGCACCTTTTCGTATTGCCTCCATATCCACACGGTAATCTCCCTGACCGGTGAGGATGATTATGGGAGCCTTGCAACCCGTGGTTATCGTTTCACGCAAGAGTTCCAGTCCGGTGTGTTCGCCGAGACCAAGCCGATAATCAAAGAGATACACATCATGCTGTCTTGTCCGGATCATTTCCATTGCTGCGTCATACGTTTTTACCCAATCCAGTTCAGGTTTCCAGGTCGAGATTTCAGAAAACAATTCACGGGCTATTACATAATCATCTTCGTCGTCGTCCACGAGAAGTATTCGTATTCGGGTATTGTTCATCGCATTTCTACTCCTTATGATGGGAGTTCAACAATTTCGAACCAATATCTTGATAACGTCTTTACAATTGTTACTAATGTTGCAAAATCCGTTGGTTTATGGATGTATGAATTTGCGCCCAAATCATACAGAAATCCGATATCCTCGTCTCTTTTTGATGTTGTCATGACAATAACAGGGATTCGCTTCAGGCTCGGGTCTGATTTGATTTCTCTTAGCGCATCTTGTCCGTTTTTTTTGGGCATATTCAGATCAAGGAGAATAATACCCGGGCGCGGTGAATGGTTTGGCCAGGAGTATTTTCCCCGCAAGCAAAGATAATCCATTAACTCCTGACCATCCTCGACGTAATGAACCGCATGATGCATGCCGGCTTCTTCAAAGGCGTCGTGTATGATGAGACGGTCATCCGGATCGTCTTCAGCTATTAAGATGGGAAATAATTTCTTTGTGCCTTCCATGGCTTTTTTCTTGTGCTGGCGCTACCGGTAATACAATAGTAAATTTCGCACCCTTCCCGGGAGCGCTTGTTGCGGTGATCCTTCCGCCGTGACGCTCTACAATTTTTCGGCAAAGCGACAGCCCTACACCAGTTCCTTCGTATTCATCGCGCCGGTGTAATCTCTGGAAAATTCCAAAGATGTACTCGGCATACTTCTCTTCAAACCCAATTCCGTTATCTGCAACCGTAATTTCGCACAAGTCATTACGGTGAGAGGTCTGTGTGTGGTCTTCCTTCATGCCCTTGGGGTAGTGTGTCTGAATCTCAATCACCGGCGGCACCCCATCACGATGGTATTTCAGGGCGTTCTCGATGAGATTTTGAAATAACTGTCGCATTTGAACAGCATCAGCATGAACAGTCGGTAAATTCCCAAGGATTACCCGTCCTCCCGTTCTTTCTAACCGGATTTCCAGATCGCTGATTACCTCCTGAATGAGCCTGGCAAGATCAACCCGGGTGAATGGTCTGGTATGGGTGGTGACTCTTGAGTAAGCAAGAAGATCGGTTATGAGGGTTTGCATCCGCTGTGACGCATTTTTCATACGATCGATATAATCACGCCCTTCATGGGATAAGGCATGTCCATATTTCGTACTCAACCGATCACCAAACACCATTACCTTTCGCAGGGGTTCCTGTAAATCATGGGAAACGATATAGGCGAATTGCTCCAAATCCTTATTCGAACGGATAATCTCCCGAGTCTTTTCTTCAAGCGCTCTCTCTATCTGTTTACGGATCGTGATCTCCTGTAACAGGTGTTCATTGGTATTTAAGAGTTCCTGATTGTGTGACTCTATCGCCTCGCGATACGCTCGCAGTCGGTCGACCATATGGTTAAAGGTGGCTGCAAGATCGGAAATTTCATCGTTTGTGCGAACAGAAACCGTGTGTTCGAATACACCCATTGATACTTTTTTTGTTATTAAGCTTAATTTCTTGATGGGAAGAGTAATTCTTTTTGTAAGAAACAGGGTTAAGATAACGCCAAGAAATATGAAGAGCGAGGTAAAGACCAGCGTAGATATCTGAAATTGCTTTATCCTTTTGTGAAGGTTTTGAAGCGATAACCCAAGGTGAACATATCCAATAATCTCCTGGTTCGCACTTTCTTTGTGGGTTGAGAATTCATCGCTTGGTTTGTTATTGATATAGCCAATTACGGGAGAAAAGAAGCCGAGGTACCGGTTCCCATCTTCTCTATTTATAAATTCTTCGTAGTGTGTTGTGAAGGTGAAGCCGTCGTCTGTCATCTCCCCTTGAGGAAGCGGTGGAATTACCAATCCAGAGATAAAGATTTTGAACATAAGTTGCCTTTTTTCTTTATCAAGAAGGCATACATAGGCAATGTCTTCATCCACTTCCAGACTTTCAATAATCAGCTTCATAGATTCTTTGTCCCCGGTGTAGATACAGTATTCACTGGTTTGCGACGCCATGCCGGCAATAATTAAGCCATGATTTACCAGGTTGCGATATATATGAGAAGTAGCATTTTGTATGAGGAAATAGCTTATTCCTGCCGCAGTTACCAGAATAATAAAAATGGTTAGAAGATTAAACTTCGCCGCAATGCTTAATCGTCTCTTTCCCGTCGTCTCTTTTGTCCTTGCCATAATCATTCATCAAAAATCTGATATGCATTATGAATGTGCTCTTCGCGAAATTTTATCTTCATGTATCTGGCCGTTCTCAGATTTAAAGCATAAAGCAATTTTCGGGGTAAACATACGGGCAGAGAGTTTACTTTTGCCCCCTGCAGGATCTTAAGGGATTTTTCGCCACACTGCACGCCGATATCATGAAAATCATATTCCAGCGCATACAGAGCGCCTGCCTTTACCCAAGTGGAAGAAAGACCGCTGAATGGCACATGATTTCTAAAGGAAAATAGCAAGATTTGTTTTGCCGTTAGCGAGTTAAATACCAGGGCATCATTTATTCCCCACAAGATGTCAATACCACTTGCCAAGGTCTTGAGTGCCTTGGGAATATCTTTGGGCGAATGGACATCCACAGGATGAAGATCGAGCCCCATTTTTTCTGCTATGATTGTGGCGGATCGGATTTTTTCCCGGTTTTCCGCAGGGTTGTAAATAACACCAATCTTTTTTGCCTCCGGGAGAAAGTTTTTGAGCAAATGGAACTGTGTTTCTATGGGAAAACTGAGTATTACCCCGGTAGCATTACGTGCGTGCAGTATCATATCATCATCAAGCACAAGGGTTGCAACAACGGGTATATCAGTAAATACTTTGAGAGCTTCTACCGTGGGAGCAGTTCCAACCGTAAAGAGTACCCTGGGTTTGATTTTTTTGATGTCACGAAAGCTTTGTGATATTTGCGTTTTATCGTTTTCCATGATAAAGACATTGCACTTTGTATCTCTTCTCTGCTCTATGATTGTTTTCTGAAAACCCGCAATTACCTCCTTATAAGGGGATTCGTTGCGACTGGCAAGCACTGCGATTTGGTATTCATCAGCTAAGATTTCGGGAATATTGATATATACGATAATGAATGCTATAATGAAGGCATTGAGAATGATAGGCATCTTTTCTCCAGGCACGGTACGTATCGCCTAATAAATTAAAATGCGTACGTAATCTTGATTCGAAATACCCTGCCATCCTGTTCAATAACATCCTGGGCGTGTTCTTCCCCGCCCGGGTCCTCATATTCCATGTCGAACAAGTTAAAAACGCCTCCTGAAACTTCCAGTGTTTTAAAAATATTACGACTATAAAGCGTTACATTCGTAATGAAATAGTCTCCTGCAGAGCTGCCCATGATTGTTCTCCTCTTGCCGGTATACTGCTCTTCACCGCTTAAAAAAAGTTTTCTCTTGAACATGGGGATAATCATATTGAACTTGGCCAGGTGTTTGGGAGAATTCACCAGGATACCCCCGGAATCACCGCCTTCAGCTTCCTGGATGCTATAACTTGCACGCCCCTCAAATCCAAGCTCAGATTTTCCTTCCAGTTCAAATTCAAAACCTCTTGCATGAACTCCGTCAACATTGTCAAACACGAGAAGGCCGTCATGAGGATCTGTTGTTAAGGAAATGAAATCGTCAATTGAGTTGTAAAAACCAACAATGGTTCCACGGAAGTATTTTGCAAAATACTGCTCGTAAATGATCTCATAGGTATCAATCGTCTCGGGGTCAAGATCGGGACTGGACTTCTGGGAGGTGTCGTCGCTGTAATAGAGTTCATAGGCATTTGGTTCGCGAAATGCCCGGCCATAGACGAACTTAAACGCCGTTTTCTCGAAGGGAGTATAAATCAGGGCAGCACGCGGGTTAGCAGTTCCCCCAAAGGTTTCAAAATAATCAAACCGAACGCCTGCCTGTAAGGTCAAAAAATCGGTAAGAGTAAATTCATCCTGAAGATAACCTGCAAAATACTCTGATTCACGTTTGTCATCGAGGATTTCCCGCTTGATACCGGGAACTGTCCCCTCCTGTATATGATTAAAGGTGCGCTGGTCCTGCTGCATATTATATCGGGAATCTATACCAAAGGTGCATTTATGCCTTTCAAAAAATGTTTTGGTTATCTGAACCTCCCCTTGTAACCATTGACTGTCAATGACATCAGAAGTTTTTAATTTTCCAGCCGGTGAATTGGTAAAATAATCATCGTTATAATCATAAAAATTATAGCTGACTCTGGATAGAAAACTGAATTGGTCGCCAAATATCCGTTCGTACTTTAGGTCAGCCCAGCCCCGCTCATCAGCAGTAAAAAACTGCTCATTAAAGAGCGTGCCAAAGGGGGCGGTTGGAACGTCCTTTTCCCTGTCATGGTAATTTAGCTGTAAGGTAAAATCACGATACAGAATCTCGGCGAAAATATTTTCAAACTGATCACGATCCCGATCTTCCGCAATGCCATGGTTGTTTGCCGGTTGATCGAATTCCTGGAAAAAAAGCCGGTCATCTCCTTCACTCTCATAATAAGAGCCGGAAATTACCATTTCAAGACCGTTGGAAAATTTTTCACCGTAGCTCATACGCGTCTTGTATGTCTCAAAAGTACCCGCTTCTGCCGAAGCCTCTGCTCCTCTGAACCCTCTGCCCTTCCTGGTAATTACGTTGACAACGCCAAAAAATGCATTGGTGCCATACAGGGAAGACCCCGGGCCACGGATAATCTCAATGCGCTCGATAAGATCGATATCAAGAGGGAAATCCGTACCGATAGGCGCCTGGTCATAAATAGCGTCATTTATTCTATGCCCATCGATAAGGAGGAGGATGCGGGTATTGTAATCTCCGGACAATCCAAACCCTCTTACCCCCACGTAATGATAGTTTCTATCATAGGTGATATGGAAACCCCGTATGCTCCGTAAAATTTCCGAAAAATTTCGATACCCATATTTCTTGATTTCATCCGCCGTTATAATACTCACGGAAGAAGGCGCTTCGGTTACCTTCTGCTCATATTTTGAGGCGCTATAAACTGAGGGGATTTCCTGGAAAAGAATCACCTCGTCGCTTATGGGTGTTGATTCCAGAATGTGTTCCTGTTCTGCTTCTGCCAGACACAGGCAAGGCAAGAAACAGAAAGGAATGAAAAGGGTGATAAGGGTCAGCCGAAATTTCCCAAGTGCGTCAGAAAGAGGAAAAGAGTTCTTTGTAATGAAAATACTTAACATGCTTGATTTTACATGTTAAAAATTTTATACGGGAATTTCGAAGATGCGCGCAAATGGTCGTTTCAAAGGTGCAATGTGAGACGCTAAACGGAAAAACAAGGTCGTAATTTTCATGCTTCCCAAAGGATAAAACACATTTACGATAATACTATAATAATATCATAACTATTCTTCAAATAAAAAATTATAATAAAGTGATACTATTGTTGAGAAGAAAATCTGATGTCGTCATGTTGAACAAAAAACATAGTTGCGCATTTACTTCTGAAGGGTATAATTGTTTCATGTAAATAGTCCCTTACACGCGCTTTGTCAATGGTCACAAGTTGAAAGGCAAACGGGCATGATTGCGGAGACCACCATTACGTATTTTTCACAGGAGAACCCCGGCTAAGAACATTGAAAAAGATGAGAATCTGGTCGTGACGGGGAAAACAATGGATGTTGTTGATTTTAAGGCAGAGAGAGGTGGTGGAAGGCTGCAAGGCCAAAGTCAGGAACGGCGGTGGAAGACTCCACTGAAAAGATTATCTTTCGCGTAACACTTTAGTTTTTTGAAAAATTACCATAATACGATGTTGCCGCACGGTGTAGGGGCGAAGCATTTGCCATAAATTGGCATAAAGGTATTCACACCCCAAGCAGGCAAATGCTTCGCCCCTACTTTTTCAAAAAACTAAAGTGTTACTCTTTCGCCTTGCATAAAAAGTTGCTTGCATCCGGCGAACAAATAGAAATTCGATAATCTTTGATGATAATAAGAATTATTTTGACAGTCCCAGAAAGTTTTATTACATTGTGCATATGAAAACTCAAGCATCTAATTATTTGTATGAGCTCTTAAAAAAGAAGTATCACACCTCTGAGATTGTGCGGGCACAGATAGACGAAGTAAAAACGAGGACCAGGGGAAAGTCGGCAAAGGAACCGATGAAGGCCTTCCGTGTTACGTTTCAAGGGCAGGTTATCGATACTTCTTTTGAAAAGACCCTGAAAATTATTTCCAGGCGGTTGTTTCATAACGGCAAAATTGATACTATCCTTACCGTGAAAGAAAAAGGTCTTGTGGAAGCGGCCATTACCGCTACTCCATCTGAGATTGAGTCCCTCATTCAATGTCTGATGAAGCCTCATGTCGTACTGCATTACAAAAAAGGAATTGAAAAGGGCGCGAGCAATCTCCTGATCATTGACGAAACAGAACAGGGTCAGGCGGATGCTTGTGCACCGGATTACATCCATCGCAACTATATTACCCGCGCGGAATCGTATGAAAAGTATACAGGACGGTTCGGCGACTACTTAATTCTCAACGGATTGCCATTAACTTCGGAAAAATTAGGCAGAGAGCTTCGGTTCAATAAAATTGAAACGAAAAATAAGGTCTTTACGACAACGGGATTGAAGGAAATTTATGTCAATCTCCATTTTATCTCTTTGATCCTCAAATTAGATTTAGAGCAGCATTATCTGAAGCTAAGAATCTTTCATCTTCAGGAGAGCGAGATGAAAATCGTTGAGGAAAAAATTGATGACCTTGGTTTCTTCGCTGATATTTTTAATCACATCGCATCAACGGATAATCCGCTGTTATTTAATAAAGAATTATTTTCAGATTTAATGCGGCTTGAGCGTATCATTGAAAATAATAACTGGAAGGGTATTCCCGCATACGCAGGTTATATCTATTCTGCGTCCGGCAGGCTGAATGGCCAGTTTAAGCTTCTGGAGGAATGCGGTCTCTTCTTAACCTACGCGAATTGTATTGAAAAGTTTGTTGCGCGATTAACAAAAAAATTCATGAAAAACAAACCTGACATTCGGAGTGAACAGGAAAATTTAACGGCAAATTATCATGAATTGAAGAAATTGCAAACCATTTCAAAGCATCAGATGCTCCAAAATGATTACCAGGAATTGCTGAATTCTTTCGGGAAACTTCTTGCATATCTCGATTTTTTAACGATAAAGGACACAGGCGCGGCCGCGTCGGGAACGCAGGATGTGATTCAGCTTGCTCAAAAATCCTCAAAGAAATTTGGCTCCTTACTGAAAAAATGCATTGAGGCGGTATTCTCCGTAACGATCAATATTTCCACAAAGCCCGTTTTCCGCCAGGATCAGGTCTTAAAACCAGAACAAGAAGACATTCAGCAGCTTATCGGAAAGTTTAGTGCGAATTTGGAAAAGTTATCAAAACTGAAGACGGTGTCCGGGAAAGATGCCTTTTTAGAGGCAAAAAAATCCGTGCCGCTATTTACCAGTTTGTCCCATACCCTTGATGAGTTGAAAGGGCTAATAAAGGATATGGAGAGACAAAAGGACATCCAGGATCCTCTGAAGACCATTTTTGCCAGATCCAATAAATTTGAAATGCTACAAAATGAGTTGAACGCCATGGGAATATTGAAAAATACTCAGGATCAGGAAACCGCTCACGGGTTATTAAAAGAGTTACAAGGTCTTCTCTTTGACAAACCATTGAAGGAAGTTGCCTACGGAAAGATCATCAATACGGTACAGTCCCTTGAGGATTTTGTTACCAGCAGAGACATTCCTGCGAAGGAACAAAACAGCAACAGGGGCGTTTTTATGCAAAAGTTGCATCAAAATTCTGTTTTTAAAAAGTTTGTTGATATTAAAGCAGGTCTGAAAAATATTATAGAAACAGAAACTCTGACCCGCAGGGTTAATACTTTTAAAAATGATTTTGATTTTTTTTCTTATAGCGCAAAAGAATTGGACGCATTTTTAACGGAGATCGAGAGATTCCATGAAGAATTAAAAGATACGTGTTATTATCAAAATGTATCTGAATTTGAAGCTATGGAGAATCGGCTCAACCAGTTGATCAAGGCAGTGAAAGACATTGACCATCGAATTTCGTTATGTACCAGGAATAAAGATAAAAAAATATCCAAGGAGCCTGACGTCCATATTGACTATTTGAAGAGCTCCCAGTTGTTGAAAAAGAATCTGGAAAAGGCGACTCTCCTTTTGCAAAACCAGATTGCTCAGATTGAAGGGTTCATGCATGATATCGAAAGTAATTTAGATCGTCATTCGTTTATCCATTCCGGTGTGACAACCAGCGTCCTTTTTGACCAAATAACGTATTTGCTAAGTAACATCGATGTGCGATTGATTGCCTTGACGCAATCAATGGAAGATATGTTTAAGGAAAGTGTCAGCACCATATTCCATTACCAGGTGGGAGAAGGTTTTAAGGAACCGCAAAAAGAGGAAATGGATGATCTCATGAAAGAAATTGATAAACTGGCGATTATCAAAGAATATGGAAATAATACCTGATGCCAATCAGTACGATGCACAGAGACTATGAAATGCTACCGCTTGTTGACCTTCATGCTCCAAGGGCATTCAGTTCCAGAGAGAGGACAAGATCGGTTGCTTCACCTGATAGTATTATACAGGATTTGGAGGATGCAAAAACAATGCTGAGGCTTGCGGGATTATGGATTAATCTTTCTTTGGAGAATATGATCGATGCCTGCGAAAAATATATGGTTGAGATGCGTCCTGATAATACGCATGTCCTTCTTTCGCGAAAGGCAGATAACACCGTAAGACAAAAAGGTGTCAGAAAACCGCACTACTCACATCTTCTGGCATTTGACAATACCCTGGTCTTTCAGGCGGCGTGTTGTCTGCCTTTAAAGATTGTTGCAGCCAGCCTGGATGGTAACCCGGTTTCCGGCAGGGTCTTGTTTTCTGCTCACTCAGATGAACGGGGTGGGAAACTCGTGTATCAATTCCAGGACACGGGCACAGAAATGATAATAGACATACAACGCGGAGAAAGCTCACGGGCGCAACGATATCTGTTCAGAGGAATGTAATTCAAGAAAGAAAAATCTGCAGCTTTAAAAAAACAGGTTTCCATAAAAAATCCCTGGGGAGTTTAAAACCCCCCAAGGATTTTTTTCTATCACCGGTGTGCGCCAGGCGCTAAATCCACTCTTCGGATAAGATGTTTCCTTCCAGCCCGATAACGACCTGTTTAATCGGGATCTTGCGGGTGGCCTTTTCTGCGCCTTCCTTAGCAATCTGCGCCAATCCAAAACAACAGGGCACCTGCATGATCATGACGGTTAAGGTATTAATCTTTGCATCGTCAATCAATGCCTTGATCTTTTCAGTATAAACTTCCTGATCAGAATCGAGCTTTGGACAGGCAATTGCGATGCTCTTTCCTTTGAGATAATCCTTATGGAACTCTCCAAAGGCAAAAGCCGTACAGTCTGCCGCCAGCAGAATATCCTTGCCCTGAAAATAGGGTGCTAGTGGGGAAACCAAATGCATCTGTATAGGCCACTGCCTCAGTTGAGAAGGGCGCTTTCCCGTTTCGCTTCCCTCCTGGGCCGTTTTGTCGCTAAAATCCATGGTTCTTGATCCTGGACATCCACTCATTTCACAACCTCCTGTAAAAATTTTCCTTCTAAATCAGTAATAAACCGCTCATACTTTTTTGGTAGCTCTTCGCCTACCGAAGCGTCCGCTTCATTACACTTGCGAAACATCTCGCCGACCTGAGTTGTTGATAGCTGGCGATCAATCCACGGGTAAAGAATTTCATCCTCTTTTTTAATATGCTGGGTGAGCAATTCCCGATAGGCAAGCAGATTTTGCTTAATTTGCGCCTTATTCCCCGTTTCAGCGCCCTCAACAACCTGTCTGATGTAACCCCTTCCTGTGTCATGGTCCTTATACATGACCTGAATAACCTCTGCCTTATCGTCTACATACTTAAACAAAATATCCTCTTCCTTCATGTGATGATACTTGTCTGCATAGGTCCGAATAAAATCAACGCATTTTAAAACCAGATCCTTATCCACCTTCATGCTGCTTTCAATGTAATCAACAATGGTAGGGACTAAAGCCAGGAGCCGTTTGATCAGAACATGCTCATCAACCAGCTTTTTGACCGGTGGTGAATACGTGATCTTCTTCGGCGCAGATTTTTTTGATGCATCTATCACCGGCTTTGAAACATTTCTATCAGGATAAATAGCCTTTTCTATCCGGTACATCAAGGTGGCTTCCCGTTCCGGATCAAGATTGTGGATTCCCACAACATCCTTCAAAAGGCAGCTGCCCACGGAACAGGGGACACAGCCAATGCCATATTCCTCAAGAATACGGCCTACTTCAGGACAGTCGTCAATGATCTTTTTTATTTCCTTATTTAATACATTCTCCAAAAACACCCTCCTTATACGATAGTTTTACGGTATTCATTAATGAAAATTATTCTGGAGTTAGGTCTGCAGCAAATTTTTACATCACAATTAAATCCACCCCTGCATTCCCTCCTGAGACCGGGTTTGGGGCGGGTAAGATAGTAGCGGGAACTTTGAAATTCCGATACATCAAAACATAATTATAGCTAATGAGAGTATTTTGTGTCAAGTTATAATCTACCGCATATCCCCTCATTATACAGATGAGGCGGGGTAATGGTTTTCGTTGGTTTTATCTCCCGGTTTCCCTCCAACAGTCAGAATTTATTCATAAAAATTGGTTGCCTCCGTCTCTTCTACTGGCCTCCTCAGACAGTCCTCGATCATTTCGACCTTGAAGCGAACGTCTCCGGGACGTAATGCCTTCACAACGACCTTCCAGGTTGTTGCTGCCTTTGGTGCAAGGCTTATTAAAGAATCAAAAGTCACGGTCTTGCCAACGTATGTTCCCTTGGTTGGCCCATCGGAGGATATATACTGCATTGTATCTTCAAGGGTACAGGCGATCCTGATATTGGTGCTGTAATCAGAGCCCTGGTTGGTCACGGTAATCTCGTAGGTCTCATTGCTTCCAACCTCTATGGGGTCCGCCAGGTCAATTACTTCCAGTAAAATAGCAGCTATCCCGATTACGTCGGTAACAGCGGTTGCTGATGCCTGGCTGGCGCATTCACCCTTAATGGTTGCGGTATTTGTTATTTTGCCAAGACCTCTTCCCTGTAAAGTCACGCTGACTTTTCTTGAGTCGCGAGGCAGCAAAGTCCCTAAATTCCAGGTAACCGTGTTTCCGGATAATATACCGCCCTGGCCTGCCTTCACAAAAGTAGCGTTCCCGGGTATGGTGTCCTCAATAACCGATGATGCTGCCGGACCGTCACCCTTATTGCTTACGCCGATTGTGTAAGTAATGTCGCGTCCGGTATAAATCCTCTCTGGTCCCTTTTTGGCAATGGTCAGTACTGGTTGTTTTACCACGGTGGTAATCATACTGGATTCGGCTTGCAGATCACCGTCCGCAACCACCGTTGCCGAATTCTCAAACTTTCCCGGGCTGTCTGCCTGAGCCGTAAAGGTAATCTCGCGTGATTCTCCTGCCCGTAACAGATCAATTCCCTGAACAATATTGCTCTTGCCATCGATCGTTTTTAATCCTTGTGGCAGGGTGTCCCTCACCTGGATATTCCTGGCGATGCCGGTACCAGTATTACTGACCACAAGAGTTACTGGTATCGAATCACATAATAAAACCTCCGCGGGCGCACGTTTGGTAATTGTCAACTTCGGCTCCACGGCGGTTGCAATAAGGCAGAGTGGCGGCAAGTTATAAGTAACATCGGTACAAAACGGCATGTCTCCGGTTTCTAATGAGACACCAGTTACCCGAATTTCTTTCATTTCATTCGGTCCCAGGTCTCCTATTGACCACGTTACGGTTCCTTCCCCCGGGCCTTTCCGTGATTTGGGGATAGTGTTTTTTATTTTGTATTTTGGGGAAAATGTTTCGGTTACCTCAACGTCATGCACCCTTTCATCGGTAAGGTTCGTAATCTTGATAAGATAGTCAAATGGTCTGTTGACCTGAATCTCCGGAGGCGCACTTTTTTCGATAAAGATAACACCGGACTTCTTGTTTATGGCGGAAAAGGCCCTGTTGTCTTCCTGGTTATCGTACGTGGCTTTGTTCTCACCCTTGTGCAAACGTTCGTGCCTTGGGCCTGGGTCTTTTTCAAGATGTCCGTGTGCATATGGCGGTTTCTCGTTCGAAAAATCGTTTTGCTGGTAACTGCAGCCATAGATACCAAATATTACAGCCATGCATATAAGCATCAAAGGATTTCGTCTCTTTTGGCAATACATGCAATAACCCCTTTCAAAAAAGGTTGAATCTGGTTAATACAAAGATATGCACTTGATGTTTGCAAACACGAGATATTACAGGTTGTCGTACTCTGAGGTCATTCTAAGGGTGCGAGGTATACCCTTTATAACATACTGCACAAGTACACAAAAACGATACTGTTACCATGAAACAAAGAAGGCCGGTGCGTCGGTGAACGCGTCCCGGCCTTCTTTTGTATACTAAAATCAACTACACTTCAAGGAGATTCTAAAACTTCCTGTCTCCTTCACATCACTTCATCTCCGACTGCTTGTGTCAGACACTGAAGTAAAAGAGAAGCTTAATCATAGAAATGTGTAGCTTCGGTCTCTTCTACTGGTCTGCCCAGGCAATCCTCGGTCATAATAACCTTGAATCGGACATCACCCTCTTTCATCGCCTTCACCTTGACCTTCCAAATCGCTTTTGCCTTTGAAGCAAGGGTTGGCAATGGGTCGAAGGTTACCGTCATGCCGTCAGCAGAAACACTTCCCGTTGTTGGTCCTTCAGAAGTTACATACTGCATTTCATCCTCAAGTATGCAGGTTACTTTGATATTGGTCCCCGTTTCTGAACCCTGGTTGGTTACAACGATTTCGTAGACTTCATCGTTTCCAACCTCAATAGGATCATCGATATCGATTACCTCAAGCAGGATTGCAGCAATACCTACGACTTCGGTTGAAGTTGCTGCTGAAACGGCTTCTGCGCAGGTAGCCCGCGCTGCCACCGTGTTTTTCACGGTACCAATGCCTTTGGGGTTCAACGTCAGAGTAAATTTCTGTGATCCCTGCGGCTGTATGGTTCCTGCATTCCAGGTAACTGTGCTACCCAATAAGGTTGCTCCTTCGCTGGCGTTTACCACGGAGGCATTATCAGGTACGCTATCTTCAACAACGGTTGATGTCGCCGGGCAGTCGCCATTGTTGGTTACCACAATTTCATATGAAATATTGCGTCCCAGATACACTTTATCGCTGCTGCCTACTTTTGTGATAGCAAGCACTGGTTGTCTTACTGCAGTCGTGGTTGTATTGGATTCTGCACTCAAACCGCCATCGGCAACCGCCGTCGCAGTATTATTAAATGTGCCGGTTTTTGTTGCTTTTGCCGTCAACGCAACGTCTCTCGACTCGCCTGGATTTAATGAACCAACATCTAAGACCACATCAGTTCTGCCATCCTGCGTCTCCAGTCCTGCGGGCAAGGTCTCCTTAACTTTAATATTGTTCGCTACGCCCGTGCCGGTATTGGTGACGGTAAAGGTGATCGGAATCACATCACAAAGGGTAACCTCGGCTGGAGCGCTCTTTGCGATGGTTATCCTCGGCTCGGTAATGACCGGGTCAAGGCAAACCTCTGGTAAACTATACGTAACATCCGTGCAGAAAGGCATGTTTCCGCTTTGTGTCGGAATACCGCAAACCTTAATTTCTCTCGTTTCTTCAGGGCCAAGCTCACCCAAGAACCATTTCGCCACACCGCCCGCGCTTCCGGTGCCCAATTCAGGGGTGGAATTTCTCACCTCAAAATTCTTGGGAAGGGTCTGAATAACTTCTACGTTTTTCACCTTTCTTTTGGTAAGGTTCGTGGCTTTTATTACGTAGCAATATTCCTGACCCACGCTACCGCTGCAGGGGCCCATTTTTTGCAGATAAATAACACTGCAGCAATCCTTGCTATTCGTCGGGTATGCCCCATCTGCCGTGCAGACATCCGATTGAGGCGCTGGCGCTGGTGCAGGAGCTGGTGCTTCATGTACATGCGACCGAAGGTGCCTTGCCGGTGGTTCATCTTCAACGTGTCCATGATAGTACGGTGGCTTATCATGCTCGACACCAGCTTCATATTTGAACATTCCGCACCCGTAAAGTGCAAACGACATCAAGCCAGAAATACACAACAATTTGTACATACTATTCCTTAACCTCATTTACTCCTCCTTTCTAAAAAAGACACATGATCTTTAAAAGGAGCCCTCTTGCTTCCTGTAACATGAGCCAACTCCTTTGCCGTTTAGGCGGCTTATATACTCCCTTTTATGTATGAGTATTTAATAAAATCATGTTAAAGACAAACAATCCCTTTACGGTTATTACTAAAAAGATAGCCTTACTGCTAAATATTACAATGCTTCGGCAGTAAGGCTATCTTTTTATTTTATAAGAGATGCACTCTATCTCAACTGTGGAGAAAGACCCTTTACTTTGCGCCCCCTGATCACTCAGAGTTTACCTTTGTCGAAATTATTGAGTATATGAAGATATATCTAATACGGGCCAATGTCAAGAGAAAATTGTAATATTTTGCCCTGATCTCCTTTCCTGAAATCGGTTAAAGTGAGCCATGGCGAACTACCGTTTCAGGAAATAATAGAGTCGTCCGTAGGTATTTAAGCTCCCGGCCTCATACATTGCCTGGTCTCCGATTCCGAAATAGACATCTGCCCTGGCCGGGGTCTGAATGGCGCTTCCCGTATCCTGATCGAGAACAAAGAACGATTTTTCTGTCCCGCTCGTCCCTTTTTCCCAAAACTTCCAGGTCTTCTTTGCCTTCTTTGGTTCGATAACTGCAAAGGCCAAACCACCAGCCGGGAAGACCTTTTTGTCGGTGGCGATACTCCGCATAGGAGTTACCGGCACGCCGATAGAGCCGTAGGGGGTTGCATAGTTGACCCGCTTGAAAAAGATATAGCGGTCGTTTTTCCTGAGGTAAGAATCGAGTTCACCCGGGTGCTGGTTAAAATAGGCAATGAGCGTCGAAAGGGTCAATTCCTCTTCGGGAATCTTCCCGTCCATAACGAGCATACGCCCAATACTGCTATATTTGTGGCCTGAATCAGCGCCGTACCCCACATAGACCTTTTCACCCGACGCAAGCCGTATTTGCCCCGATCCCTGAACGTGAATGAGGTAGGCGTCCAGTTTGGATTTGAGATAGGCAATTTCAAGTCCTTTTAAGAGATTGCGGTCCTCGATCTCACTCCGGGTATAATAAGGTTTCCTGAAGTCTGGCGGGATTTTATAAAGGGGATAGCGAAATTCTCCGGTTGGGGTGAGGCTTCCATCGTAGATGGGCGTTCCATAACCGGTGAAATGCACCTGTCCCTCGTAAGCCTTTCCTATGGCCTGAAAGACCCTGAAGTTTTTTACGATGAAATCGTTGATCTCCGCAGTGTCTCTGCAGCGTAAAAAACCTTCCCGAAAGAACTTTAGGGAATCTTCCAGATTTTCGTGTGAAAAACCATCCATATGAAAACCATACGGATTCGCCTTCACTCTCTTAAAGTAGTCAAGGCTATGATCGATCGATTGCAAGAGGGAATCACGGCTGTAATCGTCTCTAAACTGAGGAAGTTGTGTGGGGTCGGTAATCTCCACGAGGGTATCCCCTGCTTCTCGCGGAACTAAAAGTGTTTTTTTCTTAAACATGGCACAGCCTGATCCCATGAGCATAAGAATGATAAGCATTACCGCAGGAAGAAAAACCGGATGGACGTCTCTTTTCAATCTCATGTAAATTATATCCCCCTTTAGCAAGAAAATTGCGCACAAGCTCAAATCACAAATGAACATCAGGCGATATTGTATATTTCTTGTGATGGAGAATCAAAGGAAAAATGACGAAGTGTGTGTGATTGCCAAACGGCAAGAAAAAACAATTTGTTTGACACGAAGAGCGTATTTAAAGTAGAATCGCTCTGCGTGTTTAAAATAGTTCTTTCCCAATAATAAGATGAATTACAGGTAACGCTCCCGCAAAAATGCGGGAGATAAAAGGGAATCCATGACTCGTTATCACAAGAGACAGGGAGCGGACCCGCCGCTGTAACCGGGGACGAAGGTCACAATACCACTGGAAATACCGCCGAAACGGCTTTCTGGGAAGGGTGGCCGGTTGGATGATCCGGGAGCCAGAAGACCTGCCTGTAATTACTTCACGTTGTCTTCGATGGTAAAGAAGGTGAAGGGTATAAACGGACCCACAGATTTTTCAGAGTATTCAGATAAAAAAGAAAAAGTGTGTTGTGTCGGTTGTGCATGGAGCGGAGAATGCCGGGGTTTTAAGGAACGAGCACAAAAAGCGCCCGTCGTTTTTTCCCGTGATCTCTGCCCGGCGGTGAACTGACACAAAATTTTATCTGCACCCTGTATGAAATCTATGGTCTTACAGTTTTTCTAAAACCCATGTCTTCCTTACCGGAGACATGGGTTTTTTTATTTCGACAAGGGGAATACATTGACAAGAATAATATCTACCGTTTTCTTGATTTTTCTGCTATTTTTTGCTGCGACACATACGGCGGAAGCGATGCACATCACGGAAGGAATTCTGCCTTTTGAGTGGTTTGCTACCTGGTTTGCCGTATCGACGCCTTTCGTAGGCATCGGTATCTATCAGGTAAAGCGGAAGAAGAGGTCGATGCCAGGTTACCTGCCTCTCGTTGGGCTGTTGGGGGCTGCGGTGTTTGTGTTTTCCTGTTTTCCCATCCCCGTCATTGCCCTGAATGGCATGGCGACTTCCCATCCATGCGGCACGGGCCTGAGCGCCGTGTTGCTGGGGCCCTTTGTTAGTGTGCTGGTTGCGGGCATCGCCTTGCTGATTCAGGCATTGTTCCTTGCCCATGGAGGGTTGACGACGCTGGGAGGAAATATCTTCTCGATGGGAATTCTGGGATCCTTTTCCGGGTATTTTGCCTTTAAAATGGCACAGCGATGCCGGTTGCCGCTCTTTTGGTGCGGATTTCTTGCCGGTGTGGTCTCGGATATCTTTACGTATCTTGGCACCTCGCTTGAGTTAGGATTGCTTGTGATCAGGAACGGTGAATCATTTTTTCGGGCGACTGCTGAAATATTTGCAGTGTTTATGATGACCTCACAGGGAATCCTCTGTCTTGTTGAGGGCGCCGTGGTGGGGTTTGTGATGGTCTTTATTTACAAACGACGTCCAGGTATTTTGCTCAATCTTGGAGTAATCAGAAATGACACAAAACCCATCGGGAAATAAGTTGCCAATCATCCCATGCACTCTTCTTGCCATGGCGGTATTACTCTCTGCAGCCTTCTGTGCATTTGCAGAAAATCCCGGAAACAATCCTGATGGAGGGGTAATGCAAACATCTGAAGAAGGGGCATGGACGGGTATTGACGTAAGTATTGTAGGTAAATATGCGTCGAAATACGGACGTCCGCCCCGTGATCCTTATATTAATACCGACCAGGGAGATCTGCTTCTTTTTGTATTTACTCTTGCCGGGGTTATTGGGGGGTTCGTCATGGGATTTAATGTGCGGAGACTTTTCTATGAGAAATAAAATACAAATCATAAATCGTAAATTCCAAATCTCAAATAAATTCCAAGTTACCCGTACACAAATGAATCAAATTCTTTGTTTTGAATTTCGGAATTAGTTCATTGAAATTTGTTTGATATTTGGTGCTTGTTATTTGGCACTTATTATTCTCCAAATCGGTCAAAACATAAGAAATTAAGGTACTATGGGGTTTTTACACCACACGTTTTCTGACTTCTATGCCCGCCGGGATAATTGGCTGACAAGGGTTGACGTAAGAATAAAAATGCTGTATGTCGTGTCGCTCCTTTTCATAAATATATGGGCGAAGAATGTAACCGTTCCGTTGTGTTTTTTTGTGGCATCTTTTCTCTTACTCTTTTCCATAAAAATCCCTCTTATGGCAATCATTCGAAACATGGCTCTGCCCATGATGCTTGCAATGCTCATCTTGCTTGTGAAGGGTCTGCATGAGGGGGAACGGGTATGGTTTTCCCTTTCCATCCCGGGCTACAACCTCGTCTTCAAAGAAGAAGGGGTTCGGAACGGCCTTCATGTCTGCAGCAAGGTACTGGGCGGTGTTTCATTACTCATGCTATTTTCGTTTACCACAACAATTAGCCGTCTGTGCTCGGGTATGACGTGGTTTCGCCTGCCACATACCGTTATTGAAATCCTGGCCTTTATGTACCGGTATATATTTCTGCTCCTCGATGAAGTATCTGTGATGTGGACTGCTCAAAAATCACGATTGGGTCATGCCTCATGGAAAAAAACGATACGATCTCTGGGCATACTGGGCGGACTCCTTATTATCCGCGCGTTTGACAGGGCAGAACGGACTCACGAAGCAATGTACGCCCGGGGATATGAAGGCGGCGGCATCCTGACAATGCCCCTATCACCCTGGAGAAAGAAGGAATACGCCTCGTTTACAGGGATGGTTCTTATCATACCTATCCTTATTTATGTGGGAAACAAATGCATATGGTGATTCTGCAGGTCAGAAATATCCAGTACCGGTATCATGACGGAACGGCTGCCTTACAGGGTGTCTCTCTTGATATCAAAAAAGGCGAATTTTTAGCCATCCTCGGGCCCAACGGGTCAGGGAAGACAACCCTGCTAAAACACCTCAATGGTCTCCTGAAGCCGACAGCGGGAGAAATCGTATTGGAGCAAAGATCCTTTGCCTCCTATCCACCGAAGACGCTATTTCAAAAAGTAGGGTTGGTATTCCAGGACCCGAATGACCAGTTGTTTGCCCCGACCGTTTGGGAGGACGTCGCCTTTGGCCCCATGAATCTGGGTTTGTCCAGGGACGAGATTGCTGGCAGGGTGGACGAGGCACTGTCTCTGGTTGATATGGAGCCTTATGCGAAGAAGACCGTAGATGCGCTGAGCTTCGGGCAAAGGAAGCGTGTTTGCATTGCAGGTGTGCTTGCCATGAAGCCCGAAATCCTTGTGCTGGATGAACCTACCTGTGGCCTTGATCCGGCCGGTGTTACCTCCATCATGAATTTGCTGAAAGACCTGAATGGCGGGCATGGCATTACCATCATTATGGCAACCAATACCGTAGACCTGGTGCCGGTCTATATGGATCGCCTGGCAATCATGTACCACGGCAATGTTTTGCTGACAGGTACTCCGGAATACGTATTTTCACAGCAAGAAGCGGTACGACATGCATGTCTGGAACTCCCCCAGATTGCCCAGTTAATGCAAATCTTGCGGGACGATGACGGTCTTCCCATGGAGGCATTGCCTCTTACCATAGGAGAAGCGAGGAAATTTTTCATGCACAAGCTCAACAGTAATTTTTCAGGCATTACCCGCAGCCTGATTGAATAGGAATTTGTTATCTTTTTCATGCTGGTTTTCGGGTGGCACGGACAAACTTTGTTTGTCCGTGTGCAATAAAACATATTCACGTTAATATCTCAGCGCACAAGGAGAGCCATGTTTCACGGTCACGGCGGCAATATAACGCATCTTATGAATCAGGGAAATAATGGCATCCTCGATTTTAGCGCCAGCATCAATCCCCTTGGATATCCGCAAAAAGTCAGGGAGGTCATCCAGGGAAATTTTGATGATATCCTGCACTATCCCGATATTGATTGCGCCGCCCTGAGAAAATGCATCATCCGGAAAATTGGACATTCTGAAGATGAAATCATTGTGGGGAATGGCTCCACGGAGTTATTTTATCTGATCCCCCGTGCACTAAGTCCGGCCAAAGGAATTATTTTCCAACCCACCTTCAGTGAATTTGCTGAGGCATTGAAATCAACCCACACAGAAGTGCTGAATATTATGTTAAAGGAGGAAGACAATTTTTGTTTTACCGGTTCAGCGTGCGATTTTCATGATAAAAAAGCAGAGATCGCCTTTTTCTGTAACCCGAATAACCCAACAGGACAGTTGGTTGAAAAGGCCGTTATTCTCGACATGGCACAACAACATCCCCATACCCTGTTTGTCGTGGATGAGGCATTTATCGATTTTGTTGATGAACCAGAGAGATACAGCGTTATCAATGAGACGATCACCACACACAATTTGATTGTGGTCAGATCGCTTACAAAATTTTACGGCTTTCCCGGTTTGAGGATAGGATATCTTGTAGCCCACGCAGATTTAGCAAAAAAATTGGTGGAATGCAAGGAGCCGTGGTCGGTGAACACCTTTGCTCAATATGCCGCCATGGCTGCCCTGGAAGACAGGGAATTCATGGTGAAAAGCAGGGAATTGGTCTTTCAGGAACAATCGTATTTATTCAATGAATTGTCCCGGATCAATGGCCTTGCGCCTTACAAACCAACGGCGAATTATCTCTTTATCAAAATCAAGAGGGACGGCGTGACTTCCTCCTGGTTGCGCGGACAGTTGTTGGACCTCGGCATTGCCATTCGTGACTGCTCCAACTTTACCGGCCTCACCGACACATTTTTTCGCGTCGCAGTAAGGACACGGGAGGAAAACATGAGGCTTATTGCTGCATTGAAAAAAGTAACTGACCACCAGTAAACTATAGGTGATGGGCGATAAGGAAAACAATGTATCGTCTAAAGAGGGTTTCTCTGGCTGGTTCAATCTTGCAGATTGAACCAAAATATTTTGCTTAAACGATACACCGGAATTAATGTGAAAAATCGGGTTTTGAAAATCTCTTTTATTTATCTGTGCAATCGGTGAAATCTGTGGTTGCTGTTAACGTATGACAAAGAGATCCATTATGATACAGGGTACGGGCTCCCATGTGGGCAAGAGTATTCTCGTGTGTGCCCTGTGCCGTATCCTGAAACAAGATGGTTACCGGGTTGCCCCGTTTAAAGCCCAGAATATGGCTTTGAATTCCTTTGTGACAAAAGACGGAAGGGAAATGGGGCGGGCGCAGGTGGCTCAGGCCGAAGCGGCAGGAATCGAACCCATGGTAGAGATGAACCCCATACTCCTTAAACCTACGGGGGACTGCGGCTCACAGGTCATTATTATGGGCAGGCCCATAGGGAATATGACTGCCAGGGAGTATTATCAGAAGAAGGGCGAATTCGTTTCCATCATAAGAGAAGCCTACGATACCTTGCGAAACCAATTTGATGTGATTGTTATTGAGGGGGCAGGCAGCCCGGCGGAGATAAATCTGAAGGACGGTGATATCGTCAATATGGGGATGGCAGAGATGGCTTCTGCTCCTGTATTGCTGGTTACCGATATTGATCGTGGCGGGGCTTTTGCCTGGATTGTGGGAACGCTTGAATTACTAACCGAAAGTGAAAGGAACCGGGTGGCGGGCGTCATATTCAACAAATTCCGGGGAGACAAGAATATCCTGAAGCCTGGGCTGGATATGCTGGAAGAACGCATCCGGAAACCCATCATAGGAGTAATACCGTACCTGCATCAGTTGCATATTGACGACGAGGACTCCGTTTCTCTCGAAAATATAAGCAGCAAAAAGGCAGATGTTCCGCATAATAACACGGTGGATATTGCAGTAATTAAATTGCCTCGTATATCAAACTTTACGGATTTTGCGATACTACACCACGAGAAAGACATAAAAATTCGTTTCGTCGACAGGGCATGTGATGTTGGAAACCCCGACTTGCTTATCATCCCCGGCACAAAAAATACGATAGATGACCTGCTGTTTCTTGTGAGTCAGGGCATAGCAGATGAAATGGTGAGACTGTCAAAGCGGGGTGTTATGATCATGGGTATCTGTGGTGGATACCAGATGCTGGGACGGTACATTCACGACCCGTATCATGTAGAGTCATCAAACGATGGTATCCAGGGTTTAGGTTTATTGAATACCGTGACTACCTTTGCCAGGGAGAAACAGACCTTTCAGGTCAAGGCATGCATGCTGGGTCATGAAAATCTGTTTCGTGTGGATGATGAGATCACGGGATATGAGATTCATATGGGAGAAACAACGTATAACGGTCATAATTCTGTCAGACCCTTTGCAAGGATTACCGAACGGGCAGGCAAGAGGGTAGATATCCTGGACGGCTGTGTTTCTGTCGATGGCAACATCGTCGGCACGTATATCCATGGCGTTTTCGACAATGATGGCTTTCGTTTTCAACTCATTCAACACCTGAGAAAGAAAAAGGGACAAATACCCTCGTATGATGTTCCTTTGGAATTCAAGAGAATAAAAGAGCAGAAATACAACAATCTCGCAGAGATTGTCCGGGAAAATATTGATATGAACATGATTTACAAAATGGTAACAATTTAATATATCGGAATTTCAAACACCCCCCACAATCCTCCCCGTTTACGGGAGGAAACAGGGGGGGGGTAAGTCGCCGAGACCTAATTAATATAAAAGATTGTCCTGAACATTGCTTTTTAAATGTAAGCACATTATAATTACATGACGCGGCACCGCCGCAACCAATTCCTCGTTGTGAAAGCGGGAGATTGCTTCGGACAAGACCCTCGCAATGACACTGGCTATGTCTTTGATGACATACGGTACGTTGTCATTGCGAGCGAAACGAAGCAATCCTTCTTTCATAAACAAACTGCACCTTCTGATAAAGGGTAGATAGGGT
>WBZY01000402.1_pt1 | contig 33164 bp, 36 predicted proteins | sample 5204191 | NCBI WGS metagenome assembly WBZY01 (sample SAMN12344363, study PRJNA552823) | activated sludge metagenome | biome: Activated sludge suspended growth; feature: Anammox Sidestream; material: Wastewater; isolation source: activated sludge from anammox sidestream of wastewater treatment...
CTCTGATACTCTTTCATCGTGAATCTCCTTTCTCTTGGCAGAGATCAGAGATTCACGACGACCGTCGTAAAGGTCAAACCTTGGTGAGTCCCCCGGCAAAGCCGGGGGCTTACCTCTATGAGTTAGGGCGAGTTGCACGATTTGTCAACATTGAGCGTCCAGCGTTACGCAAGCTCAAGCAACTTGATTTAGCACGGTGCATTGAGGATATACGTGTGTCGTCCGCGAATCGGCTGGAGATATTGAAAGGCGATCGTGCCGGGCAGCACAGTATCCGCATCAACGACCAGTGGCGTGTGTGCTTCCGCTGGACGGGCACGGATGCAGAAGATGTTGAGATTGTGGATTACCACTGATGGAGATTAACCATGAATAATAAATTAACGCCGGTTTCCCCCGGCGAGATGCTGGCAGAGGAATTCTTAATTCCGCTGGGTATGAGCAATTACCGGCTGGCAAAGGAAATTGGCGTATCAGCGCAGCGCATCGGTGAAATCGTAACGGGGAAGCGCGCCATTACCGTAGATACAGATTTGCGCCTATGCCGATTTTTTGGTCTGTCAGACGGATGGTGGTTGCGCCTACAAGTGGACTACGATATCGAGATGGCGCGCGGTGCGCTGGAAGAAACATTGGCGAAGATCAGGCCGTGGGCAAATACCCAAGAGCATGGGACACCGGCCTGATCATTGTTCCCAGTGGATGGTTTCAACCACCACCAAAGTAAGGGTACCGGGTCCCAAGAGCATCCATGTCGGCGTGATTCGATACATTACCAGACCCGCCATGCAGCACAACAAGATGTGCTGCAGTATATTTCCATGTTTTATAACAGTCATCGACCACATTCATACTTGGGATACAAAAGCCAGAATCAATATGAGGCAGAAATGGAAAAATTGAAAAATGTCACTCAACTGGAGTATCCGGTTTTACTTGACCAGATCATGGCAAAGTGTCCGGGAGTATTAGGCCAGAACAAGGAGCAATGATATGAATATCAACGCATCAATCATTGATCAGCGTTTGGCTGGTGTTCAAGACAAAATCAAGGAACGAGCGACCGAAGAGTTTGGCATCAGCGATGGCGACCGCCTCAGGTCGCTAGCCTTTATTTACTTGTGCGTCGAAACCATGCTTGATCTCGATGTTGATGAAGCCTTCGACTGTCTGACCGACGGAGGCGGCGACTTCGGGGTGGATGCACTACACATTACCGAAGAAATGGATGGCGAGTTTGGCGTTACCCTGTTTCAAGGAAAGTACAAAAAAAATCTTGAGGGAAATTCAAATTTCGAACAAAACAGCATCGAAGCGATGGTCAATGCCATTCGCCATATCTTCGATCCGTCCGCCGATCTTGGCGCTATCAATGATCGACTGCGCGTCAAAGTGGAACAGGCTCGCTCTTTGATTCGAGATGGCCTGATTCCGCGTGTTCGTGCCATCGCTTGTAATAATGGCCTCAAGTGGAACATGGATGGCCAACAATCGATTGACCGTGCTGTTCTTGGTGATCAAGTTACCTGGGAACATGTTAATCACGACATATTGATCGGTATCTTGCAGAGCATCAAACCGGTCGATGAAACCTTGCGGTTGACGGGCAAAGCCATGGTTGAAGACATGAATTACAGCCGTGTATGCGTAGGGCGGATGCCCGTGGCTGAAGTAGCTGCGCTCATGAAAAATCATGGCGAAAAGCTGCTGGAGCGCAATATTAGACGCTATCTTGGGTTGCACGGAAATCGTGTAAATGAGGGTATCCGCGCTACATTGAGTTCAAATACGCCAGAGAATTTCTATTTTTTCAACAATGGGATAACCCTTGTTTGCGACAAATTCACCTACAATGCACTTCAACAAGGTGATTTTCAAATCAAAGTCAAGAACCTGCAGATCGTCAATGGTGGCCAGAGCTGTATGACCATCCTCAAAACAGCCGAGGAACTTGAAAAAAATGGCCAGACCTTACCAGCGCAGGCGAGCGTCTTGATCCGGCTGTACGAACTGAACAGCGATAACGACGATGTGGTTTTGCAAATAACTCACGCCACCAACAGTCAAAACCCGGTGGACTTGAAGGATCTGCGCGCCAACGATGCCAGGCAGCAGCAGCTCGAACAAAGCATTCAAAACCTGGGCTATAGTTACCGACGCAAGCGCATGGATGCAACCACCAAGGCCACCGACATTACCACAGGTGCCGCAGCGGAGGCTGTACTGGCCATTTGGCGTAGAGCGCCACATCAGGCGAAATTTTTGACCCGCGAGCACTTCGGCAAGCTGTACGACACCATCTTTAGCGAGTCGCTCAATGGCGCTCAGGTGGTGATTGCAGCCTTGCTTTATCGCATCGCTGAAAATCACCGACGCCGGCCGCATGGTGATGATCCATTGTTCGTCCGCTATGCATCTTGCTTTATCGCCATGCAGATGGGAAAGCGGCTGCTCAAAGCACTGGATATCAAGCTCAATGGCCTGGACCACCGCAATTTTGCCCAAGTCAGACAATGGATTGAGGAACAGGGCGAAGCCGTGTTTGTAGTGTCCCGACAAGATATCGATACCGCACTCAAGGCTCTGTATGGGAACCAGGAAATTTCCGTGCAGCAACTCTCTGCCACCTTCCGCCGTGGTGATCTGATCGGGAAACTTGATCAGGTCGAGGTGTGATCGATGGCCTTCAACCAAACCAGGTCAGTTACGCCGGATTGCTTTGTCGGCTACGCTTCCTCGCAAGGACGAGGCGGGCACGGTATGATCACCTCAACCTCTGCGGTCTTTGCGAATCCTGCAAGGATGAAGCAATCTAGAGAAATAGCTTTCCTCAGTTTTCATCGTTTTTGCGAGGCTGTCAGGCCGTGGCGATCCAGAAAATTTGAATAAGGTAGCTTATTTGAACATCGCTGTAACAGACTGCTAAATGCGCTTGAATAATGCCGCCAGCCATAGAGTGATATTTCCTACGAGTGTTTGTCGATAAAGCCCGGTACGGTATAAGCCTATCAACCGGCCCCACAGTGAAACATTACGGAAGCGATAAAATTCGTCATAGATGGAACGATTCTCTGGAATCAATTTTTCACGCAGATTTAACAATACTTGGATATTGCGCATTCCACTGTCGATGTCTCCCGGATAACATCAAGTTAAGCGCCTGAATCTGGCAATGAATCCACTATTTTCCCCGATCAGGTTAGCAGCATGCTGGCGATAATACAGATCGGGAATCGGATCATAAATCATGACACCACCAACAATTTCTGATGATCATGTATATAAACTATTCTTGATACCGCAAAATAGAATTGGACCAAAGATAGCCCATTAACGCCGCAGGTACGGTCGGGTCGTTCCAATGAATTTCGTCAAAATAGGAATTGAATTCGCGCAGAAAATTGCACAAAGATGCCTTTATTGGCCCCCTAATCCGCAGGGAACAATAAGCACCCTCGTGCCAAGCTTGCTTGAGTATCTCCAATTCTATGGGGAATTCTGTTTGTTCATACATTCGCATCGGTGCTCCCGCTGCAATAAACCTACTTTGCCGCAACCATCGTTCGATAAAATACCGACGCAATACATTGCTCTTATAGAACTGAGTCACACTCTCACTCTGCGTCACCGATGCCGAATGTACTCGATGGTAATAAAGAGGCTGATCAATATAATGCAGCTTGCCGCACTCGGCAATTTTTAGCGCCAAGCTCCAATCCTGAACACCTGAGAAAGCATCATCGCATCCTCCTACTGCCAAGTAGGCTGAACGGCGAATCACCTTTAGGTGAGATGCCACCATCCCATCCAGCAAATCATCTCTAATGTGAATCTGATCACGAAATGTTAGGGCAGCATACCCACCGTACCGAGCTACGCGCACGACCTGACCAGATTCATTTACATCAAAACGATCTGTAAAAAAATAGTCCACATCCGGGTGCCTCTGAATTCTATCAGCCACTACTGACAAAGCCTTCGGCGCCAGTACGTCATCGCAATCCAAAAATGCCACAAACTCACCAGTCGCAGCTGTCACTGCATCATTCTGGGATCGACTGATACCCAAGTTCACTGAGTGGATAATAATTTTCAAATAGGGAAACCGATCTTGCAAGGCGCGCATAAGTTCTGTTACCTGCTGATCTGGTGACGCATCATCTACGCACACTACCTCTAGTTGGATATCTTCCTGTTCAGCGATAGAGCCTATACACTGCTCCAGATATTCATAGTGGTTATAGACAGGAATCACTACCGAAATGAATGGCTTAACTCCAGTCCATTCCCTCCTCTCAAGGCGACTGATCAAATCTTCCGCATTCACCATCTGAGAGTACCCCGAAACTGGCGACAAAGCAGCAGATGCCAATGTCTGACCGCTCTCGCCAGCTACCTTTGTCTGCAATGATGCAACCTCTTGCTGATAGGCAGAGTTGGATCGGTAACACTGCTCAAACCAAGACACCACCGACTCGAAAAAGAGAGGCTCGCGCCCTGCCAACATCCCATCGATCTTGAGGCCTGCCTGCAACCAGGATCGCCCCATATTGACATAGGAGCGCCGCATGCTGCCTTCGTGTTGGCGATAAATTGCCCAATGTCCATGAATATATCCAAAAGATACTCCCGCAAGCGATAAAGTAGTCCAGAACAACCAGTCCTCCTTGGCTCGCGCGTGGGTGTCGAATCGAACCCCCTCAAATATCCTGCGCCGAAACACACCGCAATGGATGGGAATAGCAAAACCCCGCTCCCAGCGGTAGAGAAAATCCTGCTCGCTAAGATCGAACTGAGCGATGGCCTCGCCCGGCTTCGTGAAATCGGTACGCGATTCGTCACATAACAAAAAATTGCAGATCGAGACATCCAGACTCGGGTTTACCCGTAGTTGCGCAACCTGAGCATCAATCTTGTCCGGAGTCAGTAAGTCGTCCGCATCCAGCAGTTGAATAAACTGCCCCCGTGCCATGGCAATACCGCTGTTGCGTGCTCCGGACAGCCCCTGGTTGGCCTGCCGATGGATGCGTACCACGCCAGGCGCCATCTGCTCAGCTTCGGACAGATAGTGCGTGGTTTTCTGGTCAGTGCTGCCATCGTCCACCACGATGATCTCCAGCGAGTGGCTGCACGCTGCGAGAACCGAAGCGATGGACTGAGGTAAGTAACGCGCCTGGTTGTAGCAGGGGATAACCACCGACACGAGCGGCCCGACTTCCTCCAGGTTGCCCCCCGGCGTAGGCGCAGCCTGCGCATCGGCCAGCTGTTGCCCCACATACCCCGGCACGCGCTCCACGGCCTCCACAAAACTGTCCCAGTTGTGGCGCGCCAGCACCCGCTCCAGCATCCGGTCAGCGCGCGCGATGGCCTGCTGGGGGCTCTCACTCACCGCACGCAGCGCCTGCTCGTAGTCATCCACGGACGGACGCTCCGGCAATGGATAGCCCGTTTCAACAGACACCAGCTCACCCACACCACCCACCGCTGGCGCAATCACCGGAATGCCCAGCGCACCAACCTCGACGAGGATGTTTGGCATCCCCTCCCAACGCGAGGTAAACACGAAGGCGTCGAAATCGAACCGCTCCAGCCATTCCATTGGAGAAGAGAACGGCCCTTCGTAGCTCAGGTTGGGTAGGTTCGGCAGGACGGCTCCCTCTTCCAGCACAACCTGACCAAACACACGGAAATCGGCAAAGGTACAGCGGCGCACCACATCAAGAAACAGATCGACCCGCTTCTCCGCATCGAGCCGGCCGGCCCAGAGGATTTGTGGACGCCCTCCCCGACTGAGCACCTCGGCCAAACGCTCGCGGCGCTGGGCCAGCCGCTGCCGGCTAAGCTCACGCCCGGCACCGAGCAGCAAGCGGCAAGGCTGGTACAGGACAGCCATGCGCGCCCGCTCTTCAGACGACAGCATGTATTCCCGGGCCGCATCATCGATGAAGCGCTGGTTGTCGGACAGCAGACCCGCAAGGTGCGGCATTCCCTGCTTCAGAAAGTACGCGGCATAGCCGATCTTCTGGCGGCCATCGGGCGCGAACTGAAAGGCAAAAATGCTGGCAAAGAGCAGTGTGAAGCGCTTCAGGCGCTCGCCCTCGGCCAGGATCAGATGCCAAGCCACTTCGCTGTTGATGTTGTGAAAGCACTCCGGCCGGGCCGCTAGCAGCAAATCCCGTAACAGTGCCTGCTTGCGAACGTAGCTTAGGTCGTCGCCCAAGTGATCATCGAATACCACCAACTGCACCCCTTCGGGCATCACCATGCGTTCGCTCACGAGCTTACGGTCGGTGATCAGCAACGCCACGGATTGGTTCGGCCGCAGCTGACGCAGCGCGCGGCACAAGTTGAGCGCCACCATTTCGGCACCTCCTATGGCCAAAAACGGCAAGGCTATCCAATGATGAACAGGCCCGTGCGCACTGGCATGCCTGGCCAGCGATTGCAAAATTTGCGCAAGGGCATGCTCGCGACCGTTGTCACGCGATAGTTCGACCTTTCCCTTGTCGCGCCAGATAACCTGTACAACTCCTTTCGTGAGACCGGCAAAATTAGGCGAATCATCCAAGGCTATTAACAATGGACTTAACCGTTCCCTCAGACGCCATTTCATCCGCTGCGAAATCGGGAGTCGGTGATATAACTGGCGTGCCAAGATTCGTATGCTATTGCGCGTCAGCATAGCCGTATATATAAAGGTCTCAAAAATTCAAAAACTTTTATTCTGCACACCAAAGCGATTGCATATTTAACTATGCAGCATCTTCACCGAGATCATACTAAGTCTTCACAACTCTAATCCAAATAACCAGGGACTGCATCTAGCATGCTTTCAAACGCATGAAATGAATGCCGCTCACGTACTCTGGCTAACGCTGCAGTTGCCCGTAATAGCCCTTTCTCAGGATCAGTGGCCAGTTCATCAATAGCAGACAAGTACTCCCCCGTTTCGTTAATATTCGTGACCAACCAACCTGTAGTACCATCCACTAGTTCAGAAACTCCCCCAACATCTGGCGCAATCAATGGAATACCATGGGCCATAGCTTCGATAACCGTATTTGGCATCCCATCCGAAGAAGATGTATAGAGGAATATATCGCACTCATTGAGCGGCAAGCTTTCAAAACCATCATAAATTCCGCGCAGAATTACATTAGGCAATGCCTGCAACTCATTCAAAATAGCGATCAGGCCATGATCGTCTCCATCAGTCCCACCATAGACAAAAAATTGATGCTGAGGGCGCGCCATTGCTATCGCCAACAATAAGTCCATGCGCTTTTCAATAGCAAAACGACTGGCCCATAACACGCGTAAACAATCTTTTTGAAAATTACGAGATTTTGGCTTCTCTGCAAAATGCATCGTTGGGTGGTATACACAATGGAACAGATCCGACGGGAATCCATAATCCTGTTGCAACCTCCAGGGAAACTTTGCATTATCGATGATAACGCCGTCGAGTGATGAAGCAACACGAGGAAGATACTCAGACGCATACCCACGAACACAGTTCGGCTCAGATGGTCCATACCAAAACAATGATGCCCAGGTGGAAATTAACGAGCGCAAACGAAGCCCTTCACGCCGCAACAACTCCCAACCTAACCAAGAATTCATTACATGCAACACTCTAGGCTGTACAACATAAAGTAGCGCGGCCAGCTCCTTTACTGATGTCGTAATATCTGGCCATCGATCCAATTCAACCCATTCAATTATTTCAACATCCGGAGGAATGCGGTCTTTTAGCCAAGGAGAAACCCCTAACTCCGTTGCAATCAAAAGCACTCGCCCAGGAAATCGACGCGCGAGCACATCCAGATAACAAATTGCCGCCTTGTCTGCTCCGCCATGACGCTGCAACCATGGCACGATCAAAACATGGCTAATATTCTTCAAGCGTAGCTCATTTATTAATCTTGCCACTGCTGGACGGCGATAACTATAGTTTTTAGGATACGTTGTCAAGGCTTGGTTCCAGTCAAAGTTTCCAAGGCCCAGATGCCGAGTTACCGGCAATAGATTTTCTCGCTCCTGCCACAACCATGCCTCATGCGATGGTGGCGAAGAAGCATGCTTCACTAAGCTCTGCACCAGTGGATCTGCAATCGCCCCTGACACCGGTTGCATGGGGGTTTCAAGCCACCGCCAAAGATCAGATTTCCCATGTCCAGAGAAAAATCTCTGCTTAATACTGACCATGATACGTACAAATGCACGATGGTAATCAGGATGCCAATGTACTATCCACCGTTGTTCAATTGAACGATATAACTTAGATATTGTTTCAAAAAGTAATGCTTTCATTTGCAAATAACCCTGAACATTACATCGTCAATACAATCATAGCCGCACTTCCAGGAACACCAAAATGGCGTGCACCTGCTGCCATCGTACTAGCCACTACCCAACCGAGAACCGCTTCCCTCCAGTTTGGTGCCCATGACACACTGCGTGCCAAGATCAATGACTGCCAGTTAGAGAAAGTTACTAGAAACATTGGTTGCAACCGTGCATCGTGATCTAACACCATTGGATTAAATTCCTCCTCACGTAGCCATTGCACACATCGACCCTCTGGCATAGCTGTAATTACTCTACCTGGATGGAAAAACCCCGGAAATGAAGTATCCATGTACTCAAAGCGCGCATCCTGAATTGCCCGCAACAGGAATTCCGAGCTCATTAGCCCTGTTCCCAGCCAACAAACAAAATCAAACGTACCGTTTGGAAGTGCAGCAGACGGCTGTTCGACTGGATGGCGTACCATCCGAACCTCATCTACTAAGCCAGCCTGTCGAGCGCAGATTGCCAAAGCTGGATCCATCAACATAGGCGCGAGAAGAACTACTTGGACCTCCACGCCTGCATCTCTGACTCTGTCCCGCGCCAGATCCAGAGCACGTAGCCTCATCCAGAGATCATTCCCTTCCCCATCTACAAAGATACAAATCCTGCCACTCCCCACATAACGTGGAGTCATCGTAGCTCCGTAAGGCCCATGGTGATCAGCACGGCTTTCAATAATCTTATCGACATTAGGCTCCGCGTCACCGGTAATTTGCTGGACTTGCTCCTGAAGCCAGTTGGCAAAATTCGGATTGAGTAGAACCCCGTGCTTTTTCTGGATAACCTCATGAGATCGACTGATACGAACCACATCGTAGCGAACCATCGCCGCCGATCTGTCTGCCTTGACTGTAGAAACACGATGGTCATGAATAAGATCAATGTCATCTAGATGACGCACCAACAATGGATGCCCACTTCGCACAGCACGGATGGCTAATTCAAAATCTTCAAAACCAACGAATAGATCCTCATCATAGAGCCCCAACCGTTCAAAGACCTGTCTTGAAACTACCGCAGCGCCACCAGGAAAGGAGTTTGTAAATCCAGCCGAGGCCGTCATAAACGCTCCATTTCCATGGGTATCGATCACAAAATCGCTCGGATCGACCCAGGAATCTTCATGTTTATTAAATAAACGAGGAACATAAATTTCTGCCTGTGGATATCTGCGCATCCCCGACGCCAAGCGATCGATCCAATCCAACGTAGCAACCGTGATATCGTTGTCAACAAACAGTATCCAAGGCTCCGATGTCCCCAATATTTGCAGATTACGTCCACCCGAGACCCCCTTATTCCCCCCCGCTTCAACGATGCAGATTTGAGGCCTGTTCTCGAAGGTTTTCCGAAGTTGCCGAAGAGCCTCTGGCTCTGATCCATTGTCAAGCAAATGCACCTTAGCACCTGTCTCAACGAAACTCATTACACTCTCAACCGTCTGCTCTAACTTATTGAAAAACAACATACAGACAACGAGCTGCTCTCGCAACACGCCAGCTGTGACGCACCCGGAAGCATTCTTCTCAGTTGCCAAATCACTCATCCTTGCCTCAGCTCATTTAAAAATTACTCAATAAGTCAGGAGCGCAAAACTCAACCGACTATCAACCGATATCATCGCGAGAAACCTCATGCACCACACCATGCTCCAATCTGAAGAATCGGTTGCAATAGGCCTTGATCAAATCATTGTTGTGCGACGCGAAAACAAATATACCCACCGACTTGATGAGGCCTTCCATGCGCTGTTTGGCCCTGGCTTGGAACTCCGCATCGCCCATACCAAAAATCTCGTCCACCAATAAAATATCTGGCTGAGTTGAGGTGGCAACGGCAAACATAAGGCGCGTGGACATACCCGATGAATAGGTGCGTACGGGCAGCTGCAAAAAGTCTCCGAGCTGGGTGAATTCCTCGATTTCCTGGGTACAGTCCTTGATCTCACGCATGCTCATGCCCATAAGCACTCCCATGCGCACGATGTTCTCGTAGCCCGACAGTTCAGGGTCCATGCCGGCGCCCAGCTCCAGCACCGTGGCCACGCGGCCGCTGCACACCACTTCGCCCGCAATCGGCGTGTAAACACCCGCCATGGTGCGCAGCATGGTGCTTTTGCCAGCGCCGTTGTGGCCCACCAGGGCCACGGCGTCTCCGTCTTTCAGGGTAAAGGAAACGCCCTTGAGCGCGGTGACGATGCTGATATGCCCGGCCTCGCTCTCGATGCGCCCGCCCGTGCTGATACGCACCAGCTGGTTACGCAGCGACATGCTGCGGCTGTTGTAAATGGGGTACTGGACCGTGACGTTCTTGAATTCCAACTTAGCCATTTATCACACCCAGAACGAAATACGATCACACTTTTTATTAAATAGCCAGAGTGCAAAGCTGCCACCCACGAGCAGCATGACCAGGTTGGTCTGCACCACGAACATCGGTGGCGGGCTGCCCAGCAGGGGGTAGCGGATGATCTCGATCAGGTGCGACAGCGGGTTGGCCCAGATCAGCCCCTCGCTGAACGGCAGGTAATTGGGCCGGTAGAACACCGGGCTGACAAACATCAACAGCGGCATGACGGCAGCGATGATGTATTCCAGGTCGCGAAAACGCGCCCCGAGCAGGCTGACCACCATGCAGATCCAGAACAGATTCAGCGCAACCAGCAGCAGGCACGGCAGGAACCACAAGGTGCTCGCCGTGAGCGGAATACTGAGGACAAGGGCCACCAGCAGATACACGGGAGCGTTGTGCGCCAAATTGATCAGGTGCTTGAACAACAGTTGCAGCGGATGAATCATCAGCGGCAAACTCATGTTACGAATAATAGCCGCCTGCCGGCCGTAAAGAGTGCTCGATTCGGTGATGACACCTGAGATGAGCTGCCAGAGGATCAGGCCGGCTGTGAGGGAGGGGATGAATGTTTTTGCTTCCACCTTCAGCAACTCGCTCCACAACAGGCCCAGGCCGGCTGAGCCGACGGCCGTGCCCAGTGTGAGCCACAGGGGGCCCAACACGCTGCGCTTGTAACGCGCCCGCACGTCGCTCAACGCCATGAAGCTGACGACGGGCCAGTGCCGCAGCGTTTGCAGCAGATCCTCCAGTGCAGGAAAGCGAGTTGGATTCATAATTTCACCTTCTGTACACTGTAGATACACTTAGCGCCAATAGAACTGAATGTTCCTTGGATAATTTGCAACAACGGCGATTTCCTGCTGCCATTTTTACCAATAGCGTTGACTACCTTGTTTTTTTCCTCTTCACAGAACCTATCTCTAACTATCCAGAATTCACGGAAGTATTGCCGGGATGTTTGTCCGACCAAGTGGCGCAGACGGGGCAGGATGAATTGTTTAAGCCGGTCACGCGGAGTATCGTAGATTTGATAGCACTTACTGAGGTTTTCAACCTTGATGGCGATATCAGAGGACATCTTCACCTCTCAGGGCGTTTTCCGCCAATCTTCGCTGCTCTTTTTCCAGTTCCGCCCTAAGCTCTTCCTCAGTCGGTAAAATCAGTTTGTATTTGCTGGCGAATAGCTGCTTGTTTTCGTTCAAAACGGAGTAACGTACTACAGAGCGATCTTTGGAAGAGCAAAGAATAATGCCCACGGTGGGGTTGTCGTCAGATGCGCGTTTTATATCGTCAACCATGCGGACATACATATCCATTTGGCCAATATCCTGATGTGACAGCTCTCCTGTTTTCAGATCAAACAGCACAAAACATTTGAGAAGGTAATTATAGAAAACCAGATCAATATAAAAATCTTTGGTCTCGGTGCTGATGCGCATTTGCCGTGCGACGAATGCAAAACCCTTGCCAAGTTCGAGCAGGAAAGACTGCAGTTTATCGATTAGTGCCTGTTCAAGGTTGGCTTCAAGCAAGCGGCCGGACTCAGGCAAACCGAGAAATTCCAACATCACTGGATCGCGTATGAATTCTCTCGGAGACTTAGGCAAAGCAGCTATCCGGGTGTCTGCTTCCTGACGAACGGGATCACGATCCTGGCTGGCCAGGAGGCGTTCGTAATAGAGGGTATTGATCTGCCGTTCCAGAGCGCGTGTACTCCAGTTCTGCGTAGCTGTTTCGTGCATGTACCATTCACGAGCACGTTCGTCATCGACTCGCAATAGTATGCGGTAATGGGTCCAGCTCAATTCGTGACGCAGTGCGTCACATTTTGGAAATGCCTGATAGAAGAGACGCATATTGCGAAGGTTGGAGGTATCAAATCCTCGACCGAATTCTGCCGTCAGTGTTTGGGCCAGTGAGGAAAGCAGACGGCTTCCATAGGCAGCCCGTTCCTGCCCCTGCTGCTCAAACTCAACAATGTGGTGCCCAATTTCCCAGTAGGTACGCACCTGGATTACATCTACTGTTTTGAGTGCTTGGTCGCGGGAGCTTCGTACCAGTTGCCGTAATTGGCCGATGAGTATTGTGAACTCTTTTTGGTTGGCGCCGGGAGTTGCAGGTATGGGGTTTTCAGAGGACATCTTCACCTTCTAATCTATCGCTTGCATCCTGCCTGGAGAGCAAGTGTTGTTTTGCCAATGTAATGGCTTGCTGTAATTTATTTTGCAGGATTTCCCGAGCGGGTAACTGAGTCATATATTCTGCCACACGAATATTGCTCTGGTGCAGCTGCAATAGTTCAATATGTTCCTGGTTCTTTCCGGTACAGAGGATCAAACCTATAGGTGCTGCCTCACCCTCCAGGTGCTCATGCTTTTCCAGGTAGCGCAGATATAGTTCCATCTGGCCTTTGAAGGCTGCTTCAAACTCGCCAATTTTGAGATCAATAGCAACCAGACAACGCAATCTGCGGTGATAAAAAAGCAGATCGATGTAGTAGTCCCGATTGTCTATGGAAATACGTTTTTGTCGGGAGAGGAAAGCAAAATCACTGCCGAGTTCAACAAGAAAGTGCTGCAGCTCTGCAAGAATTGCTGACTCTAGATCTTTTTCAGAATAACTGTCTGCAAGACCAAGAAAATCAAGTATATAGGGATCTCTAAAGGCAATTTCCGGTGAAAGTTTGCCGGTGTTTCGTAAAGCAGTCAATTCGTTCTGAATGGTTATTTTCGGCTTTCTGGAGATGCTGGTTCGTTCATAAAGCATAGATCGAATTCGCTCTTGCAATTGGCGGACAGACCAATGTTCAAGGCGGCTGATTTCAGTGTAGAAATCACGCTTTAATGGGTCGTCAATCAAAATAAGTAGTCGTAAATGTGACCAGCTCAATTTTGCACACGCTGTGTGCAAAATGTTTTCATCTGGATAGACTTCGACCAAACGCAGACAATAGCGTACCTGGCGCTCGCTCCAGCCTTTGCCATAATCGGCAGATAGTTGCATGGCCACAGTTTTGACAACCTGTTGCCCATATTCTGCGCGCCCGCCTTTCAGAATCTCTCTGTTGATACGGCTGCCAACTCGCCAATAGAGTAAAGTCAGCTCAGTATTGACGGCTACTGCTGCGCGCAAGCGCGCCGTTTCAATCAAATGGCGAAGGTCTGAGAGCAGTAGCGGAGCTTGTAGATCTGTTGGTGGTTCAGATGACATTCGTAAACCCCTTCCTTGTTTTCCGAAGTTAGGCAACAACAGTCGCAACCCAGTACAGTGCCAATGTGCCCAAGCCGAGATTCTTTCGTTCAGAATTATAGTATTCAACTGATCGTCAAGCTCAGCTTCTGCCAGTTTAAGAGACCGGACTTTCACAATTGGTTATATTTGCGAAACACCTCTTCCGCAGAGACAGTTTCCAGTTCGCCACGTTCATAAGCCTCAATTCGCGCATCAGCTTCTTTTGCCCAGATAGCATCGATGGATGGGTCCGGACTATCCAAACTAATGAGTAATTTTTCCACAATGTCGGCACGCTCTGTAGAAATTAGCTCAAGCGCTTGATTTATCACAAAATCAACTTTATTTGTCATAACCAGATACCAATATGAGTTATTGAATAACAGCCAAACTACATCGGATTAACAAACATAATGAGAAGCTTACCAAGTCTGCGCAGCTAATGGATTCCAAAGATAGTAAAAGTTGAGCAATTCACGCCTGTTCCCACTGCGGCATTTGGGCGAGCAGATAACGCGGACGTCCATTTCCAACTTGTGTTCGCATGACATCAATTTTTACGGTCTGACGTAAGTGATCATTAATATCATCCACATTTTGCAACCGTGAAGAAATCTTGCCTCGAATGATTTGCTCATCGCCGGCAAGCCTGAATTCAAAGCTACGGCTGGCAGGCAGCACACCGATAAATTCGCCACACAACTGTTCTTCGCTTTCGTGCAAGTTATCAGCTTCTAATCGCGCCAGACCGCGATTGACTTGACCTATATCCGTAAATCGGACGCCTTTCCCACCGTACTGCAGTGCGCAAATGGCATGATGGTCTGCCAGCACTTTCAGAAACGCGCGTACCTTCTCCAATGCGCGAGGGTCAGTTTCAGAGGCGATATCTGCCAGCGCCTCGTCGTCACCAAGGGTGCTTTGCAGCAGTGCCTGGGTACGTTCCAAAGCTGTCGCAACCGGGCTTTCATCACCTGATGCCAATTGCTCTGCACTGTATTCCTCCAGCTCGAAGCCAAACGAACCGACTGCGGTATTTGTTATCAGCAGTTGGTTCTGATCCCGATCAGGAATAGGTCCCATCGCTGCCAGGGGAGCTGACAGAGACGCAGCAGCCGAGGCAACCGCTTCAGTAAAGCTGCTGACGGCCTTCATGCCAAAATCGGCAAAGATGCCGTAGCTGCGAATCACAGGAATACCATCGAAAGTCAGCCGTGCACGCGCAGGTGTTTTTTCATCAGCAGGCAACGTGGCAAGCTGCGCTTCCACCTTACGCAATCGGGCTTCCTCGCTCATGCGTGTCAAACGCGCAGTGGTTGGTGTCTCAGCCAGCATCCTTTGTAGAAACGTACGCTCAGCCAGCAAATGCTGGCGCTCCTCGTTGTTCATGGTTGCATCTCCTGGCTGTCTACTAATTGGGTTAAGCATTCACGCGCATCCGCATCGTAAGCAGGGCTCAAGTCAATCTGCAAATATCCCTTCCATGCCTGATTACGCCGATGAGACCACATGCTGTACCAATAGGCGCTTTGCTGGACGATGGCCTCGACTGGCAGCTGGTTGATTTCGACAAAGTAACTGTCCACCAGAAACTGTGCCTTGGCCGCATCATGCTCCAGCATCCCAATTTGCTCATCCGTAGGGGCAAAATCATCCGGGGTGTAAACAAAGGTCACCACGTCGATATCCCTGGGTGAACGGCGCTCCAGAGTTTCCACCTGTTCAGTAAAGCTACCATCCAGCCACTGGAAACCATTGACCAGCCCCATGCCATGCAAAGCAGCGCGATAGTCCAGAAAACCTTTCAGCACCTTGCAGCGCTCGGGTGATGTGGCGAAGCGAAGAATGACATCCAACAGTGCCACCGAATAGGGTGAGCGCTCGGCACTGGTTGGATTGACCGGATCGATCGGCGGTAGCAGGCCCAAGGTGTTCCATTGCGAAATAGCAACAGTCGTCATGTCACTGCCCTCATTTTTGCTGCAAACAGGAGCAGCTTTCCCTAATTTTCATTGTCATTACGAGGCCCGTCATTGCGAGGAGGCGAAGCCGACACGGCAACCCGGTATGATGCGCGGCGATCCAGCAATGGTAATGACAACAAAAGTATCGGATTGCTTCACGCCGTTGGCGTTCGCAAAGATGGTAAAAATTTGTTGATCCAGATGCCATTTGAATTTTGAGGGGGAGTAAAAGCTGCATTTTACTGGATTGCTTCACCAGCTGCGCCGTTTCGCAAAGACGGCAGAAATCAGGGTAATCTGCATTATGCCCACTTCGTCGTTGCGAGGAAGCCGCAGGCCGACGCGGCAATCCAGTACCGCCGGTAACGAAAAGGAAATCGGTAATTTTTACATTCTGTCGGCGTTGTTATCTGAGGTTACTTGGTAGAAAAGGATGTCGAACAATTTTCAATCCAACAGAGCGATCAGGTAATCCAATTTTCCAAACGCAAACCATCTACTCGTTCAAATTCACGCAGGTTATTGCTGACCAGGATAAAACCTTCACTGCGAGCATGAGCGGCGATGTGCAAGTCATTCACGCCGATGAGCTTTCCTTTTCGCTCCAGATCAGCACGAATATCACCATAATGCCCGGCTGCTTTACTGGTATACGACAGCACTTCCAGACGAGATAAAAAATCAGCCACCTGTCGCAGGTTGTGCTCACGCTGCTGGCTTTTTTCTGCGCCGTGCAGTAACTCGGCTTCGGTAACAGCGCTTACGCACATCATGTCTGCATAGCGGTTAAAGGTAACCAGCGCTTCTATTGGCCGACGTTTGATAACGTAGATGGCGATGTTCGTATCCAGCATATATTTGAGCATCAGAACACCTCGCGCTCCTGCTGTTCCTGACTGGCACGTTCAGACAAAAAATCTTCTGAAACGCCTTGTTCCGCCAGAAAAAAGCTGTCCCAGGTATGATCAACCGGGGTCAGGATTCGCTCTTTACCCAGTTTACGTACCCAGACCTTTTTCACATCATCGGCAAAGCGCACATCTACCGGCAAACGTACAGCCTGAGTACGGTTATTTTCAAAAACAGTACCTGTATGCATCACGATCCTCCCATCAAAGCAGCCAGATACTATAAGTATATAGCATTGCTTGTTGTATGGACATCTGCGGGAGGAATATTTACCTATTTTTTGGTATGAAAATGGGTACTGCACCACCCGACCTATAGCACGTACAACTTCGTGCCTGAAATCGTAATTTAAGCACTGGGTTGCCCAGCTTACTTGACCAGGTCACCCATGAGTGACACGGTGAATCCAGCCGTTCGGGAGAAGCTGCTGGAAATCCGGATCATCAATCAGGATCGGTAACTTCCGCGAAACTGCTAAACTGCGCGCCATGATAAGAATCTCAGAACTGACCTTGCAACGTGGCCCTCTGCGCTTACTGGAAAATGCAGATTTAACCCTGCACCCAGGGCATAAAGTCGGCTTAATTGGTGCCAATGGCGCCGGCAAATCCAGCTTATTTGCCCTGCTACGTAGTGAACTGCATCCTGATGCGGGCGATTGCGTATTGCCGATGAACTGGCGCATTGCCCATATGCGTCAAGAAATCGATGCACCTGATTGTAATGCGATTGATTATGTGCTCGATGGTGATGGCTACTTGCGCGATATTCAACAGCAACTGGTCAAAGCTGAACAACGACAAGACGGAGTTGAGCTTGGCCGCTTGTACTCAGAACTTGATAACGCTGATGCCTATACCTCCGACGCGCGCGCACGTAAATTATTAGCTGGTTTGGGTTTCCTGGAAGAACAAATGGGAAATCAGGTCAATAGCTTTTCCGGTGGCTGGCGGATGCGCTTAAATCTGGCACAAGCGTTAATGTGCCCATCAGACTTGCTATTACTTGATGAGCCCACTAACCACTTGGATCTCGATGCGATTTTATGGTTGGAAAGTTGGCTGCAAAGCTATCCCGGTACCTTGCTGCTGATTTCCCATGACCGTGATTTTTTAGATGCAGTGGTCGGTCATATTGTCCATATTGATCAGCAAAAACTAACGCTATATTGCGGCGGCTATACAGCCTTTGAACGCGCCCGTGCTGCACGTATTATGCAGCAACAGCAAGCGCACGAAAAACAAAGAGCACAGCGCGCGCATATGGAAGATTTCATCCGACGCTTTAAAGCCAAGGCCAGTAAAGCACGGCAAGCACAAAGCCGTGTTAAAGCCCTGGAACGCATGGAGGAGCTGGCGCCAGCACACTTTGATTCACCTTTTGACTTTATTTTCCGCGTGGCTGATAAAGTCTCTACACCGCTGCTGAATCTCAATGAAGCAGAGCTTGGTTACAACGTGGGGCAGCCTATTTTAAGCAATGTAAAGCTACAACTAGTCCCGGGCGCACGGATTGCTTTACTTGGCCCCAACGGTGCAGGTAAATCAACTCTGATTAAAAGTATTGTGGACGATTTACCGCTACTGTCAGGTCATCTTACCCGCAGTGAAAACTTAGCGATTGGCTACTTTGCCCAACATCAACCGGACTCACTTGATCCAAAAGCCAGCCCGTTGCTACACCTTCAACGTATTGCTCAAGATGAGCGTGAGCAAGTTTTGCGTAATTTCCTCGGCGGTTTTAATTTTCGCGGCAAGCGCTGTGATGAACCCGTGCTCAATTTCTCCGGTGGTGAAAAAGCCCGCTTAGCTTTGGCGCTGATTGCGTGGGGTAAACCTAATTTATTACTGCTCGATGAGCCCACCAACCACCTTGATTTAGAAATGCGACAAGCATTGAGTATGGCTTTACAAGATTTCTCCGGTGCACTACTGCTGGTGTCTCACGATCGCCATCTGATTAAAAGTACCGTGGATGAGTTGTACTTAGTTGCTGAGGGCCGTGTGCGAGAGTTTGCAGGCGATCTTGAGGACTACAGCAAATGGCTCAACGATTATCGTTTGCGCCAGCGTCCTGATAGCGATGCAGCCAGCCCCGATAAAGTCGATCGCCGCGCACAACGCCAGGCAGTTGCAGCACTCCGTAAACAACTGGCACCGCTACGCAAGCACACTGATACATTAGAAAAACAGTTAGATAACATTCAAAAAGAGCTACAGGCTTTGGAAACCATTCTGGCTGATAATAATCTCTATGAGCAGCCGCAAAAAGATCAGCTCAAGCAATACCTAAGCCAGCAAACCAACTTGCTACAAAAGCAAGTAAAACTGGAAGAAACCTGGCTCAATAACTTAGAAGAGCTGGAATTATTGCAAAGTGAACTTGGGGAAGATGTATAACGCAATGGTTTGAAAGCGGGCTAAACCGGGGTGTCACAAAACGCTTCACTCCAGCCGCGCCGGGGTTGTCCGCCGCGATGTAGTCCAAGATGTCTGCCCAGTCTTGTTCCGCTTCTGGCGTCCAGACAACTATCACACCTGGTTGCGCCTGGCAGCGAATTCAGCTTCAACTTCATTATTTGTACGGCCATGACCGGCCCGCATTGAGGTGCGGCCAGCTTCCACTCTCTCTTGTATTGCCCGGGGCAGGTTTCATGCCACTCTCATTTCTTTTGCTGAAAACAGATTCTCTCCAGGTTTTTCTAAATGTCATTTGTTAATCCAGATGTCATTGGGTTTTATATTTTACTGGATTGCTTCCCGCCACGACCTATGGCCCTGCGGCTGAAGACTGATACACCCGCAATGACATTTATCGATTTAATCAGAAGTTTCTCAACAGCTCAGCGATAAATATCACGACGATGATTGATACGAACAACCAGAATCGTTAAGAGGTTATCCTGGATTTCATATACGACTCGATACATACCAACCCGTATCCGGCGCAACCCGGAAAACTCGCCCTTCAGGATAGATCCGGCACCGGGGTGTTCTTTCAGCAAATCGATTGCTTTTATGATACGTAGTCGGTCTGGTTCGGGAATTTTTTCAAGTGACTTTACCGCGCTCTGCCTAATCGAGATGGAGTAGATCACGCTTTACCTCTTCCCAATCCAGTATCGGATCTGCCGGATCTCGCAATATATCGATCGCCTGCGAGATATCCTCAAAATCCTCCAAATAATATTCCACCGCCTGACGAACCACTTCTGCCCGAGAACGCCGTAAACGAGCTGCAGCCGCATCAAGGGAAGAAACGAGGTCATCGGGCAAACGAGCAGTAATTTGAGCCATAGCACCCCCATGTAATGTCAGTTAATGTTAATTGATGCAAGTTTAGGTAAGAACCGTTCAGGTCAATACCACTCTCATAAGGCCGCATCAATCAGGCCGTTTCCCATTTCTGTAACTATCTTGCGCAAGGTAATTTCAAGCAATTGTCATATTGCCACCTGTTGCAGAAAATCGCGCGGCTCAGCAGAAAACTGCGCAAAATTCTCCGGTGTTACAATCACCCGCAAAGCCTTGGGCTCCTGTGCACAAAAGGCGTCCAGTCCCCTGGCCGATTTTTTGCGACCGGATTTTACCTCGATGGCGTACAACCGCTCGCGATACTGGTATACAAAATCCACCTCATCGTTACGCTCACGCCAATAAAACACCTGCCCAGGCAGCTGCATCAGTTCAGCACCCACCACCAGTTCAAATGCCCGCCCGCGCTGCTCCGTACTCCGCATCACATCTACCCCCGCTACCATACTGTACAGCGCCGGGCAAGCCGGTAGCATCTTGGGACTGGAACTGCGTGCAAGCCATGTCTTGGGTGAATACTTCTGCAACGCATGCAACAAAAAAGCACCACCGTACAACTCAATGTAATATTTGACCAGATCGGTATTTCCCTTGTCCTGCAACTGCCCCAGCAGTTTGGTGTAGCTAATTTCCTGCGCAGGGTAGGCGCATAAAATCTCGAACGCCTGCCGAAAAAGTGCCGGGTTGGCCACCTTGCGACTTTGCAAGATGTCCTTGCCGATAACTGCCTCTACAATTGCATCCTTCATGTAGGCGTACCAGCGATCGGGATCATACTCCAGGACAACTGCGCCCGGATAGCCACCAAAAGCGAGATAACGCGGCAAGTCGTAACCAAAGGCAGCGTGCAATTCGGCAAATGTCCAATGATGTACTCTCAGCAGTTCAAAGCGTCCAGCCAGACTTTCTGTTACGCCACTCTGAATTTGCAGGGCACTGGAACCCAGCAGCAACACTCGCAAGCGTCCCGGCTGCGGTCACTCACCAGCACATCGTCGGCATTGGCATAATGCTGCGGATAGCTGCATTGTGCCATCAGTTGCCGCACACCTGTAGTCTTGCCCACCTGACGGGGGCCTGTCAGCACTTGTATCAGCGGTTGCATACTGTCCAGACGGTGCGCAAGCTGTGCGACGAAAGGACGTTGAAAAAGAGTCATCATGCAATCCTACAAAATACTAGACGTCTCTATTATATCCAATAGATCTCTCTAGCATTTTGTAGAAATTCTGGATAGAAACCCAAATGTTTGTTTTCACGAATCATGTAGTCTTTATCCGCAAACAGGACGAACGGATAGCAATCCGGTGCTTCTGTCAGCCAGCAGGTGCACAAGCGTAGCACCATCAATGCTCACGAAAATATTTTTGCCTGGGGCTATTGGGTTTATCTGGCTGAGTGCGCAGCAGCCAGCCAGCATCAAGTAAAGGGGCTAAAACAGCTTTGCGAAAATGTTCGCGGTCACTCAAATGGCAAAACGCTTGCAATTCGGTACGACTGCGCGGGTATTGGTAAAACTCCGCCAGCCCCGGATATTGCTCCATAATCTCCAATACAGCTTGCGGGGTAATGATCTGTGATTCGCTTAAGGTTTCTTCAATCACCGTCAGCATGAATTCAATAAAAAATGCACAATCGGTTTGCGCCGTGCTATCAGCAATGACCTGGTAATAGGTAATTACCTTCAATCGCCAGTGAACCCTGTATAGTGCGGATGCGGTTGATGCGCCGCAAGCGCAATGTAGATGTTTGCTCAGTACGCACTGCCAAACGCCCAAGCAACTCACCAATGGCCGTAACACGGTTGAACAACGTGGCAGTAAGGCTGAAAGGTGGTTGATAACTCATCGATAAGTCAATCAGGAGCTTGCCGCACCTGCGCACTGTTTCTCATGAAATGGGAAAGGTGGCAGAAGGGAATTTTACAACGCGGTATTCAAAGAACGTCAGCAAACCCTTTTCTGGTCTTCTGGAACCAGGCAAACCCCAGCCAGGCAATTATCCCGGTAACCAGCCAGTAAAGTGCCAGCAGCAAGAAATCCGGCATTTTCCCCCAATACAACACATCCCGCACCATTTCGATGACTGGGGTAAGAGGGTTAAGGTACAGCAAATGCTGATAGCTTTCGGGCAAAGCACTAATCGGGTAGAAAATAGGACTGAGAAACATGAGTACCGAAGTTATTACTCCGATGAATTGTGATACATCACGCAGATAAACACCCAGTGATGCCAGAATCCAGCTCAACCCCAGGATAAACAGAGCAAATGGCATGACGACAAATGGCAGGTACAGTGCACTTGCATGCGGAACACCAAACAAAATTACGTAGGCTGCCAGCCAGACACCCAGGCTGATCAAGGCATGATACAAAGCTGAAAGCAGACTGACAAAAGTCAGGGTCTCCAGCGGAAAAACCACTTTCTTGACGTAGTTGGGGTTGGCAAGAATCAGCGCAGGTGCACGATTGATACACTCGGCAAACAGGTTGAACACGATCAAACCAGCAAAAAGCACCAGGGCAAACTCGGTTTTGGATTCGCTTCCCACGCTCCAGCGCGCCTTGAATACTACGCTGAATACAAAGGTGTACACCGCCAGCATGAATATCGGGTTGAAAAAAGACCATAGCAGGCCCAGCACAGAGCCACGATAACGCCCCAGTATTTCGCGCTTGGCAGAAGCCAGAATCAGTTCACGATTACGCCAGAGACTGGTAAACATTTCTACCGGCGTTGCAGGAAATTGACGCATCAACCCAATACCTCCACCTCAATAAATGATTTGCAAAACTATCTGCGTTGCCATCACTGCCTTCGCAAGCTGCATAGTAATGCGGCGATCCAGCACCTCCAATGACAACCATGATTAAAAGTAGCGCCATCATGACAATGAAGCTGAAACTCCCTTAGCGTAGGCTGCAGGCAAAGTGCGCGGCAGAGTCTTTGTCTCAGGGCGCGTGGCTTCCCAACCCAGGCAAGCCAGCCAGATAGTACGCGGGATAATTTTGTGCGCGGTACGGTAGTAACTCACCATCCGCCGGCTAATTCCCAGCGCCTCGGCAGCAGTAGTTAGTGACAGGTTATTTCGGTGCATCCAGTCACCAAACATTTCGTGGCTAACTTCACCTGCCTGCTCCTTGGCCCAAGCGTAAACGTTGTCCCGGCCGAATTCGGTATCGAACCACTCAACACTCCCCTCCCATTCAGCAATATGTACGCGCGCAAACGCCTCTGGATCCAGGATAGGAGCGAGATCAGGAATTTTGCGCAGGATGTCACCTACATCGACCTCCAGCACCTCGCCAGTGCTCCAGGTAGTGCGCAGACGGTAAGGCGCCAAGGCCTCAACAGCTGTCAATTTTGGAAAAAAGTACTCGTTCATGGATTATTCCTCCGCCATTCATCAAACAGCAAATCCCGACTTGCTTCAATCCAGGCCAGTGCTTCACGTATCTCGCGCTCTATCACCCGGCCCTTGATCGCAAGATTATCAAGATCGACTGTGCATTCCCGTCCATCACGTAATTTGACATGAGCATGGGGTGGTGGATGGTCATTCAGATACATCAACACCCGTAGATCATTGAAACGTTTCAGGGTTGGCATTACATCAAGTTTGGGGCAATGGTTGCACTATTTCAAGAAGAGTGATGCACGCGCTAAAAGTAGATTGAAAATAAGCGGTTTATCCCGAATAGCCAAAGGTATCTTCATCTCTGGCTATTCATTGAATTGGGTAATAATAAGCGCCGTAGCGAGGGTAACCCGGTATGTTCACTACCTCTATTACTCGATTGCTTCACGCCGTTGGCGTTCGCAATGAGAGTTCAAGCATAGGACGACGGTGTTTCTGTCTGTATAGTTTCCCGTTTTCTACCTTTCTATTCCTGACCCTTACTCTCCATATTGCCTGGTTATCCATTCACGATACGCACCAGACTGAACCTGTGCCACCCACTCCGGGTTGTCGAGATACCACTGCACCGTTTTGCGAATGCCGGTTTCAAAGGTTTCAGCAGGTCTCCAGCCCAGTTCGCGTTCGATCTTGTATGCATCGATGGCATAACGGCGATCGTGGCCGGGGCGATCTGCGACATAGGTGATTTGTGATGCGTAGCTCGTACCATCTGCTTTGGGCCGCAGCTCATCGAGCAGTTTGCAGACTGTATTAACGATTTCGATATTCGGCTTCTCATTCCAGCCGCCAATATTATAAATTTCACCCGGTTTTCCAACCTCGAGCACACGTCGGATTGCACCACAATGATCTTTGACATAGAGCCAGTCACGGATCTGCATGCCATCACCATACACGGGTAGTGGCTTGCCTGCGAGAGCATTCACAATCATCAGCGGGATGAGTTTTTCCGGGAAATGATAGGGTCCGTAATTATTGCTGCAATTGGTGGTAAGTACCGGCAATCCGTAAGTGTGGTGCCAGGCGCGCACCAGGTGGTCACTCGCTGCCTTGCTGGCCGAATACGGGCTGTTGGGCTCATAACGACTGACCTCGGTAAAAGGAGAGGCTTCCTTGCTCAGGGTGCCGTATACCTCGTCAGTGGAAACATGCAGAAAGCGAAAATCCTGTTGATCAGGCTCCCTCAGATCATTCCAAAAGGCACGTACACACTCAAGCAGGCGAAAAGTACCAACGATATTGGTCTGGATGAAATTCTCCGGACCATGGATACTTCGGTCGACATGTGATTCGGCCGCAAAGTTGATGACAGCTCGAGGATGGTGTTCGTGTAAAAGACGCGCAACCAGATCGAAATCAGTAATGCTGCCTTTCACAAAAATATGGCGTGAATCACCTTCCAGCGAAGCCAGGTTCGCCCGGTTGCCGGCATAAGTGAGTGCATCCAGATTGATGACTGTTTCTTCAGACTGCGCCAGCCAGTCCAGAACAAAATTGCTGCCGATAAAACCGGCCCCGCCAGTAACCAATATCACTTCCAATGACTCCTTTTCAAATCCAGCCGAACTTCAGATACAAATCGCACCATTCTTTTTATGGAAATTCTTACGACAACAATGGGTTACCACATTAGGGAAAAAATCTGAGTATTTCAGGCACGCTACCGCCATGCCTGTTTTATAACAGGAGAGAGATTCAACGAAGTAAAGCAGCAGACTGCACAAACCAGCAGCGAGTAAATGAATCGCAACCTGCCGGCAGACGGGCGAAATTTTGCCACATTGCCATGTTTTTGGGAAACATTCTGCCTAATGAATGAAACAGGCTGGCCAAACTTACCAATCAGTTACGCAGATTTTTAGAGTTTCTCAGTTTGTTTTACGCAAACTGGTCGGTGAAACTCGCATGGCAACCGGTTTACTCAGCAGTTCGATGAGTACCATCACACGGCGTTCACCTTCTGCCATCTGGTAGATCCCCTCGATACCGGCGAAGGCGCCTTCTGTCAGGCGCACTCTTTCCCCGGGTTTGAACAGTCGTTCGGGTTTATGCTGGAAAGAAGCTTCCTGCATACGCAGAAGATCGATCAGAATATCATCGATCCTGGCAGGTTCAGATCCGAAACATACCAGCCGGTTGACACCTCTGGTGGAACGGATCGGCACCCAGCTTTTGGCGGAATCGCCCTGCTCCAGTTGAATAAAAAGGTAACGGGGAAACAGTGGTTCATCGACCACCGTCAGATTTCCCAGATGAAGCTTTTCTACCGGCAACATCGGCAGGTAACATCGATACCCCTGCTGTTGCAGATTCTGAAAAGCACATTTCTCCTGCTTGGGTTTGGTATGAACGAGATACCAGTGCATTGCCTCTCCCCAGGTTATCCAGACGACAACATTCTACTGTAGCCAATGTTGGCACAGCAATGAATTTGTCATATCTGGGATGTATACAGAATTGTCTGTTTATTTACTGCTCTTCAGTATATGAAAAATATCTGCACAGACAGTTCCCGCATCCTGCAGGATATATTTTGTCAAGACTCTTTTATATGAGAACTTTCAGCCCTGCCGCAGCGAGTACGCATGCCAAAGCGATCTGAATCCATCGCCCGGTAATTTTGCTGGCCAGCATACTGCCCGCAACGACGGTAGGTACCGAACCCAGCAGCAGGCTGATCAGCATCCACCAATCGACCTTGCCCGCGAACAGATAACCCAGGCCAGCAACAACTGCCAGCGGAATAGCATGCACGATATCCGTGGCTATCAGGCGATGCGGAGTCATACGCAACGGATAAAGATACAGCAGCATTACACTTCCCAGCACTCCCGCTCCCACCGATGTCAGCGCAACGCACACACCAAGGATTGCACCGGCAATGACTGTCAGTATCGATTGCATGGTTTCGAACCGTTCCGGCTGCTCGGTTCGTTTCTTTCTGGCCAGAGCAACCATTCGGGGTGCGGTCAGCAGGCCGATCGCCGTAATCAGCACGACAATGCCGATCCCTTTGGTCAGCCAATCCACTTTTGCAATGTGTGTTCCCATGCTTACCAGCAGCACGACCAGCAGAGCCATGGGAAGACTGCCCGACCACAACCGTTTGACCACCTGCCAATCGACATTGCCATTGGTATGGTGCACTCGAGCACCGGCTATTTTGGTGATGGCGGCAAACCACAAATCGGTCGCTACCGCCGTTACAGGCTGAACACCGAACACCAGCAGCAGAATGGGAGTCATCAAGGCACCCCCACCCACACCAGTCAATCCGATGACAAAACCGGTCAATGCACCTGCCAACGTAAAAGACCAGTCGATCATGCGCGTGCTCCCGCAAAATCGCACATCGCAATGAATACAATATCGTGAATACCTGATTCGTTGAACTGCTGCCGCCTGTCGGAATACGGTACGTCTTCATCAGCACCGTTCAGGTCAGCTTGCTCTGCCAAAATTGTGAATTCAAATTGTCGCATAGGGATTTATTTGCCTGTCCGGGTTGAAGTTACTTCGCTCCGGCAAATCACTTTTTTGCCGGGTCGAAAACAACCCAACCTGTAAGAAAGGGTGGCAGTTTATCGTGATTTGATTTTGCTGATTAAATTTTCTTGTAAAGCTGTCGGACAAACAGCCTTGTAACCAGCCGAAGAGAATATTCCCTGCTGCATACAGATGAATCTCCGACCGAATTCCAATCGAATATGGGATCGGTTTCATCCGGCAGCAATCGAAGAATATCTTTACCTGTGAATCTGCCGGTAATACCATGGGAAAACGAATGTTTCAGTAACTCACTACCTGCCCATGCGCCCTTTCGGGCTGCACAACCTGACGGGAAACCGATCATCGCGTTTTTCCCGACAAATAACCTTAATGTTCGATATTCGGACATCACTGCAAAAGGAGGACAAAACGTATGCAAATACCTCGTTTACTCATGTCTTACCTGAGAGATTTGCCTGCTGATCTGCTGCCGCTGGTCGAGCAGATTGCCGATCTGGCAATGGATTTGCGCTGGACCTGGAGCCACGGAGGAGATGCCATGTGGAAAATCATGGATCCGCAGCTGTGGGAACAAAGCGAAAATCCTTTCGTCGTCCTGCAGAATCTATCGCATGAACGATTGCAGACGCTGAGCCAGGATCAGGAATTCAGACAGCATCTCGATCGTCTGGTTGAAGCACGCAATCGTTATTGCAGTTGTGGGGGCTGGTTTGGAGAGGTACACGACAACGCCGGTCTGCGCAGAATCGCCTATTTCAGCATGGAATACGGTCTGGGCAAGGCTTTGCCATTGTATGCCGGCGGGCTGGGTGTGCTGGCGGGAGATTATCTCAAGGCAGCCAGTGATCTGGCTGTACCGGTAATCGCAGTCGGCCTGCTGTATCAGGAAGGTTATTTCCGGCAGATGCTGGATGCCAGCGGGTGGCAGCAGGAAATCTATCCCTACAACGATTCCAGCAGCCTGCCCTTGCACCCTCTGCGAGCTCATGACGGCACCTGGCTGTCCATCCCGATCAGGCTGCCCGGGCGGACGGTACAACTGCACGTCTGGGAAGCACGTGTAGGACGGGTCAGCCTGTATTTACTGGATAGTAACAATCCGCTGAACAATGCGCTCGATCGTGGTATTACCGGCAAGCTGTACGGCGGAGGGGAAGAAATCCGTCTGGTACAGGAAATCGTGCTGGGAATCGGCGGCTGGCAACTCATCGAAGCGCTGGCACTGGAAATCGATGTCTGTCACCTGAATGAAGGTCATGCTGCTTTCGTTACGTTGGAACGTGCCCGCTGTTTCGCGCAGAAAAGGCAGATGGATTTCCACGAAGCACTCTGGGCGACCCGCCCGGGCAACCTGTTCACCACGCATACTCCGGTAGCGGCTGGTTTCGACACTTTCCCGCGCGCGCTGATGATCAAATACGGCCTGCCCTACGCCAGAAACCTGGGTATGCCACTCGATGAACTGATGGCATTCGGGCGCAGCAACGGGCAGGATGATGATGAACCTTTCAATATGGCTTATCTGGCAGCACGCACCTGCGGCATGATGAACGGCGTCAGCCGGCTGCACGGTCAGGTCAGTCGAAGTATTTTCCAGAAGTTGTACCCACAGTGGCCGGAATGTGAAGTCCCCGTCACGCATGTTACCAATGGTGTGCACGTCCCTTCGTGGGATTCTCCCTGGGCAGACGAAATCTGGACAGATTCCTGTGGCAAAGGTCGCTGGCTGGGTTCGGAAGAAACACTCGCCACTAAAATACACAAACTCGACGATGCGGCACTCTGGAATCTGTGCGGTCAGGAACGCGCCGATCTGGTGCGCCACGCACGGCAACGGATGCGGATATTGCAGGGACAAAGAGGTGCAGACACGGAAGCGATCAGTCAGGTTGACCGGATACTGGACCCCAATGTGCTGACACTCGGTTTTGCCCGCCGCTTTACCGCTTACAAGCGCCCCAACCTGCTGCTGCACGATCGTGAACGCCTCGCCCGGCTGCTCACCCGGACAGACCGGCCGGTGCAACTGGTCGTCGCCGGCAAAGCACACCCTGCCGATAACGAAGGCAAGCGCTTCATCCAGGAATGGGCACAGTTTTCCAGCAGGCCGGATGTACGCAACCATGTCGTGTTTCTTGAAGACTACGATATCGCGCTGGCACAGGAACTGGTACAGGGAGTGGATATCTGGATCAACACTCCGCGCCGGCCGTGGGAGGCCAGTGGTACCAGCGGCATGAAAGTACTGGCCAATGGCGGATTGAATCTCTCGGAACTCGACGGCTGGTGGGCCGAAGCCTACACCCCGGATGCCGGCTGGGCGCTGGGTGATGGCCGCGAACACCATGAACCCGGCTGGGATGCCGTGGAAGCGGAACAACTGTATCGCCTGCTGGAAGAAGAAATCATACCGATGTTCTACGATCGCGATGCCAGTGGTATTCCCGCAGCCTGGGTAGCCCGTATGCGCACCAGCATGGCCCATCTCGCTCCGCAGTTCAGCAGCAACCGGATGGTACGTGAATATGTCGAGCAACTCTATCTTCCTGCCGCTGCTGCCTTCCAGCAGAGAACGGCCCCCGGCAGCTCGACAGCGCGGGAACTGCGCCAGTGGGACGAGCAACTGAAAAGAAGCTGGCACGAAATCCACTGGGGAAACCTGATCATTTCCCGAGATGAGCAAGGCTGGCTGTTTGAAGTACCGGTTTATCTGGGAGGCATCCCTCCCGAATCTGTACAGGTGCAACTCTATGCCGATCCGATCGAAGGTAAAGTCCCCGTCCGCGAAGCGATGCAGCGCGGCAATGAAATGCCTGGCGCCGTAAACGGCTATCTGTATACAGCCCGGCTGAATACGCTGCGCGCCCATACCGATTTCACACCACGTTGTATCGCCCATCACCCCGATACCTGTATCCCGATCGAGAATCACCTGATCCACTGGTGGAGCGGAATCGTATCCTTGAAGAACCTCTGATTAAGCCCTCCATGAACCGCACTGCAGACAGAATTGCGATGATCACAAGAAAAGTGTAGTGATCCGGTATCTTTGTCACCCTCGTTGCTGAACAGCCACTTCTTCCAACTCACTCGCACCAGATAACCTGGCGACATAGGAAACCCCTTTCCGTGCAGCGTGTGGAAATAGCCGGAGATTAGGCGATTGTTCAGATGATCGAAATTTCCGCGTATTACCCATAATTCGCCCGTATCACTATCCACGCAGGAGAAATCATGAGCGAAGCGACTCTACCGGCCGGCACGGGCAATAAAAAGAAGATGATTCTGTTTGTTCTGATCGGAGTGCTGTCCGTCGGCGCAGGAATCGGCGGTACCTGGTATTACATGAAACAACAGCAGGAAGAGGGATCAGAAATCACGGTCGAGAAAAAGAAGAAAAAGAAACCGACGACCTTCATCAAGCTCGAAAGCTTTACTGTCAATCTGCAGTCAGATGACAGGGAACCACACTATCTGCAGGTAGAACTGTCCCTCAAAGTAAACGAATCGGACGCGGTCAAGATCATCGAAGACAAGAAACCTGAAGTCCGCAATCAGATCCTGCTGCTGCTGTCCAGCAAGAAGCCCTCCGAGATCAACACGCTGGAGGGCAAACAGAAACTCAGCGAGGATATCATTCAGGCAGTCAGATCAAAGATCGATTCTGAAGAGCTGGAGGATGACATTCTGGATGTTTTGTTCACCTCGTTCATCATTCAGTAAACTCTGCGCGCCATGGCCGAGAATTTTCTTACCCAGGATGAAGTTGATGCGCTGCTGAACTTTGAGAATGGCAGCAAGCATCAGCAAACTGCCCAGAAAGAAAACGAGGTCTCCTATCCGGGCGGTGTTCGCCCCTACAACATGGCCACCCAGGAGCGGATCGTGCGCGGACGCATGCCCGCCCTGGAAATCATCAATGCACGATTCGCCAATTCACTGCAGATCGGGCTCTACAATTTTCTGCGCCGGGGGGTGGATATTTCCGCCGGTTCGATCAAAACCATCAAATACAGCGAATTCACCCGTTCACTGGTCGTCCCGGCGAATATCAACCTGGTCAGCATGAAACCGTTGCGCGGTACCGCGCTGTTCACCATCGATCCCAACCTGATATTCCTGATTGTGGACAACATGTTCGGTGGAGATGGCCGTTTCCATACCAGAGTGGAGGGACGTGAGTTCACCCTGACCGAACAGGGCATCATCCGGCGCCTGCTGGATGTTCTGTTCGAACACTACGAAAAGGCATGGCAGTCTGTCTATCCGGTCAAATTTGAATATATCCGGGCGGAAATGAATCCGCAATTCGCCAATATCGTCACCCCGACCGACATTGTCGTCGCCAGCGCCTTCGAGCTCAACCTGGGCGGCAATCGCGGGGAATTCTATACCTGCATCCCCTACACCATGCTGGAGCCGATACGCGACCTGCTCAACAACAGCATGCAGGAAGATCGTGCGGAAGTTGACAAAAACTGGATCAAATCACTGACCAGGCAAGTACAGGGAGCGGAAATAGAAATCATCGCCAATCTGGGCCAGACCCAGGTGACGTTACATCAGATTCTCAACATGCAGGAAGGCGATGTCATCGCGCTCGATATTCCCGATACCGTGGTGGCAATAGCGAACAACGTACCGATCATGGATTGTCATTACGGCATCCTCAACGGCCACTATGCGCTCAAAGTCAAAACTGTACGATCTCCCAACGAAACCGACTGATACCGGAGCAGAAGATGAATGAATCCACAGTAACCGAACCGCAAACCGAACAGGATGACTGGGCCGCCGCCATGGCGGAACAGCAGGCTGCTGATGCTCAGCCGACAACCGATGATGACAATGGATCGCCCCCCCCCTCATCAGCCCATCTGGCGGGCGACAACCTGACGAAACCCTCCCCCGTTTTCGAGCAGTTCTCCAGGAATGACGTGCTGAACGATACCCGCAACGACATCGACATGATTCTGGACATTCCGGTGCAACTGACTGTCGAGCTGGGCCGCACCCGGATCGCTATCAAAAATCTGCTGCAACTGGCACAAGGTTCCGTAGTGGAGCTGAATGGTATGGCCGGGGAGCCGATGGATGTGCTGGTCAATGGCTGTCTGATTGCTCAGGGAGAAGTGGTGGTCGTCAATGAAAAGTTCGGTATCCGCCTGACTGACATCATCACCCCCAGTGAACGCATACGCAAACTCAACCGCTGATTGATACCGGGCAGATCGCCAAATCCATGCAACCCATACGTATCCGCGCTGGTGCAGCACTGTGGCTGTGGCTGCCACAGCAGTTGCTTGCCGAGCCTGCAGGAAATCAGGGCTTTACCCCGCCGCCTCCGATCATTTCCACCGAGAGCATGCTGCAACTGTCAGCCGGGTTGCTCATGGTACTGGCATTCATCGCACTGATTGCCTGGCTGTTCAAGAAAATCGGCTTTCATCCTGCCAACCGGACAGGTCTGCTGAAAGTCATTTCTTCGGCCAGTGTCGGCCAGAGAGAAAGGATCGTGCTGGCCGAGATCGGCGATACCTGGCTGGTACTGGGCGTTGCACCGGGCCAGGTCAACCTGCTGCATCAGATGGACAAAAACACTCTGCCTGCCGGTGAAACCGCCGAACCTCCTCACGCCAGCCGTTTTACGGAAAAGTTGCAGGCTCATCTGGAACAAGGTCATGAACGATAAATTACCAGCCCATCCCAAAACCAGCTTCCGGCACAGTCTGCCCAAACGCTCCATCAATTGCGGCATCCTGCTGCTGGTTGCGGGAATCGGCGTTGCCGGCCCGGTGCTGGCTCAGAAAACAGGATTTCCTGCCGTTACCAGCACCCCTGCAGCGGGAGGAGGCGCTACCTATACCCTCAGCCTGCAGACTCTGCTGCTGCTGACTTCGCTGACGTTTCTGCCAGCCGTCATCCTTATGATGTCCAGCTTCACCCGTATCATCATCGTTCTGTCACTGTTGCGCCAGGCGATGGGCACACAATCCTCCCCGCCCAATCAGGTACTGCTCGGCCTGGCACTGTTCCTGTCTTTCTTCATCATGTCGCCGGTCATCGACAAGGTTTATACGGAAGCGTACCTGCCGTTCTCGGAAGATA
>WBZY01000233.1_pt2 | contig 33051 bp, 31 predicted proteins | sample 5204191 | NCBI WGS metagenome assembly WBZY01 (sample SAMN12344363, study PRJNA552823) | activated sludge metagenome | biome: Activated sludge suspended growth; feature: Anammox Sidestream; material: Wastewater; isolation source: activated sludge from anammox sidestream of wastewater treatment...
ACTTCGAGAACTTTGTGTTATGCGACCTCCTTGCCTGGCGGGACACTCAGGTGCCCCAAGCCGAGATCACGTATTGGCGCACCTCCAGTGGACACGAGGTCGATTTCGTCATCGAGTCCAGGAATCGCCTGGTGGGGGTCGAAGTGAAGACTGCCAAGCAGCCCGGGATGCGGGACATAACGGGGCTGCGCACCTTTCTCGCCGAGCATCCGAAGCAGGCGCTCGGCGGAGTCGTCGTGCATGGCGGGGACGAGAGCTACTGGTTAGACGATCGAATCGTTGCCATACCGTGGTGGCGGGCGATGTAACGACAGCCGTTCGCAAAGTCCCACAATTCCCCCGCAACCACCTGGTTGCGGAGAAGTACGGGAAAGGAAGATGGCGCGCCCGGAGAGATTCGAACTCCCGACCACCTGGTTCGTAGCCAGGTACTCTATCCAGCTGAGCTACGGGCGCGCCGAAACCTGTAGAAATTTCAAACGGATGGCCGGTCGACGGGCCATCCTCGCGAGGCGCGCGAGAATACAGCAACCGCGCCGCGGCGCCAAGCGTGCGGCGGGGACCCGCCAGATTCCTGCTGAATTCAGCCAGTTCCGGCCTCTCGCCAATAGTAGTGGTAGTAGACCACCGGGATGACGAGCAACGTGAGCACCGTCGAAACGAGCAGGCCGAAGATCAGCGAAACCGCGAGCCCTCCGAAGATCGGGTCGTCGAGGATGAAAAACCCGCCCAGCATGGCAGCGAGCGCGGTCAGCGCGATCGGCCTTGCCCGCACCGCGGCGGCAGCGATCGTCGCCTCCTGCAGCGGCTTGCCGGCGCGCACTTCCTGCTGGATGAAATCGACCAGCAGGATCGAATTGCGCACGATGATGCCGGCGAGCGCGATCATGCCGATCATCGAAGGCGCGGTGAACTGCTGGCCGAGCAGCGCATGGCCCGGCAGGATGCCGATGATCGTCAGCGGAATCGGCGCCATGATCACGAGCGGCACGCCGTACGAGCGGAATTGCGCGACGACGAGCAGATAGATCAGCACGAGACCCGCCGCGTAAGCGATGCCCATGTCCCGGAATGTCTCGTACGTGACCTGCCATTCGCCATCCCACTTGAGGCTCCACTCGACAGGGTTCTGCGGCTGCGCCGTGTAGTACTGGCGGATCGGCGCGCCATCGATCTTCGTGTCGCGCAGTTTCGCTGCGATCGCCCGCAGGCCGTACATCGGGCTGTCCGTCGCACCCGCATCGTCGCCCGTCACATAGACCACCGGCAGCAGGTCCTTGTGCTGGATGGTCTGCTCGCGCGTGCTCGCGCGCACTTCGGCCACTTCGGAGAGCGGCACGAGCGCACCATTCTCCGCGCGCACGCGTAGCATGCTCAAGTCCGCGATGGTCGCCTTGTCGCCAGGCGGGAGCTCGATGCGGATCGGGACCGGGTAGCCCGCCTGCTCATCGTGCAGGAATGACATGTCCTCGCCGCGTAACGCCGCCGCGACTGCCGCGACGACGGTCTGCTGCGAGACGCCGAGACGCGCGGCGCGCGCCCGATCGACCACGACGATGAGCTTCTCCTGCGGCGCCTCCACGGAGTCATCGACATCGACGACATCGGGCGCCGCCACGAAGACGCCGCGTACCTGTCGCGCCACCTCGAGCTGGCGCGTGTAGTCGAGGCCGTAGATTTCCGCGACCAGCGGCGCGAGCACCGGCGGCCCCGGCGGCACTTCGACGATCTTCACATTGGCGCCGAGGCTGCGACCGATCGTCGCGAGCGGCGCGCGTACGCTGCGGGCGATCTCGTGCGACTTGCGGTCACGCTCGTCCTTCGGCAGCAGATTGACCTGGATGTCTCCTTGCCACGGCGCACGACGCAGGTAGTACTGCCGCACGAGTCCGTTGAAATTGATCGGTGCGGCGGTGCCCGCGTAGATCTGGTAGTCGGTCACTTCGGGCACCGTGCGCACATGGTCCGCGAGCGCGAGCAGGACCCGCTGCGTCTCCTCGACCGGAGTGCCCTCCGGCAGGTCGACGAGCACCTGGAATTCGCTCTTGTTGTCGAACGGCAGCATCTTCATGATCACCGCGCGCAGGCCGACCAGCGCGAACGATGCGGCGATCAGCCCGAGCAGCACACCGAGCAGCTTCCAGCGGTTCCTGCGCCCCGCGTCCTGGCGAAGGAAGGGCGTCATGACGCGCGTGAAGAATCGCCGTAGACCGGCGCCCTCTTCCTTCGCGGCGGGCGCATGTGCGTCGCGCAGGAACAGACGCCGGTACATCCACGGCGTGAACACGAAGGCGACGGCGAGCGAAATCAGCATGCCCATCGAGGCATTGATCGGGATCGGGCGCATGTAGGGGCCCATGAGGCCAGTGACGAACGCCATCGGCAGGAGTGCCGCGATCACGGTGAAGGTCGCGAGGATCGTCGGTCCGCCGACCTCATCGACCGCCGCCGGGATGGCTTCGGTCAGCGAGAGCCCGCCAATCTGCATGTGCCGATGGATGTTCTCGACGACGACGATGGCGTCATCGACCAGGATGCCGATCGAGAAGATCAGTGCGAAGAGCGACACGCGATTCAGCGTGAACCCCCAGGCCCACGACGCGAACAGCGTCGCGGCAAGCGTGACGACGACTGCCGCCCCGACCACGATCGCTTCACGTCGCCCGAGCGCGAGCCACATGAGCACAACCACTGACAAGGTTGCAAAGAGCAGTTTGCCGATCAGCGTCTTCGCCTTGTCCTCGGCGGTGGCGCCATAGTTGCGCGTGATCGTGGCGCGCATGCTGTCGGGGAACACCACGCCGCGCATCTCCCCGAAGCGCGCAATGACGTCGCGCGCGACCTCGACCGCGTTGGCGCCCGGCTTCTTCGACACGGCGATGGTCACGGCCGGATGGATGCCGCCTGCCGCAGTGCCCGTGCTGACGTAGCGCTCCGGGTCATCCGCGCCGGCGCTCACCTGCGCGACATCGCGCAGAAACACCGGCGATCCCTCGCGGACTCCGACGACGAGATCCGCCACTTCTTCGGGCGTCATCAGGAACGTGCCAGCCTGGACTTCGACCTCGCGATTACGATCGACGAACGACCCGGCATCGACCGACGCGTTGGCCGCTCCCAAGGCGCGACGCAGGTCATCCAGCGACAGCCCGTAGCCCGCGAGCCGCTGTGCATCGAAGCGCACGCGCACGACGCGGTCGGGGCCGCCGAGCGTTTCGATGTCGCGGGTCCCCGGGACGCGCTGCAGTTCCGTCTCCATCGCATGCGCGATGCGCTGCAGGTCGAGCGCGCTGATTGCCGGGTCCTCGCTCCAGAGCGTGGCTGCAACGATCGGCACGTCATCGATACCCTTCGGCTTGATCAGCGGCATGCCGACACCGGTGCCCTGCGGCAGCCAGTCCTGGTTCGAATAGAACGCGTTGTAGAGGCGTACGAGCGCTTCGGTGCGCGGCGTGCCGACCGTAAAGCGCACGGTCAGCATCGACATCCCGGGCGTCGAGGCCGAGTAGATGTGCTCCACTCCCGCGATCTCGGCGGCGATGCGCTCGGCCGGTGTGGTGACGAGCGATTCGACCTCGCGCGCCGACGCACCCGGATAGGGAATCATCACGTTCGCAAACGTGACATTGATCTGCGGCTCTTCCTCACGCGGCGTGACGAACACGGCGAAGAGCCCGAGCAGGAGGCCCGTGAGCGCCAGCAGCGGCGTGATTTCGGTGGCGAGGAAGGCGCGCGCGATGCGTCCTGCGAGCCCGAGCGGTGCCTCCCGCGTCGCGCTCACGGCGCCGTCTGCTTCTGGTAGGCGACGGCTGCGGCAATCGGGTCGGTCGCGACCCGCTCGCCGTCGACGAGTCCCGCAAGCACCGGCACGCTGCCTTCGGCAGTCGGACTGCCGACGCGCAGGTAGCGAAAATCGATGCGGTCCCTGGCGCCGACTACGTAGACGGCAGTCACCTCGCCACGCCGGACCAGGGCGCTCGCCGGCACGAGCAGGCGCGGCTCGGTGCCGCTCACGAAGGCGACCTTGACGAGCGTACCGGGGAACACCGCGTGCTCGCCTGGCGGCAACGTCACGAGCACCCGGAAGGTGTGGGTCACGGGATCGGCGCTGGGCGGGATACGCAGCTCGACCGCATCGACCGAGCCGCCATCCGGCAGGATCACGCGTGCGCGGCGGTGCTTGCGCAACGGCTCGACATGCCGCTGCGGGATTTCCGCGATGACGCGCAGATGCTCGAGCGACAGGCCCGTCATGATGGGCCGACCGACCGCCACCGCCTCGCCGACCCGCACGTGGCGCGCGACCACGATGCCGGAGTACGGCGCGCGGATCACGGTGTATCCGAGACCCTCGCGTGCCTCCGCGCGTGCCGCCTCGGCGGCTTCGGCGCGCGCGCGCGCCGATTCGAGATCGGCGGCGGCCTTGTCGAAGCGGGCCTTGGCGACCAGCTTGCGCTCATACACATCCTTGATGCGGTCGAACTCGAGTTGCGCCTCGGCGAGGCGTGCACGCGCTTCCGTCACGGCCGCGTCGGTGGCCTCGGTGCGCGCGCGCTGCTCGCTGCCGGTGAAGCGCGCAATGACGGCGCCCTTCTCGACATAGTCGCCGACGTCCACTGGCAGTTCGACGACCCGCCCGCTCGTCTGTGCAGCGACAGTCGCCTGATTGACCGCCTCTACGACACCATCGAACGCTGTCTCGCGCGGCACCTGCGCCAGCGTCACGGCGAGCACCTCGAGGCCCGCGCCGGCGCCCGAGGGCGCACCCGCGTCCGGGCCTTTACCGCCCGAGCAGGCAACGAGCGCCGCCGCAAGCGCGACGACCCCGATGCGCGCGAGCAGCGGCGGGCTGGGCAATTTCACGAGCGTCAGCGCCGATCGCCGGCCGCGCAGAACGCCGCGCCCGGCGCAACGCCCAGCTTGCGGAGAATCATCGCGAGCGGACACAGGCCAGTGAACGAAGCCTGCAACAGGTTCGCGCCGACGAAAGCGGTGACCCATAGCCAGTTCGGGCTGTGCAGCTGCGACAGACCGAGCGAGATGAGTACGAAGAGACCCGCCATGCGGAAAACCCACTGATCGACAGTCGGGCCGCGCGGCGTGGTCGTAGCCATGGACGTTGTCATGATTGTCTCCCGGGTCATGATACAGCTTAGCGGATTCTAATTTACCGTTATCTAATATACAATCCCCCTCTGCGTGCAGCCGCCGTGGAGAAGATCATCATGCGCACCATAGTCGATCAGGCAATCCGTACCGCGATTTTCCTCGGCCTGTTTGTTGCGGTGCCCGGCCTCGCGTCGGAGCCCATCCCCGCGTCGCAAGACGGGCGGCTCGAGGCGTCCCGCGAACTGGCCGCCGCGCTGCAGAGCGAACTCGGGAGTCGCCTGCAGGCGGCGCTGGCCGAAGGTGGACCTGTCGGTGCGATCGAGGTCTGCCGGACCGCCGCGCCGGACATCGCGACACGACTCAGTGAGCGCTCGGGCGCGCAGGTCGGACGAACGGCGCTGCGCGTGCGCAATCCCGTGAACGTACCGGATCCCGGGGAACGAGCGGTGCTCGAAGGCTTCGCGCATCGCGTCATCGCCGGCGAGGGCGGCCCGATCGAGGACTATCAGTCGCTCCCGGATGGCCGCACGCGCTACATGCGGGCGATCGTGACGCAGCCGATGTGCCTCACCTGCCATGGATCCATGCTCGCGGAGCCGGTGCGCAAAGCGCTGGCGGAACGCTACCCGACCGACGAAGCCACCGGTCATTCCGCCGGCGATTTGCGTGGCGCCTTCGTGGTCGAGTGGCCGGCAGCAGGGACCAGCGTGACGCTGCCGAGGAGCGAACTGGGCGACCTGCTGCGCGCAACGCTCGAGCATCCGGACATCGCGGCAAGGCGCGCCGATGCCAGCGCCGCGCGCTCGGAACTGGCAGCCGCGACGGCTCGCTACTTCGGCGCGGGCAGCGTCGGCGCCGAAGCGCAGCGCTTCGAAGGCGAACGGTTCGTCGGCCCGATGACTCCGGCCGCCTTCACCGATCCGCCCTTCGCCCGTGACGTCACGCGCTATGGCGCGATGTATGCGGTGCCGATCGACTTCTTCGGCGTGATCGCGTCGAGTCGGGCGGCCGCGCGCGGCGCGGTACAGGCGGCCGGACTTGCGGAACGCGGCGCGCAGCTTGCACAGCTGCACGAAACGACGGGCGCGTACGCCCGGCTGCAGGCGCTGCAGCGCCGTTCCTCGGCCCTGCGTACACAGCGCGAGCGCGTCACGACCACGGTCGCCCGCGTGCGTCGAGAGGTGGACTCCGGCCAGCTGGCCACCGTGGATCTGCGGCTCGCCGAGAGCGAACTCGCACGCGTCGAGTCCGACGAGCTGCGCTTGAAGGCCGCAACGGACGAAGCTCTCGCGGCGCTGCACGCCGCAAGCGGCGTCGAGCGGCTTCCTGCCGCGCAACCCGTCATCTCACCTGAGTGGCCGGACGGGAAGATCGAAGACGCCCTGCCCGCCGCGCTCGCCGATGCCCGCGCTGCCGTCGCGAAAGCGAATGCAAAGGAGGCCCGTCGGACGCTATGGCCTTCCTTTTCTGCGGTGGCGGACTACGCACAATTCGACGGCGGCGACAACAGCATCGAGGCTTGGGGCGCCGGGCTGAGATTCAGCATCCCGCTCGATTCGGTCGCGCGCCGTCGTGCTTCAGCTGCCGACGCCCGGGCGCGTGCCGCGGAATCCGGGCGCGAGGCCGCGCGTCGCTCGGTAGCCCGGCAATGGGCCTCGTTGCGCGCGGCGCACTTCGCCGCGCTGGGCGATATCGAGGCCGTGAGCAAGGAGATCACGTATCGCGAAGAAGTCGTCCGCACGCAGATGGAGCTCACGCGCGTCGGACTCGCCTCGCTCGAGGATCTGCTGCGTCAGCAGCGTGATCTGCTCGATGCCGAGGCCCGGCGTGCCGACGCGCAGGCACTCGCGCTCGTGACATGGTCGGCGACACAGGTGCTGCTCGGCAGCGAGCCCGCCGCGTACATCGGCGCGCTGGACCCATGAGCTTGCGCATCCTGCCATCAGGCAGCCGCAGCGAGCGTCGAACGCGCCCAACGGACGATCTCGCCGGCAGGCAACGCTCCGGACACACGCCCAATCTCGCGTCCGCGCTGAAACAGCGCCAAGGTCGGAATGCTGCGAATAACGAAGCGTGTGCCGAGGTCGGGCTGCGCCTGCGTGTCGATCTTGCCGAGCCGGATTGCCGGCTCGAGCTCTGCGGCCGCCGCTTCGAAGTGGGGCGCCATCATCTTGCACGGGCCGCACCACGGAGCCCAGAAGTCGACAAGCAGTGGCAGGTCGCTGCGCACGGTATGCGCCTCGAAGGCAGCCGCATCCAGCGTGAGTGGCGTCCCAGTGAACAGTGCCTGACCACAGCGTCCGCAATTCGGTGCGTCAGCGAGCCGTTGCTGCGGCACACGATTGATCGCCGCGCAGTGCGGGCAGCCGATCTGCAGTGTGGCGCTCATCATTGCGCTCCCGCGGCCGCGCCGCCGTGCACGATGGCACCGGTGCCATCTCTCACCGTCACCCGCACATCGACGCCATCGCGCACGCTCTGGGTCACGATGCAGAAGTTCTCGAACTGCTCGAGGATGCGCGACAGCTGCTGATACCCGGCCGCCGGTTCGGCCAGCAACAGCTCCACCTGCGCGTGGCCGATGCGCCAACGCCCATCGGCGTTGCGCTGCGGCGTCGCGCTGATCTGCGCCTTTACCTTGCCTGGGGAGTTGCGAAACTTGCGCAGTGAGAAGAGCAGGCTCGCCGCCATGCAGTTGGCGATCGCGGGCGGCGCAGGCTCGTCGGTCAGCAGCGGCGCAAGCGCCGTGTCATCGAAGGTGACACGAAAGGTGTAGTCACTTTCCTGTTCGAGACTGACGCGGATCGGACTGTCGATGCTCAATGGGGCTCTCCCTGGCGCGTACGCTCGATCCCGAGCAATTTCAGCACATACTTCTCGTAGACCGGCTCGGTGTTGCCGGTTTTCATCTTCCTGATGAAATATTTCTCGAAGGCGATCTTCGCGAGATGCACCCATTTTCCCACCTTCGTCCAGCTGACGTTGCGGGGCGGGATCTGGGGCAACGCGACGAAGGCCGCGCCACGATCTCCCATGTCGGCGAGGCAGATTGCATTCCAGGTAGCCTGCACCTCGCGCCGCTCACCCGCGATGTCGCCCTGGATGTTCCTGGCTACCGCCGTGACCATCGATTCGATCATGAAGCCGGTCTTCGGCGCACCGGTCGGGACCGGCGTCTGTTCGACCGGCGGGATCGCCACGCACACGCCGAGCGCGTAGATGTTGGGCCAGGCCGGGTTACGCTGATGCTTGTCGATCAGCACGAACCCGCGCGGGTTGCTGAGCCCCTCGGCCTGGCGTACCGCGTCCACGCCTGCGAAGGCAGGCAGCACCATGGAATAGCGGAACGGCAAGACATGGTTGCGCCGGGTCTCACCATCCTCGTTCACTTCGAGCACCTCCATCTCGCCCGCGCGGACGGCGCCGATCTTCGCATTGACGATCCACTGGATATGACGCTTGCGGAACTCCGACTCCATCAGGCCTTTCGAGTCGCCGACACCGCCGAGACCCATGTGGCCGACATATGGCTCCGGCGTGACATAGGTGATCGGAACCCGATCACGCAGCTTGCGCTTGCGCAGATCACGATCGAGGATCATCGCGAACTCGTAGGCAGGACCAAAGCAGCTCGCGCCGGCGGCGGCACCGACGATGACGGGTCCCGGGTCCTGCAGGAACGCCTGATAGGCGTCCCACGCGGTCGTGGAATGCGTCGTGGTGCAGATCGACTGCGTGAAGCCCTCGTCAGGACCGAGGCCGGGGACGTCATCGAAGGCGAGCCGCGGACCCGTCGCGATGACGAGGTAATCGTAGTCGATGCTCCGGCCATCGCGCAGCCAGACCCGATTGCGACCCGGCTCCACCCGTTCCGCTCCAACCGGGTCGAAGGCAATCTGCTTCCTTTCAAGGCGGGCGGCGACCGGAATCTGGATCTGCTTCGCGGTGCGCCAACCCACCGCAACCCATGGATTGGACGGCGTGAACGAGAAGAGGTCGCCCTCGCCGATAACCGTGATGGCGGGATTCGCGCCCAGCGTGCCGCGCAACTCATACGCAATGCTCATTCCGCCGATGCCGGCGCCCAGTACCACGATGTGTGTCATGCTTGTGCCCTCCACCGGCATTTCCAGGTAACGGCCTCGACGGTCTGTCGGCTGCTTGCGTTAATATTAGCAATGGCTTATATTAGAGTCAACTAATTCGTGACGCGCAAACCGATGACGAAACGGACCCACCGCCGCCTTGCCAGCCTTGCAACCATGCAGGCACATGCGGGCGAAGCAGCGCAGCTGCTGAAGGCGCTTGCCAACGAGCGCCGGCTGCAGGTGTTGTGCCTGCTCGCGGGCGGGGAGCGTTCTGTAGGCGAACTCAACGAGCTGCTCGAACTCAGTCAATCGGCCTTGTCGCAGCATCTCGCGGTGTTGCGTGATGAGCATCTCGTGCGCACCCGGCGGGAGGCGCAGACGATCTACTACTCGCTGATGCCGGGGCCGGCGGCGGCTGTCATCGAAACCCTCCACCGCTGCTACTGCAGCACCCCGGCCGGCGCCGGCCATCACAAGGGAGCCGCATGACGGGCGACGCCGGGACGACAGGCATCGCGCGCTGGGATACGCGCTTCGCCGTGCCCGAGTATGTCTTCGGCACCGAGCCCAACGCTTTCCTCCTCTCGCAGCGCCACCTGTTGCAGCCGGGAATGCGCGCGCTTGCGCTCGCGGACGGCGAGGGTCGCAATGGCGTGTGGCTCGCGCAGCAGGGGCTCGACGTGTTGTCCGTTGATGCTTCCCGGGTCGGGCTGGAGAAGGCCCGCAAGCTGGCAGCGGCGCGTGGGGTGCGGATCAAGACGGAACTGGCAGATCTCGGCAACTGGGAATGGGGCCGCGATGGCTTCGATGTCGTGGTGGCCATCTTCATCCAGTTCGCCGGTCCGGTGATACGCGACGCGATGTTCACGGGGATGCAGCGCGCCCTGAAGCCGGGCGGCCTGTTGATCCTGCAGGGCTATCGTCCCGCGCAGCTTGGCTATGGCACTGGCGGGCCGCCCGTGAGCGAGAACCTGTACACCGCCGAGATGCTGCGCACCGCGCTGGCCGACATGGAGATCCTGCTGCTGCGCGAGCACGACAGCATCATCCGCGAGGGCCATGGGCACGATGGCATGTCCGCGCTGATCGATCTCGTGGCGCGCAAGCGTTGATCGACGATGTCCTTGGGGGTGTTCCGTGAGTTCGTCGCGTTTCCCGACGTGGTCAAGCGTCGTGGCTGGCGTCGGTCGGTCAGTCCCAGCCGAAGCGGCGGATGTAGTACCGCTTCATCGCCGCGGTGAGCAGGACGTAACCGAGGGTGATTGCCGCCAGCCAGCCGAAGTACGGCAGCGGCAGCGGCTGCAGCTTGAAGTAGCCAGTCAGCGGACCCATCGGCAGGAACACGCCGATCGCCATGATCAACGCGGTCATGCCCAGCAGCGACCATGAGGCGCGGCTCTGGATGAAAGCGATTTTTGGCGTGCGGATGATGTGCACGATCAGCGTCTGGCTGAGCAGGCCGACGACGAACCAGCCCGACTGGAACAGTGTCTGGTGCAGTACGTCATTGGCCTTGAACACGTACCACATCACGGCAAAGGTAATGATGTCGAAGATCGAGCTGAGCGGCCCGAAGAACAGCATGAAGCGGCCGATGCCGGCGGGGCTCCACTGAAGCGGGCGGCGCAGCTGCTCCTCGTCGACGTTGTCGAGCGGGATCGCGATCTGCGAGATGTCGTAGAGCAGGTTCTGCACCAGCAGGTGCAGTGGCAGCATCGGCAGGAATGGCAGGAAGATGCTTGCGATCAGCACCGAGAATACGTTGCCGAAGTTGGAACTGGCGGTCATCCGGATGTACTTGAGCATGTTGGCGAAGGTCTTGCGGCCCTCGACCACGCCTCGTTCCAGCACCATCAGGCTGCGCTCGAGAAGGATGATGTCGGCGGCCTCCTTGGCGATGTCCACCGCGCCATCGACGGAGATGCCGATGTCGGCGGCGCGCAGGCCGGGCGCATCATTGATGCCATCGCCCATGAAGCCGACCACGTGGCCCTGATCACGCAGGCTGCGCACGATGCGTTCCTTGTTGAGCGGTGAGACCCGGGCGAAGATCGTGTTGGCCTTCACCGCCTTGGCCAGCGTCCGGTCATCCATGGCATCGATCTGCACGCCGAGCAGGATCCCGTCGACCGCCAACTCGACCTGACGGCAGACTTCGACCGCGACCAGCTCGTTGTCGCCGGTGATCACCTTGACCGTCACCCCATGTTCGGCCAACGCCTGCAGGGCCGGCGCGGTGGACTCCTTCGGCGGATCGAGGAAGGCAATGAAGCCAACCAGCGTCAGCCCTGACTCATCGGCCTTGGAATATTCCACCTGGTCGGGCGGGATCTCCTTCATCGCCACCGCCACCACGCGCAGGCCGCTTTCATTCAGGCCGCGCAGCACGCCAAGAAAGCGCTCGCGCCGGGCATCGTCCAGCGGCCAGACACGGCCCTCGTATCGCACCCGGGTGCAGATGTCGAACATCTCTTCCGCCGCGCCCTTGCAGATCAGCTCGTGATGCTCGTCGCGTTCGGACACCACCACCGACATGCGTCGCCGCGTGAAGTCAAAAGGTATCTCGTCGATCTTCCGGTAATTCCTGACCACGTCCAGCTCCGTCTTCAGCTCAACGTGATCCAGGACCGCGCGATCCAGCAGATTCTTCAGGCCGGTCTGGAAATAGCTGTTGAGATAGGCGAAGCCGAGCACCTCGTCCGAATCGTGGCCGGTCACGTCAAGGTGGCGGGCCAGTGCGATCCTGTCCTGGGTCAGGGTGCCGGTCTTGTCGGTGCACAGCACGTCCATGGCGCCAAAGCTCTGGATCGCGTCCAGCCGCTTGACGATCACCTGCATCCGCGACAGCACCACCGCGCCGCGTGCCATCGTGGTGGTGACGATCATCGGCAGCATTTCCGGCGTCAGCCCGACTGCCACCGACAGTGCAAACAGCAGGGCCTGCGGCCAGTCGCCTTTGGTGAAGCCGTTGATGAACAGCACCAGTGGCACCATCACCAGCGCGAAGCGGATCAGCAGCCAGCTGACCTTGTTGACGCCCAGCTGGAAGGCGTTGGCCTCGCCGGCTTCGGCGATGCGCGTGACTCGCGTGGCCAGGGTGCCGAAATAGGTGTCGTTGCCGGTGGCCAGCACCGCCACGGTGGCCGTGCCGGAAATGACATTGGTGCCCATGAACACCAGGTTGTCCATGTCCAGCGCGGAGCTGCCGGCCGCACCGGCGATCGGGAATTTCTCCACCGGCAGGGATTCGCCGGTCATCGCCGACTGGCCCAGGAACAGGTCGGTGGCGCCCATCACCCGGCAGTCCGCCGGCACCATGTCACCGGCCGACAGCAACACGATGTCGCCCGGCACCAACTCCCCGATCGGGATTTCGCGCTGGCCGTCGGCGCCGGCATTGACATCGGCGCGCCGTCGCACCGTGGCGGTATTGCTGACCTGCGCCTTCAGCGCCTGCGCCGCCTGGCTGGAACGGCGCTCCTGAAAAAAATGGATCAGCGTGGCCAGCACCACCATGATGGCGATCACCAGCGTGCCCTGCATGTCGCCAGTGAAGTACGACACCGCCGCCAGCACGGTCAACAGCAGGTTGAACGGATTGCTGTAGCTCAGCCACAGGTGCCGCCACCAGCGCACCGGGCGGTCGTGCTCGACCTCGTTGGGTCCGTGCTCATCAAGCAGCGTCGCGGCCCGGGAGTCGCTCAGCCCCTGCGTCGACGTGCCGAGCTGCGTCAGCAACGCATCCAGATCGAGGCGGGCATGTTCGACCAGGCGGCGGTTCAACGGCTCTTCCGGCCGCGCTGCGCGTCGTCCCCGCGTTACCGACTCAAGGATCGGCTGGCGACGAAACAGGTTCCGACTGTGACGCAGCGCCAGGAATCGATTGAAAAGACGCATGCAATCTCCCCGGCATCCTGCATCAAATGCCCGGCGGACCCGGGCTTTGCGGTGATTGTCGCAGTTGCGACGTTCGGGTGCCCGGCGGGTCATGCACTGGCGTCATGCGACCCACGACGGGCCCCGCCGTTGCGGGCCGAGATCCAGTCGGCCATGGTCCTGAAACTCAGGACGCGGCGGCAGAAGCGAATCGACCCAGACCCATCTCGACCAATCTGCTTTCCCGACGAAGCAGCCACAGGGCCTCCAGCCCGAGTCGCCGCGCCATGGCCGGTCCGTCGTTCGGCCCGGCCACCAGCAGCGCCGTAGCCCATGCGTCGGCATCCATGCACGTGCGTGCGAGCACGGTGACTGAGGCGACATCGTTGTGTACGGGTGCCGCCCGCCGGCCGTCCATGGTATGCGCCATGCGCGCACCAGCCACCTCCAGATAGCGGCGGTAGTCGCCCGAAGTGGCGACGGCCAGATCCTGCAGTTCGATCACGCCATGCGCCGCCCGGCGTCCAGCTTCGGGACTTTCCAGCGCCACCGCCCACGGCTGCCCGTCAGCCTGGCTGCCCACGGCGCGCAGTTCGCCATCGAGCGCTGCCAGCGTATGGCGGATTCCACAGTGCGCCAGCACATCCACCATGCAGTCTACGGCGTAGCCCTTCGCAATGCCGCACAGATCAATCTGCAGGGGCGCGCGCTTGCACACCCTGCCCGCCCGCAGATCCAGTTCCAGGCTTTGGTGCGCGGGGCAGTGGGAGGCGGCGCCTGCCGCACGAATCGCCTGTGCATCAGGCACATCGCGAACTGCGCCAAAGCCCCAGGCATCGACCAGCGCTCCCACGGCAGGATCGAAAGCACCCACGCTCAGACGGCTGATCTCGAGCGCACGGTCGAGCACTTGCAGCATCTCCGCGGGCAGATCCACCCAGTCATCGACGGCCGCGCGGTTCAGGCGCATGAGGTCACTGCCGGGCTTCCAGGGGGACATCTGCGCGTCCACCAGATCCACGGCAGCCTGCAAGGTAGCCTGCAGTTGTCTGAAATCCGGATCCGGCGCGGCATCGCATCTGACGGACCAGCGTGTGCCCATGGTCGGGCCGTTCAGGTTCAGACGCGTGTCTCCGGAAAGTCAGAAGAGATCTTCGGCATAACGCCCCTTCGCCTTGAGTTGCTGCACGCTGAGCCGCAGTGTGCCCAGAATTCCGTCCAGCGCTTCGGCCACGTCCCGGCCCATCGGGCGGCTGCCGCACACGCGCACAACGGCGCCGCGTTGCAGGAGGTCGCGCAGGCGCATGGCGTCGCGGCGCAGGGCGTCCTGCACGTAGCCGCCGCCCGGCACACGCGAGAACTCGGTTTGCAGGCTGGCCAGGCGCTGCTCGTCCAGCCAGCGCCGGATCTCGGGTTCGAAATAGAAGTCAAGTGCCGGGTCACGCCCACCGTAATAAAGGTGCATGGGGGTGCGGCTGTCATTGCGCCGGATGAAACCCGCCAGTGGCGCCACGCCCGTTCCCGCACCGATGAGCACCACGGGTTGTCGCCCTCCTTGCAGGGCGAATCCGGGATTGCGCCGGATGAAGGCCTGGGCCGTACCCCCCGGCTGCAGGCCGTAGAGGTGGGTCGAACACAGCCCGTCCGGAAACAGGCGCACACAGATTTCAAGGAATCCATCGTTCGTGCTCGAGGCCAGAGAGTAATAGCGCGGCACGCCAGTGCCTGGTGCGACGATGCCCACCAGATCACCGGCTGCAAAGCGCGCGAGGCCGCGCCCGCGAAGGCGATCCCACCATCCAGTGTGTGGCCACCGAAATCGCAGGATGGCCGTGGGCCTGTCCGCCTGGCCCGGGTAGTCCTGTCTCGAAACCAGCGTCAGCGTGGTAGCCGACGGCACGCGCGGCACGAAGTCCAGCACCAGTGGCTCATTCAGGACTTTCGCCAGGGCTTCGCCCCAGAGGGCGAACTGCTGACTTGACTGCTGATGGATACATTCGAGCGGCAATAGTGTCGGCCAGCCTCGCGCGCGCAGGGCCTGTTCCAGCGCCTGGGCAAAGGCGCAGAACGTGGGAAACTGCCGGTCGCCGAAACCGAGCACGGCCACGGGCGCCGCGCCGCGGGGTTGGCTCGCAATGCGTTCGAGGGCTTCGCGGGCATGAGTGGGGGCCTGCCCCTCGCCATAGGTGGCGGCCAGCACGAACACGTACCGCGTTGCCGACGCTGTCCGGAAATTCTCGAGGCCGCTCGTGTGCACGCGATGGCCACATTGAACCAGCGCGTCGTGCAGTGCCTGGGCGAAACCCCAGGTGCTGCCGTCTTCGCTGGCGACGAAAACCAGCGCGTCCGCCTGCGCCAGAGCACTGTTGCCCGTGATACGAACCGTCTGGCGTCGTGCCCTCCACCAGATAAGCAGGCCTGACAGCCACATCAGCACGACAGAGGCTCCCACGAGTCCCAGCGCGATAGCCCAGAGCCAGGCGCTTTCGCCTGTATGGAGTACCAAGGCCCAGTCGTACACGCGCTGGACAGCCGTAGAATCCTGCCAGGCGAGGACTTGCCCACTGTAGCGGTCGATCCAGCCCTGACCCTGGCTGGTTGTCACTTGCCAGATATCTTCCGGGTCCGCTGCGCTCGGGAAATTCAGCTTGCGCAGGTCCCGCGCGCCGAGGTCTTGCAGCATCGGCACTTGCGCGACGGGCAACCCGGTCTGGTCACCTACCACGGACACGACGTCCGGTTCGGGCCCGACGTCAAGTTCCAGCAGCCCGAGCGTCGTCGAGCTCATGTAGAGTGCCGTGAGCGAGGACAGGCACAGTACGACGAGCACCACCCTGCCCACGAGCACATGCAGGCGCTGCGCCAACGATCCACGCACGGCACCTGCCAGGTGGCGCCATCCGCCCATGCGCCGCAGCAGCAGCACGAGGCCGGAGAACGAGATCAGCGCCATGGCCAATGCAAGGGCTGCCGCACCCCAGCGGCCGGCGTCGCCCAGCAGCAGCGAGCGGTGCAGGTTCTTCACCCAGCGCGGCCATTGAGAAGGGCGGTAGCTGGCGAGCGCCCGGCCGTCACCCGGATCCACATAGGAGGCCTGCGCCTGCTCGCCATCGAAGCCGTAGGCGACGTAGGCTCCCGAGGGCAGACGGCGGATTTCCTCCACGCCCGGCATGACCCGCTGCACGCGCGCGGCGAGCGTGGCCACGGACAGATCGGCTGGAGTCGAGCTGGCGTGCCGCGCCTGTGCCACCGGGTCGATGGACAGCAAGACGCCGGTGGCGCCCAGCACCAGCGCAAGGCAACCAGCCGCCAGACCCAGCCAGCGGTGGATGGTTTTCCAGCCCATGCGCGTGGCTTACTTCAGTTGGTAAGTGACGGTCTGGACGTATTGCTTGCCGGCCTGGGGCTTGCCGACATTCTGCGTCGTCAAAGGCACACGGATGTCCGACGGGCTGTCGCGCATGTCTTCCGCGGCCGCATCGATACGAATTTCGTAACCCGCGTCGATCAGCGCATCGGCCAGTTCGGCGGTCACTTTGAGCGTGCGCCCCGCGCCGACGCTGGCGCCGGTCACGCCGGCGAGCCGTTTGGCATCGCCCGCGGACAGTCGATTCCAGTCGGAGAGGTGTTTGTAGAACTTGGCCTTGCCCCCCGCGACCCAAAGCGTGCGGGCATACGCGCCCTTGGAGTCGGTCAGGTACACGGCGAGGTAGGCGCCATCTCCGCCGTAGTTCTTGAGCTGGGTCGTCAGGGTGAGCTGCCGGCTGTGTGCCAGCGCGGGCAAGGCGAGTGCACAGGCGGCCGCCACCGTGGTCGCCAGGAGGGGTTTCGTCATGGGTTTGGACATGAGTCTTCTTCCGTCGCATTAGTTGTTGGGGGTGCGTTCCCGATTGCGGTGATGATCCTTGTACTTGATCTTCACCACCTTCAGGGTCTGCGGGTCGATCTTGGCCTTGAAGGCACGGCCCTGGTTGTCCTTGCCGTGGACTTCGTAGCAGCCGTCGTCGATCTTGATCCGCTGCACTTCCCAGCCCTGGGCCGCCGCCATTTGTTGCACGGCTTCACGCGATTGCCACTGCTCCACCGGCACTTCGCAGTCGTCAGAGGCCAATGTAGGCCAGGCTGCCCAGCTCAGGGAAAGAGCCAAGGCAAAAGCTCCGTAGCGCAGAGATGAAAAACGATTCATGCCGGTGCTCCTGTGGAGGCGCGGTGTGCTTTGCGGCTGGGCCGCTCGCATGCTGCTACATGTGGGGGCTGCGTTCTTCAATGCAATAGTGTGCGTGCAAACTGCGGCAGTTGAATCAGACTCGTTCTCAGCTGCAACTTGCCATTACATCGCGAGGCGCGGCGCCCAAGCGCGCTTCAGCAACTGTAGAATCACGAAAAGTGTAACTGCCGCGGCGAGGCCGAGCGCCAAACCTTCAAATTGCAGTGCACCGAGCCCGAGGAAAGCCCGCGCTGCGGGCCAGGCAAGCAGCAGGGTCAATATACTGACCGCCAGCGCGAGCCCCCACCAGAGCGGGGCATTCGGCTCGCCCAATGTCGCACGCAGCGAAACACGGAAGGTGCGGTTCACGAACACGAGCGCGAGATTCATCCCCACGAGTGCCACAAAGGCCACGCTGCGTACATCTTCTTGCGGCAAGCCCTTGCGGGTGGCGCACAGATAAACGGCCGTAACGATCAGCAGGGCGAGTGTCCCCTGGAGAACACTCCAGCTCGCGAGCGCTGTGGAAAAGAGCGGGCTCGCGGGATGACGCGGGGGGCGTCGCATCACATTCTGCTCTGCGCGCTGCGCTTCGAGCACGATCGAGCAGGCGGGGTCGATGATCAGCTCGAGAAAGGCGATGAGGAGCGGCGTCAGGATGAGCGGCCCACCGAGCAGGACCGGTAACAACGCAAGCCCCGCGATAGGCAGATGGATCGCGAGGATATACCCCATCGCCTTGCGCAGATTGTCGTAGATGCGCCTGCCCAGACGGATGGCCTCGACGATCGACCCGAAGTCGTCATCGAGCAACACGATGGACGACGCCTCGCGCGCCACGTCTGTGCCACGCCCTCCCATGGCGATGCCGATGTGTGCTGCCTTGAGCGCCGGAGCATCATTGACGCCATCGCCGGTCATCGCGACGATCTCGTCGCCGGCCTTCAACGCTTCGACGATGCGCAGCTTCTGCCGGGGCGTGATGCGCGCAAAAACGGTGACGTGACGCGCCCGCTGAGAGAGAGCGGCATCGTCGAGTTGCTCGAGCTCCTTGCCGGTCAGTACATCGCCATCCGCAATGCCTGCCTCCCGGGCGATCGCGCGCGCCGTCTCGGGGTAATCGCCCGTGATCATCACGACGCGAATGCCAGCGGAGCGGCAATCGCGCACGGCTTCAGGTACCGATTCGCGCAGTGGATCCGCAAGCCCCAGCAGGCCCGCAAACTCGAACGACAGGCCGAAGGGACTGTCCGGAATGCTGCCGCGCTCATGCCGCCCGCGCGCCACGGCCAGCACCCGAATGCCCTGCCGCGCCAGCGTGTCGACAGATGCGATCAACTCCGCATGTTGCGTGGGATTCATCCGACAGAGGCGCGCAATAGCCTCCGGCGCGCCCTTGGTGGCCGCGAGGTAGTTCGCCTCACCTGGCAAGGCCCATACATTGGTGACCGCGAGCAATTCCCTTCGAAGAGGGTATGCACGCACGCGCGATCCTGTCGTGGCCGACCCTGTCTGGGCTTGGGCCGCCAGATCAAACAACGCTCGCTCCATGGGATCGAGCGCTTCGGGCTCGCTCGCTGCCAGAGCGGTCGCGAGCAACTCGCCCAATCTTTCCGATCCCGCAATCTCCGCGGCCGCATCCCCGACGCGCCACTGCTCCGCGCCGCACTGCAGATGCACGACCGACATGCTGTTGCGCGTGAGCGTTCCGGTTTTGTCCGTGCAAAGCACGGTGGCGGATCCGAGCGCCTCAATGGCTGCAGCGCGACGCGTCAGCACACGCGACTGCGACAGGCGCCACGCTCCCATCACCATGAACACTGTCAGCACAAGCGGAAACTCTTCCGGCAACATCGCCATGCCGAGCGCGATGCCGCCGAGCACGGCTTGCAGCCAGTCCCCGCGCAGAAATCCGTAGAGCAGCATGACCAGGGTGCTCAGGATGATGCCGGCTGTCGCGAAAAACACCACGAGCCAGCGAGTCTGTTGCTGCAATCGCGACGGCGCGGACTCGATGGCGCCCAGGCTGCTACCGATCTTGCCGATCTCGCTTCGAATGCCGGTCGCGGTGACGATCGCATGCCCCGTACCGCCCAGAACCAGGGTGCCGGAATAGAGCTGCGACAGGTGGTCGTCGCGTGACTCGGCTGCCGCAGAAGCCGGCCGCTTCTGCACTGGCACAGATTCGCCGGTGAGTAGCGATTCGTCGACGCGCAGGTCTTCACCCGCAACCAGCACTGCATCGGCCGGCACGCGATCGCCCTCCGTCACGATCAGCAAATCTCCCCGAACAACCTCACGGCCGGGAATTCTCTGGCGTTGGTTGTCGCGGACCACGAGAGCACGCGGGCTCGTCAGATCCCGCAAGGCTTCGAGCACTCGCTCGCTGCGACTCCTCTGGATGAGGGCGATGGAAACCGAAAGGGTCGCGAAGGCAGACAGCAGCAGTGCCTCACCGAGATCACCGATGATGGCATAGAGCGCGGCTGCGCCCAGCAGCAGCCCGAACATGGGCTCGCGCACCACTTCGAGGAGACTCGCCAACGGCGAGTGCCGCTCGTTCGAGGGCAGGTCGTTAAAGCCCTCCCGAGCAAGGCGCGCAGCGGCTTCAGACGCAGACAGCATGCCGGGTTATCGCGCGATGTCGAGCACCGCCGCTCCCTCGATCAGATGCAGGTCCGCGCCACAGACACCGCGGGCCAGGACCTCGCCAGGCTGCTGCAGGCACATCGCGTTCATCTGCCCCTCTTGCGTATCACGATAATCGGTTCCGCAAGCGGTAGAAGGCTGTCAGACTCAAAAGCACGAGCACGAGTCCGAAGCCGAGCACCGCGCCGGTGCGTTGCTCGATGAAACCGGCCCCCAAGCTCACCATGGCTGCGGCGAACAGCAGTTCCGCCAGCGACAATGCCAGCAGATACTTGAGGAAGCCGTAGCGCACAAGTCCGAGCACATAGCCGGGAATCTCGGAACGGAGTGCGAACTGCAGCAGCAGCACCAGGCTGAAAGGGCTGCTCGGCCCCAGGTGATTCTCGAGACGGTGAAGTGCATTCCCGGCGATCAGCCACTTGACGACGTTGCGGCCAACGTAACGACCGATCGCATAGGAGCATGCGCCTCCCAGCAGCCATCCGATCCAGAGCAGCGCAGCCGTGGCGACCGAACCCCATGCGAAAACCGCGACAGGCAGGATCACTGCGACCGACATGAACGCCAGCATCGCAGAGAACGCTGCCAGCAGGACAAACAGCAGCATCCCGGAAATTGCGTGGCCGGCAATGAGGTCCTCACTGGCTGCGAACACTTCGATCAGGGCGCTGTGCAAGGCCTTCGACGAAGCGAGCGCCGCCAGGGCAAGCGTCAACGCCCCAAGTACCGCGGCTCGACGCCAGACGACGCGATGTTGGGCCGGTAGCGTAGCTCTTCTGATGACGATGGCGTGTTCCATCTGCAGGGGCGTTCATCATAAGCTGCCAGGAGGGTCGCGGCGACGAAGAGTTGGGTGGCCGGGAGATTTGCGCGACATCAAGTGTGTTCCCGACGCCTGGGTACTTCGTCAGCACGCCGCTCTGGTCAGCCTTTCCCGGCCGAATTGCTTGCGCTATAAGTAATGCCCTAACGGCAGATCGGAGCATGGAATGCCGGCCGCATTCCCGGCAGAAGTTCTTCGCCATGTGCTCGCCTCGACTCCCGATGCGATGATCATCTTCGACCGGGACGGAGCGGTATTGTTCGCGAATCATCAAGCGACGACGTTTTTCGGGTATTCGAGGGACGAGTTTTCGGGCCTGACTGTCGAGGCGTTGCTGCCCGAGCGGTTCCGTGAACGGCATGTCGCACACCGCGACCGCTACTTCGCGGATCCATGTCTGCGACCGATGGGCACCGGCCTCGATCTGCTTGCCCGGCGCAAGGATGGCAGCGAATTTCCGATCGAGGTCAGTCTGAGTCCGGTGGAGGAGAACGGCACCGCGCTCGTGACAGCCGCGATTCGCGACATCACGGATCGCAAGCACGCCGAGCAGGCTCTCAAGGCTGCCCAGGTCGCCGCAGACGACGCCAACCAGGCGAAGACGCGCTTCATTGCCGTCGTAAGCCACGATCTGCGCCAACCGGTGGAGACGATCGCGATCCTGAACGCCGCATTGCGCAGACTCGTCACCAGCGCCGATGCACTGGAGGCGATAGAGCATCAAAGTCAGGCGATTTCTACGATGTCGCACCTGCTCGATGCCCTGCTCGACATCAGCAGACTCGAATCCCGCACCTTCAGACCCGAATGCACCGACTTCAAGGTGGCAGCATTGCTCGAGGAGTTGCGAGCAGAGTTTATCGACCTCGCGCGCGAGAAGGGAATTGGGCTGGCGATAGCACCCTGCAGCGCAGCGGCTCACTCCGATCCGGCGCTCGTCGGCCAGGCGCTGCGCAATCTGCTCTCGAATGCGATCAAGTATACGCAGCGTGGATCGGTGGAAGTGCGCGCCCGCCAGGTCGGAGACAGAACCCGGATCGATATCGCGGACAGCGGCATCGGCGTCGCGCCGAGCGACCTCTCGCGCATCTACGACCCGTTCTACCGGGTACGCGGCTCGGCCGTGGACCCTCGCGGCGGCTACGGGTTGGGCTTGAGTATCGTGCAGCGGATCGTGCAGCTTCTTGGAGCGGATCTCCAGGTACAGTCGCAGCCTGGCAAGGGCTCGACATTCTCGCTGGTGCTTCCCGCAGCCATCACTGCGCCCGTTCCCACAGCGCTGCCACGCCAGCGCGCGCTCGTCGCTGTTGCGGAGAAGGCGGTGACGCGCCACATCCTTCTGGTTGAGGACGATGCGGGCGTGCGTCACGCGATGCAAGTATTCCTGAAGGTGGCCGGCTATCGGGTAACGGCATCCGCATCGCTTGCTGAAGCACTCGATCACGCACGCACCGCGAAAGGCGTCGACCTGCTGATTGCCGACTACCATCTGGATGATGGTCACACGGGCATCGAGGTGATCGGCGCGGTTCGTGCAGCCCTCGGCGTCAACCTGAAATCGGTTCTCATGACTGGAGATACCGCGACCGCGGCGCGTGATTTCAGCGGCGATGCGAACCTGCGCCTCGCCGGCAAGCCTGTCGAGGCCGACGAACTCGTGGGCATCATCGACAAGTTCCTCTGCGCCGACGCGGATCGCAGGGCCGGTTGACCGACTCGTGACCGAAGCAGGGCAGTCCGGCCTGTCGCGGTTCATATGGGAGAGTCGCTACCGGGACCCGGACGCGGAGCCGCCGGAAGAGCGGATCGAGGACAGCTGGAGCCGGGTGGCCACCGCAGTCGCTGCCGTCGAGTGCGATGCGGACGCGTGGCGCGATCAATTCCTCGCCATCCTGCGCGACTACCGTTTCCTGCCTGGCGGACGCATTCTCGCAGGCGCAGGTGTCGCACGGGAGGTGACCCTCTTCAGCTGCTTTGTCATGGGTGTCATCGAGGATTCTGTGGAGGGCATCTTCGAGGCCCTCAAGGAAGGCGCGCAGACGATGCAACAGGGTGGCGGAGTCGGCTACGATTTTTCGACCTTGCGCCCTCGCGGCAGTCCTGCCCGCAGGACCGGCAGGATTGCCTCCGGCCCGGTCTCCTTCATGCGGCTCTGGGATGCCATGTGTGCCACCATCCTCGCCACCGGCGCGCGCCGCGGCGCGATGATGGCCACCCTGCGCTGCGATCACCCGGACATCGAGGAGTTCATCGATGCGAAGCGCCGCCCGGATGCGCTGACCCGATTCAACCTTTCGGTCCTGATTACCGACGATTTCATGGATGCCGTGAAGGCCGATGCAGCGTGGCCGCTGGTCTTCCCCGATCACTCTCTTGCGGATGGCGATACGCGAGAGCACATCGAACGGCTCTGGAGCGGTACGCGGGAGCCAATCAAATGCCGCATCGTCAGGCGTGTTCGCGCGCGCGAACTCTGGGCGCGGATCTGCGCGAGTGCCTTCGATTGCGCGGAACCGGGGGTGCTTTTCATCGACCGCATCAACGCGGCCAACAACCTCGCCTATTGCGAGACCCTGAGTGCGACCAACCCCTGCGCGGAGGAGCCCCTGCCGCCCTATGGCGCATGCGATCTCGGCTCGCTCAACCTCACGCAGTTCGTCGTCGACCCTTTCCTGCCGTCGGCGCACATCGACTATGCGTCGCTGCGTCGGACCGCGGGAGTTGCAGTGCGCTTTCTGGACAATGTCATAGATATTTCGCGCTTTCCGCTGCCACGCCAACGTGAGCAGGTGCTCGGATCGCGCCGCATGGGACTCGGCGTGATCGGATTGGCCGACTGCCTCGCCATGCTGCGCCTGCGATACGATACCCCTGCGGCGCGTGCCGAGGCGGAACGCATCGTGTGCAACCTCCGCGACGCCGCCTATCGGGCCTCCATCAAGCTCGCCGGCGAGAAGGGCTCGTTCCCGGCGCTCGAAGTCGACAACCATCTCGATCGACCTTTTGTGAGAGCGTTACCGGAGAAACTGCGGGACGGGATCGCTCGCCACGGTATTCGCAACAGCCATCTGCTCGCGCTTGCACCTGGCGGCACCATCAGTCTGCTGGCGAATGGCGTCAGCAGCGGCATCGAGCCCATTCTCGCCCTCGAGGGCACACGTCGCGTGCTCGACAGCCAGGGGCAATTGCGCCACTTTCGATCGATCGACTACGCCTTCGCGCTCTGGCGCAGAGGTGCGCCCGCGCATGTCGGCCAGCTCCCCGAGTACTTTGTCACGAGCGATGCGATCACACCCCGGGATCACCTGCTCATGCAGGCAGCCTTGCAGTTGGGAGTCGACGGGGCCATTTCCAAGACCATTGCGCTCGGCGAGAGCGTCACGCTCGCGGACGTCCCCGGTATCCTGCTTGCCGCCTTTGATCTCGGCTTGAAGGGCTGCACGCTCTACCGTGCGCAGGCGCGCCCCGGAGTCCTCAGCCGCTGCGAGATGACTCTTGCGGAGCACCGGGAAGCGGAGCTGCCATGCGCCAGCCCGGATGAAGCAGGTGCGGCTGCGCCAGCAGCGTGAGAACCGCTTGCGGCGCGAACTCGCACCATTCCACGCCGATGCCGATGGCATTGCGCCGCACGACCCAGCCGGAAAGCTTTCGCGACCCCATGGAAGCTCGACCCTGCGATCCCGCATCAATCGCGACGCGCGTCAGCAAAGGAAGCCTGAGCGCAGTCTCGACAAAAGCGCCGCTGATACTCACATCCCGCAGGCAACCGGAGCCGATGGCACCAGGCCGCCCCCGGAGCCTCACCTTGATGGTGGCCGGGACCCTCTGCCCCCAACGATGCTCCATCACTCCTCCGATGTGAACACGCCACTACAAAGTCGGCTCAGGCAATTCGGGTGCCGGGTGTCTCTCTGGCTTCTCGGTCATCGTCGCGTCAGTGAGCAACAGAACACTCGCCACCGACACTGCATTCTCCAGCGCAGTGCGCACGACCTTCGCCGGATCCACGATACCGGCCTCGAACAGATCCACGAACTGCTTGCGGGCTGCATCGAAACCCATGTTGCCCTCGCCGTTCAACATCCGATCGACCACCACACCACCGTCAGCCGCGGAGTTCTCGGCGATCTGACGGGTCGGCGCCTCGAGTGCACGCGCGAGGATCTGCAGACCAGTGCGCTCCTCGCCCTCGCATCCGCCTTCCCCGGCCGTCACGGCCGAGATGGTGCGCAACAGTGCCAAGCCGCCTCCTGGCACGATGCCCTCAGCAACGGCGGCTTTCGTGGCGGCGATCGCGTCGTCGAGCGCATCCTTGCGGGCCCTCATTTCAGCCTCCGAAGGCGCTCCCACCCGAATCACAGCAACGCCCCCCGAGAGCTTCGCGAGGCGCTCCTCCAACTTCTCGCGATCGTAGGTGCTGGTCACCTTCTCGAGCTCCCTGCGAATCGTCTGAATGCGCCCCTTGATGGCTTCCTTGCTGCCACCCCCACCGATGATGGTCGTGGTGTCCTTGTCAATGACCACGCGCGTGGCGCGCCCCAGCTGCCCAAGCCCGACCTCCTCGAGCTTCGCGCCCAGCTCCTCGGAGAATAGCTGCGCGCCAGTGAGGATCGCGATGTCCTGCAGCATCGCCTTGCGACGATCGCCGAATCCGGGCGCTTTGACGGCAGCGCTTTTCAGCACGCCCCGAATCTGGTTGACCACCAGCGTGGCGAGCGCCTCGCCCTCGATTTCCTCTGCAATGAACAGGACCGGGCGCCCCGCCTTCGCCACCTGTTCCAGCAGCGGGATCATGTCTTTCAGGTAATTGATCTTGCGATCCGTGACGAGGATGAGCGCATCTTCGAGTACCGCTTCCATCGCGGTGGTGTCAGTGACGAAATAGGGGGAGAGATACCCGCGATCAAACTGCAGACCTTCGACCACCTCAAGCGACGTCTCGGTGGTTCTCGATTCCTCCACCGTTATCACCCCGTCGTCGCCGACTCGCTCCATGGCACTCGCTACAAGCTCGCCGATGGCCTCATCATTGTGCGCGGAATTGGTTGCGACCTGCGCCTTCTCTTTTCGACTGCTCACAGGTCTTGCGCCCGCCTTCAGGGCACCGATGGCTGCAGCCAGGCCCCGCTCCAGACCCCGCTTCAGATCGATTGCGCTGGCGCCCGCCGCGATGTTGCGCACGCCATGGGCGAGAATCGCATGCGCCAGAATCGTCGCCGCGCTCGTGCCATCCCCAACGGCCTCCCCGGTCTTCTCTGCGGCCTGACGCAGCACTTGCACGCCGAGGTTCTCCTCGGGATCCTCGAGCTCCATCTCCTTCGCGATAGTGACGCCATCGTTGCACACGAGCGGCGTGCCCCACTTCTTCTGAATGAGCACCGACTTGGACTTCGGGCCCAGCGTCAGCCGCACGGCGTCTGCAAGCTGGGTTGCACCCCGCAGCACCTTCTCGCGCGCCGCGGACCGGAACAGCACCTGCTTCGCGGCCAAGTCTCCCCCCTTGCCGGCGCTCAGCGATCGGGCACGGCCGGGCTCTGGCCCCGCGTCAGCAAGCCATCGATCTCCTCCTCTGCCGCGAGCCAGTCCTCCAGTTCGTGGCCCGACTCGAAACCGCGGTGCTCCGCATGGTAGTACGCCGCCTCCGCAATCATGGCGCACCGCTGTTCCGGTTCCAGAAAGGCCGGGGTTGCACTCAGGAGTGCGTTTGTTGCGCCTGGCACTGGTGCTGCCGCCACGGATCCTGTGGCTGTCACCGCCACTGGTTGCACGGCCTTGCGTTCGACCTGCTGTGTCTGAGTAGCCATATATGCCTCCGTCAGGTGCCTGTCACTGGCACCCTGATTTCCGTCACTTTCTTCTGCTCAGCCCGTGCCTTCGGTATGCGAACCGTGAGCACGCCGTCGCGGGATTCCGCCTTGATCCCCGAACTGTCGACGTTGCTCGGCAACGAGAAACTGCGGGAGAACTTCCCGTAGAAGTTCTCTACGCGGTGCAGCTTCTCGCCTTTTTCTTCTTTCTTCTGCTTGCGTTCCCCGCTGACTGTAATCAGGCCGTCATCGAAGGTGACCTGTACGTCTTCCTTCTTCACAGAAGGCAGATCTGCCCGAATCACGTATTCGCCATCGGTTTCGCTGATGTCGACGGACGGCGACCATTCGAAGCGCGACTCGCCGTTTGGATCGAGCAGGCGCTGCCAGCGATCGAACAGACCCGGCATGCGGCCGAAGTAATCCTCCATGGAGCGGAAGGGTTCCCAACGAATGATGCTCATGACAATGCCTCCATCGCTGCGATGCTTGAACCAGCATCCGCAAATTAGGCCACTTCGACGCTGCGGGATACCCGGCTCATTGCGTAGGTGCTATGTGAAACTACTTAGGGGTTTCGCCGGACAACGGCCGCCCTTGTTGTCAGGCGGCACCCCGCGCGGAACCATTGCCGCTCACGGGGACCCGCGGCCGTGCAACTCGCTGAGTGCCTGCGTCGACACGCACGCGCGGATCGACTCCAGAGACTCGCGCAGCAGATTCTTGGGAACCTCGATGACAACGCACCCCCGGAGCTCTTTGGACATCTCCGAACGCACCAGACCGAGAAATGCGGGCGGCGCTATCAAGGCAATCCGATCGACACGCTTCTCTTGCTGTGCGGAGTCGAGCTCCGCCACCACGCGACGCGCAAAGAGCGTGGCCTGATGCTTGCGGGGTCGCCGCTCTCCACTCGTATCGTGACGGGGCACGGCTCCACGCCGTCCAGAGACGGCCGGAGCATGATCGAAGACACGTCCCGGCCGGTCCGCCAGAATCTCCTGGTCCTGCACGCGCGCCAACGGATCATCGATACGCCGCACGAGCGTCAGCGACGCCCCTGGTCGCAGGGAATCATAGAAGCGCGCCTCGCTCCGGTCGGCTACGACGATTCGCAGGCGCATCATGCTTTCTCCCCGGCGCACGCCAGCAGCCTATAACAAGGCAACCGATGTCACGACCTGGTCAATTGCGTAAGCCCTACGGATTTATGCGTAGACACATCTGGCGGCGCCGTGGCATGCACCTTCCCTGCACGACCGCGATAGACTTCTGCGATGTCCACCGCTCCCGGGCCGGTGTCGCCGGCACCTGTCTTCCGCGCCACTTGCCGCGAGTTCGTGATGCTGCCCGGCGCGGGCGATGAGGCGCTCACGCGGTTCCGCCGTGAGCACGTCGGCTTCATCTTCCAATTTTACAACCTGAGCCCGAGCCTCACTGCGCGCGGATACGTGGCGCTCGTCACCGAGATCGCGCCGCATCCGCTGGATCCCGCAGACACGCTCGCGCTGGTCGGCCTGCGGGATCGTATGGATCATTTCCCCGCACAGCTTTCCGACGGCGAGCAGCAGCGCGTCGCAATTTCGCGCGCCATCGCCAAGCGCCCGGATGTGCTGCTTTGCAACGAGCCCACCGGGGCACTCGACTCAATGACCGGCATCCTGGTGCTGCTGGCGCTCGAGCACATCAATCGCGAAACCGGCGCGCTCGGCGTTGAGGAACAGCACGTCTGGGTGAAGGTCGAACTCGCGAGTTCGCGCGCGCCTTGGCGCACACTCGGCGAGACCTGTCGCGTCACCGCGCGCTTCGTGCTGCGCGAGGCAGCAGGCGGCCTGCGCGTGCGCGTCCGCCACTCAGCCAACGCTTCTCACGACGAACCATGAGCGACGCCCCACTCCTTTTCGCATTGGCCGAGACCAGGTCCCTGGCGCTCGAGATCGCGCATGCCGCGCGCATCGAACTCGCGCCGCTCGAGGAGCGCGCCTTCGAGGAAGGAGAATTCAAGCTGCGACCACTCGCTTCGGTACGCGGGCGCACCGCGTTCATCGTGCAGTCTCTCGCCGGTTCAGCTGACGCGCCTGTGGCGCAGCGGTTGACCCGCCTCCTTTTCCTGCTGTTCGGCTTGCGCGACGCAGGCGCGGAACGCTTGGTCGCCCTCGTGCCATATCTCGCTTTTGCACGCAAGGACCGCAGGACCCAGACGCGCGACCCAGTCAACACGCGCTATGTCGCCCAACTACTGGAAGCGACGCGCCTCGATCGACTGGTTACCATCGATGTCCACAATCCAGCCGCCCTGGACAATGCCTTCCGCATCCCGGTGGATCACTTGTCAGCTCTGCCCATGTTCGTCGATTACTTCGCGGAGCGGCTTCATGGGACCACTCCGGTGCTCGTGTCACCGGACGTCGGTGGAGTCAAGCGCGCCCAGATCTTTCGCGAGATGCTCGAGCGGCGGATCGGCCGCGAAGTCGAGCTGGCTTTCATCGAGAAGCGGCGCGCGGGCGGCGCGGTATCGGGTGGAAGAATCGTCGGCGATATCGCCGGCCGCGACGTCATCATTCTCGATGACCTCTGCGCTTCCGGTGGCACCCTGATTCGCGCAGCTACGGCCTTGCGCCAAGGTGGTGCCAAGGCGGTCCATTCGGCCTTCACTCACGCGCCGCTGGGACGAGGACTCGAAGCGCTGGCGGGCGCAGCGTCGATCTCCAGTGTCCTGCTGTCCGACAGCGTGGACTCCACGTTACGGGCACGCGCCTCAGCCGGCGGAGGTAACGTCACCGTTCTCCCGGTCGCGCCGCTTCTGGCGGAGGCCATCAGTCGCATGCTCGACGGCAGACCTCTGGCACCGCTACTTGAGCGCTGGCCGCCCGACGGTCCCTCGTAGGCGGCGCGGGACCTGCAGGAACTCGAGCGCCGCTCGCGAATGCCGCAGTGCCTGCCGCAGATCCGCATGAGCACGCGCCAGCCAGGGCCTCGCATCGGGAAACTGCGGATCGTCCAGGTGCCAGACGGCGAGCTTCGCCCGTGTCGCAGCCCGATGGCTCATGTAAAAGGATGTGACCGCATCGGCGATGCCGGCGGCGCTCCGTTCCCGATATCGTCGCAGGAACTGCTGCGCCAGCGAGGCGTGCCCCAGCCGTTCCACCTCGAGTGCGAGAAACGAGATCTCCTCCGCCGGGTCGAGCCGCCGCAAATCGTCGTCGAACTCCAGGCAATCGATGACGCACGGCGGATCACCGAGGTAAACGTGCTCTGCCCGCAGGTCCCCATGACCTTCGACGATGAAGCCAGCGCGCGACGCGAACAGTCGCACTCCAATCCGAAGACACGCTCGCTGGCACGCGATGGCCTCCCCCACCAGTGATTGCCGGACGCGCCTCCCGGCGCCCTGCAGCGCGTGGCAATTGGCCGTGACCTGACGACGCAGCCACTTGATATATGCGCGCCCGGTCATGGGCCTTCGCTCCGCTCCCGCGAAGAAGCGTGTCAGCAAGCTCATCAGAGCTTCGAACTCGGACAGCCTCAGTGCACGGCGACCGAGAGTCCGGTCGAGGCTCCTGGAAGCAGGCAACCGTCGCATCCTGACGAGCCAATCGGCAACATCTCCTCGACCACCCAGGGCCAGGACGCCGTTGCGGCTCATCAAAGGCATCACGTCGAGATAGACACCTCTCGCGAGGCGGCGATTCAGTCGCAGTTCCTCCCGGCAGCCACGCTCGCGGGCGGCGAGGCTGCGATAGTCCATGGCCCGGTGCCGCATCGGTTTTTTCAGCTTGTACGCATGGCGACCCGCCAGAAACACCCAGGCGAAGTGGGTTTCAATGGCCTCCACGCGACGAATGCGGCCCGGGTAGCTTGCCGGCTGGCGCAGGAATGCGACCTTCGCATTCAGCTCGGATGCCAAGGTGCCGCCCATTGTCTCAGGCTAACGCCAGGCTCCCCGATTGCACAGGGGCATGCACGAAGTGAAACGCAGCTTACGTAGTTGTGCGGAGCCGTTACGCGAAGCTACGAATCGCGGAGCGCAGATTGGTTATGGATGATTAACGGGACAGCTGACCTCCTCGCAGATACCCCATCGAAGAAGCAGACATGCGTGTCATTCGCCGAATCCTCGTCGCGGTCAAGGATCCTGGGGCCAGGTCCCTGCCATCGGTCGCGAAGGCCGTTCAGCTCGCTGGCGCGCTCGGCGCGCAGATCGAGCTGTTTCACGCTCTCGATGTTCCTCTTTACGTCGATACCTCAGGCAGGGACAGCCTGCGTGACCGAACGAAAAAGCAGAAGGCACAATGCCTGAAGCAGCTGGAGTGGCTCGCGACACGGCTGCACAAGCGCGGTGTGGAGGCGACGGTCGCCGCCGAATGGGACTTTCCGGCGCACGAGGCGATTGTCCGACGCGCGACCCGCGCGGGCGCCGATCTGGTCATCGCCGAATGCCGTGCCAGGCACCGCGCCACAACCTGGCTGCTACGACTGACGGACTGGGAGTTGCTGCGTCATAGTCCGGTACCGGTGTTGCTCGTGAAGAATGCGCGCCCCTATCGACAACCTGTCGTGCTGGCCGCCATCGATCCGGGCCATGCGCATGCCAAAACCTCGAAGCTGGACGATGAGATCCTGGGCATGGGCGCAGCCATTCAGGAAGCCATGCACGGCAGCCTGCACGCCGTGCATGCCTACCTCCCGGCCATCCCGGTGCCGGCCTACCAGACGATCACGCCCGAAATCTCCACCCGCTGGTTGGCCGAGGTTGCAGAGACTGCAGCCAGGCAATTCGATCGCGCCCTGCGCAAGACGGACATTCCGCGTGCGCGACGCCATCTCATTGCTGCCCCGCCTCGAACAGCCATCGAAACCGTTGCACGTCAGACGCGCAGCGCGATCGTCGTCATGGGCGCCGTATCCCGTTCGGGTCTCGGGAGGATCTTCATCGGCGATACTGCCGAGCGGGTTCTCGACAAACTGTCCTGCGACGTGCTGGTCGTGAGACCGCCGCAATTCGCGACTCGGGTGCCGCGCGCAACTCGGGGAGTGCATATGGTGGTCCCTCCACCAGCGTGGCCCTTCTGAAGCTTGCCAACGAGGTACAAACCATGGACATCGAAAGCATTTGTCAGCGAAGCGTCATCACGGTCAGGCACTCCGACGACCTCACGACTGCTGCCCGGCTCATGCGCGAGAAGCACATCGGCTATCTCGTGGTCGTGGAACCCGATCTTGTGACGGGGGGAGAGCGACCCATCGGTGTCCTCACTGATCGGGATATCGTGATTGCAGTAGTGGCCGGCGGTGCCGATCCGGCGGTCCTGCGCGTCGGAGACGTCATGACGCAGCAGCCCATCACCGTGGCAGCAGCCGAGTCCATCGGTGCGGCGCTGAAGATCATGCGGCGCATCGGCGTGCGCCGCCTGCCCGTAGTCGGTTCGCTCGGAGATCTCGCGGGCGTCGTCTCGCTCGATGACATCGTCAACCATCTCGCAGGCGAATTGCAGGACGTGGCTGGCTCGATTCGTAACCAGCGGCGAATCGAGGATGCTCTGAGGCCCTGATTGCCTTTATCCCGGACAATTGGCCCCGGGCGTCAGCGCGCGGGCGCGTTCCAGCAGTTCGCAAGTCTCGAAATCCGTGAGCTGCTCGAAGCTCTCGTACCACTGCCCGATGGACGCAAGTCGCGGTGGAACGGTCGGCACGACGACCCGATCGGCTTCGTCACGGAGGCTCGCACAGGCCTCGGGGGAGCCAACCGGTGCAGCCACCACGATGAACGCGGCGCCCAGACGACGGGCACTGCGCACGGCGGCGCGCATCGTGGCGCCGGTGGCAATTCCATCGTCTGCGAGCACGACGGTCTTGCCATCGAGATCGAGCGGCGGCCGATCCCGGCGATACGTGCGCTCCCTGCGATCGAGCTCCACGCGCGCCTCCCCGACAAGCGCATCGAAACGGGCACGTTCGATGCAGGGAGGGTAACTGTACGGCTCACGGACCACGATGCCGCCGCATGCGATTGCGCCCATCGCCAGTTCGGGCTGTCCCGGCATGCCAATCTTGCGCACGATCATCACATCGAGTGGCGCCTGCAGCGCTTGGGCGATTTCGTATGCAACCGGCACTCCGCCGCGAGGCAGCCCGAGGACGATCACGGGCTCGCGCAACTCCATTCCGCACATCGCGAGTCCGAGCTGCGCACCGGCAGCCCTGCGACTGGCAAAGGCCCGGGATCCGGAATTTCTGGCCACCAGCGGTATTATCGTGCCAATTCTGCCAGCAGAGAAGAAGTGCGTAAGATCAGGACTGCTATTCACTGAATGAAATCCAGACCTATGGGTAACTCCGCGAAATCGCCTGTCACGCCCACCGCGCCGGATGTCAGAGTGATACACGAGCGCATGCTGCAGGTTGCGCGCTTCGCGACCATGGGAGAGGTTACCGCCGGCATTGCGCACGAGATCAACCAGCCGCTTACCTCCATCGTCAACTACGCGCGCG
>WBZY01000134.1_pt2 | contig 33021 bp, 31 predicted proteins | sample 5204191 | NCBI WGS metagenome assembly WBZY01 (sample SAMN12344363, study PRJNA552823) | activated sludge metagenome | biome: Activated sludge suspended growth; feature: Anammox Sidestream; material: Wastewater; isolation source: activated sludge from anammox sidestream of wastewater treatment...
CGAAGTTGGTAAAGATGCGGACATTGTTATCTGGAACGAACATCCGTTCAGCTCGTATTCGCACCCCGAGGTAACGATGATCGAGGGCGTGGTTTATTTTGACCGGGCAACTGATATCGCGAATCGTGCCCTAATTGCGAAGGAGCGCGAAGAACTCGAAAAGCTGGAGGTTAACCGGGCACCCGCAAGTGGCGGAACCTCTCCGCGCGTCCCAGCCGAACGTGTCCAGGGCGAGCGCGACGACGCGGAATGGAACCAGATCGACAATCGTTGACATGAAACAGAGGTTTTGAATCACATGATCAGAGAGGCTAAATCCTTATCGAAGCGCATATCGCTTTTTCTATTCTCCACGACCCTTTGTCTTAGCGGAACGTTCGCTGTTATCGCACAGAGCGATGGTTCGCAGCAGAACAAGACGGGACGGCCGGGAACGTTCGCGATCGTCGGCGCCCGTGTGGTAACAGTCTCGGGCGGCGTGATCAACAATGGGACCGTCGTAATCCAGAATGGGAAGATAACGGCGGTTGGGACCGGCGTATCGGTGCCGTCCGGAGCCGAGCGGATGGACGGCAAAGGCCTATTCGTTTTTCCCGGGATGATCGATTCGGCGACCGGCCTTGGATTAGCAGAGATCGGACAGGGTGCGAACGGCACGATGGATATTGCCGAAACTGGCACCAACAATGCGAACGCAAAGGCCATCACCGGTGTCAATCCGCATTCATCACATGTCAACGTGACCCGTGTTAATGGCATTACTACAGTGATGTCGGCTCCTACGGGCGGCCTTATCGCCGGACAGGCCACGGTCATTAATCTGAATGGATCAACGCAGGCTGAGATGGCGATCGAGCCAACCGCTGCCCTTGTTATCAATTTTCCCCGCGTTGACGGAGGCGGCCGTTTTGGAGGTTTTGGCGGATTTGGCCGTCAGCAGACCGATTTCAGTGAATTGGTTCGCCGCCGCGATGCACAGATCGATGACCTAAAGAAGCTTTTTACTGACGCACTGAACTACGGCCGGTCGATGGATGCATACGCAAAGGACAAGACATTGCCCGAACCGGCGGTCAATCTGCCGCTTGAGGCCCTTGTACCCTACGTCCGCGGCCAGAAACCGATCGTTTTTACCGCAGAACGTGAACGTGACATTCGAGCAGTCGCGAAGTTTGTCGCTGAGATGAAGCTGAAGGGGATAATCTCCGGCGGCCAGGAAGCCTGGAAGGCGGCTGATGTACTCAAGGCGAATGACATCGCGGTGATCTACACGAACATTTATCAACTTCCGGTACGTGACGACGATGCGTATGATTCGTTGTTCGAAGCACCCGCCAAGATGCAGCAGGCGGGAATTAGGTTTGCGATCTCGACGGGCGATCAGGGCGCCCAGTCCCGCGACCTGCCATATCATGCAGGGCTTGCGGGGGCCTACGGTCTATCTCGGGACGATGCGTTAAAGTCGGTCACGCTCTATCCGGCGCAGATCCTCGGGGTTGATGATCGGCTTGGATCGATCGAAGTTGGGAAAATGGCAAACGTGGTGGTGACCGACGGCGACATTCTCGATCCTAGGACCAATATCAAATATGAATTCATCGGCGGACGGTTGATACCGCTAACAAGCCGGCACACTGAGCTTTTCGAAAGCTTTAAGGATCGGAAACTCCCAGCGTCGCCGACACCATGAATCACCCGCGAAGGACGGCGTTAGTCCATCGGCACCGGTCCTGAGCTTGCGGAAACACGGATCGCCTGCAGCGAGACGCTGCGGGCATCCGTGTTTTTTTCGTGCGGCAAGCGCGGGAATTCTAGTGCCAACCCTACCCCTTGATCAGGTTTCGTCAGCACCGGTGACACCTTCAATTTTGCCGGTGACTGCCCTCGCGCAGTCTCCCCCGGAATTCGCTGCGGAACGGTTCGGTTACATGCCGCATTCCGAACGGCCCGAACTGATCACGTCGCTGGCACACGAGGAAACTGCCGACGCGAGAGGTTGCTTTAGTTGAGGGCGGGCGGATTGCATAGTAGTATTTCTTGTTCGCTTTAGACCGAACAACAGGTGCGATCAACCGGCCGCGGTCGCCCGCGTGATCGCAGCATGTCACGATGAGAATTTCCCAAGACCGACTCGATACGACGGAACAGGCAGATCCTGGAACGGGCGGCCATGCGGCCGCGCGATTAGCTGATCTGTCGCCCGGCTATTTTGGAATGGTCATGGCGACGGGAATCATTTCGATCGCGTGCCATCTGGTTGGGATGGGAATCGCCTCGCGGGTATTGTTCATAGTCAATTGCATTTTCTATCTGGTCCTGTGGCTGCTTACCGGGTTGCGAATGGTCCGCTACCCGGACCGATTCTTTGCCGATCTGAAAGACCATCTTTCTGGTCCGGGCTTTTTCACAACGGTGGCTGCAACCTGTATTCTCGGGGGACAGTTTGTGGTCCTCGTCGGCGAATATCTTGTGGCAACCATTCTATGGGGATTGGCCGCGGTGCTTTGGATTGGGCTCACCTATACGATCTTTGCGGGCTTTACGGTCAAACAGGAAAAACCTTCTCTGGATCGCGGCATCAGCGGTGCATGGCTGTTAGCGGTTGTAGCAACGCAGTCGATAGCGGTGCTGGGAGCACTGCTTGCTGTCCACGTCGATCAACCGGGACGGCTTGAAATGAACTTTCTGGCGCTTTCGATGTGGCTTTGGGGCGGCATGCTATATATCTGGATGATGTCCCTGATCTTCTACCGCTACACATTCTTTCCATTCTCGCCAGGCGACTTGTCGCCGCCTTATTGGATCAACATGGGTGCCATGGCGATCTCTACGCTTGCAGGCTCGCTGCTTATCCTTAACTCGCCCGAAGCTCCATTCCTCCTGTCGCTGCTGCCATTTATCAAGGGGTTCACGGTTTTCTACTGGGCTACAGGGACATGGTGGATACCGATGCTTCTGATCCTGAGCATTTGGCGCCATGGATATCGCCGCTTTCCTCTTACCTATGACCCGCATTATTGGGGTGCTGTCTTCCCGCTGGGAATGTATGCGGCCAGCACACATCGCATGATCGAAGCTTTAGGCTTCGACTTTTTGCTTTTTCTTCCAACGGTATTCGTGTATGTTGCGCTTGCCGCCTGGGCCCTGGTATTTGTGGGTTTGCTCGGATCGTTGCTACGAAATACCAGGCGATTCGAGCTGTAGGTCACGCCTTTTGTGGGATCTGGTCGCCTTCGAGGAAGAATTCAAGCGCAGCGGAGTTGAGGCAGTATCGCTGACCTGTTGGTGGCGGCCCGTCGGGGAAGACGTGTCCCTGATGGGCGCCGCAGCGAGAGCAGCGGATCTCAGTGCGACGCATACCGTAGCTCAAGTCGTCGATATATTTGAGGTGCTCTCGGTCGAACGGAGCGTAGAACGACGGCCAGCCTGTGCCGGAGTTGAACTTGTGTTTGGACGCGAACAAGGGTAAACCGCACAGGCGGCAAGCGTAGGTCCCATCGAGCTTGTTATCAAGCAGTGCCCCGCAAAACGGTGCCTCAGTTCCGTGGTTCATCATCACACGATATTCTTCCTCGGTCAGAGCCGCGGCGAGTTCGGCGACCCGTTCCGCACTAAGCGGCGCAATATCAAAGCCCTTTTCTGAAACTGCATTACTCATACCTTTAGCTTAACCCCACCAGAACGCCGCTGCAATGATGCAGTAAAGGCCGATAAGAGCAAGCCCTTCAAGCCAGATCGATTCGCCGTCATACACGATAAAGGCCGAAACGATGACGGCCAACACCAGAGCTGCAAGGAGGAGCGGCGTAAGGATGAACGAAAGGATGGCACCGCCGAGAATGAACGAAATCAGCACGAGAACAGGAAAGAGCCCGAGTGCGATCTGAAGCGAACCGTTCAGGATCACACTGACTGCGTAGTCCGTCTGATTCCGCCAGGCAAGCTGCACACCGACCAGGTTCTCGATCGCATTTCCTGCTATCGCCACTACGACGAGACCTGCAAATGCCGGAGCGATGCCGAGTACGGCCATCGTTGGCTGAAGGGCCTCAACGAACCAATCTGACACGAAAGCCGCCCCGACACCTGAGCTCAAAAGCATCACGACCGGCACCCAGAACGGCCAAACATCAGCGTGTTCGGTCGTCTCGGCGCTAACTGTGCTGTCGCCTTTGAGAAAAAAGTAGATGCTTGCCGCGAGCAGGACGAGCATGACGACCGCAACAAACGCGTCAAGGCCGGCAATGTGTGGTTCGGCCGGCGTGTGAAGTTCTTTTGCGAGCGTTGGTACCGCGAGAGCTGCAACCGCGATAAGCATCAAGGTCACGATCATCTTCGGCGGCTCCGAGCGGAACCGCTGGGTGCCGTTCCGGAGCCCGCCGACGAAGAGGGCAAGGCCAAGCACCAGGATCGAGTTCCCAAGAATTGAGCCGATCAAGGCGGCCTGAACAACGGTATCGAGTCCGGCACGAAGAGCAAAGATGCAGACGAAGAGTTCGGGAAGGTTACCGAGCGCCGACTGAAGAATGCCCGTAGCCCCAGGCCCAAGCCGTCGCCCGAGCTGATCGGTCGATTCACCGACGATCACGGCCAGGAGTGCGAGCGCGGCCGCCGTTATCACAAAAGCCAGAACCGCATTTGCCTCGGCATAATGCAGCACGCCCGCCGCGATTGTGAAGATCGCTGACAGACCGACGATAAGTTTCGTCTTTCGATCCATAGTTTTCTAGGTACCAGGTTCTTCTTTGTCGATAGTCCGGCCGATTGTCGGTGCCACGCATGTAGCCTTACTTAAGTCCTTTGATAAGGACCGCGTCGTGTTTCCAGCCGCCAGTTACGAGGATAAAGCTTTTTCCATCAGGTGCGAGGCCGAGTCCCGGGACCTCACTGATCTCGTCAACACCCAGGTCGAGCAATTTGGACGGTTGGCCGCCATCGAAGGACTGCATGAACAGAATGTTTGCCTGGCCGATGCCTTGGGAAGTTACATACAGAAACGAGCGCGCGGAGGCCAACCAGCCGATCTCCAAAATGTCTAAGGTTCCGGGCGGAAGGTCAAACGTTCGGACAATGTGGCCGTCGGCCGTTGAGGCCGCCGCCAGAACCAGTTTCGAACCGGTGTCATCCAAAAAGGCAACGGTAGAGCCATCCGGCGTAAAGCCAAATCTCGAACGTCCGCGGTCGAGGATCGGACGTTCGTCGCCGTTCTCAAGAGAGATGACCCAAAGCCTGCCGCTAATGGCGTTTCGATAATATAACGACTTTCCGTCTGGCGTAGCAAAGAGCGGCATGCCACCTTCTTTTTGCGTGATCTGGCGCTGGTCGCTACCATCCATTCGCATTCGCCAGACCTGTACTTTTCCGGTACGGTTTGAGGAGAAATAAACCGCCTTTCCATCCGGTGATACGATCGGCAGCCGATCGTCGGCCGGGTCGTTCGTCAATTGTCGTTGAGCAGAGCCATCTGCATTCATGCTCCAGATCTCGTCATTCCCGGACCTGATCGATGAGAAAACTATTGTCCCGTCGGGCCCGACGGTCCCATTCGATGCATCTGAAAGCTGCTTCCGGGGAAGGGAACCATCGAAAAATACGCGATAGGCATGGAAATCCTGTTCAACCTCGGTCGCCACAAGTGTGGATCCCGATCGATCGATGCCAAGGCCTGCATAGGTCCCCGAATCCTTCGTAAGCGGTTCAGCCGAACCGCCGGCCATGATCTTCCAGATCCGAAAAGCCTTGTTTGGAATTCGCGAAGCAGTTGCCAGCAGGCCACTGCGATCCGGTAGCCAGGCAAGGCTCTTGATGTTAAAGAACCGTTCTGCCGAAAACTCACGTTCGCCAGAGCCATCCACTCCGATTTCCATTACACCAAACTCGCTTGCCTGGTTCCGGGATTGACCGACAGCGAACGCAACCGTTGAACCGTCAGGCGATATCTCGTTATCGCCGATCCTGATCGGCGCCGGCCTCGAAGCCAGCTTCTTTTGATCGTTAAAGTCGGATGTGCTGGCCACCCAAAGTGAGCAATATTCCTCGTTAGTGTGCGGGCATCGGACGAATGAGAGCTTCAGCCCATCGGTGGAAATACTTATCCATCCCTCAGTGTTCGAGATCAGCTTTTCCGGGATCCCTCCCAGTGTAGCAACACGGTAAACGTCAATCTTTCCGTCACCGCTTTCCGATCCCCGACTGTAGTAAACGGTGTTCCCATCCGGCGAGAACGTGACGTCGTAGTATACGCCTTCGGACGTAGGGACGATCTCGACATTCGTGGATGTCGATAACTTGCGAAGCCACAATCCCTGCTTCGAGCCGCGACGGTCAGAATAAACTATGTTCTGCCCATCAGGCGAGATCGCAGCTGTAAACACCGTTCCGTTGGTGGACAGTTTTTCCGAGGCAAACTCGGAAGAAAGGATCGGCGGCCCGGTCACCACTCGGCGATTTAGGAAAAACCACGCACTTCCGGCGAAGACGGCCAGAACGATACCGATCGCGGCCTTGAGCCAGATCCTACTCCCAGACTGATCGAGTAGGCCGGTCGGTGGATTGTTGTCAGGTGTTTCTGGATCATCGACCGGCAGTTCTGACGCTTGCGGTACTTCCTCGACATCGGCGATAAAACGATACCCGCGCCTCGGAATGGTTTCGATAAAGATCGGCGATTGTGCGTCATCGCCGAGAGCCTTGCGAAGTTGGCGGATGTTATAGGTTATATTTCCTTCTTCAACATAACTGTCGGGCCAAACCTCGGACAGGAGTTTCTCTTTGGAGACGATCTTTCCGTGTTCGCGCACTAAAACCACGAGCATCTCGGACATCTTCGGCGTGATCGGAACATCCGCACCGTCCCGCCGAAGAGCCCCTTCACCCACTAAAAGCTCGAAACCACCAAATTTGTATAAATGCAGCTGGCTCAATACTTACGTCGTTCTAATAACTCTCTAATCAAACTCTAACACGAACCTAAGGCCGAAGGAGAGCAAAATCTTTCGTTTATCGCGGTCGTGTGCTCGGTTAGTGCGAATCATAGCACAAACGTAACGGGCCGGTCAGGAAGTGAATGTGACCGACCGAGAAAAGTATGGCGAGAAAAAAGATAGTAAAGATCGAACCGATCGGCGGTCAAAGGGAACAGAACAGACGAAAGTCGGCGCGTGAACACGACGGAACGTGGCGGCAAATCGCCCGATCCCGGGCTTTACGGCTTCGAGTGGTCCTGAAGGCACTTGCCAGTGAGAGTCGCGCCGATCCGTAGAGGAGAGCGGTGACGCCAACGCCGGGCGGTGCCAAATGGACCCATAAATCAAACAAGGAGAATATTTTAAGATGCCACAAACAGAGTTGATAAATTTTAGATCGGGCCAGTTCTGGGGTGTGAACACGAATTTCAGGATCGGTCCCAATTCCGAAAACGGCCAAGCCGATGTGAAGTTGATCCAGACGCTTTTCCGATATCTCAGTTATGCCTCAACGAATACCAAGGGCGATCTTGGATTCCACGACGGAGATGTTCCTGAAGTAACGGGTAAGTTCGACGGGAAGACCCAGAATGTGATCCGCAAGTTTCAGATGAAGAACGCGGCAAAGCTATTGAGTACCGATGGTTTCATCGATCCCGCAAGCTACAAGGGCCGGCAGATCAGGGTGAATCATTGGGACAGCCTGCTTCCGAAACCGCAGCAGCAGGTAATGACCATTACGCTCCTGCACATCTATGCGTGGTACGCCGCAAGCGTTTTCGATGTTTCGGGCAATTATATCGGGTTTCTTGCGTCGATGACCCCAGAACTACGGACGTGGCTTTTTCGATAGGTGAGAGCACCACGATCACGGATATGGCCGGAGTCTCCGCTCTAAGAAAACTCTAAACGAACTCTAACTGGGTTCTAAAGACGGGCGGTGAGTGATTCGAGTAGTTTGTTCCTTTGCGTTCGGCGACGGAAAAATTGTCGAACCCGAAGGAGTATGACGAATGGACAGATCATTGTTTCTTAGGCTCGACGGCATCGACGGCGGATCGGAAGGTCAGCGAAATCCGGGATCGATCGAGATCGAGGGATTCACGTGGGGAAACGAACTAAGGCCGCTATCGGGTTCGATGGTTGGTCCGGGGAGGATACAGATCAGGGACTTGACCGTTTTCAAGCAGCCTGATGACTCGTCCCCAGTACTTAGGAGGGCAAGCATCGCCGGAGACCGAATTCGTCAGGGAGCACTCACCGTGGAAGAGTATTCAGACAACGGATGTCTGGTCAGCACCACCGTGATAGAGCTTGAATCCGTCAGGGTTGATATGGTCACGCCGGCGGGCGTTGCACCGAATCCCGCGATGACTGAGGCAGTGGTGTTGAATTTTAGAAATTACAGAATGTCGCGGATCGTACCGGAGGTTGGCACCGCGATAGGACATTGATAGGGGGCGATATGTATATGAGGAGATTGATGATCACCGGATTACAAATAACTGCTGTCGCATTGATCTTTGCCGCGTTTGGCCTCGGTCAGGAACCGGAACGGATCCAGTTTGGTAAAGGGAAACACTCCACCGTGGTCAAAGCTTCGACGGGCAACAACGGCACTTCCTATGTTGTTCGTGCGCGTTCGGGGCAGATGCTGATCCTGGATCTGGACCCGTTGAAAAAGGTCGGGCTAAAGGTTTGGACGAAGGGGCGTTTTGGCGAGATGGTCATGCTCCGCGAAGAACGCGGCGGCCACTTTGAGATCGGTTTAGAAGAAACCGGTGACTACATACTCTTTGTTGGCCCGACAACAAAGCAGCCAGTTCGATTCACGCTAGGTATTTCGACGAGGAGGCTTTCGGATATCTGACGGCTTACCGGGATATAGGAGACAAATATGCCAACACCATGGTTTAGACGATTCAGGAAAGAAGGCCAGCTTACCGTCTTTAACAAGGGCGGTTCATGGGCGGCCGCGATCAACAAGGCGATATTGACGTTCAACTCGCTTGGGTTTGGGGTCAAATTGGTTCCAACAAATGATGAGCGGAACGCGAACATTGTCGTGAAACTTTCGGACGGCAAAGAGACCTATCCGCATCCGCGCAAGTCAATAAGCGTTGACTTCGACGCGACCGAACTTCACGGCCGCGCGCAGACATTGTCGGACGGGAGGCGGGGTTTAGAGATCTTTTTTGCGATTGCCTTCCTTCCGGGAAAGGTCAAGGACCCGACACCGGGCCAGATGGAGGTCGTGACGGTTCACGAACTTATCCACTGCGCCGGGCTCAACGGTCAGAATCCCGACGGCTCAGACGCGCCGAACGACGACCATGACAGCATCGGGATCATGTACCCACAGATGAAACGCGAGGGGCAGGGACTTATAGAGTACCTGCACGACAAAGGTGCGAAACCGATGCCGGCGATACGGGTCGGGCCGCAGACGATGTGCAAGCTGCGAATGCTGTGGACAGGAACGGAATGCAAATGACTTCCACCCTGCAATAAGCATCCACTCGGCACGTGAGAACGATCGCCCGGCCCCGATAGGGAGCCGGCATTTAAATAAGTAAAAGGAGTGCAATCATCATCAAATGCTAGATACAACTGTGGAGGCGGGTGCGACAACACGACCTTTCGTGCCCACTTACGATTACGGCGAAACCATTACGACCGCACATAGGGTCAACTGGAAGATCGAGGACATCATCGGCGGCGACAAGAAGCTGGATTTTTCCAAGCCGTTCATGCCCGAATCGTTGGCACGAGTGAACGATCTGTCGTTCCTGAATGAGGCAGAGAAGCTAACGCTCAATCACATTCGGGCCCATGCCTATCTTTCGATCTTTGGCCTCGTCGAAGAATTCATCCTGCCATTCGTGCTCGATCACGTTCGGCCGCTTTTGGATGCAGATGACCTTCGGGTACGGGCATTCCTCCAGTTCGCAGGGGAAGAGGCCAAGCACATACAGCTCTTCAAGGTCTTTCGCGAGGAGTTCCGTCAAAACTTCGGAACCGAATGCGAGGTGATAGGGCCGGGCTCGGCGGTCGCCCAGGAAGTGCTTGCTCACGATCCGCTTAGCGTTGCATTGACCATACTGCACATCGAGTGGATGAGTCAGGGCCATTACATCGGAAGCATAAAGGACGACGCAGAGCTCGACCCGCAGTTCAAGAGCCTGCTCAAGAACCATTGGCTCGAAGAGGCCCAGCACGCGAAGCTTGATACGAACATGGTCGCTAGCCTCGCTGAGGGACTGAGTTCTGACGAGATCAAAAAGGCCGTGGACGGGTTCCTCGCGATCGGGGCATTTCTGGATGCCGGCAACGAGCAACAGACCAAATTCGACCTTGACGCATTCGAGCGGGCGACCGGACGCACACTGACCGACGATGAACGCGACGAATTTCTGCAGGTTCAGCTTCAGGCAAATCGTTGGACCTACATCGGGACCGGAATGACTCACCCAAAGTTCCTCGAAACACTCGGGAACCTTGGTGCGGAGCACCGGGCGAGGATCGAAGAGGTGGCTCCGATGTTCTCGTGATACGAAACATTAGGTACATGTGACTGACATTGACGACCTGGAAGCAGGCTGGCCCGTGACGGCCCAGCCTGCTTGGGGACGGGAACTATTCTGGAGGCAGAACACTATGGCAAATACGCCACTCACGCAGGCACAGATCCGCGTGTTGATGAACGAGGGTACGTTTCGGGGGCTGAGGATGCTGCTCGACCGGTCTCAGATAACGGAAGAGCAGGTGAGGGGAGTCCTTGACCGGTCGTATGCAACGCTGCTACGGCAGGTGAAGGAGGCAAAGGCAGAAGTGCAGCGGATCCAAACTGCGTTGGCCAGATTGGAAAATATGATCAACGTCGCGAAAAGGAGCAAGGCCCCGTTTCGCAACGATCCGGCTTCCGCCCAGATCGGTGCAGCCCTGATGCCATTTGATGGTTGGGTCGTGAGCCTGATGGAAACCAATCTCACGATCACGGGAATGCTGAACCCTAGTGTCACGAGGGCGAAGATCAAAGAATTCGGCAGTGCTATGAACGCTCTGATGGATGAACGCGCCGCAAAGAATCATCCGGCTTATAAGGATGAGGACGCGTTTGATGGTTACGTGAACAATTGGCGGAAGGAGCGTTCGGGCGCCCCGTCCGGCAACGGCATTGCCAAATGATCACCGCAAGGGAAAACCATACCGGGTTTGGCCGGTACTTGCTATCTGAATAGATAGCCAAGGAGAACAATGGACGGAACAAAAATGACGAACGAAATGGAGCTTCTTAAGGACAAGCTTCGCGCAACGTGGTCGTCCGGGGATTTTGGACGTATAGCCACCTCTTATCAGCCTGGCGCGATCGAATTCGTGGATCGGCTGGGCCTCAAGCCTGGAGATTCCGTTTTGGATGTTGCCTGCGGCACGGGGAACCTGTCGATCCCGGCCGCCCGCAACGGGTCAGTGGTGACCGGTGTAGATATTGCACCCGAGCTTCTTGAACAGGCAAGAGCCATCGCAAAAGCCGAGGGCCTCAATGCTGAATTTGACCTTGGCGATGCCGAATCGCTCCCATACGCGGAAGGGAGTTTCGACGCCGTGATCTCGATGTTCGGGGCGATGTTCGCACCGCGTCCGGAGCTTGTAGCGAGCGAAATGAAACGCGTTTGCAGGTCGGGCGGCAGCATTGCCATGGCAAATTGGACGCCGCGCGGCTTTATCGGACAGATGTTCAAGCTTACGGGCAAGCACCTGTCACCACCCGCAGGAATGCCATCGCCGCTGCTTTGGGGAGATATCGAAACGGTGCAGGAACGATTTGCCGAAGGCGTATCGGACCTCAAACTCACACTGCGAGTGATCGATTTTACCTTCCCGTTCGAGCCGGCAGAGGTCGTCGAACATTTCCGAAAGTTCTACGGACCTACGCTGAAAGCATTCGAGGCGTTGGGTGATCGAAACACCGTCTTGCGAGCTGACCTCGAGGAACTCTGGAGTTTGAACAACAAAGCCACCGACGGAACCACTCTTGTGTCCGCCGAATATCTAGAGGTTAGGGCCGTGATCGCTTGATCGGGCGTATCGTTTGGAGAACCAAGGAAAAAATAGTATGGAGCTAATAAAATTGAAAAACGTAATCATTGGTGCATTCTTGATAGGGTTGGTGGTGATCTCGCCTCTGGCGGCAAATGCCGCTGATCACGATGATAGGAAGTCAGGCCGTGACGGGCGAACCGTATGTTCGTCGATCGAAGTGCCTTCGGGGAACATTCTTGTGCTTAGGGCATTTGCGATAGGTGTCCAGGTTTACAAATGGAACGGAACTGGCTGGGACCTCGTTGCCCCGATCGCGAAACTGTTCGGCGACGCAAACTATAGCGAACCGCTCGGAACGCACTTTGCGGGGCCGACCTGGATGAGCAACGGCGGCAGTGCCGTCATCGCCAGCAAGGTCGAAGGCTGCACACCGGACCCGACAGCCGTAGCGTGGCTTCTGTTACGTATGACCGCAACAGACGGCGCCGGCTTCTTTGGAAATACGACGTTCATCCAACGGGTCAACACCGCCGGCGGCCTCCCGCCGTCCTGGCCCGGACAGGTGATCGGTTCTGAGGTGAAGGTGCCGTACTCGGCAGAATATCGCTTCTACCGGAGCGAAAACTAGCGAATAAGAACAACGGCCGCGAGGCTCAGCCATCTTTGCTTCCAGACACGGGTGGCTGAGCCATTTTGCAAACGACTTTACTTGTTTTCGAGATCTTCCACCCGCTTTTGAAGTGAGCGAAACGAGCGCACCAGGTCAGCTAATTTGCGTACGGCTGCCATTGAGCGAAGCCAGTCTCGATTGTCGAATGCAGGGATGCCGGAAATGGTCTTGCCTGGCTCGACATCGTGCGATGTTGCGGATTTCGCCGTGATCACGGCATCGTCGCCCACTTTCAAGTGTCCCGCGATCCCGACCTGGCCTGCCAGGACGACCCGTTTTCCGATGACCGAACTGCCCGCGAGCCCGGTTTGAGCGCAGATAAGAGCGTCCTCGTCGACCGTGCAGCTGTGGCCGATCTGGACGAGATTGTCGATCTTGGCCCCGCGTTTGATGCGGGTTTCACCCACTGAGGCACAGTCTATCGCCGTATTGGCCCCAACCTCGACGTTGTCCTCAAGCACCACGCGGCCGGTTTGCGGGATCTTAAGCCAGTGCTTTTCCTCATCCTTTGAGTACCCGAAACCATCTGAGCCGATCGTTGTGTTGTTGTGGATGATACAATCGCTGCCGATCTCGCAGCTCTCGCGGATCGAAACACCTGCATGTATCACTGTGCCCTCGCCAATAGTTACATTGTCGTAGATCGTTACGTTCGGGAAAATGCGAACGCCGGACGCAACCCGACAGTTGCGCCCGATCACAACGTGAGCACCGATCTCGGTTTGATCACTGACGTCGGCCGAAGGGTCGATGATCGCGGTCGGATGCCGGAACGGGTCCAGCTGCGGTTCAGGATGGAACACCCGCAACGCTCGCGTATAAGCGACATACGGATCTCGCGAACGCAGCACGGCCAGGTCGTCGCGGACGATGGCAGCCGTTTCATCGAGAAAGATGGCTGACGCCTTGGTCGCCCCGATCTGCGGCGTGTACTTCGGGTTTGCAAGGAATGTGATTTCTCCGGGCCCGGCGATATCGAGGCCGGCCGCGCCGGTGATCTCAAGGTCCGGCGGGCCGTTCTCGATGGCCGAAAAGGTCAAGACCGCAAGTTCGGAAAGTTTCATAAGAATTACCTTGAAATACTCAGGTTCGGTATGCCAAACTAGGATCACGCAGAGTCAGCAACCCAAGCAACGCATTCTGCAATCACCATTTTACAAAACGCCCGCAAATAGTCGAAAAACCTGGAGTATTACCGTATATGAACGAAAAAGGTCTCGATCAGGCGCACAGGCGAAGCACACCCGAAACTTTCGCGGGTTCGGACCGCGGGCAAAACCAGATCGGCGGAAAGATGATAGCTCGTTCGGGCTCGGGCCGATGGCATAACTTGATCGTCTCGAATACCGCGATCGCCACGGGCAGCAAGATGCACGGGCACAAGAGTGAGATATATATCAGCAATATGCGTGTCCGGATGACGAATAATTTCGTTTGTTACCCGGATATCGTGTTCGTAAAGGACGAGCCGAAATTTGCTGATGGAAATCTTGATATGCTGCTCAATCCGACAGTCGTCATCGAGACATTTTCCAGCACGACGAACACGGTCGATAAGACCAAGAAGGTTGAGAGCTTTTTGGAAATGGACTGCATCCGAGAATGTCTTCTGATCAAAGAGGACGAGATGCGTGTTGAGCATTATGCCCGACAGAACCAGAAGCAATGGATCTATCGTATATACAATGAACGTGACGACGTTGTGGCGCTCGACTCGATCGGCGTCAAGGTCACGCTCTCCGAGATCTACGCCCAGATAAAATTCCAGCAAACTGAGTTTGCCTCAAGGGCAGTCAATTGAGAAAACGTCGACCGAACCATTACGATCCCGTTCCTTCGAGCAAGGCACGGGATCTTTTGGCGTGCTCGAGATCTCTGCTACATCAAGTTTATCGGATCGATCTCGAGGCGGACATTATGCATATCTACGCCTCTTTCCTCGGCCTCGGCCAAGCTCAGGTCGATGACCTCACGCAGTTTCTTTCGATTAGTTCCTTTTATCAAGATCTGTACCCGATGTTCGCCTTTTAGTCGAGCGATCGACGCAGGGGCCGGGCCGAGGATTCGGCAATGTTTTTCGGCATTTGCCGTGTCCAGGCATTCACGAACGGTTCGAGACGTGGCCGAGACGACGTTCGGGTCCGTGTGGTGGACCAGCATCTGCGCGAGCACTACGTAAGGCGGATATGCCATCCGTTCGCGATAGCGGATCTCCTGTTCGAAGAAGCCTTTGTAGTCCTGATTCACGGCATGTCGCAGGGCGTAATGCTCCGGATAGTATGTCTGGATCATCACGCGTCCGGCCAGGTCGCCGCGGCCGGCTCGGCCCGCCACCTGCGTGATCAGTTGGAAGGTGCGTTCGGCGGATCGAAAATCCGGTAGGCCGAGTCCAATATCCACCGAGACCACGCCGACGAGGGTGACATTGTGGAAATCATGCCCCTTTGCAAGCATTTGCGTTCCAACGAGCATATCGATCTCACCCCGATCGAAGGCGAGAAGCGTCTTGGCCATCGCGCCCTTGCGATTCATCGTGTCACGATCGATCCGGGCTATCGTAAGATCGGGGAAACGCTTTCGAAGCATCGTCTCAAGCTGCTCGGTGCCCTGGCCGATAAAATACAGGAACTCACTGCTGCAAAAAGGGCACTTCTTTGGCACCGGTACACGGTAACTGCAGTAATGACAGATCAGTTTTGGGTCGCCGCGATGATATGTGAGCGTGATATCGCAATCTTTGCATCGAAGATTCTCGCCGCACGTTCGGCAAAGAACGAATTGCGAAAAGCCGCGACGGTTCAGAAGAACGATCGATTGTTCGCCCCGGGCGTGCGTGTCCATTAGCGCCTCGATCAACGGCGGTGAAAGCACGACGTCCTTTCCGGCACGTCGAAAAACCTCGCGCATATCGATCAACTCGGCCTTGGCAAGCGGGCGGTCACCGATCCGTTTTTTCATCTCCAGATATCGATATTTCCCGTCCATTGCGTTCTGATATGTCTCCAGCGAAGGTGTCGCCGAGCCGAGAACAACGGCCGTTCGCGACAGGTTCGCACGCATCACGGCCGTGTCGCGAGCGTTATAGAAAGGCGATTCGTGTTGGCGGTACGATCCATCGTGTTCCTCATCCACAATGATCAGCCCCGGATCTTTCAGGGGTGCGAAGACCGCCGACCGCGTTCCGATAACAACACGAGCTTCGCCGTTCCGGATTCGGCGCCATTCATCAAACCGCTCGCCCGGCGACAAACCCGAATGGAGGATCGCGACCTCGTCGGCAAACACGGCTTTCAGCCGCCTTGAAAAGATCGGCGTCAATGCGATCTCGGGCACGAGCATCAAAGCCGACCGGCCCGCGACAAGGCATGAGCGCATCGCCCGAATGTAAACCTCGGTCTTGCCGCTTCCGGTAACGCCGTGCAGGAGGAAGGCTCCGTATTTTCTGCTGCCAACCGCCTTTTCGATCTCGGAAAGCGCATGTGCCTGGTCTGTGTTCAACTTCAGGTCGGCGGCCTTTGGTAAATGTGCATCGGCGAGAGGGTCCCGAAAAAGTTCGGTTTCGAATACCTCGATACGGCCTTGCTTTGCGAGTGTATTTATCGGCGAAGCGCTCACCTCGGCCTTGGAAAGAAGGTCAACAAAAAGCATCTCGCCCCCGGCCGATCGGAGCGATCCAAGAATGCGTCGTTGAGCATCGGAGAGCGGCTTATCGCCGTCCGCCTTAGCGTTCAGCAGCCGCACCGCTTTCTGTCGCCGGGCCTTTACCTTCGCGGCCGAGCTCCGGAAATAGGCACCGACCGAGCCTGTCGTGAGCATCTCGCGAACGTACCTTCGCGTGCGTGTTTCGCCAAAAGCACTCTCGAGTGTCTTTTGCGGTATCTCGCCGTTATCCAGCAGGTACTGGAGTATCTCTCGGTGCGTGTTCTTCCGAGATGATCGAAGAAGCTCGTCGCGGCCGATATCATTGATCATGAGGATACGTTCCGATGCTTTGTTGATGCCGGCAGGCAGGGAACTCTTGAGCACTTCACCCCACGGGGCCGCATAGTAATAGGCGGCCCATCGCGTAAGCTCAAGTATCTCAGGCGTGATCAGCGGCGTTTCATCGAGCAGTTCGATCGCATCCTTAAATCCGCTTTCGTTGAGGCCCAGTTCAGGATCGAGCGTTTCGGAAAGTGCGACAACGTAGCCAGTAAGGTTTCGTTTCCCGAAGGGAACGAGGAGCCGCGACCCAGGCGCAATCGCCGAACGAAATCCGGCTGGGATCCGGTAGGTAAATGTCCGCCGGATCGGCAGCGGCAATGCTACGTCGGCGAAACAGACCGTTGGTTGGTTTGAGCTTACGGCTTCGATGAATAGAATGATAACCTAACGGAACTTATCGCCGAAAGGGTTGTGTAATATTACGCGAGGAACACAATGGATCTACTTCTCAGCGAGAAGAAAAAAGAACGAAAAGGGATAAATTACGGGCTTGTCATCGGTGTGGCCGTAGGATTGCTCTTGATCGGCCTGGCTGCGCTATTCATCGCGCTACAGCCGCCGGCCGAGGACCAGCGGGCGAAGATGCTTGAAGGCGCCTACACCGAAGGTTCGCCCGAATTCGCCGGCCTCTCGAAGAACATCATCATTGCGACCGACGACCGAACTGTCGAATCACCCAACGCGCTCGGAACGATCTCGATGTTCATCGTCGGCAGCATCCGCAACAAAGGCGAGAAGACAATAACGGCGCTCGAAGTGAATGTCGCCGTCGTCGATCTGCAGAACAAAGTGCTGAAGGAAAAACGGATCGTGCCGGTTCCGATGCAGTACACGCAGCTAGGCCCCAATGAGACGATCAAACCCGTTACTTTGAGTTTGGAAGGCTTCGATCCGAAGGCGGAACGCGCAAATATCCGGTGGAGAGTCACGGCGATAAAGACCGCAAACTAGCCGTTACTTTGATCCCGTCGTCTCCACGAACAATTCTTCGAGCGACCGCCTGATCGGCTGAACCGACAGGAGCTTGCCCCCGTTCTCTCTGATCGCTTTCAGCGCGGCATCTATCTCGGCTTCCGAGCCGACCTCAAGGCTGACACCTGTTGGCTTCTCTCGGATCTCGGCACCCGTCGATGCGGCAAACACACCAAGTGCGGCTGCCGAAACGCCTGAGGCGTTTATCTCAAATCCCTGTTGCTCACCGCTATTGGCCAGAAGTTCGTCGAGGTTGCCCGTTGCGGCCAGCTTGCCGCGACGGAGGATCGCTACCTTATCGCACAACGCCTCGACATCCGACAGGATGTGCGTGGACATAAACACGGTCGTGCCATTTGCACGCAGGTCGGCGATGAGCTCGCGTATCTCTCGGCGGCCCATCGGGTCAAGGCCGCTCATCGGTTCATCAAGAAAAACTATCGTCGGCTCATTGATGAGTGCCTGGGCCAACCCGACCCGCTGAAGCATTCCTTTTGAGAATTTTCGAAGCTGTTTGCTCCAGTCCTTTTCGTCGAGTCCGACCTTTTGCAAAAGCTCTGCGGCCCGCGACTTTCGCTTCGCCGGGTCGAGGCCGAAAACCTCGCCGAAATAGTTCATCAGTTCGGCGGCCGTCAGATAGTCGTAGAAGTAGGGATTCTCGGGACAGTAGCCGATCTTGCGGTGCATCGCGACATCGCGGATATCACGGCCCATTATTTTTGCAGAGCCTCCGGTTGGGAAAAGCAGGCCCATCAAGATCTTGATCGTAGTCGTTTTTCCGGCGCCGTTGCCGCCGAGAAAGCCGAAGATCTGGCCGGGCTCCACACTCAGCGAAAGGCCATCGAGAGCCCGCACCTTTTTCTTTCGCCAGAAGCCCGTCTCGTAATCCTTTGTTAGCTCATTGATCTCTACGATCGTTTCCATTTACTTTTCCTTTCCTGCATCGCGAAAATTGTTGGATCGTGCCCGGCAGCGTTCCGTATCAAGGATATAGGGAGTACCTTTCGGGTCAACCAGGTCGCCGGCTGAATTGACACGGAAGTCCGGAGCATCCGTAAGCTTGACCGACGCCAGTGCTGCAACTATCGACTTGAGTGACTGGACGCATTTACCGGATGTCTCGCGTTCGCTGGCAAGCTTTTCGTTTATGGCATCAAGCTGGGCTTCAGTGTTCAATTCATCGAGCCTGTATTGTGCGTTCATCTGCGTTTGCTGGTCGCCGGTCTCGTACATTTGGCGGTACATCGCCCGCGCTGTTTCGCGGCTGCCGCCTTTACCTTTCATGAAAGCGGCCATCGCGAGCATAAATGACGGTGCGCCGGGCTGGGCGGCTCCGCGTTCGTAGGCCGATGCCGCCTCGTCATAACGATGCAGCTTCCAATAGATGTAGCCGAGATATTGGTAGAGCCGGAAATTTGTGGGGTTGTTCGCGATGCCTTTCTCGGTGAGTTTTATCGCCATTTCCGGATCGATCGCCGGCAGGACGGTCGCACCGTACGAGTATGCCGCGATAAATGACGGATCGAGTTCGGTTGCATTGTCGAGATAAGGATAAAGCAGCCGCGGATTGAGCGGCCGAAGGTCATCAAGGTTGATAACCTGATCGGCCGGAGCGTTGACGAACTTGTCGCCGAGATATTGGAGTGACTGCATCCAGTAGACATCAGCCATCAGGCCTTCGGCGCCGAACACAAAGCCTTTGAGCCTTCTGCCTTCGAGCGAGAGGTCGTCGTCGATATAAGATTCCGGCACGGGAGTTCGACGTGCTTCGGCAGCGTTAGAAAGGAAGTAGACGCCCGCAAAACCCGCCAGCAGAAAAAAGGCCAGCAAAAGCCCGCTGGAGCGAAACTCTGTCGATCGATGTGTTCCGGTGGAGGATGTTTCGGGCATTTCGCTGATTACTTGAAATTTCTGCGGCTAAAGATAAAGCAAGCGACCGCTAGCAGGATCGCAACATAGACGGCCGTGTAGGCAACGATCGCCGCGACCGCGCCAGTTTCGGGAAACAGCCCGTAGGCCGCTTGGGTCCGAAAGCCGTATAGCGAAAGATTCGGCATCAAATAAAAGATCGTTTCAAAAACGACCTTCGCCGACGCCGATCCGAGGGCGTTCGCAAATTCGCGGAGCGATGAACTGAAATGCCCGATCACAAAAATGAAGAACGTGAAAAGGGCAGATAAGGCCGGTGTTGAGAACGAAGAGAACGTGATCGCAACGGCCGTGATGACCGTGAGTTCCAGAAAAATAAAGAAAACGGCGATCCAAACAGAGGCGATGCGTTCCGTGCCACCCACATAAACAAGGGCAAGCGTAACGCCGACCGCCATTACCGCCGTGTTCACCAGAAGCGTCAGGCAAAGCCCGAGGTATTTTCCGACAAGGAACTGCGCCCGCGTCACTGGTTTTGCAAAGATCGCGTAAACGGTCCGCTTTTCGATCTCTTTTGAAACCAGGCCGACACCGACAAAGATCGCGATGAAGGTCCCGAACAGCAGAATAGCGTTGAGGCCGAGATTGATGATCGTCCGAACCTCTTGTCCCGCCGTAAGTTCACCAAGAAAAATTGCCGCACCAGTCAGTAGCAGAACAAAGACGACCAGGTTATATAGAATGCGGTCCCGCACCGCCTCGCGAAACGCGTTCTTGGCGATGACATAGATCTGTGTGAAGTAACCGACGCTTGAAGATGGCCGCATGAAGCAGAATGATCCGGCGGGAGCCGCGCATTAATATTTTACAATAACCTTACGGCTTTTCGGCACCTGGAAAAGTAAATGTTTCGTTCGGGAATCGGATCTGTCGTTCCGCAATTATTGCCCACATTGTATTTTGTGGTTCGAGATCATAGAGAACCGCAACGCCCTCGCCTCGACGACCGGCATCGGCTGCGGCAGTTACGCCCTGGCTGATAAGCACCCGCCAGGTCACGGATGCTTTCGGATCGATCTCGGCCGCCCTGGCAAAGTGCAGATCGGCCGCTTCGGTATTGCCGAGCTCACCTTCCAGAAGAGCGAGACGTGTCTGAGTGAACGCCGAATATGGAAAGATCTTGACGGCTTCCGCGGCGGCATCACGTGCCGAGTGTTGATCGCCGGAAAGATAGAGCGCCGTGATCAGGTAGGAATAGGTCGTTACATTGTTTATGCCCAGATCGACCGCCGCCCGAAAATGTCGCGCAGAATCGGCAAAGGCATGTTCGCTCAGGAGCCGCATTGCGTACGAAAAATGTGCCGATGAGTTCGCGGGATCGAACATCAACGCCCGATCAAAGTTTTGCGCCGCCTCGATCGCATCGGGCTTGCGCTCGCCCGCATTGACCAGATACTGGCTAAAGCCACGCATAGAAAAAAATGTGAGGCCGGTCAACGAAAGAATGAAGAGCACGGGCACGAACAGTTTGAGTTTGTGGGCCTTCTTATCGTTGTCAGCACGTTGGTTCCGAAGCAGCAGAGCGGCGAGGAAAAAGAAGACGATCCCGTTCTGGCCGAGACGGAACGAGAACGAACTGAAGGTCGACGAGGCAAGGAAGGCGATGATGCCGGCAAGGGCCGCCGTGCGGATGTACGTGTAGGGATGGTTCTCTGAATGTCGAATAAGCCGGTAGCCCGCGAACAGAACACAAAGCAGGATCGCCGCGAAAAGTACCAGGCCGATCACGCCGGACTCGGCCAACACTTGCAGATATTCGTTGTGGGCACGTTCGGGCAGGCCATCCTCGCCATACGCCGCGATCGCCTTGTCGTCGGTGCCGGCCGAATACACGGCCCGATACTTATTGTATTCCAACCCGAAATTGTCGGCCCCGACGCCGATGAGCATATTCGCTTTCGCCATCTCCATGCCGACGCCGATGAACTGCCGGCGGACATTTCGGCCGATCGAGTTTGCCGGATCCGATGCTGCGGATGTCTCAAACCGAGCGAGGGCACTTGTTCGGGATCCGGAAATGAGCGAGGGAAGTTGGGTCGATAGTCCGGCAACCGCAAGCAGGCCCGCGACGAACGCCAACCGTTTGATTTGCGATCGTGTACGGTCAAAGAAGAGCTGAAGGAAACCAAAGATCCCGAGCCCGAGCAGCGATGCGATGAACGCCGTCCGGCTTTGCGAAGCTATGACCTGGATGAACAACAGGCAGGCCGCGATGGCCGCAAACGCGAAATTTCGCCCTCTTAGCCGCAGCAAAAATGCTGCGAAGAGCGGGAGAAGAGCTGCACTGATCTCAGAATAACGCCCATAGCGAAAGCCAAACGTCTGATCGAGCGACGGACGCAAGAAGAATTCGAACGAGCAGATCGCACAATAGATACTCACAGCTACGCCGAGGGACAAAAGTGAGCCTCGGAACAGCCGCCGATCATGCACGATCGAGGTTGCGATCAAGAAGAAGGCAAGATAAAGGCTCCAGAGCAAGGTGTGGTGGATAACCGAACCAAGGGAACTGGCCCAAAGTGCTGAGATGAGGCCGAAGACCAGAAAGGCCGCGATCAGGATGGCGACCCTCATCGCGGCCTTCATCTCCTTCAAAAACGGTAACGATCGGGAACGCTTCGCAAAGAATGCGGTGCCGGTGATAAAAGATGCGTAGAGGGAAAGGGCGAGCTCGGCCCGCCACGGATGGCCCGTAACGAACATCGGCAGCGGTACGTGTACCAGCGGTACGACGATGACCAGCGGACACGCGCAAACAAGAATTGTTAAGGCTTTTTGCCCTCGGTCTTTCGGATACATTATGGATCTGTGGATACGCTTGCGGCCCCGGTGAGAAAAGCAAGAAGGGCCGTCTGAATTATATCAGACGGCCCTTCAGGAAGTGAACAAGTTTTTAAGACTAGTTGCCGATCGGGGTCGTTGTACCCGTGTAGGTATTAGCACCCGTTGCTGTGGCACATCCGGTTGCCAAGCCAGGGACAGCGTAGATAACGCCATCTGTTTGGATGCCGAATGAACGTGTGCCGGTAGCAGTTATGCCGGTTGGTTGGGTCGGATTAGCACATACGCCGAAGACCGCCGGGGTCGTTGCCGTACGATCCTGATCGCTGGCGGTGAAGACGAAGCCGCTCTTCTGATTCGGTGCGGTGCCGCCGAGCTGCTGGTCGACCAGGTTATTGGCGAACAGGTCTGCGAGGGTGCCAAAATTGCCGGCGCCGTTGGTCGAGTTATACGTCATTTCCGCACCGTGGATGGTACGAAGCGAAGAGATGGCCGAGCCTTCGTTCGCCGAGCGGCGTGCCGCCAGCAGGTTCGGGATAGCGATCGCAGCGATGATGCCGATGATAACAACGACGATCAACAATTCGATGAGTGAGAAACCTTTCTGATTTTTCATGTCTAATTCACAAGCTCCTAAAGTAAGTGGTCTGAGTTCTACCTTTCCCAGGCTGCTTTGCCTATTACAACCGCCGTGCCACAGGGTTTTGCTCCACGCAAAATCGGACCAGACAAACCTTGAAGGTCTTTAGAATGTGTGTGTTACCTGTGGCATGGTGGAGCAAGCAGAAGCAGGATATTAGCCGTTCGGCCGGGCAGGAATGGCCCGTTCGATAACAGTTTTTGGTAACAGGGCTATGACAAAAAGTGTCAGGGAACTGCGAAAGCCCGCACTAATGCAAAATCCCGCACTAATGCCAAAGCCCGCACGAAGTAAGGGCGATCTTCTGACCGTAGCTGCGGGCTTTGGCAATCGGGCATGAGCAGGTGTGACAAGGGGTCGCAGATCGCCCTTACTTCGTGCGGGCTTTGGCACTCGGGCTTCTGGCCTTGGCAACTTGATACCAACAGATCAACGAAATACTCTTATTGAAAGCGAATTTCATTTTCATTCATTGGAGTTGAATCACATTTGATGATCCTGACGAAACTAAAGGAAACGACACGGAGCCAGCACGATGCCTTAGAGGCGGTCGTGGATGTGATGAACAAGGCTTTCGTTATCGATGATTATAAGGTGCTGCTGCGGAGGTTTTATCGGTTCTATTCAGCGATCGAGCCGCAACTTCCGGTCGCCGAATTGGCGGACGCCGGGTTTGACGTATCGGAGCGGCTAAAATTGCCGTTGCTTGAGCGCGACCTGGCGGCCCTTGGCTGCAAGCTGGTGAATGCAAATAGCTGGACGGACATACCTTCGACGAGAAACGCCGCGGAAGCTTTCGGGGCGATCTATGTTATGGAAGGTGCGACGCTTGGCGGGCAGGTCATCACCCGACATTTGAAGCAGCATCTTGGATTGACGCCCGAACGCGGCGGCGCATTTTTTAACAGCTACGGAGCGCAGGTCGGGCCGATGTGGAAGGCATTTGGTGCGGCCATTACGGCGTATTCAGAAAGGCATCCTGAGGACGATGATGTGATCGTATCGACCGCAGTCGAAACCTTTGACAGTTTTCGGAGATGCTTTGAGCAGCCTTTGGACGAAATAACGGCCGTGCGAACAGAGAATTTTCTGTCGATGCGATCAGGCCAATTGTTTTAGGAGTAGATCTTTGTGAACAAAGTACACCCAACATTCTATATTGCTATCCTGTTTTTGCTTGCAGCGACTGTTTCGGCGCAAGTCGCACGAATTCATGGAAAGGTTGAGGATTCGGCAAATGCACCGATCGCAGGAGCCACCATCATTCTAAAAAACAAAGTGACCGGTGCCGAGCGATCTGATGTTTCCGACGGCGACGGTCGATTCTCGTTTGAGATTGACAGCGATCCGGCCCAATTCGAACTGATCGCTACCGCCTCGGGATTCGGCCGCGTGGTCAGCACGGCCACGCAGGGTGAGGTGGTCATTACGCTTGTCCCGGGAAGTATTAACGAGCAGGTCACTGTTACGGCGACTCGGACCGAGGTTGCAGTAGTTGATACGGCAATGCCGGTAACGGTGGTCGATCGCGAGGAGATCGAGCGAAAGAACATCAATAACGTGGGCGATCTGTTTAGGTCGCTGCCTGGCGCTTCGACAACGAATGAAGGGGCTTTTCAGGTGAGGCCGCGGATCCGCGGGCTCGAAAGCAATCGCGTTCTGATACTGGTCGATGGTGAGCGGTTGAATAACAGCCGGACCTCGTCGCAATCCGGCATAGAGCCCGGCCTGGTCGAAACGTCACAGATACAGACAGTTGAAGTCGTTCGCGGCAGCGGCTCGGTATTGTACGGTACCGATGCTCTTGCCGGAACGGTGAATATCATCACGCGCGATACGCCGCCGAGACGCGATGCCGGATTTCGGTTTGGGGCCGTGCTCAACACATTCTATAGCTCAAACGAGAATGGCCGTCGGGGTAACCTTGAGGTAAATGGCTCGGGCAAATATTTTGCGTTCCGCGTTGCCCAGTCGATGGACCGGTTCGACAACTACTTTACAGGGAAGCCGGATGCGGCCGAAGCGGCGAGGCTTCGCAACGAAGAGGACCTGCAGATAACCGACGACGGCGAAGTGCTGAACTCGCAATCACACGGCAGCCAGGCGACGCTCCGGTTCTTTCTGAACGATACAAATACATTAAAGCTGAACTACGACCGCCGGCGTGCGGCGAATATCGGTTCGGCGGGACTTGCCGGGGCGAACACAGGCACGCCCGAATTTGCTGGCATATTCAATGCGTTCTTTCCGTTCAGCAATCGGGACCGGTTCAATGTGCGGTATGATTCAGCGGCGATCACGGAGAACCTGCAGCGGGTGACCGCAAGGGCGTTTTACCAGACGCAATACCGCAATTTTACGAACATTCTGACGGTCCCGCCGTTCCAGCCATACTTTCCCGGGCTCTATCAGTTCAGCGAAACGGTCACAGATACGAAAACGACGGGCTTTGACGTCCAGACGGATTGGCTTTTCGGACGGCATAACATCGTCGCGGGCACAAGTTTCTTCCGTGATGACAATTCGGATCGCCGCTTGATCGTATCGTCGGCGACCGCCTCCTCGCCAAACCAAACGGTTAGAAATTCTCGAAGCGTCCCGGACGCGCATCTTTCGAACATCGGCTTTTTTGCACAGGACGATGTTCGCCTCAATAAGCGATTGAGGCTGATCGGTGGATTCAGGTTCGACCGATTTTCGACGGCATCAAAGCCGACCGATAATTTTGGGATCGATCCGAGGCTAACGCCGGAGCAGATCGAATCACTTGGACTGACCGGTTTACCAGAAGGTTTGGATGTCCAGAACTCAGCCTACACTGGCGATCTCGGTGCCGTATTTACCCTGACCAGGAACATTAACCTTTCGGCGCGTGTCGGCCGATCGTTCCGAACACCGAATATTTCGGAAAGGTTCTTTACTGACGCCGGTTCGGCGGAAGGATTCGTTGTGGGGAACCCGCGGCTTGAACCCGAAACGGGGCTTAACTTTGATACGGGCGCAAAATTTCAGACAAAACGCTTTAGTGGTTCCGTGACATATTTCAACAATTACTTTAAGAATCTTCTCGCGACCCAATATACGGGCGTTTCGATCCCGCAGGGACCGGGCCGCTTTCTGGATGTTTATCAAACACAGAATGTTCGGAGGGCTAGAATCCAGGGATTTGAGGCCGAAGCCGAAGCGACGTTCAAGATCAGCCTTGGTTATCTTACGCCGTATGGAAATTTCAGCTATCTACGCGGCGACGATCTCAATGCTGCCACGCCGGCTGACAGGCCGCTTGATTTCATAAGCCCGTTCCGAACGAACGTCGGATTCCGCTGGCAGAACTTTGGCAAGAGCTATTATTTTGATTACAACGCTCGTCTTGTCGGGCGGCAAGATCGATTGTCCTCTGACTACCTGATCCCCGTAAATAATGGGCCGGAACCCGGTTATGTCACGCACAACATCGGCGGCGAGTATTATTTTAGAAGGGAACACTTCAATTTCAACATCAACGCGGGCATATCGAACTTGTTCGACCGCTATTTCAGCGAACAGTTCACGTTCGCACCGGCTAGAGGCAGATCGTTCACCGTCGGAACTACCATCGAACTCAAGTAGGTGGCTGATTTCAGGCCTGAATAAAAGGTGCGGTGAGAGGGCGTGCTCTTCACCGCATCTTTCAATTCCATCGCAAAAAAAAAATGCTCCGCGGACTAGACGGAGCAAAAGAGGATTTAGAAGATGGGTAAAACCTGGACGGGAAATTGCCAAACCCGGCCAAATATTGTTATTAAGGCAATAACATAATACCCACTCAGTAATGCATAGCCCCAAGCTACGCATAACCTTTTGACGCAAAATTCGTGCCGCAGTTTGCCACCATATTTGTAACACGCTCGTTGGCAACGGTTACATATGATCACGCCATAAACGAGTTTAAGTTGCAAAACTTAAAGTTGTACTGAAGGGAGACAGGAATATGAGCTGACGGATCGGCTTCAAGGCGCCGTAACCCATTGTCGGTCTCCGATTTCAAACTTAAGTTACACCTGCTACTCTAGTCTCATGAAACCCTGCATCCTTTTCATCGTTCTATTGCTTAGTGTGTCACTTTCATCGAGCGGCCAGATACCCTATTCAGAGGATCAGTCACGCGTCTTCAGCGGCAGCGGGACGACGGCGTCGATCGCCGATATCGTCAACGCGGCCGGAAACGCAGACGTAGTGTTTCTCGGCGAACAGCATGACGACGCCGTCGGCCACGCATTTCAGGCCGAAGTATTTCGAAGGATCGTCGAAGCCTATGCGGGCAAGCGGCCGGTGATGCTTTCGCTGGAGATGTTCGAGCACGACGTGCAGATCGTACTCGACGAATATCTCGCGGGACTGATCACCGAACAGCAATTCCTTGCCAGTTCAAGGCCGTGGGGCAATTATAAGACCGACTATCGGCCGCTTGTTGAATTTGCAAAGGAGAGGGAACTGCAGGTGATCGCGGCGAACGCACCAAGGCGTTACGTGAATATGGTCTCGCGTGGCGGCCGTGGTTCGCTGACGGTACTGTCCAAACGAGCGAAGGAATGGCTGGCACCGCTTCCGTACCGAGAGCCGTCCGCAGCCTACACAAAGAAGTTCAAGACGCTGATGGGTCCGAGCGCTGAGGCCCAAATGGGCATCGACAACATACTCGCTTCGCAGTCATTGTGGGATGCGACCATGGCATATTGGATCTCGCAAGGGTTGAAGCGGCACAAGAGCGCCTTGATCGTACACCTTAACGGCAGTTTTCACACTGCCAACCGGCTGGGCACCGTAGAGCACTTGTTGGCCTACCGCCCCAAAACAAGGGCTGTCGTCGTAACAATGAGATATGAGCAGGACTTTAGGGCCTTCCATGCGGAAGAGGACACGGCACTAGGGAACTTTGTTGTTTTAACGGACGCTTCGGTGCCGCGGAGCAAGCGTTAGCTTGTTTGTCAGGCTTTGACGCGCCCGGACAACTGATCGTCATCCGGGCGCCATCCGCTAGGCTACTTGTTTCGAATTGCGGAGAAGGAGACGACGCCAATGCCGGGTACATTCATTGTCCCGGTCATTTTGTCGCCGTCAACTGCCCCATCAACACCGATCGTCATCGGCTGACCCTGAACTTCGGCCTGGAGTGTTGCGGTCATCTTTGATCCGGTCACTTTACCCTTCTCGAAGATACCGCCGCCCGCAGCAGACGCCATCGTGCCGGTAAATTCGCCGCCCGTTTGCTTGAATTCGACAGAAAGGTCAATGACCTGTCCGCCCGCATCGACGGCCATCGCCCATTTTCCTGTTAGATCTGCTACTGGGCCGTTATCGGCCCCGGGACTCGTCGCCGATCCGCGGTCAGTGGCCGCAAGCCCAATGGTCTTAGGATCGACGGTTATTTCGCCCAACCTTTTTGCTACCTCAGCCGACATTGACTCCTGATAACGGCCGCCGATGTGTTTCGCGAGAAACTTCTCTGAGGCAGCGATCATTGCCATATTGTTCACGGGGCGGGCGAATCCGTGGCCCTCATCAGGAGCAACGAGGTATTCGACCGGATAGTTGCGTTTTTGGAGCGCCGCGACGATCTGATCCGATTCCCGTTTGTTAACCCGCGGATCGTTAGCACCCTGGACCACCATCAGAGGTGTTTTTATCCGGTCGGCAAAGGTCAGCGGTGACTGACGCTTCATCTGGGCCAAACCTTCCGGGGTGTTCGGGTTCCCCATGCGCGTGTAGAACAACGTGCGGATGGATTCCCAATAGGGAGGTATCGACTCAAGCAGGGTCACAAGATTGGAAGGCGCGACGATAGCGACCGCCGCCGCGTATTCGTCAGGAGTAAAAGTGACGCCGGCCAGCGTAGCGTAACCGCCATAGCTTCCGCCCATAATAGCGACGCGCTTCGGGTCGGCGATCCCTTGTTCGACAAGCCATTTTTTACCCCACGTAATGTCGTCCTGCATCTTTTGGCCCCATTCATTGTTGCCAGCATTCAGGAACTTTTTCCCGTAGCCGGCCGAGGCCCTGAAATTTGGCTGAAGCACGGCATATCCGCGATTGGCAAGGAACTGTGCATAAGAATGGTAGCCCCACGAATCGCGGCCCCACGGCCCCCCGTGTACGAAGATAACCACAGGAAGGTTTTTTCCGCTAGAGCCCTTCGGAATGGTCAGATAGGCTGGGATCTCAAGTCCGTCTGACGACTTGTACCGCACAGCCTTCATCGGCGATAAAGCATTGCGGTCAAGCTTTTCACGAACCTGGTAAAGAGTTTTCAGATTCCCCGATCTCACATCGTAAACCCAAACCGTACCAGGATCCACGTCGCTGGAAGAGACAACAACCCATTTTTTTTCGTCGGCGGTACTCGACTGAAAATTCAACTCGCGATCACCAAGACGTTGCTTGATCGTCTTGTAGATCTTCTCAAGGCCCTTGTCCTTAAAGTAGATGCGCTGACGGTCATCTTCATAGATGGTCGCCTGGATAGTTTCTGTCCGGTTTGAGAACCATACGTTTCCAAGATCGACCTTGGCCAAAGGGTCGCTCTCGACCTTTGTAACCTCACCGGTGTCCGCATCCATCAGATCAAGCTCGATAAGGTCCGAATCGCCCTTGTTCGTTTGAAGATATACATGCTTGTTGTCCTTATGAAACTGGACAGGGGCGCAGGTTTCAAAAACGTTGCAGCCGTATATTTTTGTCGCTTTGCCGTCGGGACCGATCTTGAGTATTTCGGTGTCGCCGTTCTGGGCCGAACGGGTTGCAAGCCGAAGTCGGTCGGCATTGTCAAAGATCATTCCCTGGTAGCGATCATGATTCTCGCTGATCAGTTTTCGTTCGCCTGTCGAGATCTTCACTTTGTACAGATCGTGCCAAGCCTTGTCGCGGTCGTTAATGCCGACGTAGATCGAATCAGGGTCCGATCTCGGAACTGCCTGGATGATGGCCCTGATACCTTTAGCGCTTGTCAGATTTCTCGCTGCCGGGACCGGCGAGCCCGCGGCAGGCTTATCCGCAGGGTTAACGGCGTAAACATTGAAGTTCTCATCGCCGCCTTTGTCTTGAACGAAAAGAATATATTTGCTGTCGCGCGACCAAAAATACTGGCGCACCGGACGGGCCGGATCGTTTGTCATCGGGCGCGCCGCGTCGAAAGGCTCATCAAATGCCTTTACCCAGATATTCATCGTCCCGTTGAGCGGCTTGATGAATGATATATACCTGCCGTCGGGCGATATCTGTGCTCCGGCATATTCGGGATTGCCAAAAATGAGCTCGCGGTCAATAAGCGGAGGAAGTTGGCCAAAGCTCGATCCAACACATCCGCCGAAAAGAACAAAAAGGGCGATCGAGATAAATAGATTCTTCATAGGTTTTTCTCCTGGCCGAATGGTCGGCCGCGATCGTTCAGACTCATCGGATCATTCTTTCGCATTGCGAATTTGTCGGCTCCAACGAGGAGACCTGAGGCAGCAAATGTTCGCTAGAGTCCTTAACGCCAGTTGTATTTGATACGCGGCGGATCCGATCATCCGGTATTGACGGTTCCATTTACGTGGCAGTGCGGCAGATTGTTCCCACATTCACCACGTTCGCGAATGGTTCTCAAATGTGGCCCATCCCGTCCCAGACGTCTCCGGCCCATTGTTTCTTCCGGAACTTTGCCTCACTCCAGAACCCTTTTACCAACTCGATCTTCGGCTCGCCAACCATCAGGACAGTTACGACGTCGAACCTCTGTACGATATCGCCTAGGCCGAATGTCCGCCTATAAACTCGCGCCGCACGCGTTATTTGTCGCTGTTTTCGCAAATTCACTGCTGAGAGCGGTCCGGTAAATTCGTCAGAACGGCGGGCCTTTACCTCGACAAAGCAAAGTGTTTCGCCGTCGCGGGCGATTATATCGATCTCGCCGGTCACCTGCGCTCCGTTTGTATTTCGACCAATAGGCACCTTAAAATTTGTCATTACGAGACGGTAGCCATTTGCGAGCAGATATTTCGCGGCTAAGGCTTCGCCGAATTGGCCAAGGGCGCTTGTAGTCGTGCTTGCCGTGCTTTCATCAATCTGCTCTAGTAGTGCCATAACTGAAGGACCATCGCAAAATGAGGTGATCGTGAAAAAAGATACAATTAAAACCGTTCTTGCCGCAATGATGATACTCATATCGGCCTCGGCTGGCATACTCTGCCAAACGTCGCCCGAGATGAAGGCACCTGGTGCTTTGCCGCGGGTCGATCGGGCCGACAAGATGCCCGTCTGGTCCTACGATCCGAAGAAGCTTGTGCCTCCTTTCGCGACAGAAAGCGCCCGGCGATCGTCACGCATCGTCCCGATGCCGGCCGATGCGAGACTCGTCGTCCCGAAAGGATTCACGATCAATGTATTTGCTGAGGGTGGTTTCCGGGAGCCGCGCTGGATGGCATTGGCTCCCAACGGAGACGTATTCCTGGCCGATTCGAGGGCGAACACAGTGTTTGTGCTTCGCGACAAGAACAGGGACGGAGTTGCCGAGGAACGCTTTGTGTTCTCAAACAAGCTGTCTCAGCCGTTTGGTATGGCGTTCAGCAAAGGCTGGTTCTATGTTGCGAACACCGATTCGATAGTTCGTTTCAGATACAAGCCCGGCCAGACCGAGGCCGAAGGCGACCCTGAAAAACTCGTCGAGCTTACGCCCGGCGGATACAACCAACACTGGACTCGGAACTTGCTGTTCTCGCCGGACGGCAAACGGCTTTTTGTGTCAATCGGTTCTGCGACGAATGTAAGTGTTGAGTCCGACCCGAAACGTGCCGCTATTTCGGTCTATGATCCGGAGGGTAAAGATCACCGCATTTTCGCAAGCGGTCTTCGAAATCCGATCGGACTTGCCTGGAACCCGAAGACCGGCGAGCTTTGGACTGCGGTGAACGAACGTGACGGGTTAGGCGATGATCTAGTCCCGGATTATGCAACTTCGGTCAAGGAGGGCGGCTTTTATGGCTGGCCTTATAGCTATATCGGGCAGAACGAAGACCCGAGACGGAAGGGCGAGAATCCCGAATCGGTGAAAAAAGCGATCGTTCCGGATGTGCTCTTTCAATCCCACGTTGCTGCTCTCGGCATCCAGTTCTATACGGGAAAGATGTTTCCGAAGGAGTATCAAGGCGACGCCTTCGTAGCTTTTCACGGCTCCTGGAATCGGCAGAAGCTTTCAGGATACAAGGTTGTAAGGATCCGGTTCAAAAACGGCAAGCTCATGGGAAACCAATACGAAGACTTTGTTTCCGGCTGGCTTCCGGACGAGAATTCGAATGAGGTTTGGGGCCGTCCTGTCGGCTTGCTTGTCGCAGGCGATGGATCGATGCTCGTCACCGATGACGGTGGCGACAAGATCTGGCGTGTTAGTTACTCGAAGTAGGGAGGCGCGAGAACGGCTAGGCCTTGGCATCCGCGTTTACCGGCCGCTGTCGGAGGAGACCAAAAATATACCAGATCACGCCGTGTGAGACATAAGCTCCTGATAAGATGAGAAGAACATAGCGTGAGTAAAGCCAAACAAGCATCCCGATCGCAGCAACGACGAGAAGCAAATAGAGGTTCCGGCGGCCTGTTCCGACCGTTTTCATACTTGAGTACCGCAGGGTGCTAACCATCAGGAGGCCGAGACACGCAATAAGCGTCATCAAAAGGGTTGCGTAGATGCGTCCAGACGCTTCGCCATAGGCGCTCAGCGGCATCGGCGCGAAATGCACAAGAGAAGCCATAAGCCCGGCGGCCGGTGGGATGGGAAGCCCAACGAAATTCTTCTTGTCCAGCTTGGGCGTACCTTCGAGTAGGACCCGTGGGCGGGTGGACTGCAAGTTAAAGCGTGCCAGCCTGAACGCTCCGCACATAAGGTACATGAACAACAGGAAGACCCCGATGCCGTAATGTGAACTATTTTCGCTGTAAACGGCAGCTATCCCCCAACTGTAGATCAAAGCGATCGGTGCGATACCGAACGTGAGCACGTCGGCAAGTGAATCGAACTGCACGCCGAT
>WBZY01000247.1_pt1 | contig 32908 bp, 26 predicted proteins | sample 5204191 | NCBI WGS metagenome assembly WBZY01 (sample SAMN12344363, study PRJNA552823) | activated sludge metagenome | biome: Activated sludge suspended growth; feature: Anammox Sidestream; material: Wastewater; isolation source: activated sludge from anammox sidestream of wastewater treatment...
GCACTGCTGCGCACCCGACCCGATGCCGACCTCGAGATCCGCGCGCGGCTCCTGCTGTGCGACTACCAGTCGGAGCGCGACCAGGCCGCGATGGAAAAGCAGGTCGCGGCGATCGAAGCACTGCTGCCGCGCGCACACCGGCCGGGACTGCGGGCGGGACTGCTCACCTGCCAGGGCGAGATGCGCGAGACGCTCGGCGACAATTCGCAGGCGCTCGCGTTCTTCGAGCAGGCCGTGCGCGTCGCCTCCGACGCGCGCGACGACGAGATGATCGCGAACGCGCTGTATTCGCGCGGCTACGTGCTCGGCCTGCAGGGCGAGTACGCGCTCGGCCTCGCGGACCTGCGCCGCGCACAGGGCATTTACGAGACGCTCGACATGTCCGCGCATGCGCTCACGGCGATGAACGGCATCGCGATCCTCTACAACCGCATGGGGGACTACGCGCAGGCGCGCGACATCTATACCTCCGCGCTCGCACTGCAACGCGAGGCGAAGATGCTGCGCGAGCAGGCGGTCACGCTGCACAACCTCGGCCGGGCACACGAATACCTCGGCGAGTGGTCCGATGCGCGCCGCTCGTTCACCGAATCGCTCGCGATCAATCGCGAGATCCACTACGGACGCGGCGAAGCCTATGCGCTGCGTGGCCTTGCGGCCGTCGAGAACGGTCTCGGCAACTGGCGCGGCGCGCTCGACCTGCTCGGGCAGGCGACGGCGCTGCTGCGTTCCACTCCGGATGCACGCCTGCGCGCGCAGATCGATCTCGCGCGCGGCATCGCGCTGCACGGGGTCGGCGAGCTCGATGCGAGCGCCGCGGCGCTGCGCGCCGCGATCGATGTATTCCGCAGCGGCGAGGCACGCGGCGAGCTCGCGGCGAGCTACGCGGAGCTCGCGGCGGTGGAAGCGGCGCGCGGCGACTGGCGCTCCGGCTACACGCAGCTCTCGCTCGCGAAGCAGGTCAGCGAGCGGCTGCTGCGCAACCAGATCGACCAGCGCTTCGCGACGCTGCGCGTCGAGTTCGATACGGCATCGAAGGAAGCCGAGAATGCGCTGCTGCAACGGGACATCCGCGAGAACGAGCGGGCGCTGGCGCAGAGCCGCTCGGTGCGCCGGCTGCAGGGGGTCGCGATCGCACTCGCGGCGCTGCTCGTCGCGCTGCTCGCGACCCTCGCGGTGCACCAGCGACGCACCAACAGGCGGATGCGCAATCTCGCGCATACCGACGAGCTGACGGCCGCGCCGAATCGGCGCGCCGTGCTCGGGCGTCTCGCGGTGATCCTCACGGGCGAGGGCGCCGGCCCGTGCTCGGCGCTGATCACGGACATCGATCACTTCAAGGGCATCAACGACCGCTACGGGCATCCGATCGGCGACGAAGTGCTGAAGATCGTGGCGCAGGCGCTGCGCGATGCCCTGCGGGAGCCGGCGTTCTTCGGGCGCCTCGGCGGGGAGGAATTCCTGGTCGTGTTGCCCGAAACGGCGCTCGACGAGGGGCGCGCGACGGCCGAGCGCCTGCGCGCAAGCATCGAGGCAATCGACCTGTCGCACATCTGCCCGGTGGGCCGCAGGATCACTGTCAGCGTCGGTGTCACAGTGTCCAGGCGCAGCGATACGCCGAGTTCGATGCTGCAGCGGGCCGACGAGGCGCTGTACGCGGCGAAACGTGCCGGGCGCAATGCGGTGCGCGTGTGCGCGCCAGCGAGCGCGCCGTCAGCGGCGGCGGCGCATGGCGCGTCGCACGATGCGATCGACGGCGCGCGGGGCAATGACCTTCAGGACGCGGCCCGCCCGACCGCGTAGCGAGGTCACCAGCAGCCGCTGTCGCCGCGCCATCGCGCGGTGGATGCGGCGCGCGCATTCCTCTGCGGTCATGATGTGCCTCGCATCGAGCGGGCTCGCGCCGAGGGCACGGCCATCCGGGCCAATGGCGCGCTTGTGGATCTCGCTCCGCACGAAATCGGGCGCCACGAGTGTCACGTCGACGCCATCATCCGCGATCTCGATGCGCAGCGAGTCGTAGAAGCCGACGAGCGCGTGCTTGGATGCGGCGTAGGCCGTGCGCTCGGGTACGCCGGTGAGGCCGGCGACGCTGGCGACGGGCACGATCAATCCGCGTGCGCGCTTCAGATGCGGCAGCGCGGCCGCCGTGAGCCACACGTTGGCCAGGAAGTTGAGCCGCATCAGCAGCTCGAAGATCCCGAGATCCTGCAGCTCGTCGAAGCGGCTCCACATCGTGCGGCCGGCGTTCGCGACGAGCACGTCGAGGCGGCCGAACTGCGCGACCGCCGTTGCGACGAGGGCCTCGCAGGCGGCGCGGTCCGTGACATCGGCCGCGACGGGCAGCGCGTGGGCACCGCGCGCGCGGCATTCCGCCGCGAGCGTGGCGAGCCGCGGCGCGGCGCGTGCGGCGAGCACCAGGTTCGGCTGCTCCGCCGCGAGCGACAGCGCGAGCGCGCGGCCGATGCCTTCCGAGGCGCCGGTGATCAGGATCGTCCTGCCGTGGAAATCCATGCCGCAAACCTACCACCTGCGCCGCGGCAGCCACTATCCTTGGCGGTGATGTCCATCGCACCCGGCGTGCAGCGCCTGCTCGCCCCGAACGCCTCGATGATGACGGGTCCAGGCACCAATACGTGGCTGCTCGGCGAGCCGCCCGTCGCCGTGCTCGACCCCGGCCCGGCGATCGCCTCGCATGTCGAGGCGATACTCGCGGCCGCGCCCCGCCTCGAGACCATCTTCGTCACGCACACGCATCCGGATCACTCGCCCGCGGCCGCCGTGTTGCAGGCGCGAACGGGCGCTCGGCTCGTGGGCCGCGCGCCACCCGCGGACGGACGACAGGACGACACGTTCGTGCCGGATGTCGTGCCGTCGCGCGACGAGATTTTCCACGCCGGCGAGCTGCGGCTGCGCGCGATCGACACGCCGGGCCACGCCTCGAACCACGTGTGCTGGCTGCTCGAGGGCGCAGCGTGCCTGTTCTCCGGCGATCACATCCTCGAGGGCGTCACGCCGGTGATCCCCATCCCCGACGGCGACCTGGGCGCCTACCTCGAGGCGCTCACGCGCCTGAAGTCCTATCCGCTGCGCGCCATCGCCCCCGGGCACGGGCGGGTCATTCCCGATGCGTACGGCGAGATCGATCGCGTGATCGCGCACCGGTTGCACCGCGAGGCGAAGATCGTCGCGGCGCTCGAAGACCTCCGCGAGGCCACGCTCGAGGAGCTGCTGGTGCCGGTCTATGCGGACGTGCCGCGCGACCGCCACATGCTCGCGCGACTGACGCTCGAAGCGCATCTCATCAAGCTCGAGCGCGACGGGCGCGCGATGCGCGACGGGACGAGGTGGCATGCCGTCTGACGCGCGCACCTCGCGCCATCTCGCCGTGGAGCTCGCAGGGATCGACCTCGATCGGGGAGGGCGCGCGGTACTGCGCGGCATCGACTGGACCGTGCAGCCGGGCGAGCGCTGGCTGCTCTTTGGCGCCAACGGCGCCGGCAAGACACAGTTGCTCAAGCTCGTGGCGGGCGCGGTGTGGCCGAAGCCGACCGGGCGGGGACTCAGGCGCTATCGGCTCGGCCGCGAGTGGCACGCGACGCCGCAGGAGGCGCTCGGCGAGGTCGCCTATCTCGGTCCCGAGCGGCAGGACCGCTATCAGCGCTACGGCTGGAATGCCTCCGTCGAGCGGATCGTCGCGACCGGCCACTTCCGCACGGACATCCTCCTCGATCCGCTCGATGCGGCAGCCCGCCGTGCGGTGCGTCGCGCACTCGCGGCGCTCGACATCGGCAGACTCGCGCGCCGGCGCTTTCTCTCGCTGTCGTTTGGCGAGCGTCGGCTCGTGCTGATCGCACGCGCACTCGCCACACGACCGAAGCTGCTGCTCCTCGACGAGCTGTTCACGGGCCTCGATGCGGCGTACCGGGAGCGCGTGGCCGCGTGGCTCGAAGGCACGACGCGCTCGCAGCGGCCGTGGGTACTCGCAGCGCATCGCGCGAGCGACGTGCCGCGCGCCGCGACACACGCGCTCGTGCTCGAGCGCGGGCGTGTCGTGTACCGGGGGCGCATCGGGCGCGCTCCGCTCGCCGCGTGGTTCGGTCACGGGCAGGCCGCCCGCCCGGCGCGACGACAGGGCACGCGTCCCCGGCCCGCCGGCCGCCTGCTCGTGCGCCTCGCGCGCGCCGACGTCTATCTCGATGGCACGCCGGTGTTGCGCGGGATCGATTTCGAACTGCATGCCGGCGAATGCTGGGTCGTGCACGGTGGCAATGGATCCGGCAAGACGACCCTGCTGCGCACCCTGTATGGCGACCACGGCGTGGCGAGCGGCGGCACTGCATATCGCGACGGCGTCGAGCCCGGCGTGGCGCTCGAAGCCTTCAAGCTGCGCGTCGGCCTCGTCGCCCCGCATCTGCAGACCGATCACCCGCTGCATCTGTCCGTCGCTGAGGTCGTGCAGTCCGGCGCGCGCGCGAGCATCGGGCTCGCCGGGCCCGCGACACCGCGCGAACGCGCGGCTGCGAAGGCCGTGATGCGCGAGTTCGGCGTGCAGCGCTTCGCCACGCGCACGCTCGCTGAGCTGTCCTACGGCGAGACGCGGCGCGTGCTCTTCGCCCGCGCGGCGATGGGAGGGCCCGACCTGCTGCTGCTCGACGAGCCCTTCGCCGGACTCGATCCGCCGACCCGCGCCGATCTCATGCGTCGGCTCGGGCGTCGGGCGGCGCGGGGTACGGCGATCGTCATGGCGACCCATCATCGCGAGGAATGGCCGTGTTTCACGACGCACGAGATCGAACTGCGGCGGGGTACCGTGCACCATCGCGGGCCGGTGCGCCCGTGAGCGACGCACCTGTCCCGAGAGAGCGGGCGTGGGCCCGTGCATGGGCACTCGTCGCGGCCGGCCTGCTTGCCGCCACGATCACGGCCTGTGCACCGCGCAACGGTGCGGCCGTTGTGGCTGTGCCGGTCGCAGGCGGCAATTCGCCGCCCATGCCGCCGCTGCCTGCCGCGGAGGCCCATATCGACCCCACGGCGCTGACAGCCGCAGGGCTCCTCGCGGAGCGCGACGGTGCCACGGCGCTGCTCGTCGCGCGCAACGGGCATATCGTCTACGAGCATTACTGGCACGGCACGGCATTCAGGAGCCCGATCGAGGCCGGTGCCTGGCAAGGCGTGATCGACGATCTTCTGGCCGGGGCACTCGCAGACGATCGCAAGCCGCTCCATGCGGACTCGACTCCGGGGCGCGCGCAGATTGCCGCAGCCGCAGGTGTGGCCTACGAGTCCTACCTGTCGAAGCGCCTGTGGCGCCCGCTCGGCGCCTACGACGCCACGCTCGCGCCGGACCTGCGTGCGGCGCAGGGCGACTGGATCCGCCTCGGCGAGTTGCTCGCGAACGATGGCGTCTATCTCGGCGAGGAGCTCGTGCGGCCGGGCTGGGTGGCCCGCGTCCTGGCGCGTCATGGGTGCGCGGCCGAGGACGCAACGCCCGGGTTGGCCCCCGACCTCTGCCGCCTGCCCGGGGCGAATGCGGCGAGCCTCTGGGTCGCGCCCTCGCTTCGGCTCGTCATCCTGCGGACGGGTGGTGCGCCGGGCCCGACGCGCGACGCCACCGATGCGAGAATGGTCGATGCGATACTGCGCGGCCTCACCGATCGTCCCGGCGCGCGCCCGCCGGGCGAAGGCCTGCCGGACCCGGCGACACTCGTGCCGGCGCATTGAGACTGCGAGGGAGCCCCGCTTGAAGCCGCTGCTGACGCTGTTCATCGTGTGTGTGATCGACGTGCTCGGCTTCGGCGTCATCGTGCCGTTGATCCCGTACATCGGCTCGCGTTTCGAGGCGTCGGCCGCGCTGATTACTGCGATCCTCGGCGTCCACGCGCTGTGCCAGCTGATCGCGGCGCCCGTCTGGGGCCGGCTCAGCGATCGCTACGGTCGTCGCCCGATCCTGATGTTTTCCCTCACCGGCGCCTGCGTGTCCTACGCGATGCTCGGTTTTGCGCCGAATATCGCCTGGGTGCTCGCGTCGCGCGTGCTCGGCGGGCTGATGGCCGGCAACATTTCCGCGGCGATGGCCTACGCGTCGGACATCAGCACGCCGGAGGAGCGCGCCAAGGCGCTCGGCACGGTCGGGGCCGCCATCGGCATCGGCTTCATGCTCGGGCCGGCGATCGGTGGCGTACTCGCGGGGGACAATCTCGCGACGGCGAGTTTCGTGCGCCCGGCGCTCGTCGCGATGGCGCTCAGCCTGCTCGCGATCGCCCTCGTCGCGTCGTTCCTGCCGGAAAGCCACACCGCCGAGCATCGCGCGCGCGTGGCGAGCGCGGCCGACGGACGCCGCACGCCGCTCGCATTGCTGCGACGCCTGCCCGGGCTGCGCTATGTGACGCTGGCCGCGCTCTGCATCGCGATTGCGCAGGCGATCTTCGAGTCGATCTTCGCGCTCTGGGCGCTCGCGCGCTTCGGCTACGGACCGCGCACCGTGGGCCTCCTCATGTTCGCGCTCGCGATCGTGCCCGTGACGATGCAGGGCGCGCTCGTGCGCGTGCTGGCGCCGCGCTTCGGCGAGCACCGGCTCGCCATCGCCGGGGTCGCTGCGTTCGTCGTCGGCATGATGATCGCCGCCGCGGCACCCGGCATCGGCGTGGCCCTCGTCGGTCTTGCGATCGCCGGCGCGGGCTCGGGCGCGTTCAATCCGTCGGGTTCGGCCCTCGCGTCGAAGGAAGCGAGCAGCGCCAATCGCGGCAGCGTGCTCGGCACCTATCAGACGAGCAGCAGTCTCGGTCGCGTGATCGGACCATTCGTTTCGGGCGCCGTGTTCGCCCGCTTCGGTGTGGGCTCACCGCTGCTGCTCGGTGCGCTGATCGCCGCGCCGGCAGCGCTCGCGATCGTCCTGTCGAAGCGCAGCGCCGTCAGTCGCTGAGCACGAATCGCAGGCCGACCGCGAGCGCGAGGTCCGTGCCCGGCTCGAGGCCGGGATTCAGGATGTACTGGATGTCCGGCTGCAGCGTCAGCCAGTCGGTCACGGCGACGCGCCACGTGAGTTCGATGTTCTCCTCGACCCCGCGATGCGGTGCAACGGCATGGGCATGCGCGTAGGCGAGCCCGATGCCGCGCCACGCGAGTCCCGCGCCGACATACCGGTTGATCTCGTTGACGGCACTGTCGGCCGTGCCGATGCGCAGGAAACCGGTCAGCTGCCGTTCCGGCGCGCTGCCGTCACCGGCCAGGCGGACGTCGATCAGGCCGTAGACACCGTGGCTGCCTCGACGCATGACGGGAGCGCCGTTCGTATCGCGCGCCTGCAGATCCGGAAAGCGGGACGTGTAGTACCACGCGCCGATGCCCGCCTTGCGCACCCGCGCACCCGAACGATGGACCTCGCCGATGAGCAGCGCGCCGTCGCCGTGGTCGAACCGAATGGCCGTGCGCTTCGGATGCGCGGCGTCCCCCGGCACGCCGTCGAAAACGGCGGCCTGGGCCGTCCACTCATCGAACGTTCCGCGCCACCGGAGAGCGAGGCTCGTGACGGGAAAGATCGACGGCCCGTTGCGGCCCGAATCCGCGAGGTCGGAGCCCACACCGTGCGCGGAGTTGATGAACAGGCTCCCGCTGTCGGTGTTGTCGAACTCGGAGTTCAGGTCGTAGAGCCCGATGCGCAGCGAATGGCGCCGGTCCCGCCCGAAACGCCAGTCCGCCCACGCTTCGTACAGGCGTACGGCCTGCACCCCGGTTTCGATGTTCGATACGCCGTGCACGTCGCCGGTCAGTTCGCCGCCGAACGTGTGGCCGTTGTTGTAGAGCCCGTAGAGGAAAAACTCGACGCCCGGCAGGCCGAAGGCGCGCTCGGCATCGATCGCGAGCGTCACGTCGAGGTTGTCGAGGTAGCGCGTGCCCCGTTCCCGGCCACCGTCCCGGTTGCTCCACCATTCGCCCGTGTAGGCGATGTCCCACGACCAGGGCGATTCCGACGGTCCCGCCGCCGCACAGGCGGGCGCGAGCGCAAAGAGGACCATTGCGTGCGGTTTCGGCACGTTGCCGGGCTCCGTGGCTGAGGTGGCAGCCTATTGAACACGACCGGCCGTGCCGCCTGTGGTCGTCGTGCGATCGAGTCCGCCTGTCAGACTCGGGACCCGCTATGCTCGGCACATGGGCGATCACATGAAGCCGTTTGCCAGGGGCGACGTGTTTGTCGGCGTCACCGAGCTCAACGACCCGCTCGATGATCATGCCGGCCGCGGCCGCATTATCCAGTACGACGCGAACCTCAGACCCAAGGGCGTCCTGTGGCTCGGCGCCACGACGCATCTCGTCGGGGGCCTGAATTTCGATGCCCGCGGGGTGCTGTGGGCGTTCGATTCCCACGCATTCGTCGTGCTGAACATCCACCCGGACGGTCGCGTGCAGATCCGTGACGAACTGCCGACGCGCGCGTTCTCGCACGTCAATTTCGCGAAGGACGGCTCGTTCTACCTCGGCGAGCACCTCGTCGGCGACGCGGTCCGCCCCGAAATCGCCGCACGCATGAAGACGAAGCTGCCGTTCTTTCCGGGCGGCGATCGCTTCGGCGACGGCCACCTGTGGCACTTTGCCGCGGACGGCGCCCTGCTGCGCGAATTTGCGACGCAGACCCACGGTGGCATGGGAGGGTTTCTCGGCATCACCGGCTCGGCGCTCGCGCCCGATGGGCGCACGATCGTGTACTGCTCCGAAACCGGACCACGGCTGCTGCGCTACGACCTCGTGAACGATCGCCAGTTGCCCGACCTGCAATCGTTCCAGCCCCCGTTCCAGGGCCCGCCCGAGATGTTCTTCGGGATGGCCTATGCCCCGGACGGGATGCTGTACGTGCTGCGCGGCGCGCGGATCGATGCAGTGAACGACCACGGCGAAACCGTGCGCTCGATACCGCTCGAGGGGTTCGGCTGGGCGACCATCGCGCTCTCGGGCGACGCGCGCCATGCGTATGTCGGCAGCTTCTTCTCGGGTGAGGTCGCCAAGGTGTCGCTCGCGTCGGGAGGCGTCGTCGGCAGGGTGCAGACGGGACAGGTGCGCGCGCTGGCGGGCATTGCGGTGTATGCCGGCCGGTCACGTGCGACCGGCAGGAAAGCGCGCCCGGCGGCCAGCCAGAGGAAGCTCGTGCCGCAGAAGAAGCCGAAGAAGAAAAAGCCGGTGGCGCGGCACAAGGCTGCCGTGCGGCGCAAGCCGACCGCGAAAAAGAAAGTCAGCCGAACAACGCGCAGGCAAGGGCGACGCAGAGCGCGACGATGACTGGAAATGCCGGGCGGTTGCGATAGGTGAACACGATCTGCTCCTCGTGACGCGGATCAGTGTGCCTTTGGCGAAGGGTGCGGAAAAAGCCGCCGGACCGGGATTCATCATCCCGCGCCGATACACAATCCGGGAGCGTGCCTTGATATATGTCATCGGTGATCGGCGGATGGAGACCGAGGGCGACGACTGGTATGTCGCGCCGGGCGCGCAGGTCATCGGCAGTGTGCGCCTGGGGGCGGGCGCGAGCGTGTGGTTTGGGGCCGTGCTGCGCGGCGACAGCGACTGGATAGCGATCGGTGCCGGCACGAACGTGCAGGACGGCACGATCATCCACACCGACGAAGGCGAGCCGACGCACATCGGCGCCCACGTCACGGTCGGTCATCGCGCGCTGCTGCACGGCTGCACGGTCGCCGACGATTCGCTGATCGGCAACGGCGCGATGGTGCTCGACAACGCGCGCATCGGCCGCCATTGCGTGATCGCCGCAGGCGCGCTGGTGCCGCCCGGCCGTGACATCCCGGACGGCAGTGTCGTGATGGGTGCTCCCGGCAGGATCGTGCGGCAGGCAGGCGAGCGCGAGCTCGCGCTGATCGCGGCGAGCGCCGCGCACTATCGTGCGCGTGCCGTGAAGTATCGCACCGGCCTCGGCGTCGATCCGCGCAGCAGACGGGGCGAGTAGCCCCGCCAGCGTTGCGTTCAACCGGCCTTCGGGGAGGGGGCGCCGCCGGGTCGAGCGCGATCTCCACCTGGCCGGCCACGACCCGGACATGGTGCACCGGCAGCGGCTCCGTCGCCGGGCCCTTCAATACGCGCCCGTCACGCACATCGAAGACGGCGCCGTGCAGCGGGCACTGGAGTTTCGTGCCCCGGATCCGGCCCTCGTCGAGGCGCGCAAACGCGTGCGTGCAGATGTTGTCGACGGCGTGCAGTCCGTCCCGCGCGCGGCACAGCAGTACTTCGCGGCCGTCGACCGTGCAGGCCCGCATCCTGCCGGTCGGCAGTTCGGAGTCGGGCAGGAGAGGCACGAACCGCAGGTCCGTCATGAACCGCTAGAACGACAGGCTCGTCTCGAACACGAGCGCCGCATCGCCGACGATCCGCAGCGAGCGCACGACGCCGTCCTGATATTCGAGTTCGATGTCCACCTGGCCCGGGCGATTCAGGTAATGGCCCTGCGCGCCCGTGAAGCGGGCGAGGTCGCCGTCGCGTGGCACGAGGTCGCGCGAGGCGAGATAGACGCCGAGCATGCCGTACGCGTTGCCGCTCACGGGGTCTTCGGGTATGCCGATGGCAGGACAGAACATGCGCGCCTCGGCCAGTACGTCCGCCACCTGAGGTTCGAGCGTGAAGACGAAATAGCCGGCGGCGCCGAGCTGTGCGGAGAGGGTGGTGAGGCGCGCGGCGTCCGGTTTCAGCTGGCGCAGCTGCTCGGGACCCCGTACGCCGACCATCAGCCGGGTGCTGGCGGTGCCGCACACGATCAGTGGACAGCGGTTGTCGAGATCGCCGCTCGACAGCGCGAGCGCGTCGAGCACTGCGAGGCGCTCGCGCGCGGACAACTCGCGGCCGACCGCGGGCGGCTGCTGGTGAATCGCGATGCGCCGCGCATCGCCCTCGCCGCGCACCTCGACGTCGATGATTCCCGCCTTCTGCTTCTGCCGCAGCCGTCGCGGGCCCGGGCGGCGCGACATCACGTAGTGCGCGGCTATCGTGGCGTGCGCGACGAACGCAGCCTCGGTGCGCGGCGTGAAAAAACGCATGCGCAGGTCGTGGTCGGTGCCGTCGGGCGAGAGCACGAAGGCGGTGTCGGCGTTGTTCAGCTCGCGCGCGATCGCGAGCATGTCTTCATCTGACAACAAATCGGCGCCCAGCACGACGCCGGCGGGATTGCCCGTGAACCGGTGGCGCGTGAAGGCATCGACCTGGAAGACGGCGAGGGTGCGGCTCATGACGGCGATTCTAATCGCTTGCATTGCCGCGCACGATGACTAACATGAACGCCACATCCTTGGGGTGGCCCGCTCGCGGGGCCTGAGACGCCGTTGGGCGAACCCGTTGAACCTGATCCGGCTAGTACCGGCGTAGGGAGCAGGCATGAAAACTCGCAGCGGCTGGTGGGGGCGCCTGTTCGGCGCCGCGTGCGTACTGTCGATATCCGTTGCAGCCGCACAGGAACTCGACGAAGTGCTCATCGTGACCTCGCGCCTGCGCGAGAGCACGGCCGACACGCTGCCGGCGAGCGTCACCGTGCTGCCGCGCGAGACCATCGCGTCGGCGGGCCTGCAACATTTCGCAGACGTCATGGCGCTCGTGCCGAACCTCAACTGGTCGGCGGGCACGGCCCGGCCGCGCTATTTCCAGTTGCGCGGCATCGGCGAACTGGACCAGTACCAGGGTGCGCCGAATCCGTCGGTCGGCTTCCTGATCGACGACATCGACTTCTCGGGCGTCGGCGTGCCGGCGACGACGTTCGATGTCGAGCAGATCGAGGTGCTGCGTGGCCCGCAGGGCACGGCCTATGGCGCCAATGCGCTCGCCGGGCTCGTGAGCGTGCGCACCCGCGATGCGCAGCCCGGGTTCGAGCTGCGGGGCGAAGCGACGGCCGGCGACCATGGCACCGCCGGCGCCGGCGTCGTGATCGGCGGCGCGCCGGACCACGCCGGTCGCCTTGCGCTGCGCCTCGTCGCGCAGCACTACGGCAGCGACGGCTTTCGCAGGAATGCGTTCCTCGGACGCGACGACACGAACGGGTACGACGAGGACACGCTGCGCGCGCGTGCGCGCTGGCGAGCGACCGACACGCTCTATGTCGATGCCACGGCGATGCTCGTCGACATCGACGACGGCTACGACGCGTTCTCGATCGACAATTCACGCGTCACGCAATCCGATCACCCGGGTGTCGACCGGCAGCGCTCGGCGGCGGGTGCCGTGCACGTGAACTGGCGAAGATGGGCGCCCTTCGAGGTGCGCAGCGTGACGACCTGGGCCGATTCGAAGATCACCTACGGCTTCGACGGCGACTGGGGCAACGATGCCGGCTGGGGCGTCTATGCTCCGTACGACTACACGAGCCGCTACGCGCGCCATCGGCGCACCGCGAGCCAGGACCTGCGGCTCGTGTCGGCACGCACGGTACGGGACTCCGGCCGGCTCGGCTGGATTGCCGGTGCTTACGCGCTCGATCTCGAGGAAGACAACGATCAGCACGACGCAGCGAGCGGCGCCGATTTCCGCGCCCTCGCGAGCCGCTATCGCGCCACGAACCTCGCGCTCTACGGCGAAGTCGACTGGCGCGTGCTCGCGCGGACGGTCCTGTCGCTCGGCGCGCGCGCCGAGCGGCGCGATGCGCGGTATCACGACCTCGAAGCGCTGTCGGGCGAGACGAGCGCATTTGCGCCGATCGACACGATGTGGGGTGGCAACCTGAGCGTCACCTTCGAGCAGGATGCATTGCGTACCTGGTATGCGACGCTGTCGCGCGGCTACAAGGCGGGCGGCTTCAACATCGGCAGTGCCGTCCCGGCGGACCGGCGCCAGTTCGATCCCGAATCGTTGTGGAACATCGAGGCCGGGCTCGCGTGGCGCGCCGCGAACGGCCGCTGGGCGTCGCGCACGTCGCTCTTCTACATGCGCCGCGAGTCGCAGCAGGTGTCGACGTCGCAGCAGCTCGTGCCCGGCGACCCGCTTTCCTACGTATTCTTCACGGACAATGCCGCACGCGGCCGCAACTTCGGCCTCGAAGCGAGCGCGCAGTGGGCGTTGTCTTCGCGATTCGATCTCGCCGCGACGCTCGGGCTGCTCGGCAGCGAGTATCTCGGCTATCGCACGGGCGATCCCGCGCGCGATGCGGCGCTCGACGGCCGCGACCAGGCCCATGCACCGCGCTACCAGTATTCGCTCGCGCTCCAGTATCGCGATCCGGCGGGACCCTTCGCACGCGCGGATATCCAGGGAGTCGACGATTTCTATTTCGATACCAGCCACGACCAGCGCTCGAATCCCTATACGGTCGTGAACCTGCGCATCGGCTACGCGCGCGCACACTGGTCGGTCGCGGCCTTCGCGCGCAACCTGTTCGACGAGCGCTACGCGATGCGCGGGTTCTACTTCGGAGTCGAGCCGCCGGACTTTCGCGACCGGCGCTACGTGCAGCTCGCGGATGGCCGGTTGATCGGCGTGACGCTCGATTACCGGTTCAGGTGAATGGAGGGCCCATGGATATCGGAGTCGAAGTGAGTCTCTATCCGCTCACGGCGGATTTCATCCCGCCGATCGCGGATTTCATCGCCCGTGTCAACCGGCACGCCGGTCTCAAGGTCGTCACGAACAGCCTGAGCACGCAGATTTTCGGTCCCTACGAGGCGGTGATGCGCGTGTTGCAGGCGGAGATTCGTCCGACGTTCGAGTCGGGCGCGAAGGCCGTCTTCGTGATGAAGGTGATCGGGCCGTATGCGGGTGGGTAGGCACGCTTGACACCGTTCGTCGAGCAGCTGCTCGTCGACCTGCGCGCGACCTCGCCGCTCGAGGGCGCGACGGTGGCGCTCGGGCTCGTCTACGTCGTGCTCGCGGTGCGGCGCAGCCGCTGGTGCTGGGTGTACGGCGGGCTGTCCTCGGCCGGCCTCGCCTGGCTCGCGGCACAGGCCGCACTGCCCATGCAGGCGGCGCTGCAGGCGTTCTATGTCGCGATGGCGGTGTATGGTTTCGTGCGCTGGAGCGCCGAGCGCGACGCGGGCGGACACGTTGTCGTCGGCTGGTGGCCGGCGCGGCGGCACGTCGTCGCATGGATCGCCATCGCGGGGCTGACGCTGATCAGTGCGCAGGCGCTCGCGCGCCATACGCATGCGGCGCGACCGCTGCTCGATGCCGCCTGCACCTGGGGGAGCCTCTACGCCACGTGGCTCGCCGCGCGCGCGCGCATCGAGAACTGGGTCTACTGGATCGCCATCGATGCGGCGCTCGGCGTGCTGTTCGCCTCGCAGGCGCTCGCGCTCGTGGCGCTGCTGTACTTCGTTTATCTCGGCATTGCAGGCGTCGGGTTCGCGAGCTGGTGGCGGCGCCTGCCGCAGCCGGGCGCGACATGATCGCCGGACCGGGGCGCGACGCGCTGGTGCACGTGCCCGGTGCGCTCGTGCGCGGCCGCATCGATGCGCACCTCGACACACGGCCGCTGCACGGCGGGCTCACCAACCGCAGCTTTGTCGTCACGACGACGGCGGGGCGCTACGTCGTGCGCCTCGGGACCGCGTTCGACACACTGCTCGCGATCGACCGCTCGGCCGAAACCGCGGCGCAGCGGCTCGCGGCGGCGGCCGGAATCGCGCCGGCGATCGAATATGCCGATGCGGCGAGCGGGCTCCTGATCACCCACTATGTCGAGGGGCGCGGCTGGACACCGGCCGACTTCGCTGCGGCTGCCCAGATCGACCGGCTCGGCGAACGGCTGCGACAGCTGCACGCGCTCGAGACCGAAGCAGCCGGCGGCCTCGTCGATCTCGATCCCGTCGCCCGTGCACGCGAGTATGTCGCGCAGATCGTGGCGGCGGCGCCGGACGAGCGCGCGGCGCTCGAGCGCCTGCTGGTGGAGGCGGAGAGGCACCGGGACGAATCCGGTGGCGGGACACGGGCGCCCTGCCTCGTGCACAGCGACCTGCATGGTTCGAATCTCGTCGATGGCCGGGCGCTGTGGCTGATCGACTGGGAATACGCCGCACTCGCCGACCCGTTGCACGACGTCGCATCCGTCCTCGCGTACCATCCGCAGGCCGCGCCATTCGCGCCGCGGCTGCTCGCGGCCCTCGGGCTCGCGGCCGAGCCCCGTGCGCTGGCGGCCGCGCTGTGGCTCTTTCAGCTCCTCGTCCATCTCTGGTACCGCGCGCGCCGCGTGGCGGTCGAGCCGTCGGCGGCCGACCTTGCCGCGGAGCAAGGCGCCGCACGCGCCCTCGTGCATAATAGAAATCTTTGACCGAGGGGAGTGTGGATGGCAGTGTTGAAGGTCGTCGACCGTGACGGGATCGAGCACGAGGTCGAGGCGCAGCCGGGGCTCAAGGTGATGGAAGTCCTGCGTGAACTCGAGTATGGCGTCGCGGCCATCTGCGGCGGCATGTGCTCGTGCGCCACCTGCCACGTCTACGTGGACCCCGAGTGGGCCGGCAAGCTGCCGGCGCCGATGTCGGACGAGAAGGACCTGCTGTCCGAACTCACCCATTTCGAGGGGCGTTCGCGCCTCTCGTGCCAGATGGACTTCACACCTGCGCTGGACGGCCTCAAGGTCACCATCGCACCCGACGAATGAGGATGCCATGACCGAAACCGTGCTCGTCGAAGTCAGCGACCATGTCGCTGTCGTCACTCTCAACCGGCCCGATACCGCCAACACGCTCGATCTCGCAATGGGACGCGACCTCCTGGCGGCGGCACTGCGCTGCGAGGCCGATCCGGCCGTGCGCGCGGTCGTGTTGACGGGCGCCGGCAAGGCGTTCTGCTTCGGCGGCGACCTGCGCGGCATGATCGCGGGCGGGATGCCGGCCGAGCCGTACCTGAAGGAACTGACGACCCACCTGCATGCCGCGGTCGCACGCTTCATGCGCATGGACGCACCCGTCGTGGTGGCGGTGAACGGCACCGCGGCCGGCGCGGGAGTCGGGCTCGTCGCGATGGCCGACCTCGCGATCCTCGCGGAGGGCGCGAAGATCTCGCTGGCCTATACAGGTGTCGGCCTCACGCCGGACGGCGGCACTTCGTTCCTGCTGCCGCGCACGGTCGGCGCAAAGCGCGCGATGGAACTGATCCTGACCAATCGTGCACTGAGCGCGGCCGAAGCGCTCGACTGGGGCCTCGTGAACCAGGTCGTGCCCGATGCGGAAGTGTTCACAAGGGCGCGCGAGCTTGCGCGCAAGCTCGCAGCCGGGCCGCGCGGCGCCTTCGGCAAGGCGAAGCGGCTGCATGCGGCGGCGCTCGGCGCGCTCGAGACGCAGATGAGCCTCGAGAGCGAGTCGATTGCCGCACAGGCCGCGGGTGCGGAGGGGCGCGAAGGCATCTCGGCGTTCCTCGAGAAGCGCAAACCCCAGTTTCCGAAGTAGGTTGTTGTTGCGGGCGCGCCGCCGGCGTGTGTAACCGATGAAGATCGCCTATCTGCTGGTCCTGCTGCTCGGTGGGGGCATCGCGCTCGCCCGCATCTGGATGAGCATCAAGAAAGCCCGCGACCGGCCCGCCCACAGCTGGGATGCGAAGCTGATCGAAAAGCTGCGGGCGGAGGGCTCGGATCCCTTCCAGCCGCACGACGTCGTGTTCTTCTTCGGCCTGCCGAGCGAAGAGGCGGCGCGGCGGGTCGTGGAGCGGCTCGTGCGCGACGGCTACGAGGCCGAGTACAAGCACGTGCCGGACCAGTCGGAGCTGTGCTACGCGGTCCATGCACAGCGCTCCATCCGCCTCTCGGTGTCCGACATGCAGGCGACGAGCCGCAGGTTCAACGCGATGGCGGACGAGTTCCACGGCCGCTACGACGGTTGGGCCGCGGCCCACAACAAGCGCCCGGGGCCGCAGGAGCCGGCGAGCCGCGAGTAGCGGCGGCGGCTTGCGCCGCCGCCGCCACCGCTTCCCCCCGTCAAAACGTGTAGACGGCCTTGAAGTTCCAGAACCGGCCGCGCGGGTTGTGCACGTTCTGCACGTACCCGTAGAGGTCGGCGTCGCCGTCGCCGATCGCGAACGGCGGCTTTTCGTCGAGTGCGTTGTCGACGCCGAGCACCAGCTTCAGGTGATCGAACGCGGTGTAGCGCGCCTGCAGGTTCAGTGTCGTGAACGAGCCCACGTCGCGCGTCTTCACGGTGTCGTAGTCGAGGACGCCGTCGAAGTCGGCGTCCGGCGCGTCCTGGAAGGGTCCGATGTAGTTGAGCGCCGCGTAGACGCCCCAGCGCTCGTTGCTCCAGTCGCCCGACAGCGTCGCGCGATCCTCCGGGTACTCGTATTCCCCCTCGAGCGGCCGCGTCACGAACGCCGTGCCGGCGAGATTCAGCTCGACCTTCTCGAACTTCAGGAGGTGCGTGTAGATGAGTCCCGTGGAAAGCGTGCCACCGGCGAGGTCGAAGCGGAACGAACCGCTGAAGTCGAGCCCGCTCGCCGTCTGTTCGCCGATGTTCTGGAAGCCGCTGTTGATCGACTGCAGCGTGCCGAGCGTCTGGCCCGGCAGCGGCGCGCTGCGCACGCACACCGTGCTCGACTGCGTGCCGCAATACGTCTGGTAGATGAAGCCGAACGGCGCCTCCTCGATCTTGTGCTTCTGCTTGATATCCCAGTAGTCGAGCGAGAGCTCGGCCGACGGGGTCGGTTTCCACGCGACGCCGATGTTGTACGACTCTGATTCCTCGGCATCGAGATCCGGATTGCCGGAGAAGATGATGTTGTAATCGAGCGGAATGCAGGCGCCCGGCACTCCGGCTGCACAGCCGTACGTGTCGACGAAGAACTGCGATTCCTGCGACGGCCCGAGGCCGATCTGCGCGAGCGAGGGCGCGCGGAAGCCCGTGCCCCAGGACGCGCGGAAGGCGAGCGAGTCGATCGGGGCCCAGCGCACGGCGATCTTCGGGTTGGTCGTGTCGCCGAAGTCGCTGTAGTCGTCGAAGCGGCCGGCGAGCGACAGTTCGAGTCCCGTGTAGAGCGGCACCGCGAGTTCGACGTACGCGGCCCAGCTGTCACGCGACCCTGCAGCGCTCACCGCCTCGGTGCCGAAAATGAGGCCGCGCTGGAACTGGTCGTCCGGCACGTCGCTGATGCTTTCGTCGCGGTACTCGATGCCGGCGGCCATGCGGACCTTGCCGGCCGGCATGTCGAACAGTTCGCCGGTGAGCTGGCCGTCGTACATCGTCAGCTCGGACTTGCCGCGGCGGACGAGATTGGTCGTGATCGCATCGATCACCGACGCAGGATTCTGCACCCCGCCGAACGGATTGTATCGGCCCGCATTGATTTCCTGCTGCAGGAAGTCCGTGCGCACCCAGCCCATGGACTTGTCGCCCGACTGCTCGGACTTGCTGCGGGCGCGCTGCGCGGACACTTCCCAGTCCCAGCCCGCGCCGAACTTGCCACGCAGGCCCGCGACGGCCCGCAGATTGTCGGTCTCGATGTCCCACTGGCGGGGACCCGCATCGACTGTCCGGTAGCGTCCGAGGAGGATCGTCGTCGCACCCGGGAACGGGTTGTTCGGATGCGTGACCGGCACGGAGAGATTGGCCGATTCGTCGAGGGGCGTCGGCGCGCCCTGCGCGAACGAGTTGTTGTGCTGCACGCCGATTTCCGTGAAGAACTCGACGCCGCCGCCGAGTGCCTGGTGGCCGAGCAGCATGAGGCCCGTGCGTTCAGCCTTCGGGATCAGGAGGTTCCACGGACCGTAGTCGTAGAGACACGTCTGGCCCGCCGTGCTGGCCGGTGGGCAGGCCGGGTCGATGGTCGTCACGCCGTCGACGACGAAGCGTCCGGGATAGCCGCGCGACGAACGGAAGTCCTGGCCGCCGCGGGCGGTCTGGTCGGCGGTGCCGAGCGAACCGCGGTCCTTGTTGTAGAGGGTCGTGTTCTTGAAGTAATCGAAGATCAGCGTGAGGTTCGAGTCGTCGTCTCCGATGCCCCAGATCGCCGAGGCGGTCGACTCGTCATAGGGGCCGCTCGTGACGCTGCCGTAGCCGCCCGAGACCTCGAGGCCCTGGTAGTCCTTGCGCAGGATGATGTTGATCACGCCTGCGACCGCATCGGAGCCGTAGATCGCCGAGGCGCCGTCCTTCAGCACCTCGATGCGCTCGATCGCCGCCACGGGGATCGAGTTGATGTCGACGAAGTTCGTCGTGATGTTCTCGGCGAACGAACTGATCCCGACACGCCGGCCGTTCACCAGCACGAGCGTCGCGTCGGCGCCGAGGCCGCGCAGGCTGATCGAGGCCGCGCCGTTCGCGGTCGAGTCCTGGTTGTTGCCGCGGGTCGAGAAGGCGCCGGCGCCGTTCGCGGGCAGCTTTTCCATCAATTGCTGCAGGTTGCTGTAACCGGAGTTCTCGATGTCCTCGCGGCTCACCGTAGTGACGGGCGAGGGGTTCTCGAAATCCGAACCGCGTGCGATGCGCGAACCGGTGACGACGACTTCTTCTTCGCCGCCGCCCTGTGCGTAGCCCGCGGTGGCTGTCGCAACCGCCACGAGCGCCATGAGGCCGCCGCGCGCGATCGCCCGCGCGCGAGCGCGTGAGTAGTTGGTACTCATCCTTGACATGCTCCCCTGTATGTTATGTGCCCCACTTGTGGGGGCATCGCAACATCTTCTGCTTACTTATTGTGGCTGTCAAAGGGCAGTGAGTAGCGCCTTTGAGGGGCAATGGGCCCGGACTCGGCCCCGAGTTTGTGGCGAAAATACGTCAGTCCTGGCGCGAGCAGGCACCGCACACGGGTCCGGTGCATTCCGCCGCGATCCCGACGCTCACCTCGTCGCCGATGCCTGGCGCTTGACGGCCTCGGCCGCGGCAGCGATCGCGGCGGCGTCGCCGAGGTAGCGGCTCGATGTCGGGCGCAGGGCGTCGTCGAGTTCGTACACGCGCGGCACACCGGTCGGGATATTGAGTTCGACGATGTCCGCCTCCGACACGTTCTCGAGCATCTTGACCATGGCGCGGAGGCTGTTGCCATGCGCGACGACGGCGACGCTCCGCCCCGAGCGCAGCGCCGGTGCGATGCGCTCGTTCCAGTACGGCAGCACGCGCGCGAGTGTGTCTTTCAGCGATTCGGTCGCAGGCAGCAGGGCAGGGTCGACTTCCGCGTAGCGCGGATCGAAGCGCGGGTGGCGCTTGTCGTCGGGCGCGAGCGGCGGCGGGGGGATGTCGTAACTGCGGCGCCAGATCTTCACTTGCGCCTCGCCGTGGCGCTCGACGGTCTGCGCCTTGTCGAGCCCCTGCAGCGCGCCATAGTGCCGCTCGTTCAGCCGCCAGCTGCGCTCGACGGGGATCCACATGCGATCCGTCTCGTCGAGCACGCACCACAGCGTGCGTATCGCGCGCTTCAGCACCGAGGTGAACGCGAGGTCGATCTCGATGCCCGCGCGCCGGATCTCGATGCCGGCCTGCTTCGCCTCCGCACGGCCCTGTTCGGTGAGATCCACGTCGGTCCAGCCGGTGAACAGGTTCTCGAGGTTCCAGGTGCTCTGGCCATGACGAATGAGGACGAGATTACCGGGCATGCAGGACTCCAAGGGTCGAACAGATGATCTGGCTGACCGCCATAAGCTATCAGCTATCTGCTGTCAGCTGTGAGCGGTCGGCGGAGAGCCGGCAGCCAGATGCCGGTCGAGGCCCTGCCGACAGCGAACCGTACGGCGGGCGAGGGTATCGCGCAGGATGGCTTCGTTCGCGGTGCGACGGTCACGCGCGACCGGCGGGTGATGCAGGTGCCACGCGATGCCGCCGAAGACCAGCGTGTGGCGCCTGCGCCCGAGGTGCACGAGTCGCGCGACGAGTTCCTTGTCCTCCGGGCCCCAGCCCACGAAAGCCTCGTCGAAGCCGTTCACGGCGAGGAGATCGGCGCGCCAGGCCGCGAGATTGCAGCTCTTGGTCGCGACGACGCCACCCGCGATGCGCAGGCTCGCGCGGGCGAGCGCGGGAACGTGGACGGCGTAGAGCCTGCGCAGGCCGCGCGTGCGAGGCGGCTCACGGTCCCCCTGCGTGCGCGACAGCGCGAGTGCCGCGCGCGTGGCGTCCTCGTCGAGCGGGATGCGCATGCCCTGCACGAACGCGCCGGGCCGCGCCGCCGCCGCATGATCCCCGATGAATTCCGCATGCAGCCACATGTCGCCGTCGATGAAGACCACATACTCGCCGCGGCACGCGGCGATCGCGAGATTGCGCAGGCGCGCGGCGCGAAAGCCGGCGTGCTCCTGGCGGACATGCGCGACCGGCACGCGGGCCCGCGCGGCGAACGCGTCGACCACACTGCGTGTCGCGGGGCCGGACCCGTCGTCGGCGACGACGATTTCGTCGGGCGCGCGGCGCTGGGCGGCGACGGTCGCGAGCACCGCGGCGAGCGCATCAGGACGCTCGTACGTCGTGACGACCAGCGAGACGCGCATCAGGACGCGCGCGTGCTAGCCATCTGCGAGCTTGCGAATCGCCTCGACACCGACCGACAGCGTCGCGAAGTCCGGATGGTCGATCGCCCTGAGGTCGGTGAGCATGCGCGCCCACTGCGCGTACTCGTCGCCCTTCGAGGCGATCCATGAAGTGATCGGGTCGCGCGGCACGCCACGCCGCCCGCCCGCGCGCAGGACCTGCGCGGCGAGCCTGCGGTGCGCCCGGGCGGCGCTCGCGCGCAGCGCCGAGCGCGCGCTCGCCTGCCATGCGCCCGATACCGCGAGCGTGCCGATCTGCACCCGGATCCAGTCGAGGCCCACCGCGGCGCCCACCGCGAAATAGGCGCGCGCGGTGTCGCGCACGGCGATGCGGTGTTCGGCCGCGAGTTCGACGAGGTCGAAGGCGGGCTCCATCGACTCGAGCACGCCGACGCGCTCGGCGAGAGACTGCGGCAGGCCCGCCTCGTGCAGCTGCGCAATGTGCCGCGCGTGGTACTCGTGTGCGAGCCCGGTCGTGACTTCCGGCAGCGCGCTGCGCAGCTCGAGCACGCCGGGCCGCAGTTCGGCGACAGTGCGTTCGACGTGCAGGTTGCGCCGGCGGTGCGCGAGCAGCCAGTAGCTCATGTGGCGCAGGCTGCGCGCGGTCTGGTCGCAGGCGAGGTACTGCGCGCGGGCAGGCACCTTGCTGTCGAGCGCCTCGACCGCGGTCCAGGTGTCGCGCATCGCAAACGCCTCGCGCGCAATCGTGTACGCGCGCGCGATCTGTGCGATCGAGGCGCCGGTTTCCTCGGCGGCGCGCCACGCGAACACCGGGCCCATGCGGTTCACGAGGCTGTTGGTGGTGGCCGTGACGATGATCTCGCGCCGCAGGCGATGGTGCTCGATGTCACGCGCGAATCGCCGGCGCAGTGCCTCGGGGAAGTAGCGGCGCAGTTCCTCGGAGAGATAGGGGTCTTCCGGCACGTCGGAATCGAGCAGTTCGCCCGACAACCAGATCTTGCTGTACGCGAGCAAGACGGCGAGTTCGGGCCGGGTGAGCCCGACGCCGCGCTTGGCCCGGTCCGCGAACTCGTCTTCGCCCGGCAGGAATTCGATGGCGCGGTTCAGGTCGCCGGCGCGCTCGAGCGCGCGGACGAGGCCGCGATACTCGCTCAGGCGTGCCGGTGCGTTGAGCTCGAGCGTCGAGAGCGCCTGGCCCTGCAGGTAGTTGTTGCGCAGGACGTGCGCCGCGACCTCCCGCGACATGCCGGCGAGCAGCTTGTTGCGCGCCGGACGTGTCAGCCGGCCGCTGCGCTCGGGTGCCGACAGCAGGATCTTGATGTTCACCTCGAGGTCCGAGGTGTTGACGCCCGCGGAGTTGTCGATGAAGTCCGTATTGATGCGCCCGCCGTTGGCGGCGTACTCGATGCGGCCGCGCTGCGTGCAGCCGAGGTTGCCGCCTTCGCCCACGATGCGGGCGCGCAGTTCCCGGCCGTCGACGCGCACGGCGTCGTTGGCGCGGTCACCCACTTCCGCGTGGCGCTCGGCCGACGCCTTGACATACGTGCCGATGCCGCCGTTCCACAGGAGGTCGACGCGCATGCGCAGGATCGCACGGATGACATCCTGCGGTGTCGCCGACGGTGCATCGACGCCGAGCACGCGGCGTGCCTCGGCCGACAGCGGAATCGACTTCGCGCTGCGCAGGTACACGCCGCCGCCCCGCGAAATCAGCTTGCGATCGTAGTCGTCCCAGCTCGAGCGCGGCAGGTGGAAGAGGCGCTCGCGCTCGGCGAAGCTGCGCGCGGCGTCGGGTTCCGGGTCGAGGAACACGTGCATGTGGTTGAACGCCGCGACCAGCCGGATGTGCCGCGACAGCAGCATGCCGTTGCCGAACACATCGCCCGCCATGTCGCCGATGCCCGCGACAGTGAAATCCTGCGACTGCGAATCGATGCCGATCTCGCGCAGGTGGCGCCTGACGCACTCCCACGCGCCGCGCGCGGTGATGCCCATCTTCTTGTGGTCATAGCCCGCCGAGCCGCCGGACGCGAACGCATCGCCGAGCCAGAAGCCGTAATCGGCCGAAATCGCGTTGGCGATGTCGGAGAACGTGGCCGTGCCCTTGTCGGCCGCGACGACGAGGTAGGGATCGTCGCCGTCGTGCCGCACGACATCGGCGGGCGGCACGATCTTCGCGCCCACCAGGTTGTCGGTGATGTCGAGCAGGCCGCGTATGAAGATGCGGTAGCACGCAATCGCCTCTTTCTGGACGTCGTCGCGCGAGCCGCCCTGCGGCAGCTGCTTCGGCACGAAACCGCCCTTGGCGCCGGCCGGCACGATCACGGTGTTCTTGACGTTCTGCGCCTTCATCAGCCCGAGCACTTCGGTGCGGAAGTCCTCGCGCCGGTCCGACCAGCGCAGCCCGCCGCGCGCGACCGCGGCCATGCGCAGGTGCACGCCCTCGACGCGCGGGCTGTAGACGAAAATCTCGTACTTCGGCCGTGGCAGCGGCAGGTCCGGGATCTTCGCCGGGTCGAGCTTGATCGACACGTAATCCTTCAACCGGCCCGCGGCATCGCGCTGGTAGAAATTCGTGCGCAGCGTCGCGCGTATCACAGCGAGGTAGGCGCGCAGGATGCGGTCCTCGTCGAGGCTCGTCACGTGGGCGAGCGCCGCGGTGATCGACTGGATGCAGCGCTCGGACTGGCGGTTGCGCGCGGTCGCGCCGATCGCGGGATCGAAGCGGGCGTGCAGCAGTGCGACGAGATGGCCCGCGATGCCGACGTGACGCGACAGTGCGCGCTCCATCGCGGCCTGGCTGAACGGCACGCCGGTCTGGAGCAGGTACTTGGCGATCAGCCGCAGCGCCGTCACGTCGCGCGACGGCATGTTCGCGAGCAGCACGAGCCGGTTGAAGCCGTCGTTCTCGATGGCGCCACGCCACGCGGCGTCGATGCCTTCCCGGAAGAGATCCTCCACGCGCGCGATGTCGATCGCGTGGCCGTCACGCTGCTCGAGTTCGAAGTCCTGGATCCACGCTTCGCCGCCTTCCGGCCAGGCGAGTTCGTACGGATGCTCGGTGATCACGCGCAGGCCGAAGTTCTCGAGCAGCGGCAGCATGTCCGAGATCGGTATCGTGGCGCCGAGCTTGGCGAACTTCAGGTGCACGCGGTTGGCCGGGAGCCCGGCAGGGCGATGCAGGTTGATGCGCAGCGCGCCCGGATCGCCGCGCAGTGCCTCGAGGTCGGCGATGTCCTCGAGCATGTCCGCGGCGGCCACTTCCTCCTCGTAGGCGGTCGGGAACGCGCGGGCGTAGCGCTCGAGAAGCGCGAGCGAAGTCGCCTCGTCGTATCGCGACTTCAGTGCGACGGACAGGTGGTCGAGCCAGTTGGTCGCCGCCGCCGCGATTTCGCGTTGCAGCCGGGCGATGTCGGGGGCGGCGCGATGTTCGCGGTCGATCCGCACGACGACGTGGACCCGCGCGTGGCGCGAGTCGGAGATCTGCACCTGCGATTCGAACGCCTGGCCGTGAAAGCCCGCGAGCAGGATGCGTTCGATCTCGCGGCGCACGTCGGTGCTGTAACGGTCGCGCGGCACATAGACGAGGCAGGAGTAGAAGCGTCCGTAGGGGTCGCGGCGCGCGAGCAGCCGCACGGTGCGGCGGTCGTAGAGGTTCACGACCTCGCGCACGATATGGATCAGCTCGGCGACGCTCGCCTGGAACAGTTCGTCGCGGGGATAGGTCTCGAGGACATTCACGACCGCCTTCGCGTCGTGGCTCTGCGGCGCGAGTCCGAAGGCGTCGATGACGCTCGCGACCTTGTGCCGCAGCACCGGGATGGCGCGCGCGCTGCGGTAGTAGACCGTCGAGGTCCACAGGCCGAGGATCCGGTGCTCGCCGTCGACGCGGCCCCTGGCGTCGAACGTCTTGACGCCGACGTAATCGAGATACGTGCCGCGATGCACCGTCGCGAGCGTGTTCGCCTTCGTCAGGATCAGCAATTGCGGCTCGCGGGCACGCTGGCGCAATTCCCCCCGCAGGCGCACCGTGTGCGGCCGGTGGCCTCCGTGGCCGTCGCGCAGGATGCCGAGACCGGTGCGCGGCACCGGAACAAGCTTGTCCTCGTGTGTGCCGCGCACCAGACGGTAGCGGCGGTAGCCGAGGAACACGAAATGCTGCGCCTCCATCCACTCGAGCAGTTCGCGTGCCTCGGAGATCTCGCCGGCGGCGAGCGGCGCCGCGTCCGCAAGGCCGGCGGCGATCCCGCGGATGCGGTCGCGGATCGGCATCCAGTCCTCGACCGCCGCCTGCACGTCGACGATCGCCGCGCGCAGGTCCTGCTCGATCTGCGCGAGCGCCCGCGGGTCGTTCTGTCGATCGACCTCGTAGTACTGCCACGATTCGCTGCGCGCGCCCGGAGCGTCGCCCGCGGTGACACCGCGCATCAGGCCGCGTGCATCGCCGCGCAGCGCAACGACGGGATGGACGATCAGGTGCATCGCGACCTGGTGGCGCGCAAACACGATGCCGACCGAGTCGACGAGGAACGGCATGTCGTCGGTGACGATCTGCACGATCGTGTGCGGCGACTGAAAGCCGTCGCGCACCGGGTCGGGGTTGAACACGCGCACGCAGCTGCGCGCCGCCGCGCGGCGCTGCCCGAGCGCGCAATGGCTGAGCGCGATCGCCGCGAGCTCGGCTGCCGGACGTGCACGCAGATCCTCGTCGGCGACGCCGCGGAAATAGACACGGAGGAACGCGGCTTCGGCGGCGCGCCGGCGGGCGCCGCCCTGCGCCGGCGCCGCCTTCACGATCCGTTCGATGAGGGCGAGGCGGGTGGCGGGGACGTTGTCTTTCACGATGAGGCTTCCCTTACTCTCGAGTCGGTCCGACCAGGTCGGTGACAGCTTTCATCGGGGCACTTGTGCGGCGCGGGAAATTATACATGGCGCCAGATCGATCGCGCGCCGCGACAGCTTGTCGAGCAGGCGATCGAGCGTTTCGCGCTCACGGTGGTCGAGCGAGGCGAGCAGCGCCGCCTCGTAGGCGAGCGCGTAGGGTGCCACCTTCGCGTACACGGCGCGACCCGCGCCCGACAGGCGCAGCTTCGAACGGCGCCGGTCATCGGTCGAGCGCGTGCGCGCGAGCCGGCCGGCGCGTGCGAGCGAAGCGACTGCACGGCTGACCGCGACCTTGTCCATCGCCGTGCGCGCCGCGACCTCGGCGGCGCTCATGCCCGGCCGCTCGCCGAGCGTGGCGATCACGCGCCATTCCGGAATGCTGAGCCCGAAGCGCTCCGCATAGGCTTGTGCGATGGCGCTGCTCACGCGGTTCGTCAGCACGGAGAGGCGATACGGAATGAAGCGGTCGAGGCGCAGGCTGGGTGCGGGCGGCATGGTCGCGTATAATAGTTGCAACTGAAACCAATTGCAGGACCGCCACGATGGTTGCCAGTTTCGACAATCCGATGGGGACGGACGGCTTCGAATTCGTCGAGTACACTGCGCCGGACCCGCAGCTGCTGCGCACGCTGTTTGCGCGCATGGGGTTTCCGGTCACCGCACGCCACCGCAGCAAGGACGTCACGCTGCACCGGCAGGGCGACGTCAATTTCCTGATCAACGCCGAGCCCGATTCGTTCGGCCAGGCATTCGCTGCAAAGCACGGGCCGTCCGTCTGCGCGATGGCGTTTCGCGTGCGCGACGCTGCTCGCGCCTTCGAACGGGCCATTGCACTCGGCGCCTCGCCGCATGTCGGCCGTGTCGGCCCGATGGAGCTCAATATCCCCGCGATCGAGGGCATCGGCGGATCGCTCCTGTACCTCGTCGACCGCTACGGCGAATCGTCGATCTACGACGTCGATTTCCGCCCGGAACCGGCCGGGGGGGGCGCCTCGGCGGGCGTCGGTTTCACGCACATCGATCACCTGACGCACAACGTGCGCCGCGGCGCGATGGACCGCTGGGCAGGTTTCTACGAGCGGCTGTTCAACTTCCGCGAGATCCGCTACTTCGACATCGAAGGCCGGCACACGGGGCTTTTCAGCCGCGCGATGACGAGTCCCTGCGGCAAGATCCGCATCCCGATCAACGAATCGCAGGACGACAAGTCGCAGATCGAGGAGTACCTCAGGCTCTATCACGGCGAGGGCATCCAGCACATTGCGCTCGCGACCGACGACATCGTCCGCACCGTCGACCTGCTGCGCGGTCGCGGCGTCGAGTTCCAGGACACGCCGGACACGTACTACGAAGGCGTCGACGCGCGCGTGCCGCACCACGGCGAGGACGTGGCGGCGCTCAGGAAGCGGCGCATCCTGATCGACGGCAACCCCGACCGCGGCGAGGGCACGCTGCTGCAGATTTTCACGCAGAACGTGATCGGCCCGATCTTCTTCGAAGTGATCCAGCGCAAGGGCAACGAAGGGTTCGGCGAGGGCAATTTCCGCGCACTGTTCGAATCGATCGAGCTGGACCAGGTGCGGCGCGGCGTGATCTGACGCACGGGGGCGCCGCCCGCATGTCATCCGGCACCCGGGTCGCGCGTTGAGCGGGCAGGAGGTACCACGATGAAACTGCCCAGCGCGCTCCTTGCGGCGATGATCGCCCTCGTTCCGGTCGCCTGTGTCACGACCGCGCCCCCACGGCGCGCTGCGGTCGTGGAAGTCGGCGTGCGCCCGCCACCGCCGCGCGTCGTCGTCGTGCCGGCACCGCGGCGCGGCTACGTCTGGGCGGGCGGCTACTGGCGCTGGAATGGCCACCGCCATGTCTGGGTGGACGGGTACTGGATGCGCGCACGTCCCGGCTGGACCTGGGCGCCGGCGCATTGGGAGGAGCGGCGCGGGCGCTGGGTGTTCGTCGCGGGGGTCTGGGTCCGCGCCCGGTAGTTTCGCCAGCGGTGGCGCTATGTCCGGCCCGTCCGCGCGTCTCAGCCGTGGGCGCGTGTCAGGTACTTTTCCGTCTGCATCTCGACGAGCCGGCTCGCCGTGCGCTGGAATTCGAACGCGAGGCGCATGCCGCGATAGAGCGCCGCGGGCGGTGCGGCCGCGCTCACCGCGATATTGACGCCGCGGTCGTAGAACTCGTCGATCAGCGAAATGAAGCGGCGCGCGGCGTTGTCGCGCGTTTCGTCGAACACCGGCACGTTCGAGACGAGCACGGCCGGATAATCGCCCGCGATCTCGGCGTAATCGTCCTTGCCGCGCGGGCCCTCGCAGAGCGCCCTGAACTCGAACCACACGGCATTGTCGCTGTCGCGCACGACGTCGATCGCGCGCTCGGCGATCGTGATCTGGCCGCCCGCCGTGCCCGGGCCGCCCGCGAAGAACTCGAACAGGTGCGCCATCCCCGCCGGGGTATCCGCCGCCGCAGAGTCGAGGTACAGCGAAACCTTCGCGAGTTCACGCAGGCGATAGTCGGTGCCGGCATCCACCGCAATCACCTCGGTGTACTTCTCGAGCAGCGCGATAGCGGGCAGAAAGCGCTTGCGCTGCAGACCGTCGCGATAGAGCCCCTTCGGCGGGATGTTCGACGTGCAGACGAGCGTGACACCCCGCTCGAGCAGCGCGTCGAACAGCCGCGCGAGGATCATCGCATCGGCGATGTCGGTGACCTGCAGTTCGTCGAGGCACAGGACACGCGCCTCGGCGGCGAACCGGTCGGCGACCGTGAGGAGCGGCGACTCGACGTTCGCGAGGGTTTTCAGCTGCGCCTGCACGTCGTGCATGAAGCGGTAGAAATGGCGGCGGCGCTTCGCGTCGAACGGCAGGCTCGCGTAGAAGGCGTCCATCAGCAGTGTCTTGCCGCGGCCGACGCCACCCCACAGGTAGATGCCGCGCTCCGCGGCGTGTGCCCGCCTGCGCAGCAGGCGACGCACGCGCGTCAGGGGCTTCTGCGCCTCGTGCGCCGCGACGGCGAGGCGCGACCGCAGGCTCTCGAGACGGGCGATGGCGGCGAGCTGCGAGGCGTCGGGCACGATGCCGCGCCGCTCGAACTCGCGCGCGAGTACGGGCGAGCGCATCGTCAGGTCGTGAGCTCGGGCAGGTCGCGGAAGAAATCGAGGGCCGCGGGGTTGGCGAGCGCATCGCGATTCGCGACCGGGCGACCGTGCACGATGTTGCGCACGGCGAGTTCGACGAGCTTGCCGCTCAATGTGCGCGGCAGGTCGGGTGCCGCGATGATCTTCGCCGGCACGTGCCGCGGTGTCGTATTGCGGCGGATCGCATCGCGGATGCGGGCGCGCAGCGCGTCGTCGAGCGCGATGCCCTCGCGCAGGCGCACGAACAGCACGACCCGCACGTCGCCGTCCCATTCCTGGCCGATCGCGAGCGCTTCGAGCACCTCAGGCAGCTGCTCGACCTGCCGGTAGATCTCCGCGGTGCCGATGCGCACGCCGCCCGGGTTCAGCACCGCATCGGAGCGGCCGTAGATCACGAAGCCGCCGTGCTCCGTCTCGAGCGCATCGTCGCCGTGATGCCAGGTGTCGGGGAAGCGCGCGAAATACGCGTCGTGGTAGCGCGTGCCCTGGGGGTCGTTCCAGAAGCCGACCGGCATCGACGGAAAGGGCGCCGCGCACACGAGCTCGCCGCGCGCCCCGACGACCCGCCTGCCCGTGTCGTCGAAGACTTCCGTGCGCATGCCGAGACCGCGGCACTGGATCTCGCCCTTGCGCACGGGCAGCACCGGGCTGCCGAGGCAGAAGCACGAGACGATGTCGGTGCCGCCCGAAATGGATGACAGCTGCAGATCGTCTTTCACGGCCCGGTAGACGAAATCGTAGGTCTCGGGCAGGAGGGGCGAGCCTGTCGACAGTACCGTGCGCAGCGCCGCGAGATCGACCGTCTTGCCCGGCTCGAAGCCCGCCTTGTCGAGTGCAGCGAGGTATTTCGCACTCGTGCCGAAGATCGCGACGCGCTCGCGCGCGGCGATGTCCCAAAGGACCCGCGGCCCCGGATGAAACGGCGAGCCCTCGTAGAGGATGAGCGTGGCGCCGCTCGCGAGGCCGCTCACGAGCCAGTTCCACATCATCCAGCCGCAGGTCGTGAAATAGAAGAGCCGGTCGCCTTCGCGCAGGTCGACGTGGAGCAGGTGTTCCTTCTGGTGCTGCAGCAGCGTGCCGCCCGCACCGTGCACGATGCACTTCGGTTTGCCGGTGGTGCCCGAGGAATAGAGGATGTACACGGGATGATCGAACGGCAGGCGCGTGAAGCGCAGCGTGGCGCCCGCACGACCGAAATCGCCGTAGTGGACCGCATCCGGCAGCGCGTCGATCGCGGGCCTCGCGCTCACGTACGGCACGACCACGACACGCAGGAGCCCCGGCAACTGCGGCGCAACCTGCGCCATCGCGGCGAGGGAGTCGAGCGTCTTGCCGGCGTAGAAGTAACCGTCCGCCGTGAACAGCACCTTCGGCGTGATCTGCCCGAAGCGGTCGAGCACGCCGTTCACGCCGAAATCGGGCGAGCACGAGGACCAGATCGCGCCGAGGCTCGTCGTCGCGAGCATCGCGACGATGGCTTCCGGCACATTCGGCATGAAGCCCGCGACGCGATCGCCCGGGCCGACACCGAGTTCGCGCAGGCCGTCGGCGATGCGCGCGACCTCGTCGGCCAGTTCACGGCGCGCGATTTCGCGGCGCGTGCCCCGCTCGTTCGCGAAAACGATGGCCGCCTGCCCGTCGCGGTGGCGCAGCAGATTCTCGGCGAAATTGAGCCGTGCGGCCGGGAACCAGCGCGCGCCCGGCATGCGGTTCGCGTTCTCGAGGACGGGGCCGTCGCCCCAGTCGGCGCGCGTGTCGCTGAAGCGCGCGAGTTCCATCCAGAAGTCGGCGGGGTGCTCGAGCGACCAGGCCTCGAGGGCGGCGTAATCCGCCAGCGCGAGCTGGCGCCGCGCATTGACGCAAGTGCGGAACCGGGTGACGGCCGCCTGATCGACTCTCTCGCGGGAGGGCGTCCAGATCGGTGTCGTCATCGTCGCGTCAGAGGGTCTGGTAGTTCGGTCCGGACCCGCCTTCCGGCGTCGTCCATGTGATGTTGCCGTAGGGGTCCTTGATGTCGCAGGCCTTGCAGTGCACGCAGTTGGCCGCGTTGATCTGCAGGCGTTTGCCGCCGGCCCCGTCGTCGACCATTTCGTAGACACCCACCGGGCAGAAGCGCGTGCACGGATTGTCGAACTCCTCCCGGCAGCGGGTGGCGCACAGGTGCGTATCGGCAACCTTGAGGTGGGCAGGCTGCGCCTCGTCGTGCGTGGTCGCGGCAAAGTACGCCGATGCGAGCCGGTCGCGAGGCGGCAGCGTGCGCTCGACCCAGCCGCGCTCGGGCGACGTGTATTCGTCCAGCCGGCGCAGGGCCGCCGCGTTGTCGGTATTGCGCAATGTCCACGGCGTGTGTCCGCCGGTCACGACCTCGAGCGCCGAGTTGGCGAGGCCGAACCAGAGCCCGCGCTTGAAGCCCGGCTTGAAGTTGCGCACCTTGCGCAGCTCCTGTCCGCCGGGTGAGGCGCGCCACGCGGCGTCGAAGCCGGCCGGCGAGCCGTTCGCCGCGAGGTGCGCGGCGGCGAGCGCACCGGAGCGTATCGCCTGGTGGATGCCCTTGATCTTCGGGAAATTGAGCGTGCCGCCGGCATCCCCGACGATCAGCGCGCCGGGCATTTCGATCTTCGGCAGTGATTGCCAGCCTCCCGCTGCGATCGTGCGTGCGCCCGCCGAGACGATCTCGCCACCTTCCAGCAGCGGCCGCACGGCAGGGTGGTGCTTGAATTGCTGGAACACCTCGAACGGCTTCAGCTCCGCGTCGATGTAGTCGAGGCCGACGACGAAGCCGACGTACACGCGGTCGTTGCCGAGGTGATAAATGAAGCTGCCGCCGTACGTGGCGTTGTCGAGCGGCCAGCCGACGCTGTGCTGGATCAGGCCCGCCGTGGCGCGGCCGGGCGGCAGCTGCCACAGCTCCTTGAAGCCGAGGCCATAGGTCTGCGGGTTGCTCGCCGCATCGAGTGCGTAGCGGGCAATGAGTCGCTTCGTGACACTGCCACGGCAGCCTTCGGCGAGCACGGTCGTGCGCGCGCGCACTTCCGGTCCGGGCGCGAAGTTCGGGCCGGGCTCGCCGTCCTTCGTGATCCCCATGTCGCCGATCTGCACGCCGGCGACGGCGCCTGCCGCGTCGAACAGCGGCGCGGCCGCCGCGAAACCGGCGAATACGTCGACCCCGAGGCCCTCCGCCTGTTGCGCGAGCCACGGCGTCAGCAGGCCGAGCGAAATGATGAAATTGCCGTGATTGCGCTGTTGCGGCGGCACCGGGAGCCGGTGCGCGCCCTTGCGGGTGAGGATCCGGAGTTCGTCGTGGGTCGCGGGCACGCACACGCCGAGCTGCGCGTCGCGCCATTGCGGCACGAGCTCGTCGAGCGGCCCGGGCTCCATGACCGCGCCCGACAGCGAATGCGCGCCGACCGCCGAGCCCTTCTCGAGCACGCAGACCGTGAGGTCCGGCTTCAGCTGCTTCAGGCGGATCGCGCATGCGAGCCCCGCCGGGCCCGCGCCGACGATCACGACGTCATATT
>WBZY01000408.1_pt1 | contig 32872 bp, 32 predicted proteins | sample 5204191 | NCBI WGS metagenome assembly WBZY01 (sample SAMN12344363, study PRJNA552823) | activated sludge metagenome | biome: Activated sludge suspended growth; feature: Anammox Sidestream; material: Wastewater; isolation source: activated sludge from anammox sidestream of wastewater treatment...
TGAAGTTCTGCACCGTGTTGTTCAGCACCACCCCGATCAGGATGTAGAGCGTGCCCGGCAGGTAGCCGAACTGTGCGGCCAGGATCGGCCCCACCAGCGGCCCCGGCCCCGCGATCGCCGCGAAGTGGTGGCCGAACACCACCCAGCGGTGGGTGGGCACGAAGTCCTTGCCGTCGTCCAGGCGGTGCGCCGGCGTCGTCCGCGCGTCGTCGAGGGCGAGCACGCGGGCTGCCAGGTACGCCGAGTAGAAGCGGTAGCCGATCGCGTAGACCGAGGCGGCGGCGACCAGGAACCAGGTACTCGAGATCGCCTCGCCGCGCGCGGTCGCCACGACCGCCAGCGCCCCCGTGCCCGCGAGGGCAACGGCGATCCAGGCCAGCGTGGCGAGCGCCGAGGTGGGTCGGATCCGCTGCATCGGCGCGGCGCAGGGTATCAGCACGGCGCCAGCGGCGCCGCGCGGCGATGGGGAGCCGGGCGAAGCAGGCACCCCGGCTCCGCTCATGCAACCGGCCCGATCCTCGACAGCCAGGATTCCCGGCCCGCACAGGCCGACCAGATCGACTCGAGCCCCAACACGATGAAGGCGAGACTCGCCGCGATCCGGAACATCGTGTAGCCGGAGCCGAGCAGGAGTCCACCGATGCCGATGCTCGTCAGGCTGACACCCAGCGCAGCCGAGATCAGCCGGTAGACCGTCCTCGAATGGAAGGGCTCGCCCGGTTCGGGCTCGTTCACGAGCGGATCCCTCCATTTCCGTGCCTGCCGCCGGAGCGCCTGGACACGGCTCGGAGCCCCCGCCCGATCTCCGTCGCCGCGCGCATGCCCGAGGTCACTGCCATCTCGGTGTAGGGCCCGAGCAGGTAGTCGCCCGCGAAGGCGAGGCGCGGCGAGCGTTCGCGGCGGGCCTGGAACGAGGCGAGGTGGCGGAGGTAGCCGGCGTGGAACTGCGGGAGCATGGGGTCCCAGCGGTGCACCACGGAGGCGATCGGGGCGAGGCGTCCGATCGGGGTGCGCGCGAGCGCGTCGACGACGTGGCCGACGACGGCGGCGTCGGGGGCGTCCCACAGGCGCGTGGCGGCCTCGGCGGTGAGGGCTGCGTTGACGAGACCTGCGCCGGCGGGAGCGACGCCGCGCTTGTGGTGGTCGACGGCGAGGCCGTAGAGGCCGATGCCTTCGGAGCGCGGGAACGCGACGCCGTAGCCGGGGAGGCTGGCCGGGGCGCGGTCGGTCATGAGGAAGCAGATGATGCCACGGCCGTAGCGGACCTGGGCGAAGAACGCCTTCTCGGCAGGAGTGAGGGTCGCGCACGCAGCGGGGACCAGAGTGCCGGGGAGCGCCACGACGGCGGCATCGGCGAGCACGCGCTGCTCGCGGCCGTCGCGACGGCTGCGATAGGTGACGCGGGCCCCGTCGTCGGTGGTCTCGACGGCGGTGACCTCGCTTCCGACCCGCACCGGCACCTGCTCGGCGAGCGTGCGGGTGAGCAGACCCGTACCGCCCTCGAAGGCCTCGACGCGAAAGCCCGCGAGCACGAAGCGCAGGGTCAGCAGGGCGAAGGCACCGGAGAGCTGCTCGGGGTCGGCGTCGAAGGTGGAGGAGAAGGCGGGCGCGAGGAGGAACTCGCCGGCCTCGTCGCCGGCCACACGGTGCAGCCAGCTCGCCAGGTCCTCCCGGTCGAGCGGCGCCGCGCGCTCGGGGTGGTAGGGATCGAGCCTCCGACCCGCACGCACGAGCTCGAGGAGCAGCCGCGGGAGACGAAGCTTCGCGCGGGCCGAGAGCAGGCGCGAGCGCAGGAAGACGCCCGGCGAGGCGTAGTCACCGGCGTGCAGGTGGCCGCCTCTCAGGATCGCGTTGTGCGCGGGTGTGATCGCGTGGCGCCGTCCGGCGATCCCGAGCGCCGCCTCGACGAGCCGCATGTTGCGATAGCCGCTCGCGACGAACTGCGCGCCGCGGTCGACGACGAACTCGCCGCGCGCCGTGCGCACCCGCTCGCTGCGCATGCGGCCGCCCGGCTCGGCCTCGCGCTCGAGCACCTCGACGTCGTGCCCGGCGCGCCGGAGCCGCCAGGCGCAGACGAGCCCCGCAACGCCGCCCCCCACGACCGCGATCGATGCCATCGGCAGATCCTACCTGCCCCCGGCGCGTGCTTCACGACGCACCGTGGGTATCGTGGACACGTGCCGCCCTCCCCCACCGTCCTGTGGCCGGCCCCGTGCTGGCCGGCCGTCCTCGAGCCCGGCGAGCATCGCCTCGAGCTGCTGGTGGCGCACGACGGGGTCGATCGGGAAGCCCTCGCGGCGTGGGCAGCCGGGCTCGCGCTCACGGCGGCGGGCACCCGCCCGATGCCGCTGTCGGTCGAGTCGGTCGATGCGCTGGAGGCGCCGGCCGGCGACGCGCGGATCGGGCAGGCCGTGGCGGGTCTCGGCCTGCGCCGCGTCGCCTGCCTGGTTGCCGACGCAGCCGGCGCGCCGCCACCCGTCCCTCCGGCTCGCGCACGCGTCTTCGACCTCGTGCGCCAGGGAGGCCTGCTGCGGCCCCGCTGCATCGCGCGCCACGCGCGCGCCGAGCCGCTCCGCCTCGGCTTCGCGAGCGACCTGCACCACGCAGGGCTGTGGGACGAGGTGCACGCGGACCTGCGCCGCTTCGCCCCCGACCTGGCCGAGGCCGCCCTGTATCCCAACCTCCAGGTGCGTCGGCTGGTGGCGGACGCCAACGCTCGCGCCGCGCGCGGTGAGCTCGACGCGCTCGTGCTCGGCGGCGACCTGGTCGATCACGTCTATCGCGTGTCGCACGAGGGCCGACGCGGGGCCGCCGCCGACACCAACCTGCCCGGCCTGCTCGACGCACTCGCGGCGCTCGAGGTCCCCTGCTTCGCGATCCCCGGAAACCACGACCATCGGCTCCACCCCTGGCGGCCGCGCGCCTACGGGCTCGCCGAGATCGGTGTGCCCTGGCCGCGGCTGCGCGCGCTCCTGCGCGCGGCCGGCCGCTGGGATCCCTGGCCGCTGCGCCGGCGCGACCTCGATGCGCTGCGAACGCACGAGCCCGGCGGGCGCGACGGCCTCGCGCACCACCTCGCGCTGCTCGCACCCGCCCTCGACTTCACGCTGTGCTTCGGGGGCCTGCGCCTCGTCTTCCTGTCGACCGGCCGCGACGCCTTGTGTCGCTGGCGCGGCATCGAAAGGGGCCGCCGCCGCCTGCTCCTGCGCTCGCTCCGCTCGAGCTGGGAGCACCCTGACTCCGAGGGCCTGCGCGAGGAGCAGATCGGGTCCCTCGTGCAGGCCCTGGATGCCGGTCGTGGCGGCGCCGCGGTGTTCCTGCACGCACCGCTCCTCCATCCACGCGGCCCCGTCGAGCAGGTGCTGCCCCGGCTCGACCCGGGCCCGCCCGACGGCCCCGCCGGACGCACCCGCTTCGAGCGCACGCTCTTCGCAAGCGGCCTGCGCCGGGGCGTGTTCTTCCGCAACGCGGCGCCCTTCCTGCGCGCGCTCGGTGCTGCGCGCGGGCCCCTGGCGGTGTTCTCGGGCCACGTCCACCGCGCCCACGCGTGGCGCTGGGACCCCCGGCGTGGCGACGCGCGATCGTGTCGATGGCCGGTCGTCGGGGAGCCGGGTGTCCTGTTCGCAAACGCCCCTGCCGTGGCGCTCGGGCCGTCGGGTGAGGGGGGCGAGGGGGACGAGCGGCCCGGCTACCTGGTCGCGACCTTCGCGGACGGCGCGCTGCACCGGCTCGAGCGCGCGCCGCTCACCGGCGCCGCCGACTGAGCGCCGCGCCGCCGGCGCCGGGCCAGCACCGACAGCGTCCCGAGGCTCGTGGCGCCCGCCGCGGCCGTGCCGGGCTCCGGCGCCGCGATCTCGAGATCGAGCAGGCCGAAGGCTGCGATCTGTGCAGGGATCCCTCCCGGCGGCGCGGGATCGACGCCGATCGCGATCGGCGTCACCAGCCGGACGCGCATCCATCCGCTCCCCAGGACGGCCAGCGACCCCGATTCGCTCACCTCACCGCCCTCGACCGGGACCGACGCGGTCCCGATCGTCCAGGGCGCACCCGCTAGGGTGAAGGTGAGGTGGAGGACCGGCACCTCCTCCTCGCCGCCCACCCCCACGACCGACAGCGGAATCTCGAGCGGGATCGACTCGTCGCACGCGAAGATCACGCAGACGCCGACGATCCCCGGCTCCGCGGGAGAGCCAGGGAGACGCAGCCCCATCGTGCCGCCGAGCGTGCCACTCTGGGACGTGAACAGACCCGCCTCGTTCTCGAAGCTGCCGACCAATCCGGTGATCGGCTGGAGAGCCGGATCGGTCACCGGCACCGTCACACCCGCTGCCGAGAGCAAGCCGCCCTGCAGCGTGAAGCTGCCGAGCGTGGTGGCGGTGCGATTCACGTCCACGGTGCCGGTCGCCGTGCCCTGGGCGGGTGCGATCAACGAGTACGAGGTGCCGAGCGCGTCGATCCGGATCGTCAGACGACCCGCCCGGAACGGGACCACGACGGCCGCCACGGGCTCCGCGAGTCCGGCGGCCAGCGCCACGCTGGCCAGCACCCCGAAGAGCACCCGCCGGAGCGCCGCCACCGACACGGTCGCGCGCATGCCCCCCCCTTCCAATCGGGGCAGCACTATATCAGCTCCGGGATCCCTGCCACCTGCTCCCCTCCGTGGCGGGAGCCGGAAGAGGAAAGGCCCGAACACCGCCTGGCGTCCGGGCCTCCCTGGGAAGGGGATGTATTCGTGCTGTCATCAGGGAAGTGGCGTGCTTTGGAGAAAGGTGTCAGCCGGGGCCAGTTTTTTTCGAGCGCAGCCGCTTTTTTTTGACCGAGCCACCCCCCGGGGGGGGCTATTCCGCTGGGAGGCGGGGCTCGAGCGTGAGGATCAGCTTCCCGTCGTCGTAGCGGTCGACGCCGATCACCACCGGCTGGCGATCGGGGACGCGCATGTCGGAGTGCATGGTGTTCTCGATGTCGACCGCGAGCAGCACGCCTCCGGGCCCCATGTGGAGCGGCCGCACCCGCACCCGCTTGCCGGTAGGGAGGTCGAGGCCTCCGACCTCCCCCGTGCGGAGGTCGAGCCGCCGGCGCTCGATCACGCGCAGGCTCTGGTAGCGGAAGTCGTCGCGAAGGCGCTCGTGGAGCTGGGCAGCCGCCGGGTCGATCGGCCCGGGATGGAGGGATGCGTGGCTGACCGTGAGGTCCAGCGCGACCCGCCGCACCGTCTGGGCGAGCGCCGGCCCTGCGAGGAGCAGGATCGCGAACAGGAGCGCGCCGATCGGGAACGGGCCCGGCGCGGGCGCGAGCCGGCCGCGCGGCCCGCCTCGGCCGGGGTCGGACGCGCGCTCAGATCCAGACACTGCTCGCGTCCTCCGCGCTCTGGACCCCCTGGTCGTCCATCAGCCAGATGATCGTCGCATCACCCGGCGCATCGAGCACCATGACGGGACGACCGTGCGTGTTGAGCGAGCGCACCACGCTTCCGGCCTGCGAGCGGAAGACCTCGGGCGGACCCACGAGCACCAGCAGCGCGATCGCCGCCGCGACGACCCCCGCACCGAGCACCGGGAAGCCGAAGCCGGCACGGCCCGGGCGCCGCTGGCGCCGGGCCGGCGGCGCTGCGCTCGAGCCGCTGGCGGGCAACCGCCAGCGGATCTCGCTCCACACGTCCGGAGCGGGAGCGGCGTCCATCGAGTCGCGCACCCATGCTCCGACTCCGGCGAGCTCCTCCAGCTCCCTGCGACAGCCCGCGCAGCCGTCGAGGTGGCGCTGCAGCGTCCAGCGCCGCAGCCGCCCGAGCTCTCCGTCGTGATAGGCGTCCAGCAGGGGACCGATCCGCTCGCAAGCGCTCATTGCGCGCCTCCCTCGGCCGTGCCGGCCCGCCCCGGATCCACCACCCCTGCCCGGCGCAGCAGCTCCTGCACCCGGCGCCGCGCGTAGTGCAGGCGGCTCATCACCGTGCCCTTCGGAATCGCGAGCGCTTCGGCGATCTCCGCATAGCTGAGCCCTTCGACCTCGCGCAGGATCAGGGTCTCGCGCGCGGCATCGGGCAGCTCGTCGATCGCACGCGCGAGAGCCGCCCGGAGCTGGCCTCGGTCGAGCGCCGCCTCGGGGTCCTGCTCGTGCTCGCGGAAGGTCATCTCGTCGGCGGGCCGGGCGTCGGGCGCCCCGAGCCGATCGAGGTCCGCGGGCTCGGGCGTCGTCAGGATGCGCGAGGAATGGTCGCGGCGGCGCGCGTCCAGGCACAGGTTCATCACGAGCCGGTACAGCCAGGTGTAGAAGCTCGAGCGGCCCTCGAAGCGATCGAGGTTCACGTAGGCCTTCAGGAAGGCGTCCTGCACCGCGTCGCGCGCGCGCTCCTCGTCGCGCAGCACGCGCAGCGCGAGCCGGTACGCGCGCGCCTGATAGCGCTCGACCAGCACGCGGAACGCCTCGGGATCACCTCGGCGGGCCCGGTCGACCGCTTCGCGATCGTCGGGGCCCGATCCGTCGGGAGACGCCGTGATCGCCCTGCTCTCCTCTGCGCGCCCCCGGCGATCGGACCGCGAGGCCGCGCCCACCCAGCCGGACAGCCCGGACGGGGCAGGTAGCGTAGACGTCAAGACCGTCATCAGAGGCATCATCGGCAGACCCCACCTCCGGGCGCTTCGACGCTCCCTCCCGACGGCTATTCGCGGCTGACCCCCCGAGGGGTCGACCTCGCCACTCGATCGCTAGTGGGCCTCCCGCCAGTTGCGACCCGAGCCCACCTCGACGACCAGCGGGACCGCCAGCGTGAAGACGGCCTCCATGCACCCTCGGGCGAGCTGGCCGACCGGCGCGGCCGCCTCCGGGGGCGCCTCGAAGACCAGCTCGTCGTGCACCTGCAGGATCATGCGGCCGGGCAGCCGGGCCCCGGCGAGCGCGGCGTCCACCGCGACCATCGCCTTCTTGATCAGGTCCGCCGCGGTCCCCTGGATCACGGTGTTGACCGCCATCCGCTCGGCGGCGCTGCGCAACACGCGGTTGCGGGAGCCGAGGTCCGGCAGGTAGCGGCGCCGCCCGAGCAGCGTACGCACGTAGCCCTGCTCGCGCGCCCGCTCGACCGTCTCGTCGAGGAAGCGGCGCACGCCGCGATAGCGCTCGAAGTACGCGTCGATGGTCTTCTGCGCGTCGCCTGCCGCGATGCCGAGCTGGTTGGCGATGCCGAACGCGGTCGAGCCGTAGATGATCCCGAAGTTGATCGCCTTCGCGCGCGCGCGCTGCTCCGCGCTCACCGCCTCGGGCGCGATCCCGAGCACGCCGGCCGCCGTGCGCCGGTGCACGTCCTCCCCGCTGCGGAAGGCGGCGAGCAGCTCCTCGTCGCCGGAGAAGTGCGCGAGGATGCGCAGCTCCACCTGCGAGTAGTCCGCCGACACCAGGAGCCAGCCCTCGCGCGCGACGAAGGCCTCGCGGATCCGCACGCCCTCCTCGCTGCGGATCGGGATGTTCTGCACGTTGGGATCCGACGCCGAGAGCCGGCCCGTCGCGGCGCCGGTCTGGTGGAAGGTCGGGTGGATCCGGCCGGTCTTCGGGTCGACCAGCGGCGGCAGCGCGTCGACGTAGGTGCTCTTGAGCTTCGCGAGCCGCCGGTAGGCGAGGATCCGCTCCGGCAGGGGATGCTGGGTCGAGAGCTGCGCGAGCACGGCCTCGTCGGTGGAGAATCCGGTCTTGGTCTTGCGCACCACGGGGAGCTTCAGCGTCTCGAAGAGCACCGCCTGGAGCTGGCGCGGCGAGCTGATCTGGAACGGGCCGCCGGCGAGCCGGTGGATCTCGGCCTCGATCCGCGTGAGCTCCGCCTGGTACTCGCGCGAGAGCGAGGCGAGCACCGCTTCGTCGACGCGCACACCTGCACGCTCCATCCCCGCGAGCACCGCCGCGAGCGGCATCTCCACCTGCTCGTAGAGCTCGCGCAGGCCGTCGGCAGCGAGGCGCTCCTCGAGGATCGGCAGCAGCTCGGCGACGGCGCACACCTCCTCGGCCGCCCACGCGGCGAGGGCGTCGACGGCGAGATCGGCCGCCGCGGTCGCGCGGGCGCCGCGGCCCGCCAGGTCCTGCCACGAGGGCAGGCGCCGGCCGAGATGGAGCGAGGCGAGTGCCGGCGTCGAGCGCGCCGCCGCCGGATCGAGCAGGAAGGCCGCGATCTCGACGTCGCAGACCGGCGCGCGGGGCGCTTGGCCCGCCTCGCCGAGCCAGCACGCCAGCGTCTTGGTGCTGCGCCCTCCCCAGGGCCTCTCGGCGAGCAGGCGCCCGATCCGCTCCGCAGCCTGCTCGGCGCGCAGACCCGGAGCCTCGAGCACCGAGCGGTGGCCGAAGGGCACGTAGGCCGCATGGCGGGGGTCGATTGCGAAGACGATGCCGGCGAGCGGCTCGCGCAGCGCCGGGCCCCCGACCGGGACCGCGATCACGCGCGGCCCTGCGGCGAGCCGCGCGAGCAGCGCGTCGAGGGCGGCCTCGTCACGGACCACCTCGCAGGCGACCGGCACGCGCCCCTCCCCGGGCGAGGCGGCGGGCCGCGGCGCCGCCGTGGCCGCGTCGCCGGCCTCGAGCTCGGCGAGCAGGCGGCCGAACTCGAGGCGCCGGAACAACGCGTGCAGGCGCTCCCGCTCGGGCTCGCGGCGGGCGAGAGCGGCCAGCGGGACGGGCAGCACGACGTCGCGCTCGAGCGCCGCGAGCCGTTTCGAGAGCCGCGCCTGCCCGGCCTGCTCGCGCAGCGCGTTGCGGGTGCGCGCCTGGGGGATCTCGTCGGCGTGGGCGAGCAGGTTCTCGAGGCTGCCCCACTCCGCGATCAGCTTCGCCGCCCCCTTGTCGCCGATCCCCTTCACGCCGGGGATGTTGTCGCTCGCGTCCCCGACCAGCGCCCGCACGTCGAGGACCTGCTCGGGCGGTACGCCGAAGCGCTCCTCCACCTCGCTGCGGCCGTAGCGGCGGTTCTTCATCGTATCGAGGAGCTGCACGCGCTCACCCACGAGCTGCATCAGGTCCTTGTCGGTGGACAGGATGGTGGCGCGCCAGTCCGGCGGCAGCCGGGCCACGAGCGTCGCGATCACGTCGTCGGCCTCGAACCCCGTCACCTCGAGCACCGGCAGCCGGTAGGCGTCGACCAGCTCGCGCACCACGGGAAGCTGCGCCGAGAGATCCTCGGGCTGGGCGTCGCGGTTCGCCTTGTAGGCGGGGTAGATCTCGCTGCGGAACGGGGCTCCACCGGGTGCGTCGAAGACCACGACGACGTGGTCCGGCTGCTCCTCGCGCAGGGCCTTGTTGACCATGTTCACGAAGCCGTAGGCCGCGTTGGTCGGCGTGCCGTCGGCCGTCCGCAGCGGCGGGATCGCGAAGAAGGCGCGGTACAGGCAGTTGGCCGCGTCGACGATCACGAGGTGGTGGCGGGGAGCGGACACGGTCCCGTAGCGTAGCGGCGATGGAAGGCAGCCCGCGACCGCCGCCGCACCGGCCGCGCCCTGCGGCGCCGGCCTTCCGGCCCCAGTTCACGCTGCTGCTGCTCTACTTCTTCGGGCTGCTCCTGTTCTTCGCGCTGCTGCTCGCGCTCCCGGCGCTGCTCGAGGCGTTCCGCGCGCTCCCGCCGCACGAAGGGCCGCTCACCGACGCGGAGCGCGCGCTCGCCGCCGACGTCGCGCGCGAGGCGCTGCACGGACGGCTGCCCTACGCGGTGATCGCCGCCCTGCTGGCGCTCGGCCTGGGCATCTGGACGCGCTCGCTGCCCGGCCTGCGCCAGCGGCCCTAGGGCCGCGCCCGCTCCGGTACGGTGAGCCCGCGCAGGGCCAGCTCGATCGCGTCCTCGAAGACCGTCTCGAGACCCCGGCGGCGCAGGTCGCGCGCCGCCTGCGCGTGGTCGCTCGCGATCAGGCCGTTGGCCATCGTCCACAGGATGTGCGCGACCTCCCAGGAATCGTGCGGCGCGAAGACCCGCTCGCGCACGCCGCGGTCGAGCACGTCGGCGAGCAGGCGCAGGCACTGCTCCCACAGCCCGCTCACCTCGGTGACGACCGCGGGCGGCAGCTCCCCGATCACCTGCTCGTTGGCGAGCGCCCAGAAGATCTGGAAGTACTCGCGGTGCGAGGTCCAGTGCTGGAAGTAGAAGCGCGACAGGCGCCGGACCTGTTCGGCCGGGGCGAGCGCCTCGTCGATGCAGCCGCGCATCTTGCGCTCGAAGCCGTCCGCGTTCTCGGCCAGGACGGCGACGTAGAGCTCCGCCTTGTTCTCGAAATAGCGGTAGAGGGTCCCCTTGGCGACACCGGCCCGCTCCGCAACCTCGTCGAGGTTCGCCGCCATGAAGCCGTCGCGGAAGAAGACCAGCCGCGCCGACTCGAGGATCCGCTGGCGCTGGAGCGCCCGCTTCTCGGCACGGCGCGGGCGCGGCGGCGGCGCAGCCGGACGGCGGGCGGAGCCGCTCTCGCTCATCGCCCGCTCCTCGGGTAGGCGCGCGCCGTCTCGACGTACTCGAGCGCCCGTTCGCGCTGCTCGCGCAGCTCCTCCTCGCGGAGCGGGCGCACGACGCGGGCCGGCACCCCGTGCGCCAGGTGGCGCGCCGGGATCTTGGCTCCCGGTGGTACCAGGGCGCCCGCCCCGACCAGCGCCTCCTCGCCCACCTCGGCCCCGTCCAGCACCACCGCGGCAATCCCCACCAGCGCGCCGTCACGCACCGTGCAGCCGTGGACCGTCGCCCGGTGGCCGACGGTGACCCCGTCTCCGATCCAGGCCGGGAAGCGCTCCTTCGTGACGTGCACGACGCAGTGATCCTGCAGGTTGCTGCGCGCCCCGATCCGGATCTGGTGCACGTCGCCGCGCACCACGCTGCCGAACCAGACGCTGGTCTCGGGTCCGATCACGACGTCGCCCACCACGACCGCGCCGGGCGCGAGCCAGGCGCTCGGGTCGATCCGGGGGATGCGCCCCCGATGCGCCAGCACCAGCGGCCCGCCCGGCCCCGCGGTCGTGGAGCCGCTCTCAGACGTCGTCGCTCCCTTCGTAGCGGAAGGGCGCGAACAGGTCGGTGTTGAGGTAGCGCTCGCCGAAGTCCGGAACGATCACCACCACGAGCTTGCCCTCGTTCTCGGGCCGCTTCGCGTACTCGACCGCGGCATGGACGTTGGCACCCGAGGAGATCCCGCACAGGATCCCCTCCTCGGCGGCGAGCCGGCGCGCCATCACGAAGGCCGGCTCGTTGTCGACCTGGATCACGCCATCGAGCAGCTTCGTGTCGAGCACCTCGGGGACGAAGCCCGCGCCGAGGCCCTGGATCTTGTGCGGTCCGGGAGGGCCTCCCGAGAGGACGGCGCTCGTGGTGGGCTCGACGGCGATCGCCTGGAACGAGGGACGGCGCGCCTTGATCGTCTGCGCGACGCCGGTGATCGTGCCGCCCGTGCCGACGCCCGAGATCAGGGCGTCGATCTTGCCATCGGTGTCGCGCCAGAGCTCCTCGGCGGTGGTGCGGCGGTGCACGTCGGGGTTGGCCGGGTTCTCGAACTGCTGCGGCATGAACGAGTCGGGGATCCTCGCCAGCAGCTCCTTGGCCTTGTCGATCGCGCCGCGCATGCCCTTCGGCCCCTCGGTGAGCACCAGCTTCGCGCCGAGCGCGCGCAGGACGACGCGCCGCTCCGGGCTCATCGTCTCGGGCATCACCAGCACGCAGCGGTAGCCCTTCACCGCTGCCACCAGCGCCAGCGCGATGCCGGTGTTGCCGCTGGTGGGCTCGACGATCACGGTCTTGCCGGCGGCGATCCGCCCGGCGCGCTCGGCCGCCTCGATCATGGAGAGCCCGATGCGGTCCTTCACGCTGGCGGCCGGGTTCTGGCTCTCCAGCTTCGCGACGACGGTGGCGTGAGCGCCGCGGGTGACGCGGTTGAGCCTCACGAGCGGCGTGTTGCCGATCAGCTCGGTCATGTCGGCGGCGATCTTCACGTGGGGATTCCTCCGGGGGAGGGCGCGCTGCGCCGTGGCGTCCGCGCCGCCGTGCCCCGGATCGCCGGAGGCGCGGCGAGACGGCTCGGAGGGACGAGTGTACCCAGCCGCCGGGTCCCCGTCAGCGCAGCCGCGCGCGTCCTCGAAGCTGCCGAGCAGCTCCTCGAGGAGCACGGTGGCATAGCTGCCGGCGGGCAGCGTGAAGCGGAGCCGGAGCGTGCCGTCCGCGTGCTTGCTGGCCGCGTCCCCGACCGGCACGCGCAGCGGCCGGCGCGCGCCGCGCAGGCGCAGCCCGGGCGGCGGGTGCCGGAGCCACGCCGCGTCGACACCCCACACCTCGAGCGCTGCGCGCTCGCGGGCGGCGGGGGCGCCGGCGGGCGCTGGCGCACGATCCCCGGCGCCGAAGATCGGACCCGTCGCGCTGATCTCGAAACGTGCGGCGCGCGGACCCTCGCGCGCGAGATCCTCGACGAGGAAGAGCCCACCCGAGGCGACCACCTGGGCCACGTCGCCGGGCTCGACGGCAGCGAGCGACGCCGTGCGCCGCGCCAGGGCCTCGTTGAAGACGGCCGCCTGCAGAGCCGACACCAGGAAGCGCGCGGCGCGCCGATCGCGCAGCCGGAGCTCGCCCGCCAGCACCGCGCGGCCTCGTTCTGCGTTGTCCGCCTGGCGTCCGAAACGCTGCGCACCGAAGCGGTTCGGCAGGCCCGTGCGCAGCAGCTCCGCGAGCCGCTCCTGCGCCCGCGCAGCGAGGCCGGCGTCGACCTCGCGCACCACGATCGCGAAGGCGTTCCCGCGCAGCTGGCCGGTGCGCAGCTTGTGCGGATGGCGGGCGGCCTCGAGGACACGGACGCCCGGCAGCTCGAGCGCGAGGGCGCGGTCGGGGTCGAGCCCCGGGACCGAGAGCCACTGGCGGGTCAGGCCATGGCGGTCCTTGCGGCCCGCGTAGCCGACGTCGCGCGGCGCGGCACCCGCCGCGCGCGCGAGCGCACGCGCCACCTCCTCGGTATCGCGGCCCCGCTTCTCGATGCGCACGAAGGTGTGCCCGCCGGTCCCGGCCGGCCCGTAGAGCGGCAGCTCGTCGACGACGAAGTCCCCGGGCTCGACGCGGATCCGCGGCACGGCTCAGAGCAGGGTCGGCTGCGCGCAGGGCTGGAACGAGCGGCGATGCGCCGGGCACGGACCGAGCCGGCGCAGCGCGGCCAGGTGCTCGCGGGTGGCATAGCCCATGTGGCGGGCAAAGCCGTAGCCGGGGTGCTGGTCCTCGAGCCGGCGCATGATCGCATCGCGGTGGACCTTGGCGACGATCGACGCCGCGGCGATCGAGCCGTCCCGGGAGTCGCCCTGGACGAGCCGCGTCTGGTGACAGCCTGTGCCGGGAACGGTGCGGGCGTCCACGAGCAGGTGGTCCGCGGCAGGCGCCAGCGCGACGACGGCACGGCGCATCGCCTCGAGCCCGGCGCGATAGACGTTGAGGCGATCGAGCTCGGCCGGCTCCACCTCCCCGACCGCCAGCGCGACGGCCTGCGCGCGAATCGCCTCCGCGAGCCGCTCGCGCACGGGCCGCGGCACGCGCTTCGAGTCGTCGAGTCCGGGCAGCTCGACGCGGTCGGGCAGGATCACCGCGGCGGCCACCACCGGTCCCGCCAGGGGGCCCATCCCCACCTCGTCGACGCCGGCCACGTGCTGCGCCCCCGCGCGCCGCAGCTGCCGGCGCAGGGCGAAGAGCCGCCCCACGCGCGCGCGCTCCGCGCGCGCCTCGGCGAGCCGCCGTTCGACGCGGCGGGCGAGCGCGCCCGCACCCGCGCGCGGATCCCCCTCGAGGGCGCGCAGCAGGCGCGCAAGCTCGCGCGCACCCGTGGCCTCGCGTGCCCGGGCGATCAGCAGCGCGAGCGGCAGCTCATCGCTCATCCGCCCCCCCTTCGTCGCCGCCGCGCAGCCCGAGCCGGCGCTCGACGGCGCGCAACCGGCGCAGCATCTCGGGAAGCCGCGCGAAGGCCGCCACGCTCTTGTGCCAGCGGCGCTCCTCGAGGGCCGGCGCGCCCCACACGCGCGAGCCCGGCGGGAGGTCCCGGTGGAGTGCTGCGCGGGCGCCCAGGAACGAGGCGGCGCCGATCCGCAGGTGGCCCGCGCTCGCCGTCTGCCCCATCAGGATCGCGCCGCGGCCGACCGTGGTCGAGCCTGCGAGGCCGCTCTGCGCCGCTAGCAGCACGTCCTCTCCGACGTCGCAGTTGTGCGACACCACCACCAGGTTGTCGATCTTGGCGTTGCGGCGCACGCGCGTCTCTCCGAGCGTTGCCCGGTCGATGGTGGCGTTGGCGCCGACCTCCACGTCGTCCTCGAGCACCACCCGGCCCACCTGGGGGACCTTCACCGGGCGGCCCGTCTCGTCGAGCGCGTAGCCGAAGCCGTCGCCGCCCAGCACCACGCCCGGGTGCAGCACCACGCGGTCGCCGACCTCGACTTCCTCGCGCAGCACGCAGCCGGCGTGGAGCACGCAGTCCGAGCCGACCCGGACGTCGGGATAGAGCACCGCGTGCGGGTGTACCACGCTGCGCGGCCCCACCACCGCGCGCGCGCCCACCACCGCCAGGGCGGCCACGTGGGCGCTCGGGTCGATCCGGGCGTCGGACGCCACCACCGCCCGTGGATGGACGCCGGGCTCCGGACGCTCGACCGCCGCGAGCAGCGAGACGGCGCGGGCGAAGTCGAGGTCCGGGCGCGGCGAGCGCAGCGCCGGCCGGCCGCCGGCGTCGAGCCCGGGCGGCAGGATCACGGCGCCTGCGCCGCTCGCGGCGAGCGCGCGCGCGTAGCTTGCCGAGCGCGCGAAGCTCAGGTCCTCCGGGCCCGCGCCGGCGAGCGGTGCCACCCCGCGCACGACGAAGCGGCCGTCGCCCTCCACCTCGCGCCCGAGTGCGGCCCCGAGCTCGGCGAGCGAGACCGAGCGGACTCGCGGCACCGCGGCTCAGCGCGCCAGCAGTACCGCGATCGGCGAGCTGCGCACCACGGCAGCCGAGTTGCTGCCGAGGAAGTACTCGTGGATGCGGCTGCGGCCGAAGGCGCCCATCACGATCATGCCGGCGCCGGCCTCGCGCGCGGCGTCCACGATCTTGGCGTCGGGCCGGCCGAGCGTCGAGGCGGCCTCGCGCACCCCGACGTTGGGCGCGCCGAGCAGCCGGCGCACCTCGTCGAAGCGCGCCGCCGAGCGGCCCTTGTCCTTCGAGTCCACGAAGACGTGGATCGACTCGCCGAGCTTGCCGGCGATCTCGACCGCGAGGCGCGCCGCGATCCGCGAGCCCGGCGATCCGTCGAAGGCGAGGAGCACCGGCCCTACGAGCTCGGCGCCGGCCGGCACCACCACGGCGGGCTTCGAGGTCTTGCGCAGGACGCCGTCCACCGTCGAGCCGATCAGCGCGGTACGGAAGCCGGCGTGCTCCCCGTCGCGGCCGAGCACCAGCAGGTCGGCCTGCTTGCCGCGCTCGACGATCACGTCGTCGGCCACGCCGCGGGTCGTCTCGGTGCTGCACTCGACGCTCTTCTCGCGCGCCGCCGCGGCGACGCGCCGGCAGGCCGCCTCGGCACGGGCGGACAGGAACGCCTCGAGCGCCTCGAGCGGCGGCGGCGGCACGCCCAGGCCCTCGGCCCGCAGGCCGCGCGCCATGCGCTCCTCCACCACCGACACCGCGGCCACCCGCGCGCCGAGGCGCGCGGCCAGCGCCACGCCGTAGCGCTCGGCTCCCGCCCCCGCCTCGGACCCGTCCGTCGCGATCAGCACCGTCTCGATCATCTCGACACCCCCGCGTGTCTGCTCACGAACGATCCGCCGGACCGCCTCACGACAGCCAGCGCCCGAGCGGTGTACCCCACAAGAGTCGCATCGCCCGCCGTAGCCTGCGCGTCTTGCGGGCGTCGTAGGGGAACCAGATCGGCTCGGACTTCGAGCCGAAGCGATCGACCACGATCGACTGCACCGAGCAGTAGCCCTTGAGCCCGAGCTCGCCGTTGACCCGCCCGAGGCCGCTCTCCCGGACGCCGCCGAAGGGTGACTCCGGGATCCCGTAGGTGATCATGCAGTCGTTGACCACCGCGCAACCGGACTGGATCTGCCGGGCCAGCTCGACACCCCGCCGCTTGTCGCGCGTCCAGACGTTGGCGTTGAGCCCGTAGGCGCTGTCGTTGGCCAGGCGCAGCGCGTCTGCCTCGTCGCGCACCCGCATCACCGGCATCAGCGGCCCGAAGCTCTCCTCGCGCATCACGAGCATGTCGTGGTCGACCTCGGTGAGCACGGTCGGCTCGTAGAAGAGGCCCGGGTAGCTCGGGTTGCGGCGGCCGCCGGTGCGCACGCGCGCGCCCCGCCGGCGCGCGTCCTCGACGTGGCGCTCGACCACCTCGAGCTGCGGGGGCCAGATCATCGGGCCGACGTCGGTCTCGCCGCCGGTACCCTGGCGCAGGCGCCCGGTGAGCTCCACCACGCGCCGCACGAACTCGTCCGCCACCTCGTCGACCACGTAGACGCGTTCGGTCGATACGCACACCTGCCCCGCGTTGGCGAAGGCGCCGTACACGGCGCCGGCCGCGGCGCGCTCGAGATCGGCGTCGGCGCACACCACCATCGGGTCCTTGCCGCCGAGCTCGAGCGTGCACGGGACGAGCTGGCGGCCACAGGCCTCGGCCACCTTGCGCCCGGTTCGCACGCTGCCGGTGAAGCTGATCTTGTCGACGCCCGCTTCGACCAGCGCCGCACCGGTCGTGCCGTCCCCGGTCACGCACTGCACGAGCCCTTCGGGCAGGCCGGCGGCGCGGAACAGCTCCTCGACGAGGTGGCCCGCGTGCGGCGTCACCTCGGAGGGCTTGAGCACGACGGCGTTGCCCGCCATCAGCGCCTGCGCCGTCGGGTTGAGCGCCAGGAGGAACGGGAAGTTCCAGGGCGTGACGATCCCGACCACGCCGAGCGGCTTGTGCACGAGCCGCAGCTTCTTCGACTTCATCAGGTGCAGCGGTACGGTGCGGTCGGCGAGCACCTTGCGCGCGCGCTTGGCCCAGAACTCGAGCGCGTCGCAGCCGGCGAGGAGCTCCGCCGAGAGCGCCTCGAACTCGGGCTTGCCGGTCTCGCGCGCGATCGTCGCGACGAACTCGTCCTGTCGCTGGAGCAGGACCTGCACCGCGCGGCGCAGCACGCGGCCGCGCTCCTCGAAGCTCGCTTCGGCCCAGTGCGGCTGCGCCTTGCGCGCCGACTCGACGGCCGCGCGCACGTCGTCGGCGGTGTGGATCTCGATCTCGCCGATCTCGTCCAGCGTCGCCGGATGGCGCAGGCGCAGCCGGCGGCGCCGGCCCGGGACGTCGGGTACGGACTCGACGACGGCCATGGTCCCTCCCGCGGGGTGGATCGGTCGCGAGGGTACGAAACCCGCGGGGAAGAAGTCAATCGGAGTCACGGCCGATCCACCACTCCTTGCGCGCACCTGGTCGAAGTGCGACACGGAGGACATGGGTGCGCCCTGCTCCCGCCAGGCGGCCGCCGCAACCCCGCCCGGTGCGGGTGCGGCCACCGCGGACACCGCGAGCACCGCGGGCACCGCGGGCACCGCGGGCACCGGATGGGAGCCGGCCCTGCTCCGCCGGCACCCCGCCCTCCGCGCCCTGCCCCGCGCCCGCTTCGTGAACGCTCCGACGCCCGTCGAGCCCCTGGCGCTGCCCGGCGCCCCGGCCGGCGCCTGCTTCGTCAAGCGCGACGACCGCTCCTGCCCCCTCTACGGCGGGAACAAGCCGCGCAAGCTCGAGTTCCTGCTCGGCGCGGCGCTCGCGCGCCGGACCCGGCGGCTCGTCACGACCGGCGGCATCGGGACCAATCACGGGCTCGCGACGACGATCCTCGGCCGCTCGCTCGGCCTGGCCACGACCGTCGTGTGCGTGCCCCAGCCGCCGAGCGAACACGTCCGGCGGCAGCTCGCCGACCTGCTCGCCTTCGGCGCCGAGATCCGCTTCGCCCGGAGCGTTCCCGGAGCGGCGGCCCGGGTGTCGTGGGCGCTCGCGCGCTCGAGGGCGGCGGGTGAACGCCCGCTCCTGATCCCGGCCGGCGGCTCCTCGGCCCTCGGCGACGTCGGCTACGTGTCGGCAGCCTTCGAGCTGGCCGAGCAGGTCGCGGCCGGCGTGCTGCCGGCCCCCGCCGAGATCTACGCGCCGCTCGGGACCGGCGGCACGGTCTCGGGGCTGGCGCTCGGGCTCGCACTCGCCGGGTTGCCGACCCGCGTGGTCGGCGTGCTGGTGACCGACATCCTGCCGCCGGGGGCACGCCGCGTACGCGCCCTCGCCCGCGCGAGCCTCGCCCGCCTGCGCCGGCTCGACCCCTCGCTGCCCGAGGTCCGGCTCGACGCGGGTTCCTTCGAGATCACGCGCGCGCAGCTCGGTGCCGGCTACGGCTCCCCCACCGAGGCCGGTCGCGCCGCGGCTGCGATCGCCCGCGATGCCGGGCTCGCGCTCGAGACGACCTACACGGCAAAATGTCTGGCGGAGCTGATCGACCGCCTCCGCGACGGGCGGCTGCGGGCGCCAGCGCTGTTCTGGAACACCTACAACTCGGTGGACTACCGCGCGCACGCGCCCGCCGACGCCGCGCGCCACGAGCTGCCGGCCGCCCTGCGTGCCTGGCTGGCGCGCACGGAGGCGGCGGGATGAGCGGCAGCAGCGGCCTGCGCGCGACCCGCCGCGGTTTCCTGCGCCTGGCCGGCGGGACGGGTGCACTCGCCGGCCTCGCGCAGCTCCGCGCGCTGCCTGCGGACGCGGCAGGCGAGGCCCCGACCGGTGGCGCGCCCTTCTTCGCCGCCCGCGAGCGCGAGATCCTGACCCGGATCGTCGAGCGCATGGTGGACACCGGCGAGCCGGGCGCGCCCGCGGTGCGCGACACCGGCGCGATCGACACCATCGATCGGCTGTGCCGCGCGCTCGACCCGGCGCTGACGGCTCCGCTCCCGGCCCTGGTGCGCCTCGTCGAGTGGGGTCCCCTCCTCTTCGACGGCCGGCTCGCGCGCTTCAGCAGCCTCGACGAGGCCGGCCGCGACGCGCACCTCGCGGGCTGGATGCAGAGCCGCATCGGCCTGCGCCGGCTCGCCTTCCTGGCGCTGCGCAACCTCGCCCTGCTCGGCTACTGGAGCCAGGACGCGACCTGGCCGCTGATCGGCTACCGCGGGCCCCTGATCGGGCGCGGGGCGGTAGCGTCGTGATCCGCTCGGCCCGCTCGCTCGGCGCCGACCTCGCGCTGCGCGCCGAGGTCTGCGTGATCGGCTCCGGTGCCGGCGGGGCGGTAGCGGCCGCGGAGCTCTCGGCAGGCGGCCGCGACGTCGTCGTGCTCGAAGCGGGTCCGCACTGGACGAAGCAGGACTTCACCCAGCGCGAGGACGAGATGCTGCCGCGGCTCTTCGAGGAAGCCGGGATGCGCCAGACCGCGGACGGCGCGATCACGGTCCTCCAGGGCCGCTGCATCGGCGGCTCGACCGTGCACAACCTCTGCTACTGCTTCCGCACGCCGGATCCGATCCTCGCCCTCTGGCGCGACGAGCACGGGCTGCCGGAGCTCACGCCGGCCGCGCTCGAGCCCTCCTTCGGGCGCGTCGAGGCCGGCCTCCAGGTCAAGCAGATCCGCGAGGACGAGGTGAACGCGCTGAACCGGATCATCCGGCGGGGCACGCAGGCGCTCGGCTGGTCCGGCTTCGTCACGCGTCACAACCGCGAGAATTGCGTGCAGTCCGGCTACTGCATCCTCGGCTGCAGCTACGACGCGAAGCGCTCGATGCTGGTCACCTACGTCCCGCGCGCAGACGCGGCGGGCGCGCGCATCTGGTCCGACGCCCAGGTGGAACGGATCGAGGCGGCCGGCGGGCGCGTGCGCCGGGTCCACGCGCGGGCCGCCGGCGCCAGCGGGCCGGGTCCCCGGATCACCGTCGAGGCGCCGGTCGTGGTGCTCGCGGCGGGCGCGGTGGCGACGCCCGATCTGCTGCTGCGCAGCCGCCTGGCGAACCGCAGCGGCTGGGTCGGGCGCGGCCTGCACCTGCACCCCTCGGTGATGGTCGCGGGCTTCTTCGAGGAGCCGATCCACGCCTATCGCGGCATCCCCCAGAGCTGGTACGTCGACGAGTTCATCGACCTCGAGCGCGACCCCCACCAGGGCTACGTGCTGATGCCGATCACGGGCTTTCCGGCCCTCGAGGGCACGCAGCTTCCGGGCTTCGGCCGCGACCACTTCCGCTGGATGCGGCAGTTCGCGCACACCGCCGGCCTGCTGGTGATGCTCCACGACCGCAGCGAGGGCAGCGTCGAGTCGGGGCCCTCGCTCGCGCGGCCGCGCCTTCGCTACACGCTCGAGCGCGACGACGAGCGCCAGCTCGCCGAGGGCCTCGTCCACTGCTGCGAGCTGCTGCTCGCCGCCGGCGCGCGCGAGGTCCTGGTGCCCTACCTGGACGAGCCGCTGGTGGTGCGCCCGGGGGACGACCTTCGGGCGATCACGCGCCGCGGCGCCGCGGCCGGCACGATCCCGATCGCCTCGACCCATCCGCAGTCGAGCTGCCGGATGGGCGGCGATCCGCGCCGCTCGGTCGTGAACGCCTGGGGCGAGTGCCACGAGCTCCCGGGCCTCTTCGTGGCCGACATGAGCGTGTTCCCGACCTCGCTCGGCGCGCCGCCGCAGATCACGACCGCCGCGCTCGCCGACCGCACCGCACGTCACGTGCTCGAGCGCTGGCCCGCCTGGGGCCGCTGACGACCTCAGCTTCCGGCCGGGTCGGGCGACACGCCCGCGACCCAGCAGAGCACGTCGGTCTCGGTGACGAGCCCCACGAGCTCCTCGCCGTCGACGACCGGCAGGCAGCCCACCTTGTGGTCCGCCATCAGCCGCGCCGCGAGCTGGACCGAGGCATCCGGGTCGATCACGATCGGCGGGGCCGACATCACCCCCTCGATCTCGATCGCGTGCAGGAAGGCGCGCCGGGCCTCGCTGCCGTAGGAGCCGAGCTCGGAGAGCGAGGTCCGGAGCAGATCGCGCTGCGAGAGCACCCCGACCAGCCGGCCGCCGTGCACCACGGGCATGTGGCGCACCCGTCCGAGCGTCATGATATCCTCGACCGTCGACAGGCGTTCCGTCACACCGATCGTGACGATCTTCGTCTGCATGATGTCGCGGACGCGCGTCGTCGTGCTCAGGGTCGCGGGGGACGTCTCGCGAGTCATGGTTCCTCGAGCCGGCCCCGGCGATCGGAGTCCAGCGATCGGAGTCTGACGGTCGACGGCGAGGATCCTCCGGCGACCGGACCGGGATCCCATCCAGGAGGCAGTCTACTCGATGAGCGCTCCGCGAGGGAAAGGAACGGGGCGGCGCCCGAACGCACCGCGCCCGGCGGAGGACGCCGAGGCAGGCTCACCCCGCCCCGAGGCCGCGGGGCGCGTGCCCGACCTGCTGCGGCGGGTGGTCGGCCTCGGCTTCTCGGGCCTGTTCCTGACCGAGGAGGTGGTGCGCAAGGCGCTCGGCGAGACGCTTCCGCGGGACTGGGTGGACTTCGCTGCCGCCCAGAGCGAGCGGACGCGCCGCGAGCTGATCGACCGCGTGGCGGGCGAGATCGGGCGCACCCTCGACGGGATCGACCTGCCCTCCCTGGCCGAGCGGCTGCTGCGCGGCCACGCCGTCGAGGTGACGGCACGGATCCGCTTCGTCCCGCGCAAGGGCGCCGCTCCCGACGACGCCGGGGAAACGGCACGCCGGCACTCGCTGCGCATCGCGATCGCCGACGACGAGGAAGGGCCATGAGCGCGCCGGGGCGGGCGAGGCCGGCGCTGGCGCGGCGCGCGGCCGGCTTCGCCCTGCTGCTCGCCTCGCTCGGGTGGACGGCGCTCATCCACCACGGGCTCGGGCCGCGGCCGGAGCTCGGTGCCGAGTGGTACTCCCCGACCGGCTTCGTGACGCGCGCCCTGCTCGGCACGCCGCTCGAGTCGCTGGTCACCGAGCGGTGGAAGGGCTTGCTCGCGTTCGGGACACCCGCCCTGCTGCTCCTGGCGGCCTGCTGGGCCACGACGCGCTCGGCGCTGGTCCGCGCCGCCGCGACGACCTCGGCGATCGCCGCCGCCGCCTTCCTGCTCTACGCGTTCGGCTCGGAGATCGCCCGCGTGGCCTGGACGCTGTTCCACTGGCGGATGTCGGCCTCCCTGCTCGCGATCTCCGCCGTCGCCGGCGTCGCGCTGACCTCGCCGTGGCTCGCGGCGAGCTGGCTGCGGCTGTCGTGGCCGCTGCGCCTCGCCACCTTCCTGCCGATCGCGCTCGGCGTGGTCGCGATCGAGCGCGGCGTCACGGGTACGAACGAGCGGCTGCCCTTCGCGCTCTCGCCGTGGCCCGTGGTGCAGGTCTTCGGCCTCGAGGTGGTCGGCACGATCGTGGCCTCGCTGCTCGCCGGCACCGCGCTCGGGCTCGGCGGGCTCGCCCTGCTGCGGCGCAGCCGGGGCGCGCTCGGCCTCGAGGTGCCGCTCGGCATCCTGGCGCTCGCGCTCGGGCTCGCCCTGCCGGCCGCCTGGCTCGCCCTCGGCGGACAGGGTTTCCTTCCCTTCCGGTCCGGAGGACGGGGCTTCCTGGTGGCGACGGTCCTGTGCGCGCTGGCGCTGGCGACCGCTGCGCGGGCCCGGCCGGGATCCCGGGGGCTGGCGCGGCCGGGACCGGTCGCGGGCGGGTCGGATCGGCTCCTCGGGCGGGCCCGCATCCTCGGGACGGCCGCCGTCCTGCTCGGCCTCCCCCTGCTGGTCGGACAGGCCTGGGCGCGCGTCGACTACACGCGCAACCGCGAGGTCCAGGCCCAGCGCGTGATCGACGCCCTGGCCCGCTACTACGAGCGCGAGCAGATCTATCCCGAGACGCTCGAGGCGCTCGTCGCGAGCAAGGACCTCGAGGCGGTGCCGAAGCCCCGGCTCGGCTTCGGCCTGTTCGGCAACGGCACGAGCTTCACCTACCAGGCCTTCGGCACCAGCTACCTGCTCGAGTTCCCTGCTCCGCGCTGGGTGCAGTGCGCCTACAACCCGCCCTACGAAGACGAAGAGCTCGACGAGGACGCGCCGGCGCCGGGCGAGGCGGAGGACGAGGCGATGGCCGGCGCCTGGTCCTGCCCCTCCGCGCCTCCCGAGCTCTGGTAGCCTCGTCGCATGGCGAAGCCGGGCGCGGCGGCAACCCTCGGAGCGGTGGAACGCATCGAGCGGGCGCGCCGGCTCGGGGTCACGGTCGGGCGCGTGTACCTCGGCATCAAGACGAATCAGGTGCTCGCCCGGGGCCTGCCGCGCGAGCAGATGCGCCAGCGCTGGCGGCGCTTCCACCGCGACAGCGCCGAGAGCGTCTACCAGACCGCCGTGGACCTGCGCGGCCTGGTGCTGAAGGGCTGCCAGTACCTCGGCGCGCGCGCCGACCTGCTCCCGCGCGAGTGGGTCGAGGTGCTCGCGCGCCTGCAGGACCGGGTGCCGCCGCGTTCGCTGCCCGTGATCCGGCGCGTGGTCGAGCACGAGCTCGGCCACCCGCTCGAGTCCGTCTTCCGGCGCTTCTCGCCACAGCCGGTGGCGTCGGCCTCGCTCGCGCAGGTGCACGAGGCGGTGCTCCACGACGGCACGCGGGTCGCGGTGAAGGTGCAGTATCCCGAGATCGCCGACCTGGTACGCAGCGACCTCTCGAACCTGCGCGCGCTGTTCCGGGCGATCGGCTGGCTGGAGCGCGACCTCGACCTGATGCCGATCGTCGACGAGCTGGGCCGCTACCTGCCGGCCGAGCTCGACTTCCTGACCGAGGCGCGCAACGCCGAGCGGGTGGCGGCGCTCTTCGCCGGCTGCCGCGACGTGCGTGTGCCGCGCATCCATCCCGAGTGGACCACCGGGCGCGTGCTGGTGATGGAGTACGTGGACGGCGTGAAGGTCACCGACCGGCTGGCGCTCACCGCCGCCGGGATCGACCCCGATGCGGTGGTGCGTACGCTCGTCGAGGCCTGGTGCCGGCAGGTGCTGGTGCACGGCTTCTTCCAGGCCGATCCCCACCCGGGCAACCTGCTGGTCGAACCCGACGGTGCCGGTGGCGCGCGTCTCGTGCTGCTCGACTTCGGCCTCGCCAAGGAGCTGCCGGGCTCGTTCCGCGAGGACCTGCTGGTGCTGCTGGCCGCCGTCCTGCAACGCGATCCCGACGCCATCGCCTGGCCCCTCGACGATCTGGGCTTCGTGACGCGCGACGGCTCGCTCGCCTCCCTGGCGACGCTTGCGCGCGTCGGCCTCGAGATGCTGCGCGAGCTGTCCGCGTCGGGCTCGCTCGGGCCGGAGGCCATGGAGCGGATCGGCGAGCGACTGGTCGAGCAGATGCGCGACGACCCGCTGGTCCGGGTGCCGAGCCACGTGGTGCTGTTGGCGCGCACCCTGGGGCTGCTCTCGGGCGTGGCGCGCTCCCTCGAGAGCCGCGTCGACCCACTGTCGATCGTCTTCCCCTACATGACCGGCGCGGTGTCGCGTTAGGCCGCGGGTGCGACCTCCGCTCGCGCTCGGCCTCGCGCTCGGCGGCCCCGCCGATGCGCGCGGCTGGGCGCGAGCGTGCGCGCTCGCGGCGTGGGCCGACCGGGTGGGACTCGATTCGCTCTGGTTGCCCGAGGGCCATCTGCGCCGCGGCGCGCTGGCCTCCCCGCTGCTCGGGCTCGCGGCCTTCGCCATGCACACCGGGCGGATCCGGCTCGCCACCACCTCGCTCCTGCTCTCGATCCACGACCCGCTCCGGGTCGCTGCCGAGGTGGCAGCGCTCGACCAGCTCTCGGGGGGCCGCGTCGTGCTCGGGCTCGGCCGCGGCTTCGAGCCGGCGATGCTGCGGGCCTTCGGCGTCGAGCCGCGCACCAAGCGCGACCGCTTCGAGGACGCCCTCGACACGATCCTGCACGCCTGGCGCGACGCGGGCGACGGCGCGCCGCGCCCCCTGCAGCGCCCGCACCCGCCGCTCTTCGTCGCCGCCTTCGGCCCGAAGGGTCTCGCGCAGGCGGCCCGCCGCGGGCTTCCCTACCTGGCCTCCCCGCTCGAGAGCCTGGCCGCGCTCGAGCGCAACTACGCCCGCCACACGGAGCTGCTGCCGCCGGGAGCGCCGGTGCCGCCCGTCGCGGTGATGCGGACCGTCCACGTCGCCGCCGACGGTGCCGAGGCGCGCCGGGTGCGGGAGGCCGCCGACGCGGAGTTCGCCGCGCTCGCTGCGCGCAGCACGGGCGTCCTCGCCGGCGCGGCCTCCGGGTCCGCGGCGGAGCGCACGATCGTCGGGGAGGCCGCCGAGGTGGCCGACACCATCGCCCGCTATCGCGAGCGGCTGGGGGTCGATCTCCTCGTGGTACGCGGCGCCGCGCGCAGCGACGAGCGCGAGCGGCGCGCCTCGCTCGAGCGGCTCGCGGGCGACGTGCTGCCCCGCCTGTGAGCCGGCTCCGGCCGCGCGTCAGCCGCCGCCCTCGTCGTCTCGCGAGAAGGTGACGAAGGCCATCGCCGGCCGCTTGGAGGACTCGCGCATCGCGAAGTGGTAGCCCTCGAAGCGCCAGCCCTGGGCGGCCCACTCGTTCAGGATGCGCTCGAGCTCCTCGTCCGTGGGCGAGCTGCACTCGACGACCTTGTAGCGCAAGGCGCTGCTCCCGGCCCCGCCGCTCAGGGCGTGAGCCGCGCGGCGATCTCGCGCGCGGCGTAGGTCAGGACGAAGTCCGCGCCGGCGCGCTTGATCGCGACCAGCGTCTCCAGCATCGCGCGCGGGCCGTCGAGCCAGCCGCGGGCTGCTGCTGCCATCAGCATCGCGTACTCACCCGAAACGTGGTACGCGGCGAGCGGCACGTCGAAGCGACGGCGCGCCTCTGCCAGCACGTCGAGATAGGGCAGCGCGGGCTTCACCATCAGGACGTCGGCGCCCTCCTCGAGATCGAGCGCCATCTCGCGCAGCGCCTCGCGGCGGTTCGGTGGATCCATCTGGTAGCCGCGTCGGTCCCCGAAGGCCGGCGTGCTCTCGGCGGCCTCGCGGAACGGGCCGTAGAAGGCGCTTGCGTACTTGGCCGCGTAGGCGAGGATCGGCACGTCCGCGAAGCCGGCCGCGTCGAGGACGCGCCGGATCGCCGCCACCCGTCCGTCCATCATGTCCGAGGGCGCCACCACGTCGGCGCCGGCGCGGGCGTGCGAGAGCGCGGTCGCGGCGAGCCGTTCGAGGCTCGGGTCGTTCGCGACCTCCTCGCCCTCGAGCACGCCGCAGTGGCCGTGGTCGGTGTACTCGCACAGGCAGACGTCGGTGATCACGCACAGCTCGGGCACCGCGCGCTTGGCGGCCGCGACGGCACGCTGCACGATCCCGAGCGGGTCGTCCGCGCCCGAGCCGCGCGCGTCCTTCGCCGCCGGGATCCCGAACAGGATCACCGCCGGAATGCCGAGGTCGGCTACGCGCTTGCACTCCTCGCCCAGCAGGTCGGCGGAGAGCCGCTCGACGCCGGGCATCGAGGCGACCGGCTCGCGCACGCCCCGGCCCTCCACCGCGAAGAGCGGCAGCACGAGGTCGTCGCGGCCGAGGCGCGTCTCGCGCGCCAGCCGGCGCAGCGATTCGCTGCGGCGCAGGCGTCGCATCCGGACGGAGGGAAAGCTCATCGCCGATCTCCCGTTTCGTGCCCTCCGGCGCGCCGGCCGGCGAAGTCCTCGGCCAGCGCGTCCACGAGCGCCCGCATCTCGGCCCGCGCGGCCTCGACCTGCGGCGGCAGGCCGCACTCCCGCAGCGCTTCCGCGGTCGGCCCGCCGATCGCCCCGATCCGCAGGCCCGCCGCCGCACGGCGTGCCGGCTCGTCGAGGAGCGCGACGAAGCGGCGCGCCGTCTCGGGGCTCGTGAAGGTCAGGGCGTCGAGCTCGCCGCGCACGAGCGCTCCGCGCAGGGCCGGCGCGTCCACCTCGGCGGGCGCGGTGCGATAGATCACCGCCTCGTCCACCTGCGCGCCCGCCGCGCGGAGCCCGTCGGGCAGCAGGCTGCGGGCGGACGCGCCGCGCACGAAGAGGTAGCGGCGGCCCGCCGCCTCGCCGCGCAGCGCCGCCAGGAGCGAGACGGCGTCGAAGCGCTCGCCGGGGACCTCCGCTCGGGGGAAGCCCACGCGGCGCGCCGCTCCGGCGGTGGCGGTGCCCACGCAGATCGCGCGCGGCGCGCGCGCCGGCTCACGGCCTGCCGCGACGAGGCGCGCCGCGAAGAGGCGAGCCGCGTTCGCGCTCGTGAACAGGAGCGCGTCGTAGCGGGCGAGCGCGGCCAGCGCGTCGGCCACGCCCTCCCCGTCCGGCGTCGCGAGCACGCGCAGCATCGGGACGCACACCGGCTCGGCGCCCGCCGCGCGCAGGAGGGCGGCCAGGCCGCCGGCCTGCCCGGCGGGCCGCGTCACCAGCACGCGGCGGCCGAAGAGCGGCGCGTCCTCGAACCAGGCGAGCTCCTCGCGCAGCCGCACGACCTCCCCGATCACGACCACGGCCGGCGCCGACAGCCCGGCCGCGCGCACGCGCGGGGCGAGCTCGCCGAGCGGGGCGGTCACGACGCGCTGCCGCGCGGTCGCCGCCTCCATCACCACCGCGGCGGGCGTGCTCGCATCGCGTCCTTCCGTGATCAGCGTCTCCACGATCGTCTCGAGGTTGCGCATGCCCATCAGCACGACGAGGGTGTCCACCGCGGTCGCGAGCCGGTCCCAGCGGATCGCGGTCCAGGGCCGGGTGGCGTCCTTGTGGCCGGTCACCACCGCGAACGAGGACCCGTGACGCCGGTCGGTGACGGGGATGCCGGCAAAGGAGGGAGCGCACAGGGCCGAGGTCACGCCGGGGATCACCTCGAAGGGTACGCCCGCGGCCCGGCAGGCGCTCGCCTCCTCGGCGCCACGGCCGAAGACGAACGGGTCCCCGCCCTTGAGCCGCACCACCACCCGGCCCGCGCGGGCGCGCGAGACCAGCAGCGCCTGGATCTCCTCCTGGCTCCGGATCGGGTCCTCGTGCCCGCGCTTGCCGACGTCGACCCGCTCGGCGCCGGCGGGCGCCAGGGCCAGCAGCTCGCGCGCGACCAGCGTGTCGTAGACGACGACGTCGGCGCCGCGCAAGGCTTCGGCGCCGCGTACCGTGATCAGGTCCGGGGCGCCGGGGCCGGCCCCGACCAGCAGCACGCGGCCACTGCTCATCCCCCCGCTCCCGGCTCGCGGCAGGCGGCGAGGATCGCCGCCGCCCCGGCCGCGAGCAGTGCGTCCGCGACGCGGCGCCCGAGCGGCTCCGGCTCCTCGCCCTCGTCCTCCGCGCGCACGATGGGCGCACCCTCGGGAGCCGCCACCAGCGCGCGCAGCCGGAGCCGGCCGCCGGGGAGCGGCTGCGCATGGCCCGCGAGCGGAACGTTGCAGTCGCCTTCGAGCCGGGCGAGCAGCGCGCGCTCGGCCGCGAGCGCGCGCGCGCTGGCGGCATCGCTGAGCGCTGCGAGCTCGCCGGCCAGGGCGCCCCCGGCCCGCGCCTCGATCGCGAGGACACCCTGCCCGATCGCCGGCAGCAGGCGCTCGGGCGCAATGCGCTCGTCGATGCGGTCGGCGAGCCCGAGCCGCTCGAGCCCGGCGCAGGCGAGGATCACCGCGTCGAGGCGGCCGCCGGCAACCTGCTCGAGGCGGGTCGGGACGTTGCCGCGCAGCGGCACGATCTCGAGCTCCGGCCGCCAGGCCCGGAGCTGTGCCGCGCGTCGCGCGCTGCCCGTGCCGACCCGCGCGCCGGCCGGGAGCGCCGCCACGCTCGCGAAGCGCCCGCCGGCCGCGAGCGCGTCCCGCGGGTCGGCGCGCTCGGGGAAGGCCACGAGCGCGAGCCCCTCCGGCAGGCGGGCCGGCAGGTCCTTGGCGCTGTGCACCGCCAGGTCGGCGCGCCCGTCGAGGAGCGCCTCCTCGAGCTCCTTCACGAACAGGCCCTTGCCGCCGACCTTCGCGAGCGACACGCCGGCGAGCCGGTCGCCGGTGGTGCGCAGCGGCACGAGCTCGGTCGCGACGCCGAGCCGCTCCTCGATGCGGCGCGCGACCCAGCCGGTCTGCGTCAGCGCGAGCTGGCTCGCGCGCGTCGCGATGCGCAGCGGCTTCATGCCCGGCCGGGCCCGGGCTCGTCCCCCGGATCGGGCGGCGGGCCGTCGTCCAGGTCGGCCTCGGCGCCCGGCGCCGACGGGTCGTCCAGGGCGAAGAGCACGCGCGCGGCCTGGAGGTAGGCGAGCCCCTCCTCGCGCTCGGCCTGCGCGCGCAGCCGCGAGACCGGCGCATGCAGCACCTTGTTCACGATCGCTCGCGTCAGCGCCTCGACCGCCCGGCGCGCCTCCTCGTCGGGTGCGGCACGCGCCACCCAGCGAGCAAGCTCCGCCTCGCGCACCGCCTCGGCGCGGCCGCGCAGGCGGCGGATCGTCGGCACGGCGGCCAGCGCCGTGAGCCAGCCGCCGAAGCGGTCGACCTCCTCCTGCACGATCCCCTCGGCCCGCACCGTCTCGCGCCGGCGCTCCTCGGCGTTGGCCTCCGCGACACCGCCGAGGTCGTCGAGGTCGTAGAGGTACACGTCGTCGAGGTCGTTCACGCCCGCATCGACGTTGCGCGGCACGCCGATGTCGATCACGAAGATCGGGCGGCGGCGCCGGACCCGCAGCGCCTCCTCGAAGAGCGGCACGTCGAGCAGCGGCCGGTCGGCGGCGAAGCAGGTGAGCACGACGTCGGCGCCCGCCACCAGCGCCGGCAGCTCGTCGAGACCGTGGGCGGAGGCACCGAAGCGCCCTGCCAGCTCCGCCGCGTGCGCGGGCGTGCGGTTCGCGACCGCGATGCCGGCCAGGCCCGCCCCGCGCAGCGCCTCGAGCGCCATCTCGATCATGTCGCCGGCGCCCACCAGCAGCGCCCGCTTGTCCGCCAGCGTCTCGAAGATCTGGCTCGCGAGATCGACGGCGATCCGCGCCACCGAGACCGGCCGCTCGGCGATGCGGGTCTCGCTCCGCACCCGCTTCGCAGCGGCGAAGGCCGCGGCGAACAGGCGCGAGAGCACGGGCCCGCTCGCGCCGCACTCCGCGGCCACCCGGTAGGCGTCCTTCACCTGCCCGAGGATCTGCGGCTCGCCCACCACCAGCGAGTCGATCGACGCCGCCACGCGCAGCAGGTGCCGGACCGCGTCGGTGTCGACGTGCTCGTAGAGGACCGCGTGCGAGGAGAGGTGCTCGGGCAGGGGCTCGCCGCGGCCGAGATCGCGCAGGAAGAAGCTGCGCAGCCGGTGGCGCGCGGCCTCGAGCCGCCGCGTGGTAACGATCACCTCCACCCGGTTGCAGGTGGAGAGCAGCACCGCCTCCTCGATCTCCTCCCCGGCCACCAGCTTGGCGAGCCACGGCCCGGTCTCGTCCACCACGAAGCGCTCGCGCACCTCGATCGGCGCGGTGCGGTGGTTCATCCCGGCCAGCAGGATCTTCACAGGATCGCCTCCACGCCGATCACCGCGAAGAACAGGAACGCGAAGCCGGCCGTGGCGGCGACGGCCGCCTCGCGGCCACGCCAGCCCATCGCGAAACGCGCCAGCACGAGGCCCAGGTAGACCGCCCAGCCGATCGCGGTCCAGAGCGCATGAGCGCTGCCGTCCCAGGTGTGGCCGGTGAGGGCATGGGTCCAGATCATCCCGGCAACGACGCCGAGCGTGAGGAGCGGGAAGCCGAGCGCGAGCGCCACGACGTTGACGCGGTCGAGCGCCTCGAGCGAGGGCAGCGAGCGCAGCAGCGAGCCGCCGCGCTTGGCCTTGAGCTGGCGGTTCCCGACGAGGAACAGCACCCCCGCGACGCCTGCGACACCGAGGAGGGACAGTCCGGCGCTGGCCAGGATCACGTGCAGGTGCGGCCAGCCGCCCGCGCCGGGAGGGCTCGCCGGCGTCACGCCCGGCAGGCCCGCAGCCGCGTAGAGCGTGGCCGCGAAGGCAAAGGGGGCGGTGAGGCCCGCCAGGCTCTCGAGCCGGCCACGGCGCAGCAGCACCAGCGCGAACACCACACCGAGCCAGGCCATCCAGGAGACTGCCGCGGCGAGCGTCGTGAGCGTGGGGGGCGGATCGAGCCAGTGCAGCCCGACGAAGCCCACGAGGTGCACGAGCGCGCCGATCGCGAGGACCCACACCGCGAGCCGTGCCAGCCGGGCGTCGGGCAGTGCGAGGCCGAGCGCGGTGCCGAGCGTCGCGACCAGGTACAGGACGGCAGCGAGCTGGTGCAGCAGGACCGCCATCAGGGCAACCCCCTTCGCACCTGCTCGGCGATCCGGAAGCCGTCCTGCACGGACTCGAACACGCGCAGCGCGGGCTCGCTCGCGAGCACGAAACGGATCTCCTCGATCGCACCCTCCCCGGCCAGGTGCGCCCGTGCCTCCTCGAGCAGCAGCTCCGCCACCCGCTGCAGGGGCAGGCCGGCACCGGCGCCCAGTGCAGGCACCACGATCGTGCGCGCGCCGCGCGCCGCCGCGCCCGCCAGCGCCTGGCGCCACGCGCCGCGCAGCGACGCTTCGAGCGCCTCGCGCCCGGCGTCGCACACGAGCGCCACCGTGGTCGCGTCCACGATCACGTCGGCGGATTCGAGCGCCGGGTCGCCGGCGCGGAAGGTGATCCGTCCCCTCATCGCCCGCCCTCGGCCCGCTCGACGAGGCCGGCGGCCAGCAGCGGCAGCAGGATCTCGTGCTGGCCGACGATCGAGATCCCACGCCCGCCGAGCCGCGTCGGGCGCTCGACCACGTTCACGGTCGGCCGATAGTGGCGCAGGAAGTCGAGGTTCACGGTGGTGAAGCGGCGCACGCGGTGGCCCAGGTTGCGCGCGAGCGCGAGCGCCTTCAGGAACACCTCGGGCAGGATCACCGCCGAGCCGACGTTCAGGTAGACGCCGCCCTCGAGCGTCGCGACGAGGCCCGCCAGGGTCTCGAAGTCGCGATGGCTGGTGGCACCGAGCGCCGCGCCGTCGGCGCTCGGGTGCATGTGATGGACGTCGGTGCCGATCGCGGCGTGCACGGTGACGGGCACGCCCTGCCGCGCAGCGGCGGCGAGGATCGAGCGTTCCTTGTGGCGATAGCGGCCGGCCAGGATCGCACGCCCGACCGCCGCACCCATGCCGAGCCCCTCCGCGGCGCCACCGGCGATCGCCTCGTTCAGCGCCCGCGCCGTCTCGCGCGCCATCCCGAAGCTGCCGTCGTCGAGCGCCGGTGCCACGTCCTCGCTGGTGGCGCCCATCGCCGCCAGCTCGAGGTCGTGGACACAACCGGCGCCGTTCATGAGGATCCCGCTCACGAAGCCGCGCTCGACGAGGTCCACGACCACCGGCGCGAGCCCCACCTTGATCACGTGCGCGCCGAGGCCCCACAGGATCGTGCGGCCGCGCGCGCGAGCACGCACCGCCGCATCGATCACCTCGCGCAGGTCCGCGGCGCCGAGCAGATCGGGAAGGCCGTCGAGGAAGTCCGCGAAGGAGGCGCCCGGCCGGTGCGGCCGCGCCTCGTCGCGCCGGCGCACCTTGCTCGGGCGGCGGCGGGCCGGGATCGTGCGCACGCGCGCGCGATCGATGCGGGGCGGCTGGCGCGGCGGCACGGCGCGACCCTCAGCGCACCGGGAAGAGCGCATCCTCGACCAGCTCCGCGAGCGCGTGCCCGATCGCGATGTGCGCCTCCTGGATCCGCTGCGTGTCGTCGGACGGGACGACGATCGCGAGCTCCACGCGCCCCGCGAGCTTCCCGCCGCCCTTGCCCGTCAGCGCGAGCGTGCGCAGCCCGTTGGCACGCGCCCGGTCGACGCCGGCCAGCACGTTCGGCGAGTCGCCCGAGGTCGAGAGCGCGAGCGCGACGTCGCCGGTCCGGCCGTGGGCCTCCACCAGCCGCTCGAAGACGCGCTCGAAGCCGTCGTCGTTGGCGATCGCGGTCAGCTCCGCGGGATTCGCAGCGAGCGCGAG
>WBZY01000410.1_pt1 | contig 32756 bp, 35 predicted proteins | sample 5204191 | NCBI WGS metagenome assembly WBZY01 (sample SAMN12344363, study PRJNA552823) | activated sludge metagenome | biome: Activated sludge suspended growth; feature: Anammox Sidestream; material: Wastewater; isolation source: activated sludge from anammox sidestream of wastewater treatment...
GACGGGCGACGGGCGACGGGCGACGGGCGACGGGCGACGGGCGACGGGCGACGGGCGACGGGCGACGGGCGACGGGCGACGGGCGACGGGCGACGGGCGAGTTGGATTGCGCGCACTGGAAAAGTTCCCGCTTCCCTGTCTTTTTGCCGCGCGTTTTCGATGCGTCGGTCCCGAACAGGCCGTCGCATGATCGGATTTTCGCTGGTGATGCTCCACAACGATGCGGGACTACCGGGGTTTCGATGTCAGTCGAATCGCGGAGCAAGAGCCATCGACACTTGCAGCTGCACGGCCTCCTGGCCGCTCGAGACGCGCTTTCGTCTGCGGGTGCAGATGCGTGCCGCCTCCACGGACGCTGAGACGACCAGCCCAACGCTTTTGCCCGATGCCCGTCGCAGCGCGACGGGTCAGCCCGGCAAAATTGCCAGCAAAGTGAACGTCTCTGGCCCGCAGCTCGTCGCTCGCGACCCGTCGCTCGTAACGCGCGCCCCGCTCACTTCGTGATGACGGCATCCAGCGGCTGCACGGTCCCATTGACCGCCACGCCCTGTCGGCCCATCACGCGCGCATCGGCGACACGCAGACTCCCGCCGACGAGCTTCACGGCGAGCTTCTCGCCCCCGACCGTGTCAAGCTGGCGCTCGCGCTTGAGGGCGTACTGGTCGAGGCTGCCGGCCACGAGGTGACGCTTGAGCAGCGCTTCGAGTTCGGACTTGTTCTCTGGCTTGAGCAGGCTGTCGAGCTTGCCTGGGGGGAGCTTCGCGAACGCCTCGTTTGTCGGCGCGAGCACGGTGACTGCATTGCCACCCGCAAGCAGGTTTTCGAGGCCTGCCGCGTCGATCGCCTTCGCGAAGGTCGAGAAGCGGGCATCCGTGTGGATAATGTCACCGACGCGTTTGTCCTGCGCAGTGGCGGCCGTGGTGACGGCGATTGCTGTCAGCGCCAGGGTGGCCATGAATGTCCGGATCTGCATTGCTGTGTCTCCTTGGGGGTGCGGAAAGAGTAGCGCCGCAATGCGATCCGCAACGTGTGGCGGTGGCAAAGGTGTGCAAAGAAGTGCAAAGCCTGCAATCCGGATGAGTTGCGTACCCCGAGCGTCTAAACTGGCGCGCCATGCCGGCCCAGCTCCTCCTGATCGACGACGATCGCGACCTCTGCGCGATGCTGGAGGAGCTGCTTGCGGGCGAGGGCTTCGGCGTCGCGAGCGTGCATTCGGGCCCGGCAGCGCTCACGCATCTCGGGGAGCATCGTGTCGACCTCGCCGTACTCGACGTGATGCTGCCGGGAATGAGCGGCTTCGATGTACTGCGCACTGTGCGCCGGCGCAGCGCGGTGCCGGTGTTGATGCTGACGGCACGCGGCGATGCTGTGGATCGCATCGTCGGGCTCGAGGTCGGCGCCGACGACTATCTGGCCAAACCCTTCCATCCGCGCGAGTTGATTGCACGCATTCGCGCCATTCTCCGGCGTCCGGCAGCGAGCGCGGGCGGCCCTGCGGAGCGTCTGCTCACAGTTGGTGCACTGGTCCTCGACCTTGCGCGCGGTCGGGCGACCGTTGGTGAGCGGCCCGTCGTTCTGACCGGTGCCGAGGCGCGCGTGCTCGAGGAATTGATGCGCTCTGCGGGAATGGTAGTGAGCCGCCAGCAACTGTGTGAGCGCGCGCTCGGCCGTCCACTCGAGGCCTTCGATCGCAGTGTCGACACGCATGTCGCGAATCTGCGCCGCAAGCTCGGTGAGGGTGCGCCTGAAGTCCGCGGTGTACGCGGCGCTGGCTACGCGATGGATCCGGGGGAACCGCCGTGAAGAGCGTTTACGGCCGGATCTTCCTGACCGTGGGCATTGCCAGCCTTGTCATGCTCGGGCTCGGCACGGTGGTCAGCTTCCTGATGGTGAGCCAGCGCATCGAGCGCCTCGCGGGCAATGACGCCGCGCACGTTGCTGCGGGAGCCGCAGCGGCCATCGATCGGGGAGGCGAGGTTGCGCTGCGCGACTGGTTGCGGGCGGAGGATGCAAGGCCGGGCGACATGCAGCCCCTGATCGTCGATGCTGCGGGAATCGACGTCCTCGGTCGCACCGTGCCGCCGGGTCTTGCGTCGCGCACGCCCGCCATCCTGAAGCCGGATCCGGGGGAGGCTTCACCGTCGCTCTACACATCGCGCTGGGTTCCGCAGGTCAGATTGCCGGACGGCCGGCGCTTTGCGGTGTATCTCGTCGAGCGCGACCCATCCTGGTGGGACCGGCTGGGTATCCGGGAACTGCCCCTCCTGCTGATCGCGCTCGCCATCCTCGTGAGCGGCGCCGTCGCGGGCATACTGGCCCGCAGTTTCAGCCGGCCGGTGCGCGAACTCGCCCGCGCGACACGCTCATTCGCCGCCGGGCTCGCAGCGCCCGAGGTGAGCGCGCGCGTCATCGCGCGCAGCGACGAGTTGGGCGCGCTCGCGCGCGACTTCACCGCGATGGCCGGGCGACTCGAGCACCTCGTCAAGGCGCGCGACCAGCTCGTGCGCGACATGTCGCACGAACTGCGCACACCGCTCGCCCGCCTGAATGTCGCGCTCGAGCTGCTGCGTCGGCGCGACCCGGAGAACCGCCTCGCAGCCGATATCGCGAGGCTGCAGCACCAGGCCGACCGGCTCGATCACATGATCGGCTCGATCCTGAACCTCTCGCGGCTCGATGCCATGGCGAGTCCGCCGAAGTTCCAGGTGATCGAGCTGGCGCCCTTCGTCGAAGAGGTGGTCGAGGATGCACGCCTCGAGGCGGCGCAGCGGCAATGCGTACTCGAGCTGCGCGGCACAGAGGGCACGCCTGCGCTGGTCCACGGCAATCCGATGATCCTCGGCAGCGCTTTGCAGAACGTGCTGCGCAATGCGATCCACCACACTGCCGAAGGAACACACATCGACATCCACCTGCGCGCTGGCAGCCGTGAGGCTGCCATCGTCGTGCAGGATCGCGGGCCCGGCGTGCCGGCGGACGCGCTCGAGCACATCTTCGAACCTTTCACCCGCGTCGGCGACGCGCGCACCCGACACCCCGACGGTTCGGGCCTCGGCCTTGCGATCGTTGCGCGCGCGATGCGCCTGCACCGCGGGGCCGCAAGCGCCCGCAATCTGGCGGCAGGGGGACTCGAGATCACGCTCACACTGCCTGTGGCCGCGGAGGGCGAGCCACCCGTGGAGGCCAACTACTTCGGCGAGTTCACGCGCCGTCTCACGAACTGACGCCGAGATGCGTGAGCACGGCCGCATTGAAGTCTTTGCGGGCTTCGATGTTCGACAGATGGGCGGCCTCCAGAATCACGCGACGCGCGGCAGGAATGGCTGCCTGCAGTTCAGCCGCACGGTCCGGTGGGACCCCGACGTCAGCGGATCCACCAATTACGAGAGTCGGAGCGCAAATCCCCTGCAGCAGCGCGCGCTGGTCCATGTCGCGGATCGCAGCGCTCGCGGCCGCATAACCCGACGGGTCGGTGCCGAGAAAGATGCCCTGGATGCGCATCACCTCGTGCGGATTGTCGCGGTGAAAGGCGGGCGTGAACCAGCGCTGCATGGTCGCCTGCGCGAGCGGCCTCATGCCCTGCTCGCGCACGAGAGCGATCCGCTGCGACCATGTGTCAGGAGGTGGCATGTGCGCCGTGGTGCTCGCGAGCACGAGCCGGTTCACCCGCCCGGGATGACGGTACGCTGCGCACATCGCGACCATGCCGCCGAGTGAAAGGCCGCACCAGTGCGCGCGCTCGATGCTGAGCCCGTCGAGGAGGGCACACGCATCGTCGGTGATCGCGGCAATGTCGGGTTCGGGTGGGCCGGTGAACGGCGACGCTCCGTGTCCGCGCAGGGAAAAGCGCACGACGCGAAAGTGCGCTGCGAAAGCCGGGATCTGCGCGTCCCACATCGCCAGCGAGCTGCCGAGCGCGTGCAGCAGCAGCAGCGCCGGGTGGCGCGCATCACCCTGGCATTCGTAGTCGAGGGAACTGCCACCGATCCGTAAAGCGGGCACGATCAGTAACCGCGTTTGACATCGACCACCGACAACAGCGCCTCACCCGACTGCCAGCGGCGCAGGTTCTCGCGCACGATCAGGCGGCGGTAGTGAGGGTCGTCATCGGTGGTCGCGGACATGTGGGGCGTGATGATGATGCGCGGCGCATGCCACAGGGGATGATCGCGCGGCAGGGGCTCGGGGTCCGTCACATCGAGCCCGGCACCGCCCACCTGGCCGGAGTGCAGCGCGGCGAGCAGATCGCCGGTGACGACACTCTGGCCGCGGCCCAGATTCACGAAGTACGCGCCTCGCTTCATGGCCGCAAAGAACTTCGCATCGAAGAGACCGCGCGTTGCGGCGGTCAGCGGCAGCGCAGCGACCACTGCATCGGCACGCGCAGCGAGGGCGAAGAGTTCACCGGGTCTGCCGACGTACTCGACGAAGGGCGGGCCGGGTCGATCGGAAGCACGAGTCGCGACCACATGCATGCCGAGAGCGTGCGCGCGGCGCGCCACTTCAGTGCCGATTCCGCCGAGGCCGGCGACGAGCAGGGTCTTGCCGGCGAGCACGCGGACCGGTGAACCGGGATCCGGTGAATCCCAGGTGCCGCTGGCCTGTCGTGCGATGTAAGTATCCAGGTGGCGCGCAAGCGCAAGGAGAAGTGCCATTGCATGTTCTGCCATCGGCGGTGCAAGCGCGCGCTGCATGTTCGTGACGGTGATGCCGCGTTCGTGGATCGCAGGCAGCGCTACGCAACTCTCGACACCGACCGAAAAGGACTGCACCCAGAGCGCCTTGGGTGCAGCAGCGAGCAACTCCGCGTCGCAGTAGCCGAGAAACGCATCGGCGTCGGGCGCAGCCTGCAGCGCTTGCGCACGGGTCGAAGCCACGAGGACTTGCGCACCCGCAGCAACCGTACTCAACAGCCCTGCGGCATCGGGCCCTACTCCTGCGCTGACGACGATCTTGCGCAGCACTCGCCAACCCGGCCGCTCGCGCGATGGCACTGAATCCGTCTTCAGACCCAGTTCTTCGACGACCTGCACCGCCTCGGGAGGGGGTGCGGCATGGCTGGCCGCCACGCAGGTGGCGAGGAGGCAGGCGAGCTGCAGGCGGGATCGCATGCCGCGAGTGTGGCGCGCGCGGATTTCGCCGTAAAGACCACCGTTTCTCGGCGTGCTTTTGCGATCGCCCGCGCATTCAATGAAGCCTCGACAGTGCGGAGGGTATTCACATGACATCGAAGTGCGTTTCCCGCGGTCAGGGCATGACCGAGTACATCATCATCGTGGCGCTCATCGCCGTCGCTGCGATCGGCGTTTACACCGCTTTTGGCGACATCGTGCGGGGCCAGACATCGGTCGCGGCCTCGGCGCTCGCCGGCGCCAATTCCGGTGGCGCGCGCGGCGCCGTCTATCAGGCGCAGCAACGCTCCAATACCGAGGGTCAGTCGCAAAAGACCCTGCAGGACTTCGAGCAGTAGGCCGTGCGGCACGAACGTGGAGCTGCGGTGGCTTTCACTCTCGCTCTGCTCGCGTGCCTGGCGGCGGCCACCCTGCTCGTGCACGAGAGCGGCCGGCTCGTCGCGCAGAAGCGGCGTCTCATCGATTCCGCCGATGCCGCGGCGCTGTCGGCCGCCACTTTCGAAGCGCGCGTGCTCAATTTCGAGAGCTACATGAACCGCGCAATCGTCGCCAACCAGGTCGCCATGGCCCAGTCGGTCAGCCTGCGGTCCTGGCTCACCTACATGACCCGCACTGTCGATCGGGCAAACCGCATCACCCGCTTCGTGCCATATCTCGGGCCAGCGACCAGCGGGTTGCGAAACGTCATGAACGGAATCAACCGCGCCTCGCAACCACTGCTCGCCGCAGGCGAAGGCACCCTTGCTCTGTTCACAGCTGATTTCGCGCGTGCCGCCGATGCCTTGCACCTCGCCACGGCTCCGGCGGTTCTGGAGCTCGCCCAGCGCACCGCCGTCGACAACTACCCCGGAGCGTCGTTGAGTACGCGCGGCACGGCACTCATGAGCACGCACATTGCGCGTTGGACCAGGTTCACCCGCGTTCATGGTGGCGCGCAGCGCGGACGACAGAAAGAGGTGGTCATCCGTTCACTCGACCGCTTCACCGCCGATCGCGGGGCGGCCTTCAGAGTGCCCCTCATAGTGCGTCTCGAGAAGCGTGGTGGCACCGACCTCCTTGGTTTCGATACCTGGCGCGGCATGGATACCTTTGCCCTGCACCAGCGCACTCTCTTTGGCTGGCGGGAGGCATTTTCGATCGGCTGGGGCGCCGCGGAACAGGGGCGGGCGACCTCGCTCGGCGGCTATCACGGCGGCAGCTATCGGGTGAACCGCCGGACCTCGCGCGCAGCGATGCGCGACCTGCGAATCTCGCGGCTGTCGCGCGGCCTGCCGGCGATGCGTGAGGTGGCGCGACTCGAGCCCACACTGCAGAATGATCTGCGCCTCGATCTCGAGCTCGAGGCGCCGATCGTCCGCGTCTCGGGGCCATCGCCCGGGTCAATGAAGGCGCTGGCCTCTGCGCGTGTGTTTCATACCCGTCCAGTGCCACGCCCCGACAGGCGGCGCGAACTCCCGAGCCTCTATTCACCCTACTGGCAGGCGCGCCTCGCCACGCCGCCACGGCTCCTCGCGCCATGAGCGCTCGCGGACAGGCCTTGACCGAGATGCTCGCCGTGCTGCTCGGCATCGTGCCGCTGTGGCTGGCACTGCTCGCCATCGCCGGCCTGCAGGATCTTGCCATCACGACCCAGGCGGCAGCACGCTATGCCGCTTTCGATCACGCGCTGGCGCCCGAGGCGGCTGGCACCACGGCGCTTCGGGTCCGTCGGTATCTGTTCGACACAGTCCCGGGGCCGGTCTTCGCGACTTCCGACGCACGAGACTGGTCCGCTTATCCCGGGCTCTGGATCGACCCCGCCACTCGCGCTCGCTGGCTCGATTCCCCGACCCAGGTGTCGCTCGCCACGGGCGCATCACGACTGGGCGGTCTCGCAGGCAGCGCGAGCGATGCAGCGCTTGCCCTGGTCGCGCCCTCAGCGCCACTCGCACCGGGGCGCTTCGGGATCCGCTCAGGCGGACCCTCGCAGGCGCGGGTTCGCGCCGAATTGAGGGATGTTCACCTCCCGCTTCTGCCGAGGCCCTTTGTCCTGTCGGCGGGTGTGCGTGTCCTCGGCGACTCCTGGGGAGCCGATGATTCCCGCCAGACGGCCTCGCGCACGGGCGGCCTGTCACCCTTGCGGGTTCTCTCGCCGGTGACCGCACTCATTCGCCCGCTCACGCCACTGCTTGCGCTCTTCGAACCACGCCTGCGCGAGTTCTGCCCTGCGGTGATCGCGCCTGACATCGTGCCTGCCGATCGGACCGTGCCGCGTGTGCCCGCAGCGATCCGGGAGTACCCGCGATGCTGATCGCGTCGATCGCTCTGGCACTGCTTCTCGCCGATGCAGCGCTGGCGGGGCCAGCTCCGTGGCTGCCGCGTGACGCAGTTCTGGTGTCACGCGATGGACTGACCGTCGATCGCGCGCCGATGCAAGTCCAGCACTATCGTTCCCGTCTGTCTCCTGAAGGCGTGCTCGCGCGCTGGCTTCAGTCGCATCCCGTCGGGCCGCCGGAACGCGCAATCCCCGGTGGCTGGCGCATTGCAAGCCACTTGCAGGACGCCACACAGGAAACGCTGCAGGTCCGGCCGTCCACCAGTGGTGGCAGCGAGATCGTCATTGCGCGCGTGAATCTCGAGGCAGCGCTTGCCCCGCCCATGCAACCTCCGCTCCCGCTGCCGGCCGGCGCTGTCGTCCTGCGGGTCATTGCATTTGCCGAAACGGCAGGCCGTGCCAGCCAGTTCATCGTGTCCTTGCCCGGCACACCGGCGCGTGCGCTGGCACAGCTTTGCCAGCGGCTGCGCGAGCGTGGCTGGCAGTCTGCCGGGCAACGTGGCTGCGAAGCGCGGACTGCCGACAGGGCACACTGGTTCTTGCGCGACACTGAAACGCTCGGAATCGATCTGCGCACAGACGGCGCCAGGACTCGCGCGGTGATTGGCCACGTGGGGCCACGTCCATGAGATTCGCCCACGGCCAGGCGCTCCTCGAGCATGTGTGTGTACTGGCAGTGGTGGTGGCTGCCCTGTGCCTGCCGCTGTTCGGCGGTCCCGCCGTAATCGTGCAGCTCGAAGATGCGCTCCGGCTCTTCTGGCGGTCCTGGGCCGAATCACTTCTCTCGCTCGTGGTGGCGACATGACGAAATGGCTCCCCTGGCTCATCGCGCTGATCGCGGGCGGAGGAGCCGCGGTACTTGCGTCGCGCCATATCAACATGCGCATCTCGAACGCCGAAGCGGCACTCGCCAGGGAGTTCGTCCTGCGTCCGGTGATCGTGGCGGCGAGAGCCATTCCGGCGGGGCAGGCCCTGCAGGTCGAGGATCTCGCCCTGCGCAAGATGCCCGCACGCTATGCGCCGAGCGAGGCGCGCGGTGCTGAGGCATCCGCCGAATTCCTCGGGCGCATGACACTGCACGCGCTGACACCCGGCGACCCCGTTCTGCCGTCGTCGTTGCAGTCAAGCGAGCTGCCTGCGCTCGCTGCACTCGTTGGCGCCCATCGGCGCGCGATCACCCTTGCCGTCGACGAGATCAATGGCTTCGCGGGCCTGCTCGCACCGGGCGATGTCGTGGATCTGGTCTACATCGCCGATGGCGACGCTGCCAGTCCGCGCGCTGCGGTCGTGCGCCCGTTGCTCGAAGCTGTCACCGTCATCGCCACCGGGCGCAGTACCCGCCGCATGCGCACGACGGGTGGCGATGGCGTCGCGCGCGATATCGACGTCGACTACGCCACCGTCGCACTCGATGTCGCGCCTGTTGATGCACAGCGCCTCGTGCTCGCGCAGCGTACCGGGGAGGTCACCGTCCTGCTGCGTGGTCCGGACTCGAGAGAGACCACCACGCTGCGCGTAGTCGATGTGAGCACGATCACCGGGCCAACACGCCACGCGCGTGCTCTCCGTGCGCCCGCCGTACAGCTCATCGTGGGCGGCGCGGCAGCGCAGCCGGTAGTGACCCAGGAGGCACCTTCCACATGATCGAGGCGGGAAAGGCGTCGAGACTGCTCGCACTAGCGTGGCTTGCCGCTCTTCCGGGCATGCCGCTGTCGGCCGCCGCATTGCCGGCGCAATTGGGTCTTTATGTCGGCGACAGTCGGGTGCTGCAGGTGAATCCGCTCCGTATCGCCGTCGGCAACGGTGCCGTCGTCTCGGTGACCACGCTGCCCGCGGGCGAGCTGCTGCTGCTCGGCGAGAGTGCCGGACGCACGACTCTGCAACTCTGGCTGCGCGACGGCAGTCAGCATCGCATCGTGGTGGAAGTTACCGCCAACGACATGGAAGCGACCCTGCGCGTGGTGCGCGAGCTGCTTGCGGGCGTCGAAGGAGTCGGCGTGCGTCCAATCGGCAACCGCATCGTGCTCGATGGCCTCCCGACCGGTTCTCGCGCGCAGGATCGCGCTGCGGCCATCGCGAGTCTCTACCCGGGCCTCGTGCTCAACTTCGTCGGCAAAGTGGCGTGGGAAAGCATGATCCATTTCGATGTGCGCATCATCGAAGTACGCAGCAGCGCGCTGCGCGACGCGGGCGTGCGCTGGCGTGAGGACATCGCAGGTCCCGAGGCTGGCATCGTTGCAGATCGTGTCGCGAACGATCCCGAGCGGGAGAAGATCTGGCCGCCGCGGCTCCACCTCGGCTGGGCCGCAACCCTCGATTCGCGAATCCGGCTGCTCGAGCAGCGCGGCGATGCCGCGATCCTTGCCCAGCCGATGCTTTCCTGTCGCAGCGGTGGCAGCGCGCGCTTCGTGTCAGGTGGCGAGCTGCCCATTCCGGTGTTCGACCCGCAGGGTGGCGCGGATGTCGAGTTCAAGGAGTACGGGGTCATTCTCGACGTCAAGCCAGTGGCCGAGCCCGATGGCAGCATCTATGCGCGAATCGACACCGAAGTGAGTGAGGTGGACGAGGCGCAGCGGGTACTCGGTGTGCCGGGATTCCTGAAGCGCCGGTCTGCAACCGAGGTGAACCTGCGCGAAGGGGAGACCCTCGTGATTGCCGGGCTGGTGAATCGAAACCGCTCGGGCGAACGCCAGCAACTGCCGGGCCTCGGACGCCTGCCGCTCGTGGGCGCAGCCTTCCGCAGTCGCACGCGGCGCAGTCTCGATTCCGAGCTCGCGATCCTCATCACGCCGCGCATCGTCACGGCCGAACGGATGAACGGCGCGATACCCGATCTGCAGCAGCGGGCGAACGAGCTTGCGCGCAAGCTGTCGCCGCGCCTCCCACCGCCGTGATGCAACCCTCCCCGGAACTGGCGCGCACTCTGCACAAGGCGCTCCTTGCCTCGCTCGACCTGCGGCGCCGCGACATCGTGCAGATGCCGGAGACGGAACTGCGCGCGCTCGCCGCGGAGCGTCTCTCCGGGATCATCTCGCAGTTGAATCTGCCGCCCGCCGCCGACACGCGCGCGCTCGTGCAGTTTGTCGTGAACGAGGCGATCGGACTCGGGCCGCTGGAGGCGCTCCTGGCCGACGACAGCGTGTCGGAGATCATGGTGAACGGCGCAGGACGGGTATTCGTCGAACGGAGTGGCCGCCTGGAATCCACTCCCACCCGGTTCACCAGCGAGGCGGCGCTGCGCGCCGTGATCGAGCGGGTCGTGTCGCGAGTCGGTCGTCGTGTCGATGATGCCTCGCCGCTCGCCGATGCACGCTTGAGCGACGGCTCACGCGTCAACGTCGTGCTCGCGCCGCTGTCCCTGTGCGGGGCGGCACTCACGATCCGCAAGTTCGCACGACGGCGACTGAATGTCACCGATCTCGTCGCACTCGGCGCCATAAGTGCGCCCATGGTGACCTTCCTGACCGAATGCGTGCGGCATCGGCGCAACATCGTGGTGTCCGGCGGCACGGGTTCCGGCAAGACCACTCTCCTCAATGTGCTCTCGTCGTTGATACCGGAGTCGGAGCGCATCGTCACGATCGAAGACGCCGCCGAATTGCAGCTCGCGCACGAGAACCTCGTGCCACTCGAGGCGCGCACGGCGAACATCGAAGGTCGCGGCGAGATCACGATCCGCGATCTCGTACGTAACGCGCTGCGCATGCGGCCCGACCGCATCGTCGTGGGAGAGTGCCGCGGCGGTGAGGCGCTCGACATGCTGCAGGCCATGAATACCGGACACGATGGCAGTCTCACCACCGCCCATGCCAATGGGCCACGCGATCTGCTGTCACGCCTCGAAGTGATGGTGCTCATGTCCGGGGTCGAGCTGCCGTTGCAGGCCGTGCGTGAGCAGATCGCGGCGGCGGTCGATCTGATCGTCCACGTCGCGCGCTTCTCCTGTGGCGCGCGGCGCGTGACCGGCATTGTCGAAGTCACAGGCATGGATGCAGGTGTCATCTCGACCCAGGAACTCTTCCGCTATGTGCGCACGCCCTCACGGACGCAGGGGCGATTCGAGGCGGTGGGTCAGATACCGGCCTTTTACGAGTCGCTGCGCACGAGCGGCGTGGCACTCGACTACTCGATCTTCCGGCGCGAGCCGGCAGGCGAGGGGGTGTAGGCGATGCGGGTGCTCGTCTTCGGCTTGTGCGTGCTTGCGGCGATGTCCGCAGTGTTCGGCGCTGCGGGCCTGACACGTTTCGCGGCCCGGACTTTCCGCCGTGAGGCCATCGATGCGCCCGCTGGCAGACTCGCCGATCTGTTCATCTTCGTGGAACCCGAGCGGCTGTTGCGGGGGAGCGGCGTCGCTGCGATGGGCGCCTTCGCCGCAGTGTTCTCGCTTGCCGGCGCGCCCCTGGCCGCGCTCGGGGCTGCCGCAGCGGTGTTCGCATCACCCCGCATTCTGCAGGTGATCTGGCGCAGGCGATACTTGCGGGGTATCGGTGCACAGTTGCCGGACGCCATGTCGATGCTCGCGGGCGCTGTGCGGGCAGGCTCCGCGCTCGCGCAAGGGCTCGATCAGATTGCTGCCGGGATCGCGCCCCCGCTCAGCCACGAACTCGCGCTCGTCATGCGCCGCCATCGCGTCGGGGTACCGCTCGACGAGGCACTGCGCGAGATGGGGCAACGCGTGCCGCTGGCGGAGGTGCAGCTGCTCGTCACCGCCGTGGCGCTCGCGCTTCAGGTCGGTGGCAGCCTCACCGGCACCCTCGATCGCCTCGCAGATACCCTGCGCCGCAAGCACGTCATCGAGGCAAAGCTGCGCGCGCTAACTTCGCAGGGTCGTCTGCAGGCCATCATCGTCACGGCCTTGCCCGTTGCATTGATGTTCGCGCTCACTGCGCTAGATCCGCAATCGATGCAACCGCTCTTTACGACTGCTGGCGGCTGGACCGTGCTCGGCTGCATCGCGATACTCGAAACGACCGGCTGGCTGCTGATCCGCCGGATCGTGACGATCGATGTATGAGTGCGTTGCCCGATATCTGGAGCGCGGTGCTGGCCGTCACGATGGGCGGTGCTGTCGCCTGTGCCGCGTGGGCCGGTGCCCGCGCAGTCATCGACAGCGGACGCGACAGCCGGCGCAGGCGCGCGGGGTCTCCCGCCTGGCTGCGTTTTTGCCTGCCCCTCGCGACGGCCTTGTCGCCCGCGCTCGCGCCACTCCTTCGCCGGCAGTGGCTGGAGCGCACGAGCACCCGGCTGCGTCGGGCGGACCTCGACGAGATGGTGCTGTCGCAGGAGTGGTGCGCGCTGCATCCGCTCCTGGGTATCGCGGCGGCGGCTGTCACGCTGACTGTCGGCGGTGGAGGACTCGCGATACTGTTGTCGGGATGCGCGGGTGCCCTCTGGCCTGTCCTCTGGCTGCGGGAATGCACGCGCAAGGTCAGACGCGAGATCGACCGCGAGCTGCCCCGCTTCCTCGAGCTGTTGACTCTGGCGGTGGAGGCAGGTTGTGCATTCGGTGCGGCGCTGCGCATCGGCGTAGAAGCCTCGGCGGCCGGCGTCCTGCAGCGGGGGCTCGCGGAGGCCCTGCGCGCCATTCACGCCGGGCGTCCACGCAGTGAGGCGCTCAACAGTCTCGCGCAGCGTTTCGGGCATCCCGGGTTGCAGGCCATGCTGGGCGCCATCGTGCATGCCGAAGCGAGCGGGGCCGGCATCGCAGGCACGCTGCGCGCGCAAACCGTGCAGCGCACCGAGGAACGCTTCGCGCGCGCCGAGCGTCTCGCCATGGAGAGCCCCGTGAAGATGCTCGGCCCGCTCATTCTCTGCATCTTTCCCTGCGCATTTCTCGTGATCGGCTTTCCGATCGCCCATCGTCTGCTGCAATGGACTTGAGGAGGCACCATGCGTGAGCGCGCTCTCCTGCACAACGGCCGGTTGCGTGAGCCCTGCGTACTCGCGTGCGAAACCTTCCTCGAGCGGGCGCGCGGCCTCGTGTTGCGCCGCCGCTTGCGCAGGCCGGCGGTGGTCAAGATCGCGCCGTGCGCCGGCATACACACTTTCGGCCTTCGCGATCCGATCGATGTCGTCTTCACCGACCGCAGCGGTGAAGTCCTGCGCTGCGTGCACGCACTCGCACCCTGGCGGGTCAGTGTATGCGGACGCGCGCTCTGTGCGTGGGAGATGCCGGCCGGCCTCTGCCGGCAGCTTGCCATCGAACCCGGAGACCGCCTCGATGATTGGCCGCCGAACCCGTGAGCACGGCAGCGCCGTTGAATGCCGGGGGCTGCCGGCCCCCCGTCGCGTACGCGGGGCCGTTACACTCGAGTTCCTGATCGTCGCCTTCGTCGTGCTCGTGCCAGTCATCTTCGGCACACTCGAGATGGCACTCCTCATCGTGGCGCGGCAAACGCTCGGTGTCGCCACGTTCCTGGCCGCACGCGCCGGCGCCGCGGAGCACGGTGACCGTGGCGCGATGCGCCGGGCACTCGCACGGGGCCTGGTTCCGCTCCATGCCACGCGCGGCGCGACCGAAGCCTGGTCCGGGAGCTACGCCGACGCATTGCGGCCCGATCGCACCCGGCTCGAGATCTGGAATCCGGTGCCGGCGAGTTTCGCCGACTACGCAGTCACGGTGAACCGTGAGGCGGAGATACCGAACGTCTGGCCACACTACCGCACGGGTCGCGGCACCATCTCGCATCAAACGATCGCGGAGGCCAATCAGCTCGGGCTGCGCGTGAGCATCTGCCGACCGCTGCTCTTCCCGATCACAGCGCCACTATTCATCGCGGGGTTGCGCATCAACGACACGAGCGCGTTTGCGCTGGGTTGCTATGCGCAGGGCGCCATTCCGTTGCACTCCCGTGCACTCGTGCACATGCAGTCTGCGGCGCGTCGCACGACCATGGGCTTGTGAGCCAAACGTGTTGGCGCGTGTCCCCGTCCATCGGCCGGTGTAGACTGCTCACTGCAGTTTACCTGGCGGGTCAGCGAGGGGTCTTGGCTGCATTCGACTTCGACCTGGGCGAGAGCGTCGAGCTCCTGCGCCAGACAGTGAGGGATTTCGCGCAGGAGCGCATCGCGCCGCGCGCGCACGCGATCGACCGCGACAACACGTTTCCCCGCGACCTGTGGAGGGAATTCGGCGAGCTGGGACTTCACGGCATCACGGTCGCGATCGAAGATGGCGGCAGCGGCCTCGGCTATCTCGAGCACGTGATCGCGATGGAGGAGGTGAGTCGTGCCTCGGCGTCGGTGGGCCTTTCCTACGGCGCGCATTCCAACCTCTGCGTCAACCAGCTGCGCCGCTGGGGCTCGACCGCGCAAAAGCGCCAATACCTTCCGCAACTGCTCTCGGGCGAGCATGTCGGCGCGCTGGCGATGAGCGAGCCCGGATCGGGATCCGACGTCGTCGGCATGAGGCTCGCCGCGACTCCCGCCGGCGATCACTACGTGCTCGACGGCCGCAAGATGTGGATCACGAATGGCCCCGTTGCGGATGTCGTGATCGTCTATGCGCGTCTGCCCGGCACACGCGGACCGCAGGGCATCACTGCATTCATTGTCGAGCGCGGCACGCCGGGCTTTCACGCCGCGCAGAAGCTCGACAAGCTCGGCATGCGCGGTTCGGACACCTCCGAGCTCGTATTCGAAGGCTGCCGTGTACCGGTCGCGAACCTCATGCACGAACCGGGGCGCGGCGTCGAAGTACTGATGAGCGGCCTCGACTATGAACGCGTGGTACTCGCGGGCGGGCCTCTCGGCATCATGCAGGCCTGCCTCGACACAGTGCTGCCCTATGTGCGCGAACGCAAGCAGTTCGGCCAGCCGATCGGCCAGTTCCAGCTGATGCAGGGCAAGCTGGCCGACCTGTATACCACGCTGAATGCCTGCCGCTCTTATGTGTACAGCGTCGCGCGCGCCTGCGACCGCGGCCGCACCACCCGCTACGACGCGGCGGGCTGCATCCTGTACGCGAGCGAGCGTGCGACGCAGTGTGCACTCGAAGCCATCCAGGCACTCGGTGGCAATGGCTACATCAATGATTACCCCGCCGGGCGCCTGCTGCGCGATGCGAAACTGTACGAGATCGGCGCCGGCACCAGCGAGATCCGCCGCATGCTGATCGGCCGCGAACTCTTCGGGGCCGATGAGTAGGGCGGGCGCAGGCCCCTTGCGAACGCTGCTCGTCGCGAACCGCGGCGAGATCGCATGCCGTGTGATGCGCACGGCACGGCGGCTCGGGATGCGCGCAATCGCGATCTACTCGGATGCCGACGTAGACGCGCTGCATGTGCGGGTCGCCGATGCGGCCATACGGGTCGGCCCCGCGCCCGCGCGCGAAAGCTATCTCGACATCGAGGCCGTGCTGCGCGCTGCCCGCGAAAGCGGCGCGGACGCCATCCACCCCGGGTACGGTTTTCTCTCGCAGAACGCCGATTTCGCCGACGCCTGCGCGGCGGCGAAAATCGCATTCGTGGGGCCGGGCGGAAACGCGATGCGCGCGATGGGCCGCAAGGACGAGGCGAAGGCGCTCATGCGCGCGGCCGGTGTCCCCGTCGTACCGGGTTGGCAGGGCGATGACCAGAGTGATGCGACACTCGTTCGCGAGGCGGAGCATGTCGGCTTTCCGCTCCTCGTCAAGGCGATCGCCGGTGGCGGCGGCAAGGGCATGCGGGTCGCGCGCAGCGCAGCGGAACTGCCCGCGGCGCTCTCGGCAGCACGCGGCGAGGCGTCGCGCGCCTTCGGCGACGCGCGCCTCATGCTCGAGCGCTTCATCGAAGCGCCGCGGCATGTCGAAGTGCAGGTGATCGCAGACCGGCACGGCCATTGCCTGCATCTCCATGAGCGGGACTGCTCACTGCAGCGCCGCTACCAGAAAGTGATCGAGGAGTGTCCTGCGCCCGGCCTCCCGCTGGCGCTGCGGGAACGCCTGCACGACGCCGCGGTACGCGCGGCCCGGGCTGTGAACTACGAGAACGCTGGCACGGTCGAGTTCATCGTCGCCGATGGCGACGGCTGGTTTCTCGAGATGAACACCCGCCTGCAGGTCGAGCACCCGGTCACCGAGGCCGTGCTCGGCATCGATCTCGTCGAGTGGCAATTGCGGGTTGCAGCGGGCGAGCCGCTGCCAGCGCAGCCCACGGGGCCGCGGGGCCATGCTTTCGAGGCGCGCGTGTACGCCGAGGATCCCCGCAATGGCTACCTGCCCGCGGGTGGACGCGTCGAAGTGCTGCGCTGGCCCGAGCGGGACGCGCGCATCGATGCGGCGGTCGAGCAGGGGGATCGGGTCGTCACCGACTATGACGCACTGCTCGCCAAAGTGATCGTCCACGGCGCGACACGCGAAGAGGCGTTGCAGCGACTCGAGTCGGCGCTGCTGTCGAGCCACGTCGAAGGCGTGACGACGAACCTCGCCGCGCTTGTCGCGCTCACGCGCGACCCGGACTTCCGTGCCGCCCGCATGACCACCGGCCTCATTGACGCGCGCGGTGACTCGCTGTTGCCGGAGCTTGCCGTACAGGGCAAACGCGCGGCGCAGCTCGCCGCGGCGGCACTGCTCGAGCCGGACGGGACAGAGGGTCTCGATCCCTGGGCCGCAAGGGACGGCTGGCGTGTGCAAGGCCCCCGCAGGAGCGACGTACGGTTCATGGTGCCGGGTACCGGGTTTTCGGTCATTGCGGCGGCGCCCGGAATAACCGACGAGCCGGTGCCCGACACCCACTCTTCAAGCCACGTTGCCGTCTTCCCCGACGAAGTTCGCGTGTGGCTCGACGGAGAATTCTTTCGACTGGCTCGCGTGGCGCGCGGTGCACCGACGGAATCGGCGTGCGGTGGCGGAGAAGTGCTCGCGCCGATGCCCGGCGCCGTGCTCGAAGTGCGAGTGACAGAGGGCGAGCGGGTGTCACGAGGTCAACCGCTCGTCGTCCTCGAAGCAATGAAAATGGAGCACACGCTGCGCGCTGCGGTGCCGGGTCGCGTAAGCAGCATCGACGTACATTCGGGTCAGCGGGTGCGCGACGGCGAGCGTCTCCTGTCCATCGAAGCAGAGAGTGCGGGGTGAAGGTGCCGAACGGGCGCTACGCGCTCGCGCTTCTCGCTGCATGGTTCATTCTCTGGCTGCCACTCGCATTCAACCCGTTCGACCGCAGCGACTGGCTGCTCGAGAACGCGCTTCTCTTCCTCGCGATCGTGCTTCTCGCCACCACGTGGCGGCCGTTTCCGCTGTCGCGCACCTCATACACCCTGATCTTCGTGTTCCTCTGCCTGCACACGATCGGCGCGCACTTCACCTATGCGGAAGTACCCTACGATGCGTGGTTCCGGCAGACGCTCGGCTTTTCCATCGACGCACTTTTTGGCTGGGAGCGCAACAATTTCGATCGGGTGGTGCATTTCTCCTACGGACTCCTGCTTGCATACCCGATCCGCGAGCTCTTCCTGCGGGTCGTGGCGGTCAAGGGTTTCTGGGGCTACTTCCTGCCCCTCGATCTCACGATGTCCTCCTCGGCCCTCTACGAAATGATCGAGTGGGTCGCCGCCGTCCTGTTCGGCGGCGATCTCGGTGTGGCATTTCTCGGCACGCAGGGCGATCCATGGGATGCCCAGAAGGACATGGCGCTTGCGAGCCTTGGGGCGCTGCTCGCGATGTGCGCCACGGCCGTGGTCAACTATCACTACCAGCGGGACTTTGCGCGGGAGTGGCAGGAGAGCCTGCGGGTGAAGCGCCGCAGGCCGTTGTGAAAGCTGAGCGCAAGGCGTGGCGCTGGCGCTGCTGCCCGAGGAGGGCCCGACGGGGGGCTTCTTTCACCTCGGGGAATCGATCCCCCTGTGACTGCCGCTCACCGTGAGCAGGTCCTCTGGCCGGTCGACATCAACGGCGGCAGAAGGCATCGGCAGGCGCGCGACCCGATCGATGTAGCGCTTGAGCAGCGCCTGCGCGCCACGGTCACCGCGCAGGTCGCCCAGATCCCGAAACGCCCACCGCGGAAAGATCGCGGGGACGCCTGCAACACCGCTGTACTGCGCGGCGAGGATCGAATCCGACCGGCGACGCCATGCGCCCACGAGACGACGCAAGTCATCCGCGGTGACATCTGGCTGATCCGCGAGCATCAGGAGCACGCCGTCCGCCGACCCCGGCACCTGCGACATGCCCGCGCGGATCGAGCTTGCCATGCCTTCTTCCCAGTCGCGATTGATGATCACGGAGGCAGGCGTGTGGCGCAGCAGCGGCGTCAACCCGGGCGCGTGCGCTCCGAGCACGACCGTCACGGAGTGCCCGGCCACTTCAACCGCGCGACCCACGACTGCGTGCAGCATCGGCCGTCCATCAATGCGCACGAGCTGCTTCGGCGAGCCAAAGCGCGTCGAGGCGCCGGCGGCGAGCACGATGGCGTGCAGCGTGGATGTCTCGCCGGAAACAGTGTGCACCGTGCCTCGCCTTATCCCGTCGCCCCGGTCCCGGCCCCAGCGTCGGCCCCGGAGTCGGGCGCGAGACCGGGCGGAAATGCCGCACACGCGGCGGCAAAGCGCTCCCGTTCCTCGAGAATGCTGTCGGCATCGACGCACGCAGACGCCCGCCAGTCGTCAATGGTGTAGAGCTCGCGAAAAAGGTGTTCGAGCCCGTGGCGCCTCTTGCCAAGCACGTCGTCGATGAAGTCGAGCCAGGCCCGCGTTCCGGCAACCGGGTCAACCGAGGCTTCGAGATCGCGCAAAGCAGTTCGTGAACGCTGCAGCGTCTGCTCGAGATCGTCGAGGAGCGCGTGACTGGCCGTATCGGTTCGGGGCACGCGTGGGCGCAGCAGCAGGCAGTGTGCCTGATCCTGTGCGTGCAGGCGGCGCGTGCTGTAGAGGAAATACGCTGTAGCGGCGCGGCAGGTTTCGCCCAGACCCGCGGCATCGTCACCGGCCTGCAGCGCTGCGCGACAGGCCTTCTTCAGTGCCGCGAGGTGACGGCGCTCGGTCGCGACCTGGTCGCGCAGTATCGCAAGCTCATCCATGCGCGCACTGTAGCTCAGCCCGCGGCGAGTTGTGCGACCTTGCCGGGATCGGAGGCTGCAACGAGAGGGGTTGCCTCCAGCACCCAGCCCTTCGTCTCGCGGCGCGCGGGCGAGGGGATTGCGTAAATGACGTTGCCGCGCTCCTGATCCTTCTTGAGGCGCTGCATGTCAATGCGCCAGCCTTTGGCCTCGAACAGGTCGAGCTTCTCGCGGTACTGCGCGATGATCCTGTCCGCCGGCATCATCAGCTCGCGCGCAGTCGAGGGTGGCGTGAGCACGGGCTGCACCTGCTTCACGACTGCGATGTCCTGGCCGGCCACAAAGAGGTTGCGGACCGTGATCTTGCGATCCAGCCAGTTGTTGAGCTTTGCGAGCAATCCGCCCTTGAAAAAGACGATGTTGCGGAAGGTGACGAGGAATACGCGCGTCGAGCGCTCGTCGATCGGTGCCTCGAAGAGGTACTGGTGCATCGCCTTCGTCTCTGAAATGTGGATGTACGTCCACATCTGGTTCGGGCCGTAGGTGCCGGAACCCGCCTGCATCTTGCCACCCTTCCTGCGCGAGAAGCGCAGCACCCCGTTGCGCAGCGGTGGAGCGTCATAGGTGTGCATGAACCCGTAGCCCCACGCGTTGTTCTGGGCGGGTTCGAGCTCGTTCACCTTGTATTCGTTCTCGCGCTCACCCTGGTGACCGTGAGTCGTGTGCACATATTCGTTGTGCGCGGGGTCGAGTCCGTTTTCGATCGAGCGCTCGTAGTGGTACGGCACCTCGAAGCAGATCGAGTGCGAGCGCCAGTTCGGGTCGTCCGCCTCGAAGATCGGCATGATCGGCGGGCGCTCGGCTTCCGGCAGGTCGCCGAGGAAGGCGTGCACGAGCCCATAGCGCTCTTCCACCGGATACGCATCGACGCGCGCGCGCGACGGAATCTTCGCATGGATGCCGAGCGAGGGAATGCGGGTGCATTGACCGTCGCGGTTGAAGCGCCAGCCGTGATACGGGCACTGCACCGTGCCGTCTTCCTTGCACTTGCCACCCGCCAGCGAGCCACCGCGGTGTACGCAGGTGTCCGAAAGCACTGCGGGCTTGCCCGATGCATCGCGAAACACCACGAAGTCGTGGGCAAGAATGCGCACCCGCTGCGCAGTTGTGCCGAGATCAGCCGAGCGGATCACCGGGTACCAGAAATTGATGAACATGATGAGACCTTAGCAAACGCGCCTGGCAAGGAGTATGCGTCCAGGTGCAAAGATATGTCAGGCCATGGAATCAACCGGTGTCTGCACTGCGGTCGCACGGGTGCGATAGGCCCTGCGGATGAGCCACAGCGCGAGTCCGTTGCCTGCCAGGCTGACGGCCGCCAGGGAATAGCCGAGAGCGGCCTCGTCAGCGTGCCGCCGAGCCATGCGCCACTGAGTCCGCCGGCGAGCGCGATGACGCCGAGCATCGTCGCAGCCTCACTGAGCGATGCGCCGTAGTGCCGCAGGAATATCCGCGGGCGTTACCGCGATAGTGTGCCAGCACTTCACCGACGCTTGCCGGGCGCGCAATGGGCGCGCGGGCAGGTTCGCGCACGAAGAATGTCAGCACCGCCACCGGCAGGCCGAGTACGCCGACCAGGCCGAACACGAGGCGCCAGCCCTCGAGAGGTGGCAGACCTGGCAGGTCGATTGCCTCTTGTGTCGCGACCCACTGAATCGCCGCGCACCCGCCGAGATAGGCAAAGCCGATGCCGGCAGTGATGCCGAGACCGTAGATCCCGATCGCCAGCGAGAGACGCTCACGCGGAAAGTACGATGCGATCAACGACCAGGCGGACGGAGAGAGCGTGCCTTCGCCGATGCCGACGCCGAAGCGATACAGGAAGAGCTGCCAGAAGTGACGCGCCGTGCCCGAGAGCGAGGTCAGCAGGCACCAGAGCGTGACCCCCGCCGTCACGATCCACTTGCGGCTCGAGCGATCGGCGAGACGTGCGAGAACGAGGCCCGCGAGGCAATAGAACAGGGCAAATGCAAAGCCCTGCAGCAGGCTCACCTGCGTGTCGGAGAGGTGCAGTTCCGCCTTGATCGGCGTGACCAGCAGCGAAAGCAACAGCCGGTCGATGAACGACACGGCGTTCGCAAGCATGAGTACGGCGACCACGTACCACGCATGCGCAGGTGCTTTCATGAGAAGTTGTAATAAGTAATTGAAATCAAACGGAAAAACGACCGCCTGTTCGCCCGGCAAATGCAGCATGCATCTCCGCGACGATCGACAGTGCGATTCCCGATGGGGTGTGCGCACCGATGTCGAGCCCGATTGGCGCGTGCAGGCGCGTGCGCAGGGCATCCGCGCATGAGCCCAAGTCCGCCAGCAGGCGCTCGCGACGCGGCTGCGGTCCGAGCAGTCCCACATAGCGAATCGTGGTCGGAACGAGCGCCGCAAGATATGCGCGGTCCGAATCGAGATGGTGGCTCATGATCACGGCCGCATCGACGCCCGCCAGGTCGCAATGAGCGGCCAGTTCGTCGGCATGGCAGCCGAGCACCCGCGTGCCGGCCGGAAATCGATCGCTCGCGGTGTAAGCGGGCCGATGGTCGACGACGGTGAGACGCCAGCCCATAAAGACCACGAGTTCGGCGACGGGTATCGAATCGGGCCCGCCGCCGAGCAGCAATACATGTGGGGGTGGCGTGACGCGCACGATGAATAGCGGCGTAACGTCGGTCGGATTGATGAGGACCGTACCAATCGGGGCTCCTCCGGTCGTCTGCTCCGTGACGACCCCGAATGCACAAGCCTCACCGTTCATGATCGAGTCGTGCAGGGCCGCCAGCGGCTGCCACGCCTCCGCCGGACCCACACGCAGCAGCAGGACATCCATTGCGCCTTCACAGCCGCTGCCGAGGCCCCAGAGCGCGTCATCGGGCCCACGCATGTCATAACTGACTGGCGTCGCGACACCCGTTTCGATCACACGGATCGCGTGCTCGCGCAAATCACCCTCGAGACAACCGCCGGACAAGAGCCCCGCGTAACGACCGTCGCGCGCGATGAGCATCCAAGCACCATGCTTGCGGTAGGTGGATCCGGCGGTGCGCAGAACGAGCGCGAGCGCAAGGGGTTCGCCTGCCGCTCGCGCGTCGGCGTAGAACGGCAGGAGGCGGTGCAGTTCGTGGTCCACGTGTGCCGCATTATGCTAGGCTTTCAAGGTTTTTGCCCCCCTTCCAGAGAGTTTTCATGACCGGTTCAGATCGGGCCGCCTGGCGCGTGCACAAATTCGGCGGCTCGAGCGTCGCTGACGCAACGTGTTTCGAGCGCGTCGCGCAGATCCTCGAGGCCTCACCCGACGGGAAGCTCGCTGTCGTGCTGTCCGCGTGTCGCGGCGTCACCGATGCGCTTTACCGGCTCGTGCAACTCGCCGAGCAGCAACAGGATGGCGTGCGCAGCGAACTCGATGCGCTGCGCGCCCGTCACGCGTCGATCGCGGGGGCCGTGCTCGATCCGAAAGGCGCGAAGTTGTGGCTCGCCGCCTTCGACCGCGATTGCCACGATCTCGAAGGCATTCTCAACACCGTGCGTCTGACCCGTTCGGCCGCCGGCGCCGTGCGCGACGCGGTGGTCGGCTACGGCGAGCTGTGGTCGACGCGGCTCTTCCGCGACTTTCTCGCCCATCGCGGCGTGCGCCGCGGCGCAATCGAATGGGTCGACGCGCGCAGGGTGCTGGTCGTTGAATGGGGCGCGCTCGGGCCTGCGGTGCAGTGGCCGGAATCGAAGGCAAAGCTGGCCCCCATCGCCGCAGGGGCGGCGCCGCGCACCCTGATCATCACCGGTTTCATCGCATCCGGGCGCAACGGTGTGCAGACCACGCTGGGACGCAACGGCAGCGATTTCTCTGCTTCCATCTTCGGCTCGTTGCTCGACGCCGCGGAGATCGTCATCTGGACGGATGTCGACGGAGTGCTCTCGGCTGATCCGCGGCGCGTGCCCGATGCGCGGGTGATCGACGCACTTTCCTACAGCGAGGCGATGGAACTGGCGTACTTCGGTGCGAAGGTGATCCATCCGCAGACCATGGCACCCGCTGTCGGACGTGGCATCCCGATCTGGATCCGCAACACGTTTGCACCCGACAAGGCTGGCACGCTGATCTGCGCGCAGCCGCATTCGGGCATGCCCGTCAAGGGCATCACGAGCATCGAACAGGTGGCGCTCCTCAATGTCGAAGGCGCGGGGATGATCGGCGTGCCCGGCACGGCGCATCGCCTGTTTGGCGCGCTGCGCGAGGCAGACATATCGGTCATCGTGATTTCGCAGGGCAGTTCCGAGCACTCGATCTGCTGCGCGGTGCCGGGCGTGCAGGCCGATCGGGCCGTGCAAGCCGTGCGCGAGGCCTTCGCCCGCGAGCTCGCCGACGGGCAGATCCAGAGTGTCGATATCGATCGCGATCTCGCGATCCTGGCGGTCGTGGGCGATGGCATGGCGGGCATGCCCGGTGTCTCGGCCAAGGTGTTCAACGCCCTGGGCGCAAGCAGCGTCAACGTACGCGCGATCGCGCAGGGAGCCTCGGAGCGCAACATCTCCGTGGTAGTGGGCGGCAAGGACGCAACTCGGGCACTGCGCGCCGTGCACGCAGGCTTCTACCTCTCGCCGCACACGCTCTCGATCGGCGTGATCGGGCCAGGCACCGTCGGGCGGGTTTTCCTCGATCAGCTGGCCGCGCAGGCCAACCGGTTGCGCGACCTGAAACTCGACCTGCGTGTACGCGGGATTCTCGCCTCGCAGGCGATGACATTGTCGGACCAGGGATTGCCGCTCGATCGGTGGCGCGATGCGGTGCAGGCGAACCAAACCTCCGCCGACCTCGCACGCTTCGTCGAGCACGTGCGCGTCGACTACCTGCCGCACTCGGTGATCATCGATTGCACGGCGAGCGCCGAGGTGGCGGCCCGCTATCGTGAATGGCTCGCGGCGGGCATCCACGTCGTCACTCCGAACAAGAAGGCGAACAGCGGCGACCTCGCGTACTACCGCGAACTGCAGGCTACCCGCCGCGCCACCGGCTCGCACTATCTTTACGAGACGACGGTCGGTGCAGGCCTGCCGATCGTGCAGACCCTGCGCGACCTGCGTGACACGGGCGACGAGGTGCGCTGCATCGAGGGCATTTTTTCGGGCACGCTCGCTTATCTCTTCAACGTGTACGACGGCACGGTGCCATTTTCCCGGATCGTCGCCGACGCGAAGCAGCGGGGCTACACCGAGCCCGACCCGCGCGATGACCTCTCCGGCACCGACGTCGCGCGCAAGCTGATCATTCTCGGGCGCGAAATGGGACTCGGTCTTGAACTCGCCGACGTCAAGGTCGAGAGCCTCGTGCCGGAGGGACTCGAACGCGGCACGATCGACGAGTTCATGCAGCGCCTGCCTGCCTCGGATGCCGCGATGCAGGCGCGTTACGCCGCGGCGAAAGCGCGCGGCAAGGTGCTGCGCTATGTCGGTCGGCTCACGGCGCAAGGTGAGGCAACGGTCGGCGTGGTCGAAGTCGAGGCGAAGCACGCGTTCGCGAACATCGCACTCACCGACAACATCGTGCGTTTTGCCACCGCACGTTACAGCGCCAATCCGCTGATCGTGCAGGGCCCGGGCGCGGGGCCGGAGGTCACTGCGGGCGGCGTCTTCGCCGATCTGCTGCGCCTTGCGGCCTATCTCGGGGCGCGACTGTGAGCCGGCAGCAGGCTACGGCATTTGCGCCCGCTTCGGTGGGCAATGTCGCGATCGGCTTCGACATCCTCGGCTTCAGCGTCGATGCGCTCGGCGATTGGGTCACGGTGCGGCGCACCCCGGTGCCGGGCGTTTCCATCAAGGCGATCACCGGTGTCGCCGGGGAGCTGCCGCTCGAGGCTGCGCGCAACACGGCCGGGCGGGCGCTGCTCGCGATGCACGAGGCGCTCGCGCCAGGCTTCGGACTCGAGATGACCATCGAGAAGGGCATTCCGCTTGGTTCGGGGCTGGGCGGATCGGCTGCGTCGGCCGTTGGCGCCGTGGTGGCTGCCAACGCCTTGCTCGACACGCCGCGATCGCTTCTCGAACTGCTGCAGTTTGCGATGCAGGGTGAAGCAGTCGCGAGCGGCTCGCTGCACGTCGACAATATCGCGCCGTCGCTCTACGGCGGGCTCGTGCTCACCGTCGGCATCGATCACCCGCGCGTCAAGCAGATTCCCGTGCCGCCGGGCATACAGGCCGTGATCGTCCATCCGCACATGTTCCTCGGCACACGGGAAGCACGGGCGATCCTGAACAAGAGCGTGGCCCTGTCGGATTTCGTCTGGCAAACCGCGAACCTCGCGGGCTTCATCTCGGGCTGCTACACGAATGATCTGGATCTCGTGCGCGCTTCATTCGAAGATGTCGTGATCGAGCCACAGCGCCAGGCCCTGATCCCCGGGTTCGGCACGGTGCGCGCGGCCGCCATGGAGGCGGGGGCGCTGGGCTGCTCGATCTCGGGCGCAGGTCCCACCATGTTCGCATGGAGCCACGTGACGAGCGCCGGCGCCGTCCGCGACGCCATGGTCGCGGCATTCGAGGCTCGCGGGATCGGAACCGACCGCTGGGTCGTCGATATCACCAACCGCGGCGCGCGCATCGAGGCGACCTGACACGCATGCAATACCGCAGTACGCGGGGTGGGAGCCCCGCTGTGACCTTCTCGGAGGCCTTGCTCGCAGGTCTCGCGCCCGACGGCGGCCTCTACGTGCCGACGGAATGGCCGCGGCTTGCGCCGGGGGACTTTGTATCCGGGGCGAGTCTCCCCGAAATCGCGCACACGCTCATCGCGCCGTTTGCGGCGGACGACGTGCTGGCTGCTGCGCTCGGTGATATCACTGCAGACGCGTGCAATTTCCCCGCACCGCTCGTGCCAGTCGGGACGGCGGGTTACTCGGTTCTCGAACTCTTTCACGGGCCGACAGCCGCCTTCAAGGATTTCGGGGCGCGCTTTCTCGCGGCATCGCTCGCGCGTTTGCGGCCTGCGGCAGCCAGACCACTCGAGATCCTGGTCGCCACCTCGGGCGACACCGGCGGAGCCGTTGCCGCGGCCTTTCACCGCCGACCAGGCATCCGCGTGGCCGTGCTCTTTCCGGAGGGCCTCGTCTCGCCCGCGCAGGAGCAGCAACTGACCTGCTGGGGCGACAACGTGCGCGCGTTCGCCGTGCAGGGCAGTTTCGATGACTGCCAGCGACTCGTGAAGGCCGCCTTCGTGGACCCCGCGCTGCGCAGAGAACTCGATCTGTCATCGGCGAACAGCATCAACCTCGGTCGGCTCCTGCCTCAAGCCGCCTACCACGCCGCGACGGCGCTCGCGGTCTGGCGCAGGGAGGGGCGTCCGGCGTCGTTCGTGATTCCAAGCGGTAACCTCGGCAACGCGCTGGCCTGCATCTGGGCACGCCACGTTGGCTTGCCGATCGGTGAGATCGTGCTGGCGCACAATGCGAACCGCACGGTGCCCGACTATCTGTCGGGCCAGCCGTGGCAGCCGCGCCGCAGTATCGCTACGCTTGCTTCCGCGATGGATGTCGGCGATCCGAGCAACATGGAACGCCTGCAGGCACTGTACCCGGAGTTTACGGCGCTGCAGTCGGCCGTCACGGCTGAAGTGGTCGATGACGTGGCGATCCGCCGGCGGATCACCGCGGATCACGCCGCGTACGGCAGGATATGGTGCCCGCACACCGCGACAGCGGCTGAAGTGATGGCCCGCATGCCGGCCGCACGCAAGGCGGGAAGCCCCTGGGTGATCGTCGCAACCGCGCACCCGGCGAAGTTTCGTGAAATCGTCGAGCCGTTGATCGGCTGCGCCGTGCCAGTTCCCGCTTCCCTCGCGCGACTCCACGAACGCCCGACATCGAAGGAGCCGCTCGCCCCGCAGCTCGATGCACTGCGCCGGGCACTCCTGGCCACGGACCACACGACGGGGACGCCGTCATGAACCATCTGCCCGCCACGCCCGTTCTTGTCGGCCTCGTGCTGGGCGGCATCGGCATCGGCCTCATTGCGTCGTGGGCCTGGCGCTGGTGGCGCCAGCGCCGCGCGCGTCGGCGACTCGTGCTTGCGATCGCCTCGACCGGATTCGAGCATCTTGAAGACGTGCTCGTGCCGGATGGCAACGGCAGCACCTACCACGTCGACTTCCTGGTGCTGACTGCGCGCGGCATCCTGGTCGTCGATCTGCGTGACGTCGCGGGGAACATCTTTGGCGGTGACCAGATGACCGACTGGACCGTGATGGACGGACCGCTGCGCCACACCTTTGCCAATCCACAGGGGGCCCTGTACGACCGGATTGCCGCGGTCAAGGCAATCAGTGGCGAGGTGCCGGTGGAAGGACGAATCGTCTTCACCGGCAGAGCGCGCTTCCCGAAGGGGCTTCCCAAGTGGACGGTGCCGGTGGACACACTGCGCGCAGACTTTCCGCCTGCGGATCGCGGTCTCTTTGAGTCGGTATTGACCCACTACCGCGCGGGATGGACCGCGCTGCAGGCGGCCGCCGCACCGAGTCCCCTTGGCAAGGCGAGGCCCATCTGACGGTCAGCGGATTGCAGCCGGCAGGGAGAACAATTGTCGTGCTGCTCTCGTCGTGTGCGCTGCGAGCGCAGCGACCGTTTCACTGCGCGCGCGGGCGACTGCCAGCGCAACCTGCGGCAGATACATCGGTTCATTGCGTCGCGAAACCGGCCGGGGTGACAGATCGCGCGGCAGCAGGTAGGGCGCATCCGTCTCGAGCATCAGCCGGCCGGGGGGAATCCGCGCCACGAGCGACTTCAAGTGTCCGCCACGGCGCTCGTCGCAGATCCAGCCCGTGATGCCGATCGCGAGGTCGAGTTCGAGGTAGCAGTCCAGCTCGGCGTCCTGTGCCGTGAAACAGTGCGCCACGCCGCCGGCAAGCGACGCGCGGTGCTCGCGCAGGATCGCGACAAAGTCATCGTGTGCATCGCGCTGATGCAGGAAGACCGGCTTGCCGATCCGGGCCGCGAGGCTGAGCTGGCGCTCGAAGGCCTGCCGCTGCACGATGCGCGGCGAAAGATCGCGGTAGTAGTCGAGACCGCATTCGCCGACTGCCACGACCTCGGGTGCCAGCGCGAGATCCGCAAGCCGCGCTCCGGTGTCCTCGTCGAGGTCCCGCGCATGATGCGGATGAATGCCGGCGGTGGCAAAGAGATGACCGTTGCGGGCACGAGCGAGTTCGACAGCCTCTCTGCTGCCCGTGAGGCTTGCGCCCGTGACCAGCATTTGCACAACTCCCGCCGAGCGTGCGCGCGCGATAACCGCATCACGATCACTGTCGAAGCTGTCGTGGGTGAGGTTGACACCGATGTCGATCAACTGCGGGAGGGCTGTGATATCGTTGTTCAAGAGCGTCCCACATGATTCATCGCAGCCTTTCGGCCCTGGTTCTGCTGCTGTTCGCGGCCAATACCGTCATGGCGGCGCAATGGAGCGACGTCGAGGGCCGCATCCAGTTCGCCTGGTACACGGAAGACGCACGCGCGCTCGGCGGCGTACTCGCGTCGCTCGAGGGTGGTGCAAACGACGATCCCATGCAGGCCTACTATCTCGGACTCGGAGAGTATCGCCTGGCGCTTCTCGGGCTCGGACGCGATCAGAAGGCTGCAAGGGAGGCCGCGGAAAGCTGCATCGACCATCTCGAGTCCGTCAACGGAGCGCGCAGGGACTTCGCCGACGCACTGGCGCTGCAAGCCGCCTGCCAGGAACTCGTCGCGTCGCTCAAGGCGTGGAAGGTGCCGCTGCGCGCGCCGGGCAGCGTGTCGCAATTCGGGCGGGCGCTGCGGCTCGCGCCACGCAACCCGCGCGTGCTGTTGCTTGCGGCACTCGCCGACAGCAACGATGATCGCGCCTACGGAAAGCTGCGCAAGGCGGTCGCAGCTTTCGAGGAGGAGCGGCAGGGCGCCGCAGCGCTGCCTGCCTGGGGCGCGCCGGAAGCCTACCTGCATCTTGCCCGCCGCCAGCTGGATCGGGGCGATTCGACGGAGGCGCGCAGTACGCTCGAGCAGGCATTGCTGCTCGCACCGGATTTCGGCCAGGCCAGGCGACTCATGGCGGCGATCACGGGTGTTGCAGTGCCTTGAGTGCCCTGCAAAACGAGGCAACATCCGCAGGATCCTGGTCCCATGACGTGACGAACCGTGCTTCACCGGAGCCGTTCGCGCCCCAGTCGTAGAATTCAAAGCCCTCGGCACGCAAGCGGGCCTTGCCACTCTCGCCGAGGCGAACAAAAACCTGGTTCGACTCGACCGTGCCCAGAAGCGCCGTGCCGCATGCATCGCCGATCTGTTTCGCGACGGCATTGGCGTGCGCGGCGTTGCGGCGCCACACGTCGTTTGCGACATAGGCCAGCAACTGGGCTGATGCGTAGCGTGCCTTCGAGAGCAGATGGCCCGCGCGCTTGCGCCGCAGCTCGAAGTCGCGCACCAGCTCCGGACGAAAGAACACGACAGCCTCGGCGGCGAGCCCGCCATTCTTCGTGGCACCGAAGGAAAGCACATCCACGCCCGCCTGCCAGGTGATCTCGGCCGGGCTGCACCCGAGGGCCACGAGTGCGTTGGCGATGCGTGCACCATCCATGTGCACGTACAGGCGGCGCGCATGCGCAAGTCTGGTGAGCGCGGCTATCTCTGCGGGGCGATAGACCTGCCCGAGCTCCGTGGTCTGGGTAATGGTGACGGCCGCGGGCTGCACCGTGTGCACCGAGGGCGACATGGACTCGAGCGCCCGTTCGAGTGTAGGCGCATCGAGCTTGGCGCCCGCGCCTGTCAGCGATACGAGCCGCAAGCCACCACTGAAGAACTCGGGAGCGCCGCATTCGCCGCTCACGACGTGGGCCTCGCCGTGTGCGTAGACCGCCCCATACGGCGGCACAAGGGTGGCGAGCGCGAGCGCGTTCGCGGCCGTGCCGGTCGCGACCGGAAAGACGGCGACCGGCGCGTCGAAGAAGCGCCCGAATGCCTCCCCGAGCGCCTGTGTCCAGCAGTCGTCGCCATAGCTCGGTGTGGCGCGAGCATTGGCTTCATGGATCGCGCCGAGCAGCCCGGGGCACACGGTCGCGTTGTTGTCGCTGCAGAATCGCAAGGCTCCTCCCTCTCAGTCCGTGCGCCACTTGAATGACCACGCACCAAAAGCAAGGAAGACGAGCGTGGTGATGGCAAGATAAGCCAGATGCGACGCAATCGCGGCAAAGCCCGCGCCATCGATCATTACCGCACGGGCCGCGTCCAGGATGTGCGTCAGTGGAAAGAGCTGCGCCACGAAGCGGACCCAGTCGGGCGAACCTTCGAGCGAGAACCACACACCCGAGAGCAGCATCATGGGCCAGGTGAGTGTATTGAGGAGCCCACCGACGAGTTCGTCGCTCGTGAAGCGTGCGGCGATCGTCAGTCCGAGCGCGATCATGGACAGGGCGCCGAGAGTCGCGATCGCGAGCAGCAGCAGTGGGTTGCCTTCCGAATGAAAGCCGATCGCGAGCCCGGCACCCACGTACAGAATCGCCGTCACCACGAGAATGAGGCCGAGACGCGACAGCACCTGGGCGGCGAGAAACTCGAAAGCGGTGATCGGAGTCGCGTTCAGGCGCTTCAGGAAGCCGCTCTTGCGGTAGCGCAGTACGACATAGCCGACTCCGAACAGGCAGCTGAACATCATGTTCATGCCGAGAATGCCGGGAAAAAGCCAGTCGACGTAGCGCACGGCCTGGCCGCTCACGGGCTGGCGGGTCGCGGCGGGATCAGCCTGCAGCAGCAGGCGCTCGGCGACGTAACCCTTCGGCGAGTCTGCGTTGACCCAGTAGCGCGTTGCACCCGGGCGAAAATCGATGAGCAGGTCGAACTGGTGGCGCGCGACCTTGCGACTCGCGGCGGCGAGATCGTCGACGGGAACGAAATCGACGAAGCGTTCAGACATGAACGGGTGTCGCACGCCGCCCAGATCATCGGTCAGCACTGCAACCTTGAATAGGGCGCGCTCGGGGCCGCCGAACACGAAACTCATGCCGACGATCAGCAGGACCGGCAGCAGCAGCGTGAATATGAGCGAGCCGCGATCGCGCAGGAACTCGAGATTGCGCGCATGCCAGACCGCGAGCAGACGACGGATCACGGTCGCAGTTCCTTGCCCGTGAGCTCGAGAAACAGGTCCTCGAGGTTCGGCGGGCGGATGCGCAGATTCCGGAGCGACACGTGCGCAGCGAGCAGCGCTTGCAGCGTGCCGTCGAGGTCGTCGGTCGTGATCTCGACGCGATCGGCACCCTCGATCACCCGCAATGGCAGCTCACTTGCGGCGGCCGCGAAGTCCTCGCGCGGCAGCTCGATCAGCACGTCGTCGAAGTGATCGGCGAGCAGCCGGCGCGGTGCGCCGCGCGCAATGATGCGGCCGCGATCCATGATCGCGATTTCGTCGCACAGCCGCTGCGCCTCTTCCATGTAATGCGTCGTGAGGATGATCGTGCGCCGGCGCGCCTTTACCGACTCGATCAACGCCCAGAAATTGCGCCGCGCCTGCGGATCGAAGCCCGTGGTCGGCTCGTCGAGGAAGAGAATGGCGGGATCATTGACGAGGGCGATCGCGAGCAGCAGGCGCTGCTGCTGGCCACCGGAGAGCTTGCGGTGGTCGCGGTCGGCGAGCTTCTGCAGCGAGCACAGTCGCAGCAGCTCGTCGATGTCGTAGCCTTGCGGATAGAGGCCGCGAAACAGGTTCAGCGTCTGACGGACGGTCAGGAAGTCCTGCAATGCGGTCTTCTGGAAGAGTATGCCGGCCTCATTGCGGAATCGGCTGCCGATGGGTTCCCCGTGGTAGCGAACCTCACCCGAAGAGGCTGGAAGGATGCCCTCCATGATCTCGACGGTCGTCGTCTTGCCGGCGCCGTTTGGCCCGAGCAGTCCAAAGCAGCAGCCTGCCTCGACTTCGAAGGACACGCCGTCGACGGCCGTCACGCGTGGGTACAACTTGACGAGGTTGCGGACTTCGAGGAGCGGCATGACTCGATCATGCTATCCGATCGGCTGATATCATGGCAGCAGCCACCCCATGACTGACAGGACCGGCACACAGCTTTCACTGTTCGACGCGCGCGATACGGCCGCCGCGCTCACCGTGCGTCACAGTGTGCGGGCGCGGCGCCTGGCCGTGCGCGTCTTCGTCACCGGTCGGGTCGAGGTGGTGGTTCCGCCGCGCACCGCGGAGCGCACGGTCCGCGACTTCGTGGCTCGCCATCGCGAATGGATCGAGATACGGCGCGACCGCGCGCGCCGCGCGCGGCCGCAGCCAGCCGCA
>WBZY01000412.1_pt1 | contig 32740 bp, 21 predicted proteins | sample 5204191 | NCBI WGS metagenome assembly WBZY01 (sample SAMN12344363, study PRJNA552823) | activated sludge metagenome | biome: Activated sludge suspended growth; feature: Anammox Sidestream; material: Wastewater; isolation source: activated sludge from anammox sidestream of wastewater treatment...
CACAATGTCAGATGCCTTGTTCAAAAGAATGCCGGCCCCGCGTTTTGAGAGCAGTTTTACCGTTCCCGCTTCCTGCGGCATTGGCGGGGTCGTAAGGTCGGCGATTATGGGAAGGCGGCACGCGAGGGCCTCAAAGGTCGTCAGGCCGCCAAGTTTCGAGATCATAACGTTTGCTGACTGCATAAGCTTCTCGATCTCATCGGAGTATCCGATCACCTTGACAGGAAACTTTGCGTGCTTCGCTATCTCTTCGGCCTCAAGCCTTAATTCCTCATTCTTGCCGGCCAGAAATATAGCCTGAACATCAAGTTCGCCTGCCGCAAGCTCCCTAAAGATCTTTGGGATATTGCCGCCGCCGATCCAACCGGCGTTTACAAAAACGGTGAACTTGTTCGGATCGAGCCCAAATGCCTTTCGGGCGTTTTGGGCCGCGGCTTCGTCGGCCTCGCGAAACTTGGGATGAAGCGGAAGCCCGGATATCTTGATCTTCTCAGCCGGAACGCCGTAATCCAACAGTTGCTGGCGAGCATCATCATTCGCCACCAGATACAGCGAAACATCGTTGCAGGCCCAGCCCTTCCAAAATCCGTAACACGGGTCCGTGACTATTGTGACCAACGGGACCTGAGACGTAAGGTTCAGTTCGCGCAGGATACGGCCAAAGATGTGCTGTGTCAGCGGGTGGACACTGACCACCACGTGCGGGCACCACTTTTCAAACTGCGCCTTTAGAAAGACCATGCAGCGTTTATGAAAAAATTCCCGCGTCTCGGGGCGAAAGCGATTTACCGCCCAGTAGAGATACTTCATCCAGTCCTGCCGGTTCCGCAGGACCCAGTTGTATATCCGGACGAGCTTATCAGTGATGTTGTGCGATTCCTCTACCGCTTTGACGATCCGAACGACGGACGAATCACCCTGCCAGAATTTCTCGAAACCGTCAGCCAACGCCTGCGCAGCCGACCGATGTCCGCCGCCGGTGTCGGATGAGATAATGAGGATCTTGGGGGTGTTCTGCTGCATTATTATCGGGTCGAGAGCGGCTCCTCAAAGTCGGCGCGACTGCTCAAAAATTTGTACGCAGACTTATACGTAAGCATCCTTCTTATACCTTTAGAGCGACTTCTCGTCCCGCCGCAAACGACATTTCTTTTGACGCCTTCTTCAATTTGCCCTCAAGCCTCTTGATCTTGATAAGGTGTCCTGGATTGAATGGCAGCGACGGATAATAGCAGTTCGATTCGTGCGTGCAATAGCATCCATCCGCGACCTCTTTGCGCCGGGCCTTCATCAGGTCGCTTTGCCACGCGGCCTGGAAATTCCAGTCATAGTCACGAAGGTTCAGCACATCCGACTTGTTTTCGCACGAAGAAAGCGCGCCGTTGTCATAGATGACCGCGCCGGCACTGCCCGCATAGCATTTTAGCTGCGCTTTATTCTCTTCCTTCGTCTTGGCGATGATATCGTGCATATAGATATCGACTGCCGCCTTGAATATCCCCGATTTCCCGCCATAAGTATTCTTGAGCGCCGCATTCTTCGTGTCCTCGAGGATCATGTGCGACAACTGTGCATAACGCTTGTGGTCGAACTCAAGTTCCCGCGGATCGGCCGACGGTGGCCGGATATAGTTGATGTTCACCTTGTCCGGCTTAAGGTCGTACTTAAGAAAATCGTACCAATCAAATATGGTGTCCTCGTTCGAATGCATGACGCACGTGCACGTCTGAACATCGAGCTGCGGATATTGTTCCCGCTTCATCTGCTGCAGCGTGCGCGCGGTATGGATCGCCTTGTCCCAGCTTCCTTCCTTTCGACGGATCTTCTCGTGGGCCTCTTTGATCCCATCGATACCGAGTGCGACCGTTACATTCAACTTCGGGCATTCTTCAAGGATCTGCGTAACGTCCGGGAAAATCCGCTGATGGATCTGGCCATTCGACATCAGATACACCGAATCAAGTTTGTTGTTCTCGTAGAACGCCTTTACGATCTGCGGAAGGTCCTTTCGCGTGAACGGTTCACCGCCAGCCAAGACGAGTACACCGAGATTTCCGCCAAGCGTTTCAGCGATCCGGCCGATCTCGTCGGCCTTCATCTGCAGCTTTTTCCGCGGCCGGTCATCCAACTCTTCGGTAAAAAAGCAGTGCGTGCACCGCATATCGCAAACGCTGGTCGCCAGGATATTCAAGAACACCGGCGATATAGGCTTGCCGATCAAAATGCTGGCGTAACGTTTGAAGATCTCTTTTGTAGCAAAATCCATTATTAATCCCCTGGAAAAACGCAATTTTCCTATTTTAATGTACCGTTTTGGCCTGGCGCGGCGCAACTGCTACGGACATTTCGCACCTATGGTCTGTGTTGGAAGATCATTCGCGGTATCGGGAGCGCCCGGCGATACGGTCATATAACCAGGACGGCATGAATTTTCCGGCTCGGACGATCGTTGCGAGCTGCCACGGGAAGGCGGCGAATCGCTTCTTCTTCTCGATCGCCGAAAGAAAATGCGGGATCGCGTCATCAAGTTCCATCAGAAAAGGCATATTAGCGGTCCTGCCCGACGTCAGCGGCGTCCGGATAAATCCAGGCTGGATGATCGTAACGGAAACGCCGGTGTCGCGAAGGTCAAGACGGACGCTTTCAAAAAAAGCGGTCATTCCTGCCTTGCTGGCGGAATAGGCGGCCGACCTCGGCAAGCCGCGGAAGCCGGCCAGGCTCGAAATAGCGACGATCTGGCCCGAGCCGCGCTCAGCCATAGGCTTGACGACGGCGTGAACCGCATTGACCGCGCCCATTAGATTGATGTCGATCAGCTTTTTGACGGCGGAAGGTGTATAAGTGCGCGTTCGCTCGTCGTTCCCGCCGACGCCGGCGTTCGCGATCATTAGATCGATATGTCCAAATTCGCCTCGCATCGACTCGGCGGCAGCAAAGACAGCGGCCTCGTCGGTAACGTCGAGCTCAAAAGCAACGGCTCGCCCGCCAGCCGCACGGCAGCGTTCAGCCAGGTCCTCGAGCAATTCCCGACGGCGAGCCGCAAGGCCGACAATTGCGCCGCGCCCGGCCATAGCCAAGGCGAGGCCCTCGCCAATACCGCTCGAGGCTCCGGTCAGAAATACAACTTTATTCTGCCAGGTGTACATTGCTCCGGTCGGATAAATGGATCGAGGCGGAAACGCTCTTAAAGTTCGACGATCGTCGTGACTATCACCGGTTTCGTGCCCAATTCCTTTTGAATGTATCGCTTTAAGGCAAGCCGCAAAGCCTCTTTCAGGATCGTTCGGTCGGCGATATGTTCGCGTTTCATCGCAGCCACGGCCTCGGACATAGCCGCTCTTGCGTCCGCTGCAAAGCCGTTCGACGCATCGAAACCGGCGACGCCCTGGAATTCTATCTGCGGCTCGCTCGCAAGTTCGCCGCTTGCTTTATCGATGGAAACGACGAGAGAAACCGCGCCGCCGTAAGCAAGCTTTTTGCGTTCGCGGACGATGTCGTATTCGATCTCCTCGCTTGATTCTTCGTCAATGAACGTCTTGAACAACTCGCGCTTTTCGCTCACTCGTGCCCCGTATTCGTCGATCTCGAGCGTCTCGCCGTTCTCTATCAGAATTATATTGTCATCAGAATACCCGGGTACATGATTCTTCACGAATTCCTTGTGACGGAACAGCATCCGGTATTCACCATGGATCGGCACGAGATATTTTGGCCGCGCGGTCTCGACCATTATCTTGATATCTTCCTGCGAAGCGTGGCCAGAAACATGGATTAGCCGCCGCTTTTCCTCGATGATATTTGCACCGCGTTTGTACAGATGGCCGATCAATCGGCTGATATTCTTCTCATTTCCGGGAATGATGCGTGCTGAAAGCAGAACGGTATCGCCGTGATCGATCTCGAGTCCCTTGTAAACGCCAGTCGCAAGATTCCATAGAGCGGCACGCATCTCGCCCTGTGAACCCGTTACGAGATAGACGATCTCATCATCATCAAGCGCTCTTGAGTCGGCGATCGAGACAACATCCGATGGGTCGTATTGAAGTAAGCCCTGCTCTTCACCGATCTCCACATTTTTTTGCATCGACCGGCCGAGGACACAAACCTTGCGGCCGAACATCCGCGCCGTATCAAAAACGATCTGAAGGCGATGAAGCGACGACGAGAACGTCGAGACGAAGATGCGTCCTTCGGCCTGTTCAAATATCTCCTCGAATGCCGGTATCACGGCCTGTTCCGAAGGCGTTCGGCCAGCAACGGTCGCATTCGTCGAATCGCCCAGAAGGGCAAGAACGCCCGCATCACCATATCGCTTCAAGGCCTTAAGATCGTACGGCCTGCCGATGACCGGCGTGTCATCTATCTTATAATCGCCAGTGTGGATAACTGTCCCGAGGGGCGTGGTGATAGCAAGCGAGAAGCAATCGACGAGAGAGTGTGAGGCGTGAATGAATTCGACCTTAAAGTTGCCAACGCTAACCGTATCGCCGGCAGAGACACGATGGAGAAGGACGTCGTCCATCATGCCAAATTCGTCCAAACGCTTTTCGGCCAGCGCCAACGTAAATCGCGAACCGTAAACCGGAATATTGAATTTCCTGAGCAGGTAGGCGAGCGCGCCGATATGATCCTCGTGGCCGTGGGTGAGGACGAGTGCCGTGAGATGATCGCGATACTCGTCGAGAAAATCAAAATTCGGGATCGAAATATCGACGCCAAACGATGTTTCTTCGGGAAAGCCCATACCGGCATCCACGATGATCATCTCGTCATCGAAGCGGATGCCCATGCAGTTCATCCCGAATTCACCGATCCCGCCAAGGGGTATTATCTCTAATCTCTTCAATGCTTTTCCTTCGTTCGGTATAGCTTACTACAGCAAAGGCTTTTCTAGAATCTTGACAATGAAATAATCAATCGGTTAGGGTTGTTCTGACAAATTTTGGGGAGTAGATAGCCCGGCGTCGGGTTCGCTGCTGTCGTCAGTACGATCGTTTTTGTCGGAAGCGGTCCGGCGCGGCGAGAAAGTATCGAGACCTTTTACGGCGATTCGATCGAACGTAATGGGTCTTTTCCTTTTGCGGCCTTCGATCACGGGAGGTTCGTTAATGCTATTTCCTTTCGCCGAATATTGGTGGTTCTACGCCGGATTTCTGGTATTCGTGCTGTTCATGCTGGGGCTTGACCTCGGCGTCTTTAACCGAAAGGCCCACGTTGTTTCTTTCAAAGAGGCCGCGATCTGGAGCGTTGTTTGGGTGGTCCTCGCCCTTTCGTTCTGCTTCGGCTTCTATCAATACACCGCCTCTCTCCACGGCGCGCAAACCGCAAAAACTGCCGCTCTTGAGTTCCTGACCGGCTACGTCATCGAATATTCCCTTTCGATCGATAACATCTTCGTTTTCGTCCTGGTCTTTAGCTATTTCGGCATTCCGGCAAAATACAAGCACCGAGTGCTGTTTTACGGAATACTTGGGGCCTTGGTCTTTCGCGCGATCTTCATCGTCCTTGGATCGGCATTAATGCAGTTCCACTGGGTGATCTACCTGTTCGGCGGCTTCCTTATCATCACCGGGATCAAGATGATGTTCGGCGGCCACGAAGAGATCGAGCCCGAAAAGAATCTGCTCTTGCGAATATTCCGCAGGGCGATGCCGGTGGACCATACCATCGACGGAAAGAGTTTTTTCAAAAAGATCCACGAAAGGTGGCACGCGACACCGTTGTTCGTGGCCCTGCTTTTCCTTGAAGCGACCGACATCATTTTCGCTGTTGACAGCGTGCCCGCGATCTTTGCGGTCACGACCGAACCGCTTATCGTTTTCACGTCGAACATCTTTGCGATCCTTGGCCTGCGGTCGATGTACTTTATGCTCGCCGGCGTGATCTACAAGTTCCACTTGATCAAATACGGGTTGGCGGTCGTCCTCGTCTTTGTCGGGTTGAAAATGGTCTGGCTCAACGATGCATTTGGCGGAAAATTCCCGATCACCTGGTCGCTCGCGATCATCGCGGGTGCGATCGGCCTTTCGGTTATCGCTTCGATCATATTTCCGTCGAAGGAACCGGCTGATCTGGTGAGCATACCGCCAGATTCGCCGACCGACGACGAATTATTCGAGAGCGGCAAATAATCGCAGCCATTCGTCGAGCGAGATCGATTCGGCACGGCGTGTCGGGTCGATCTCCGCGGTTTTGAGTGCCGCCACTGCCTTCGGAAAGGGTTGTCGCAGATTGTTAAGGATCGTTTTCCGTTTCTGTGCGAAGCCTTTTGAAACGAGCTCTCGAAAGGCGAGCGGATCGCCGAGAGTCTCGCCCTTTGGCGTCAGGCGAACGACCGAGCTTGTCACTTTCGGCACCGGCCGGAATGCCTGAGGCGGCACGTCAAAAAGCTTTTCTATGGTGAATGAGGCTTCGACGACGACAGTAAGAAATCCGCGATCCGAATTTCCCGGTCCGGCCGTGATACGGTCAACCACCTCTTTTTGAAACATCAGCACGAGCGACGAGAACAGCGTTCGCTGATCGGCCAGCGGCTGGAGTATGGCGGTGGAAATATAATAAGGCAGGTTTGCGACGACCTTTGCCTTACGGCTCGGCCCAGGTTCCGCCCGCTGTCCTTCAAGTAATCGTCGAATGTCCGTCCTGACAGCGTCCGCTTCGATCACGCTGAAATTGGCCTGTTCGGAAAATCTCTCGCTCAGACGGCGTGCAAGATCGGTGTCGAGTTCGATGGCGACAACCTGTGCATCGCTTTCCACGAGCCGCTCGGTCAACGCGCCGCGTCCGGGCCCGATCTCGACGATCACATCGCCTTCGCTCGGTCCGACCGCCTCAACGATCCTAGAGATATAGCGTTGATCGACCAGGAAATTCTGCCCGAGAGACTTCTTGGCAAAGGGTTTAGCGACGTGCCTGGACATTTACGCTCTCGCGGGGATAACCCGTCACCTCGATGTCATCGCCGAAACGGGCGGTCGATAGATCATGGAGCCGTAGGGCATCGGCCAGGGACGTTGCCCCTTTGCCGCCCACGGCCGCGGGTGCATCACCACCGCCGATGATCAAAGGCGACTGGAGAAACGTCACCTTATCGACAAGACGCGAATCGACGAACGCACCGGCGACGGCCGCACCGCCCTCAACGAGGACCGACTGGATCTCGCGCTTGTACAACTCGCCTAATACCATCGTCAGATTCCGCGCTCCTCCCTCGATCGGCACCACCTCGACACCGCGATCAGTAAGCCTTTTTACCGTTTCAGGATCGATACAATTCGTAAAAACGATCGTCGGTGCATCGCCGGCCGTTCGCGCAAGAACGGAATCAGGCGAAAGGCGGAGCCGGTTGTCCAAGATCACCCGAGCGAGCGGACGCCTCCGAGGCTTGCCGCTCCGGTCGGTCAGGCTTGGATCGTCAACCACCGCGGTGGTCGCTCCAACAAGGATCGCGTCGTGTTCGTGACGCAGTTCGTGGACCCGCGCACGCGCTTCATCGCCGGATAACGCAGTCGAAACGCTCGTGTTGAGCGATATCCGCCCATCGAGAGAGGTTGCAAGCTTGAGATGAACGAACGGCCTCTGATTTTTATGCCAGCAAATGAACCTCTCGTTCAGGCGCGACGCCTCGGCGGCGAGAATACCGGTAACAACCTCAATTCCCGCGTTGCGCAAGCGGGCGAACCCGCGGCCGGAAACAAGCGGGTTTGGATCTTCGATAGGACACACGACCCGCTTGATCCCTGCATTGATCAGCGATTCGGTACACGGCGGCGTTTGGCCAAAATGATCGTGCGGCTCAAGCGAAACATACGCGGTGCCGCCTCGGGCACGCTCTCCCGCCGCATTCAAAGCGATCGCTTCGGCATGAACGACCGCATCCTTTACATAGGTGCCTTCACCGACAACCGAACCTTCGCTCGACGTGACCACACAACCGACAAGCGGATTCGGCGAAACACGCCCCACACCTGCCGCGGCAAGTTCGAGCGCACGCGCCATCATTTGGATATCGGTTTTTGCGGATTCTGACAAGATCGAGTTATTTCGAGACCGGCCGAAAGAAGTCGGCAGATATTCGCCATCCTAACTAAAGAGGCCGTTCACATAATCGTTTGCGTTGAACACCATCAGGTCATCTACCTGTTCGCCGATACCTACATAACGGATCGGGAGATCGAGTTCTTTTGCGATCGCAACAGCGATGCCGCCTTTTGCAGTACCGTCCAGCTTGGTCAGGACCAGGCCGGTCACATTTGCGACCTTGGTGAACTGCCGTGCCTGCTCAAGGCCATTCTGGCCGGTTACAGCGTCGATCACAAGCAGCGTTTCATGCGGTGCTTCGTCGACCTCACGGCCTGCGATCCGTTTCATCTTTTCCAATTCGGCCATCAAGTTGGACTTATTGTGCAGGCGGCCTGCCGTATCGACGATCAGAACATCGGCGTTTCGTGCCTTTGCCGATCGGAGTGCGTCAAATAGTACCGCGGCCGGGTCGGTTCCCTGCTTTTGCTGAACTATCGGAACACCGGCACGTTCTGCCCAGATCTCAAGTTGGTCCGAGGCCGCCGCCCGAAACGTATCCGCAGCACAGATCAGCACATCATTTCCTTCGTTCTTGATGCGCTGGGCGAGTTTACCGATGGTAGTGGTCTTCCCAACGCCGTTGACACCAACGACCATCAATACATACGGCTTGATCGTATCCGCAACGCTCGTTTCCGAGGCGACGCCGTGGTCCCTGGAATGCTGTAGGATATCCAGCAGCTCATTCTTCATCACGGCCTTGAGAGCAGCGAGGTCACCGATCTCTTGCCGCGAAACGCCCTTGCGGATCGCTTCGAGTACCTGCATCGTGGTCTGAACGCCGATGTCAGTGGAAATGAGCATCTCTTCAAGCTCGTCGAGAAGCCGGTCGTCGATCTGCTTGCGGCCCTCAAATATAGTGTCGAGCTTCGAATTTATCGAATCACGCGTCTTCTCGATCGCTTTCGAGAAGCGAACACCGATCTCCTTCTCGACCGCCGCTTCCTGCGCCTGCAATTCCTCCATCGACTTGTCGAGACCCAATGTCGATGTCGAGAACTTATCGTCCTTCTTCCTGCGCCAAAAAAGTGCCATACTTCACACCCGGTCAAACCAGCCAATGGGTAAATATTTGATTATAGAAAAATATCGTTCCGCCGAGAAGTCGGCGCTCGCGGTCGGCGAGAGATCCCGGCTGGTAAACTGCTCCGAGGCATCGTTCTGCCTGATCTCGATCAAGCGCGCGCGAAACCCGCGCAAGCGACATTTTGCGCGCCAAATTTGCAGATTCTTGAGCGGATCGCTCAGTCTCGGCGACTTTAGTGGTAAAGCTTCAATTTGTCGCGAGACTTGAACAACGCATATCCAAGAATGCAGGAAAATACGACCGAGAAATAAAAGGTTACGAAACTTCCGACTATCGTTGCCGGCAGATTGCCGACCTGCGGAAGGTTCAGCGGGCTGAAAAGCACCGCGAGCACACCGGTGACGATCAGGCCCATGACGCCAACGAGAAAGCCCATCAGCAGGATCAGCACGTATGAACCTCCGAGACGGCGGATCGTGTCAAGTCCGACAAGCGGATTGATCGTCGCGGCGAAGGATCGGGTGTAACCCGCCACGGCACATGCGGCCGGATAATAGAACAGTCCCCAAAGAAATGTGATGAAGCCAAAAATGACCAACGGTGCGGCAAGACGCAGTATGCTTGACAACGCGGCAGAATAGTCAACTCCGGTGTCCCCGACCGCAGGGGCAGCGGACTGTACCTGCTTCGCCCTGATCTCCTGAAGCAGTTGGTCGAGGTCCTCCTCGCCGGCCTCGCCGTTCGCGGGCACGGGAACGGTCCCGCCTTGGCCGGTTTCCGCCGCTTGGGCCATCTGCTGGCGTTGCTCGGCGCGTCGCTCATTCTGCTGCTTTACCTTACTCAGTATCTCATTGACCTGTTCTGTCTGCTCCGCCGTCCGGTCTGGTGCATATACTTGCGTTCCAGGCACTCGAGTAAGTTCACGATTGAATTTCTGCACCTGCTCGGCGGCAGCGCTCAAGATAAGATAAAAGCCGATCACAAAGACGAGCAGAAACGGCCCAAACGACGAGAGCATCGCCCCTATATATAAGAAGAACGGGTGGACCACATCATCCCAGATCGAGAAGTCCTCGAAGCCGGGCATAAAGTCAACATCGAGATTGCCCTGGGTGAAGTTGTCGATCACATTCGCCCTGATGCCAAAAACGACCATGTTGGCGAACATAAAGCAAAGGATCGCCGAAGCAGCGAGAAATAATCCGCCGATCGATGCCGCCGATTGGCCAAACGTGAAGATCATGAACATGAGCCCGCCAAGGAACAGGCTCGACTTGAACTTGAACGGATATGAAATGGCCCGGCCAAAGTCAGAAAAACCGAACGGCTCTGTACCGATCCCAAGATCGACCGCCGACTGTTTGGCCTGTTTCGCAACCTCGCCGGCCGAACGGCACATCGAACCGCAATCCGGGCAGATCCGGACGCTTCCGCCGTACGAAGTTGGACACGCCTTACATAACGCCAAGCCGCAGCCTGTGCAAGCATATACCGCCGGGCGGTCATCGTGTTTCGCGCACAGCCCTTGCAAGTCCGTTGTGTTCCTTGCCAAATGTTGAATTCCTTGTTGTTCCGCGTGAGCGGGACCGATGGCGGCCTCGCGGAAGTTCGGTGCTGTTTCAGAGAACGTTTGGGCATCGGGTTCGACGGAAACGTTCGGTTCGGCCGGTCCTGCCGCGTCGGTAACGCTTTGTACGAACGGCATCGGCTCGCCCTTTTCCTTCGCATTGAAGAACGGGATCAGAGCCGGAACCTTTCTGGCCTCGATCCATCGCAGATTGCCCTTGCGGACCTTATCTCCTGGCTGGAGCGAGCCCTCGCCTATCCATTCGGGCAGTTCGTTAAGCGGAGCTTCATAGATCTGTCCGCCGACCTCTACCTGCCAGGTCTCCTGCTGGTGGTCTGGATTCATATGCAAGCCTCGTAATTTAGAATGTAAGGATCTCTTCGCCCACTGGTTCGGCCGGAACCGCCAATTGCGAGTTTTGGGGCGCGGAAACGCGGTTGTTGACAAGGCCTTTTGTGTCCTTGTTCTCATTGAGGAATTTGACGATCCCCTTTCCGATCTCACCGGCCTCGCATCCGCGTACCAGTGCATCGACCACTTTTGCGTCGTAACGTGTTCCGACGAAGCTCTTGATACGCTCGAGAGCTTCCGGGAGCAGCATTCCCTTCTGGTACGGGCGATCGATCGTCATTGCATCGAACGTGTCAGCGACGGATACGATCTTTGCCTGCAGCGGGATCTGTTCATCGGTCAGGCCCTGAGGATAGCCTTTGCCGTTCACCATTTCGTGATGCATGTACATCCCGGGCAGGAAATCCTTCATTGCCGGGATCTGCGACATAATCTTGAATCCCTTTTGGGGATGGGTCTTCATTATCTCGAACTCGGCATCGGTAAGAGCGGCAGGCTTCTTCAGGATCGCGTCGTCGATCGCGATCTTGCCAACATCGTGCAGCAGCGCGCTTATTCGAAGGGTCTCGAGTTCCTCATCACTCAGGCCAAGCTGGGTGCCGATTCCGACGGAAATGCGCGCAACGCGCTCGGAATGTCCTCGTGTGTACTTATCCTTGCCATCGATCGCCGCGGCCAGGGCTTTGACCGTACCGACAAAAAGCTCGCGGTTTTCCGCCGCGGCTTTTGCGAGATTTGCGATGTGCTCCTCGAGCTTGTCGGTCATCAGGTTGAACGACCGTGCCAAAGTGCCGATCTCGCTGACCTTGCTCGAATCTACCCGCGTTGAAAGATCGCCTGCAGCAATCTTCTCGGCGGCCCCTGAAAGCTTTTGCAGCGGATGGTTCAGCATTCGTGCAGCGACCAAACCGACCAACAGAGCAAAGAAAGCGAACGCCAGGCTTGTAAGCCATGTTTGCCATCGCATCTCATCCACCGAGGCCAGAGCTTTGCGTTCATCCTGCATCGTGATCACGCCGAACGATGTGCCCGGCCCGAGGCTGACAGTTGAATAGGCCCCGATCATCTGGTACGTATTGCTCGCGTACTCGGCCGTGAACGGGACGAGGCCTGACTGGATCTGACGGCTCGACTGCTGCCACTCGTCAACTATCTTCAGATCGGTCAATGCCTTCTGCGAATCGACCAATTTTTGGTCGGGGTGGAATATGGCCTTGCCGGCCTGATTGACGACAAAAACTATCGGCAGGCCCTGGGTCCACAGTTCTTCCTCGGACTGGTTCGCCGCCCCAACCACGTTTCGAGCTATCTCCTTGAGCGAGACCACTGCGACTACCGACGCGATCGAACGATTGTCGGCATTCACGTGAGTAACCAAGGCGATCACCGAATCGCCATTTGCAGAAGAACGCCGCGGTTGGCTCATATAAAGGTCATCGGTGCCAGAAGCATCAAGCGCTTCAGAAGCGATCGATTCCAACTCTGACCTTGCAATAGCGCCCGGCCTGTATAGCGATAAGGCTTCTCCGCCAACGGGCTTCAAGTAAAGAGCAAGAAGGTTGGCGTCGCTCTGGAGTGTCTCGCCAAGCTTCTGCTCGGTCTGACGCGATGACAGCAGATCAAGGCTGTTAGAGAGTTCTAACGCGGTGGACAAGCCTTTGACAAGGTCGCCGTACTTCTGACCGAACATTTCGATCTGGCGTGCCTTCTCCTGAACCAGTTGAAGCTGATATCGATTTTCGACTGCCCGAAGCTCGCTTGCGCTCCGATCCGAAAGCGACCATCCTGTGAGAACAAGCGGGACCAAGCCCACCAGAAGCAGGGTAAAAATGATCAGATGTACAAGACTTACTTTGGACGGTACGGCGGGCATGTGGAGCAGGATCGGGCGACCCTTCTAGTATTGTACGTTACGACCGTTTCGGTGGTCAACAAGATTAAACAGCTATGGATCAGGCGTTCCAAACCTTTTGCCGCATCAGTGGATCAAGGGCCAGGCGACGACGTGCACTCGCCGATGTGTCCGGTTCCGTTGTAAAATTGCGATCATGTCCCCGGAGAGATGGCGGCGGATCGAAGCGGTTTTTCAAGCCGCCGTTGATCTTCCTGAACACCAGCGAGACCAGTTCCTTAGGGCCGAATGTGGCCCGGACGACGAATTGCGCGCTGAGATCGAACGCCTTCTCGATTCAGATGGGTCGGCCGACGAGTTCATTGAATCGCCCGTATGGACCGATAGTTCACTCCTGAACACGACTGCGCGGAAAGATCTGTCGGATTCGGTCGAAAAGTTGTCGGATGCCGATGAACAAGACGGTTATATTGGCCGGATCATAGGCGCTTACCGGCTTACTGGGGCGATCGGACGTGGCGGCATGGGAGCCGTTTACCTGGCCGAACGCGCGGACGGCGAATTCTTTCAGCGTGTTGCGATCAAGCTGATAAAGCGCGGAATGGACTCCGACTTCATCATCCGACGCTTTCGACATGAACGCCAGATCCTTGCCTCATTCGAGCACCCCTTCATAGCCCGACTACTGGACGGGGGGACGACCGAGAGTGGAACCCCGTATTTTGTAATGGAGTTCGTTGAAGGGCAAAACCTCTATTCGTACGCGGACGCTAATGGCCTTGACCTGCGTGACAGGTTGAAGCTTTTTCAGAAAGTTTGCTCTGCCATCGAATATGCCCACGGCAGGCAGATCATTCATCGGGACATTAAGCCAAGCAACATCCTGATCAATGTTAGCGGTTCGCCCAAGCTGCTGGATTTCGGGATCGCTAAGATTTTCGACCCGGATCTGATCCACGAGTCGGTCAACCCCACCGCGTCGATGCTCCGAATGATGACGCCGGATTACGCCAGCCCTGAACAAGTCCAGGGGCTTGAGATCACGCCTGCAAGCGATATCTATTCACTCGGGGTTCTGCTCTATGAATTGCTGACTGGACATAGGCCTTACAATTTCGCCGGACGCGCCCTGCATGAGGTTTCTCGCGTGATATGCGACACAATGCCCAAACTGCCGAGTCGGATGCTCGACGACCCCGGCACGGTTCTTCCGCACTACACGAATGGCCCTGTTGATCTCTTTACCGTAAGGAGAACCGACGCCTCGGCGCTTGCTGCGATGCTGGCAGGCGACCTTGACAACATAGTAATGAAGGCTCTGAACAAGGCCCCGGAGCAAAGGTATCTTTCGGTCTCGGAGCTTTCACAAGACATATCGCGCCATCTGAATGGAAGCCGCGTGAGCGCTCCGGCATACTCGGCACCGAATTCTGTCGAGGCCGTACCGCATTTGCGAACGCCTACAGGGGCAAAAACCCTCGCCGTGCTGCCCTTTACGTTTCTCAATCTTGTTTCCAATGAGGATACGGACGATCGCTTTCTCGGCATAGGACTGGCCGATGCCCTTATTACAAGATTAAGCAAGGTGAGGCGTTTCGTGGTCCGCCCCACGAGTTCCGTTTCCACATTCAGCGACGGGCCAATAGATCCTGTTCGGGCGGGACGAGAACTTAACGTTGATTTCATCCTGAGCGGCAACGTGAAAAAGGCGAACGAACGTGTACGCGTTACCGTTCAGCTTCTGAATGTAAACGAGAATGCTGCGATCTGGGCCACGTCGATCGATGAGATGCTCTCCGATGTTTTTTCACTCGAAGACAAGCTCTCGAATAAAGTTGTCGAAGGACTCCTGCCGCAGCTGACTGGCGACGAGCGAGAAGAGTTCGTAAAGCGCGGGACCGAAAACCCGGAAGCTTTTGAACACTACCTTCGCGGACGCTATTACTTTAACTCTTTCACCGAGGAGAGCTTTGCTAAGGCGTTCGTTAATTTTCACAGCGCTATCGCGGCCGATCCGGACTATGCTCACGCATATGCCGGCATCGCAGATTACTACAACTGGCTTGGAATTCTGGGCGTCCTGCCACCGGAGGAGTGTTTTGCTCCGGCGATCAATGCCGCAAGGAAGGCCGTTCAGCTTGACGGCAATCTGTCTGAGGCGCATGCAAGCCTCGGTTTTTCCCTTCACGCGGGTAATTTCGAATGGTCGCGGGCCGAACATCATTTGACGCGAGCGATCGAGCTGAACCCAAGCAACGCCAACGCCTACGTATGGTATGCGATCGTAATGTATACAGAGGGGAGGTTCGATGAAGGGCTCCAGTACGCGCGGCGGAGCATTGATATCGACCCCTTGACTCCATTCAACCACCATAACGTCGCCTGGGGCCTTTACTTCGCGCGCCGACTTGACGAAGCCGCCGCCGCCTACCGAAAGGTGATCGAGGATTTCCCAACCTATAGTTTTGGCTATTACGGTTTGAGCAAAGTGCTGCGACTCAAGAATGAGACGACCGCGGCGCTCCGTGAGAATTCACGTGCGGCGGAGTTGATGGACGGAAGTATTTTTTCACTGCTTTCTGAAGCAGAGTGTTATGCCGCAGACGGCCAGAACGAAATTGCTTCGCAGAAGCTTAGGAAACTTGATCAACTCGCGTCCGAACGATATGTCTCGCCATACCAGCTTTCTCTCGTTCATTGCTACTTGAAGGATTCTGACGAGGCGATTCGACAACTCCAAAGGTCCGCGGAAATGCGCGAGTCGTGGCTAAACTGGATGGGAGTGGAGCCTGTCTTCGATCTCGTTAGAGGCGACCCAAGATTTGAGGCGATCCTCGAACAGACTGGCTACCGGCCTTTCTTTAACAGTTTTTCGGCGGCCGCACTGTCGGGGACGAACCAGGATCTTCATGACCTAACGACGCTGGTGATCGACCCCGGTGACATCACGACCGACCCAATAGGGCATGCAAACAGCCGGCAGCGGTGGCGATTCGGTATCGCGGCGCTTGCCATTGCTGCAGTTCTTCTTATAGGCATCACTGCACTAGGGATCTATTGGTATCGAAACTCTATGGTTCCCGTCGCCGAGCCCTCACGCTTAGCCTCGTCAGGCATCGTCGTACTTCCGTTCGCGGGAAACGATGAAGGCGGCTCTCAGATCGGGGTTGGTCTTGCCGACGCCCTGACGAACAAACTGGGTAACATCAAAAGCCTTAAGGTGATCGCCGCAAACACCGGCCGGTCTCTCGCGAATACAGAGACGACATCTCTTGACCCGCAGCTTGGCATAGCCTACGTACTCAAGGGTTCCATCGAGCGTTCGGGTGATGCTACAGCGCTCGACGCCGAGTTTCTGGACGTTCGAGATGGAAAGCTCCTATTTCGCGAAAGATTTCTGGCGCCCGACGGCAATATATTTCGGATCCAGACGACATTGGCAGAGCGGATATGGACCGCACTCGCCATTGATCCGCTGCCATTGGAGCGGCAGCAGGTTGAACGAAGTTACACGGAGGATCCCGCCGCGTACAACCTGTATCTGCGTGGACGCTCACAGATGACTGACCGATCGATCGCAGGCCTGACCGCGGCCGAAGCGAGCTTTTCGCTCGCGCTAAGCGAGGATGCGAACTTTGCGCTCGCATACATTGGCTTGGCGGACGTGCTGGCATTACTGAACCTCTATTCCGTCGATCCCCCGAAGGACGCATATGTTCGGGCGAAGGGTTACGTGACACGGGCACTTGAGCTGGATCCTAACCTCGCCGAGGCTCACGCAACCCTTGCCTATGTCAAGTTCTTTCACGATCGAGACTGGCCGGGATCGGAGTTGGAGTTCCGACGTGCCATTCAGGTCAACCCATCATATGCACCGGCCCATCATTGGTTCGCACTCACACTTGCTGCAAAAGGAAAACCGGTCGACGCCGAAACTGAGATCGAGCTTGCGCGACGCCTCGACCCAAATGCCGCCGCAATTCGTTCGGCTGCCGGTGTCGTTTACTTTCACAGCGGAAGCCCCGAAAGGGCCGTTGTTGAGTGCGACGCGGCACTCGCCATCGACAAGCGGGTCGCCGCGGCCTACAAAGTGAAACGATGGTCACTAACCGTTCTTGGCCGCAGGCCGGAAGCCGAGGCCGCGCTCGCAAAGGAAATGGAATTGCTTGGCGGCAGCCCTGCCGAATCCGGCTGGAAGGTGATCGAGGCACAGCTCGCCGCGTTGGACGACGACAAAACGAATGCCCGCAAACTCCTGGCCGAGGCTCTTGGCGACCATACTGTCAGGGACAATCCGTCCGGCTTCGCTTACGAGATCGCGTTAGCGTTCAACGCGATCGGCGAACCGTCGAACGCTGTCGAATGGCTTGCCCGGTCCGAGGCCGCACGCTCCCATTCTTTCAATTTTCTCGCGGTCGACCCCAGATTTGCAAATCTTAGAAACGAACCCGCCGTTGAGGCTTTGCTGGCAAAACTCCAGTAGAAACCATCCCCGATCCAGCGTTATTTGACCGTAGAATACAACTAGGTCAGAATTGAATTGTTGGCCAATTCGCCCTGATTTTCATGGATCAGACAGCACCTGCACCTGAGAATTCGATGATCGGCCGCCGGATCGGCTCTTACCGGCTGGCTGAAGAGGTAGGCCGAGGCGGAATGGGCGTGGTATACCGGGCGGAGCGGGTCGACGGCGAGTTTTCTCAAACGGTCGCGATCAAACTCATTAAGCGTGGAATGGATACCGACCAGATCCTGAAACGCTTCCGCCGAGAACGTCAGATAACCGCGGCTCTCAATCACCCAAACATAGCCTATTTTCTAGGTGGCGGCTCTACGGAGGACGGATTGCCATACTTCGTAATGGAGTTCATTGTTGGCAAACCGCTCTATCAATTCTGCGATGAAGCAAGACTAAATGTCCGGGAACGGCTAAACGTTTTCCGGGCGGTCTGTTGGGCGGTAAGCGCTGCCCATGAGATGAAGGTCATTCACCGTGACCTAAAACCCTCAAATGTTCTCGTCACTACGGAAGGTAAACCCAAGCTGCTCGATTTTGGCATCGCAAAAGTTCTTGACCCGGAATTGATGGAAACGGATGGCGAACCGACCGCCACGCAACTTCGGGTTATGACACCGGAGTATGCATCGCCGGAACAGATACGCGGCGAGACGATCGACGTGCCCAGTGATATCTACTCGCTGGGTGTGATCCTCTACGAACTATTGACCGGCCATCGGCCATTTGAGTTCAAACGCGACGTTCCTGACGACCTTGCCAGGGCGATCCGTGAGGACCTTCCGACAACGCCGAGCGGCAGCCTGTCGCGCGAGGCCGCCGTACTGCCGATGTACTCAAACGGCCCGGAAACGCTGGATCACATATTTCAAAGCCGCAGTTCTTCGCTGGAATCGCTACGGCTTGAACTGCGGGGCGATCTCGACCGGATCGTTCTCAAGGCCCTACGGAAGGACCCCAACGAAAGGTACATTTCCGTCGCTGACCTCGCCGACGACATCACGAATTTCCTCGAAGGTCGGCCCGTTGAAGCTGAGGCGTTTCCGGATCACGCATTTAAGCGTCCGGGCCATTCATCGAAACTCACCCTTGCCATCCTGCCGTTTCGAATTTCAGGTTCGAGACACTCTTCGGATACTGGCGATCAGTTCTTTGGGGTCGGCCTGGCGGACGGACTTATAAGCCGCTTGAGCGGTGTCAGCCGAATCGTGGTCCGACCGACAAGTTCCGTCCTCCGCTTTGCCGACGCGGACCCGTTGGAGGCCGGCCGAGAACTTGGGGTCCAATTCATCCTCGACGGCAACGTAAGGCATTCGGGCGGGCGATTGCGAGTTTCTGTCCAACTTCTCGATGTCGCCGCAAGGTCCACAACGTGGGCACGCGCATTTGACGAGAATGTGAGCGACCTCCTCGACCTTGAAGATCGGCTCTCGGAACAAGTTGCACAAGCGGTTCTGCCGGAACTGACCGGGACCGAACGCAAGCGGCTTGAGCGTCGAGGAACCAATAAACCGGAGGCATACAAAGCATATCTTCGGGGCCGATATTTCTGGAGCAGATTCACTAACCACGATCTGCTCAAGGCTGTCGAGGCATTCAATGAGGCTGTTGCAATTGACCCCGAATATCCGCTTCCGTATATCGGGCTCGCGGACTATTATGTTTGGTCCGCGATCTTTGGCGAGATCACCTCGAGGGAAGGTTTTTCCAAGGCCCAGGAAGCCTTAAATAAGGCCCTCGCCATCGACGACACGCTCGGCGAGGCCTACGCGGTGCTTGCCTTTACCGTCTTGTTTTACGATTGGAACTGGTCGGCGGCCGAGAACCTCATCAAACAAGCACTCGACTTGAATCCAAACAACCCGTTCGCATTTGAATGCTATTCGAATCTCCTGACAACGCGGGGCAGGCATGACGATGCGGTCGTTGCGATCAAGAGGGCAGAGGAGTTGAATCCCATGTCGCCGCGGGCGATGTTGATGACATCCTGGACGTTGTACCAGGCTCGTCGATATGAAGAGGCGGTCCAGGCAGCCCGGAAGGCATGCGGAATGCAGGAGAACTTTCCGCAAGGAGATCTGCATTTGGGAAACGCACTTATCGAGATCGGGAGCCTCGACGAGGCGGTGGAAGCACTCCGGCGGGCTTCCGAGACGTGGGGCAGGTCTGGAATGCCGCGCTATATGCTTGCATTTGCCCGCGCGAGGCAACATGACCTTCATTCCGTGAGATCGATCCTCGACAAGCTCGAAAACACGAGGACACAGCACGAAATGAAGGCGTATTTTCTTGCGATGACGAATGTTGCGGCGGGACAAACAGACGTCGCATTCGAATGGTTCGAAAAAGCGGTCGAGGAAAGGAACGAATGGATGTGCTGGTTCGCGACCGAACCAAAGCTCGACCCCATTCGCAGCGATCCGCGATATCGCGAGATACTGAGAAAGACCAACAACCCGCTAACACAGGAAAATCAGACAACGGGAGAAGATCCCCAGATATCGATCGCGGTACTTCCATTTCGGAGCATCGCAACACACGCCGCGGATGAGCAATGCGTTGAAGACTACCTGAGCTTGGGAATCGCAGATGCAGTGACGACGCGGCTTTCGAATGTTCGTCGATTTTTGGTCCGGCCAACAAGTTCCGTTCTTCCTTTCAGCGGCGAAATGATCGATCCGTTCAAGGCGGGGCGCGACCTTCGCGTCGAGTTTGTTGTCGATGGGATCATTCGCCACATCGGTGACCGGATCCGGGTTACCGCGCAACTGCTTTCGGTCGAGCAGGCCTCGACCGTGTGGTCCGCAAGCTTTTCGGAGCGGTCATCCGACATTCTAGATATCGAGGATTCCGTATCCGAGCGCGTGACCGAGCAATTGGTCCCAAAACTGACCGGTGAGGAGCGTCAGGGCCTTGCAAAACGGGGTACGACCGTCTCCGCGGCTCATGATGCGTATCTTCAGGGCAGGTATTTTTGGAACCAATTCACACCGGAGTCCTTTCCGAGATCGATCGAGGCGTTTACGAGGGCGGTTGAGCTTGATCCAAATTACGCACTCGCCTATGTCGGGATCGCCGATTATCACACATGGGCGAGTATTTATGGGTTCTATTCACCGCAGCAAAGCTATCCGAAGGTTTTTCGCGCCGCGACAAAAGCCCTGGAGATCGATCCAAAATTAGCCGAAGGGTATGCCGCACTCGGGCTCTATCATTCGAACGTACAAGAATGGGAATTGGCCGAGACAAACTATCGCAAGGCGATCGAACTTAATCCGAACTACCCACTTAGCCATGAATGGCTTTCGTCGGTACTTTTAGGTACGGGCAGGTTTGAGGACGGAACGAAAGAGATAATCCTCGCCGAACGGCTTGACCCTCTTTCGCTTAGATCAAAAGTGCTCGCGGCCTGGCATTATTACCAGATGCGAGATTTTCGCGAGGCCCTTGCGAAAGCTGAGGAACTTCACCAACTGAACCCTGACCTGATGCAGGCGCACCTGCAAATGGCCAATTGCCTGCTGGAACTCGGTGAAAATGAGCGTGCCCTTTCGGCGACAACGCGGGCCGTCGAGCTTTCAGCAGGATCTACACTCCCAACGTATGTCCACGCATTTGCCCTCGCAGCGAACAATAGGGCCAAAGAACTCGACGGAATGCTGGCAAACCTTCTCGCGAGATCGGGGTCCAGTTATGTCAACCCCTATTTTGTTGGAATGATCCATGCGGCAGCCGGCGACGCTTCATCGGCGATCGACGCCTTCGAACAGGCCGTTGGAGAAAGGACCGGTTGGGTGCTGTGGCTCGCGACGGAACCCAAGCTCGACAGGGTTCGTTCCGATCCTCGCTTCCGCACGCTCCTTGGCCAATGCGGTCTGAGGCCGATAGAGCCGGGCGCATAAAAAGGGCAGCTTGCGCCGCCCTTCCCCGCCTTCCGAGCGTCCCCTTTGTCGGTTGAGAATCCTCAAAAACGACCATTGGCGATGAAAATCGCCGTGATTCGGTGTGGCGGATGATGCTAAGAAAAGTTCATTTCACCGCCAGTTCCAGTTTTTTGCGCGGCAGATACGAAAAATGAAGCCGCACGATATCCACGCGTAAACGTCGGACGATCCGGATCACGAAAAAGGGCCCTGATCGCGCATCGCGGCGCCTTCAGAGCCCTTAGGAAGCTGCTTCGATGTTACTTGTTGGTTCCGATCTTTCCACGCGACGCCGTCGCGCGTGCCTTTGCCCCCTCAACGGCAAGCTGCTTTGCTTGCGGCATCAGATCAACGGCTTTCTGGAGCTGGGTATCATACTCATTCGAGACCTGAAGCGACGTTTCGGTGCCATACGCTGCCGAAACCAATTCCGACCTAAGTATCCGCTCCACAAACTCGCGCTCCTTGTCCACTTGCTCCGGCGTATATTTGTATTTTTCGACCGCGAACATTCTGAATCTCTGGAAAAGGGCGTCAGTCATTGGAAAATCCTTGGCCGTAATGTCGTAATTGAACACGATCGGCTTATCGATCTTATACTGTTCAAACCCTTTGACGCGACCGGATGCCAGGTCAAGGGCGAACGCAAAGATCGGATTATTCAGCTTCAGTTGAAAACGATATCGCTCCGCGCTGATCGTATCCGGTTTGATGTACACGTCCGGTGAGATGCCGCCGCCGCTGTAAACCGGCCGACCCGCATCGGTCTTCGATTCCGGCCCTTTCGGCGTGCCCTCAACGGGTGCATCGTCAGAACCAACGCCTCCGTTTGTGTAGTAATCGTAAAGATCTCCGTTCGAGTAATCTCGCTGGATCAACCGGCCTGCGGGCGTTTCGTATTTTGCGATCGTCAACAGAAGCATCGACCCATAATCCAACACGAACGGGTTCTGGACCAGGCCTTTGCCAAAGGTCGTTTCGCCCACGATCAGGGCACGGTCGTGATCCTGAAGGGCTCCTGCGAGTATTTCGGTTGCCGACGCGGAATTTCGGTTCACGAGGACGACGACAGGGAGTGTTTCGGGTGCCGGGTTATCGGCACGGTATGGTACGGTCACGCCATCAAGCCGGCCGCTTTGGGTAAACACCGTCTGCCCCGCCGAAAGAAATGTATTCGCAACTCGATATGCCTGCCCAACAAGGCCGCCGCCGTTGTTCTTAAGGTCGAGGACCAGCTGCTTCATTCCGTTCTGTTTCAGGCGCCGCATCGCCTCGGCAAATTCTCCGTATGTCGTCTGGTTGAAACCGCCAGACATCGCTATATAGCCCACGCCGGGCCGGATCATGTACGCCTCGGAGATCGAAGGCTGCGGAACCGCATCACGAATTATTTCTATCGGTTCTCGCTTGCCCGTGCCGTTCCGCTCGACCACAAGCTTTACCTTTGTACCTCGCGGCCCACGCAGCAGGTTCCTCACGTCAGAATAAGGCTTGCCAAGTACCGAAGCACCGTTGATCTCAACGATCTTGTCGCCAAATCGCAGCCCGGCCCGATTAGCCGGCGCATTGTCAAACGTCGCCCTGATGTAGGTCGCAATTACCTTCCCTTTCGCATCGCTCAGGTCGCCGATGGTTGCGCCAATACCGTAATAACGGGAACTTTGATCATTCTTGAACTGCTCGAACTCTTTCGCATCAAAGTAATTTGAGTGCGGGTCAAGAGTATGCAGCATCCCGTCGATGGATCCCTTGAATATCTCGTTGTAATCGATCTTCTTACCTACAACGTGGTTAGCCTCGATGAGCGAAAGTGCCTCCGCAACATCCTGCTCGATGTTCTCAGCAGTGACTGCCTTTCCCGTCTTGGACGCGGCCACACCACCGCCGGGAATATTCTTGGAGATCCCTTGTCCCTGTCCCAATGCCGACGTTGAAATGAAAACTACAAAAACGACGAAAAGTAAGGCTGAAGGTCTTTTCACTACGCTACGTCTCCTGGTAAAACTGCGCCAACGGTCAAAATCGTCAAAAAATGATAACATTCCTTTGAGGAAAATGCGACGGAATTAGTTGCTTCCGCTTCGTCGTAGATCGATCATGAGCGATCGTTGGCGGTGCCCGCGCCGAAGACGAAGTGGGAGAAACCCCTGCCGCATTTTCTTGCTGTTCCTATGGGTGATCTTCTCGAGATCTCAGGCCTGAAGACGGAGTTCGCTACGCGTGCCGGCCTTGTAAAGGCGGTCGATGATGTGAGCTTTTCGATCGGCAGTGGCGAATTTATCGGCCTCGTCGGTGAATCTGGCTGCGGCAAGTCGATAACGGCGCTGTCAATAATGCGGCTGATCTATCCACCTGGGCGGATCAGCGGAGGCTCGATCAAATTCAAGGGCGAAGAGTTGACCACCGCTTCGGACGATCGGATGCGGCGGATCCGCGGCAACGACATCGCGATGATTTTTCAGGATCCGATGACGTCGCTCAATCCGGTTTACACGGTTGGCGAACAGATCGCCGAAGCATTGCGGCTCCATCGGAATCTTGACCGGCGAGCCGCGTGGGCGGCAACGATCGGCACGATGAACGAAGTGGCAATTCCGGCGGCCGAGCGGCGTGCCCGCGATTATCCACATCAGCTTTCAGGAGGCATGCGGCAGCGGGTAATGATAGCTATGGCCCTCGCCTGCGATCCCGAACTTCTGATCGCGGACGAACCCACAACCGCCCTCGACGTGACGATCCAGGCTCAGATCCTTGAGCTTCTCGACGGCTTGCGGCGCTCCCGCAACCTTGCCGTTCTCTTGATCACGCACGACCTTGGGGTTGTTGCGGAGGCCGCCGATCGAGTCTGCGTGATGTACACAGGGAAGATCGTGGAAGAATCGGGCGTTGAAGCAATTTTCGACCGCCCCAAACACCCGTATACTCGCGGATTGCTAGCCTCAGTACCAAAGCTATCGAGTTCGACCGACGCTCGGCATGGAAGGCTCCAAACGATCGAGGGCGTTGTTCCAAGCCCTACCGACCTTCCACCCGGGTGTCATTTTGAACCACGCTGCAGCTACCGAATGCCCGAATGCAGGACCCATCCGGTTCCCCTCTATGACGTCGCCGGCGGGGTTAAAGTACGCTGTCTTCTGTTTGCAGACGGCGCTGAACAGGCGATGGTAAGCCCTAGCCACGGGGCGTAGTTTTCTTTTTTTCAATGGAGATCGCGCAAGCAAGTTCAACAGCATCGCCTCTGCTTGAGGTCAGTGAGCTAGTAAAATACTTTCCCATCGAGGGCAGCGACGATGTCGTACGCGCGGTAGATGGCGTCTCCTTCTCGATCGTTGAAGGTGAAACTCTAGGTCTCGTCGGCGAATCGGGATGCGGGAAATCAACGGTGGGGCGCTGCGTCCTGCGCCTACACGAGCCAACAAGCGGCGAGGTGATCTTTGACGGACAGGAAATAACACGTCTGTCCGCCAACACCATGCGGGAACTTCGGCGAGAGATGCAGATCATTTTCCAGGATCCGTACGCGAGCTTGAATCCCCGTCACAACATCCTTTCGATCGTATCCGAACCGCTGAAGATACACGGCATCGGAACAAGGGCCGACCAAAAGGACCGAGTAGCCGAACTCCTCGTCAAGGTCGGGTTGGACCCAGAATATATGCTCCGATATCCGCATGAATTTTCTGGCGGCCAGCGTCAGCGGATCGGCATTGCCCGTGCCCTTGCTCTCAAACCTAAGCTGGTCATCTGCGATGAGCCCGTCTCAGCTCTTGACGTTTCTGTGCAGGCTCAGGTCGTTAACCTTCTCCAGGACCTGCAATCCGAGTTTGGCTTGACCTATTTGTTCATTTCGCACGGCCTGGCTGTGGTCGAGCACATTTCGAATCGTGTTGCAGTGATGTATCTCGGAAAGATCGTCGAGATCGCAAATGTCGAAAGTCTTTACCAGGAACCACTCCATCCTTATTCAAAGGCCCTGCTTTCGGCGATCCCAATACCGGACCCGAACCGTAAGCGTGGACGGACCGTACTTACCGGCGACGTTCCCACCCCGATCGATCCGCCATCTGGTTGCCGGTTTCGAACACGGTGTCCGATCGCCATCGAGGATTGTTCAAGGGATGTGCCAGAACTTCGCGAAATACGGCCGGGACACTTTGCTGCGTGCATCCGTGTCTGATTGCTGCCGCCGATCGCTGTTAAGGGTATAGACTGCAATGTTCTGTTGAAACGAAATCGGTTATTATTCGTACAGCTATTGGCAAAATCTTGGAAGATCGGTAGAACGCGTATTGTATTTGACGCACGGACCGGCCGATCGCCGGGAACCGACAGGAGGAAAGAATGTCTGAAATTAATGAGGAGTTCGGGCAGGCACCCGTCTCACCGGGCCCGGAAATGTCCGAGATCGGAACAGTTACGAACATTTTCTTTGAACCGGGACGCACATTTGAGGATCTTCGCCGGAAGCCTCGATGGATCGTGGGCATGGTCATCATCGCTTTATTTGTGACCGCATATGCCTTTGGCGTGTCATACAAGGTCGGTGAAAAGGGAATGCGAACCTTTATCGGCGAACAGCTGGACAAAAATCCAACCACTCAGTCACTTGGTCCCGAGGATAAGGCAAAGGCGATAGACACCCAGCTGACTATCCAGAATTATATCCGCTACGCTGTGCCAGTATTTGTGGTTGTCGGCTTATTCCTTGGCGGCCTTCTTTATTTTCTCGGGACTAAGGCATTTGGCGGGAGCGGTGGTTTTATGCATGCGATGTCAGTCTGGGTCTATTCATCCCTGCCTCCGACAGTGATCGGAATGCTTGGCAGCTTTATCGTGCTCGCGATCAAATCCGCTGACGAGATCGACCTTGCAACGAGCCAACGCGGGCTCGTCCATGCGAACCCGAGCATGTTGGTTGACGGAAAGGCACACCCGATCCTCGCTACACTGATCGGCACCGTTGACATGTTCATGATATGGGGTTGGATACTCGCCGCGATCGGCTTGCGCATCACGAGCCGACTCTCAGCGAGTTCCTCGTGGGGGGTGGTGATCATCATCGCCGTCATCGGCCTTCTTTTCAGACTGCTCGGCGCGATACTTTCGGGAAACCCGAGCTAGCCAAGGTGCCCGCGATCAGTGGGCACCTTTCTCATTCATACCGGAGAGATTCAATCGGGTCGAGCCGAGCCGCCTTCCAGGCGGGAAACAGGCCAAAGACCAGGCCAATGCCAACGCTCGCAAAGAATCCCGCGACCGGTGCCCACCACGGCACATAGGACGGGAGTACGAGCTTGACCGCCAAAGTGAGCAGCCAGCCGATAAGCAGACCGACAAGCCCGCCGAAGCCGGTAAGCGTTGCCGCCTCGATCAGGAATTGAAGCAGAATATCGCCTTGCTTTGCACCGATCGCCTTTCGGATCCCGATCTCGCGTGTTCGCTCGGTCACTGACACGAGCATAATGTTCATCACGCCGATCCCGCCGATCATCAGGCCGATCGAAGAGATAACGACCATCGCCAACGCAACTCCCGCCGTGATCGACTTGAATTGTTCGATGATGCTTGCCGCCGTTTCCATTGAAAAGTTGTTCGGCTGGCCAAAGGGCACCTGCCGTCGGACGCGAAGCAGATCCTCTACATCGTCCTTCGCCTGATCGAGCATTCCTTCACGGGCGACCGCAAGAATGAACAGATCCTCGGCGTTCGGCTTCAGTTTCAGGGCTGATCCGAGCGGCATATAGATCACGTTGCTCTGATCGTTATTGCCTCCGCCCCCGCCAAAAAGCTGTTCCCGCTTCTCAAGCACGCCGATGACGCGAAATGGCGAGCCGCCAATATCAAGTTCTTCGCCTATCGGGTCGGTATAAGGGAAATAAGCTTCTACGACCGACGACCCGATCAGGCAGACATTCGCTTTCTCATCGCTTTCATTTTGCGAGAACCACCGTCCTTCCATAAGGATCTCAGTGGTCGTCTTTTCGATCTCTGGAAGGGTACCCTGCAAACTTACGGATGAGGACGACTTCCCGTTCCTGCCCGTGACCATGATCTTAGAACCCCAAAAATTGTTTGAGACGTCCAGGAACGGAACAGAGGTTTCGATCGACGAAAGGTTCTTGATCGCATTCGAATCGTCGACCGTAAGCGGTTTCCGCATTCGCTCTTCTCGACTGCGGCGGCCTGCCGAAAATCCAATGTTGAACTTGTATAGGAAGATCGAGCGGGTACCGAACGATTCCACCTGCTTTTCCACAGCGACGTTGATCCCGCTGATGATCGATGATATCAGCATCACCGTGATGACCCCGACGACCACACCGAAGATCGTGAGGAACGAGCGCAGCTTATTGCCCCGCAGCGTATCCAACGCCATCATCAGGTTCTCATAGAATCTGCTGCCCAATAATCTAAGCATGTTCAATCCGCCCTTAGTGCCTCGATCGGATCAAGCCTTGCCGCCTTCCATGCGGGAAACAAGCCCGCTGCAACGCCGACGCCTGCAGATACACCGATCGCGATCACAGCAACATACCACGGGATCACGGTCTGAATTAGATAGTGGCTGATGACAAGGCCGATCAATTGCGCAAGGATCAGCCCAATGAGGCCGCCGATCGCGGAAAGTGTCGCAGCCTCAAAAAGGAACTGTCTTAGAATGTCTGCTTCGCGGGCTCCAAGGCTCTTCCGAATTCCGATCTCCTTGGTCCTCTCAGTCACTGCAACCAACATTATATTCATGATCACGATCGCCCCGACCACGAGCGCGATGGTCGGCACGAACAGGATCACGATGAATATTGTTCCAAAAAGGCTATCGCGAAGCCCGGCAATAGCGTCGGGCGTTACGATACCAAATGCGTCTTTCTCGCCAGGTTCAAGCTGCCGCCGAAGTCGCATCAGCGTCCTTGCCTCATCGACTGCCGCATCGAATGTCTCATCCGTTGCGGAAGTACCCTCAAAGAACAGATAGCGGCCGCCTCGAAATCCACCAAAATTCGATCCAAACGTTTTAAGTGGAAGCTGTACGAATGCGTCCTGCGGCTGCCCAAATACAGTTCCCTTAGCTACTCGTACGCCGATGATTCGGTATGGTATTCCACGGATCGTTATCTCCTGGCCGAGCGAATCGCCCCTCGGGAACAGCTTATTCTCAACGTCGGTACCAATAAAGGCCACACGAAGCCCGTTCGTATTCTCCGTCTGTGTGAAGTACCTCCCCTTGAGAACGTCGATCTTCTCGATCTCGCCAATAACAGGTTCGGCGCCGTCGACGGTGACGTCGTCCATTGTTGTGCTCCCCGCTCGGACGCTCCGTCGATTTCCGCCCGACTTTGCTCCGATGGCGCTGATCACCTGCATTCTCGAACGGATGTACTCAAGGTCATCCAGGGTGAGTTCTTTGTTTCGCCGGGTAGCTTCCGCAATTGCGTCCGTATCCTTAAAGTCTTCGAAATTGAAACGCTGGATCGTAAAGGTGTTGGAACCGATGCCCGCGATCTTTTCGTCAACATAACTGTTAAAGCCCTGAAGCACCGAGAACACGACCATGAAAGCCGTAACGCCAATGATCATCCCGAGCAACGTCAGAAACGACCGCAGTTTGTGCGCCCATATGGCCGAAAAGGCAAGCCTGAATGTCTCGGAGAAATTCATCTATTACCGAATTCTATTAGATGCAATAGCTTATACGCAAAATGCCTGCAATTGTTTTGCCTGCGGGGTTGGCCGGAAAGAGTGTCATGTCGACGCTGGGCGGGAATGGCAAAGGCACTTGGCGGCCAGGTTCAACCGCGGCCAACGCAAAAATCAACGACCGCCGCATTGGTCTCAAGAACCAATGCAGCGGCCGAGATGTGGACAAGCGATCTATTTGATCCGCTCATCCTTTTCTATCTGACCGTCGCGGATCGTGATCACTCGATGGGCTCTTTCGGCCACTTCATGCTCGTGGGTGACGATAATGATCGTGTTACCCTCAGCATGTAATTTTTCGAACAATGCCATGATCTCGATGCTGGTTTTCGAATCCAGCGCCCCTGTGGGTTCATCCGCAAGCAGGATCGAAGGATGATTCACAAGTGCCCGGGCGATGGCCACGCGTTGCCGTTGGCCGCCGGACAGCTCATTGGGCTTGTGGCCAACGCGATCGCCCAATTCGACGGAGGCAAGAGCGGCCTGCGCCTTTTCATTCCTTTCGCCGGCGCGCATTCCGGCGTAGATCAGCGGCAGTTCAACGTTATGCAAGGCGGTGGCACGCGCTAGTAGGTTGAACGTTTGAAATACGAAGCCGATCTCTTTATTCCGGATGCGTGCCAATTCATCATCGCTCATCTGCGAAACGAGATTGCCGTTGATCCAGTAGTCGCCCTTCGTCGGTGAATCAAGGCAGCCGATCAGGTTCATCAGTGTAGATTTGCCCGAACCCGATGGCCCGATTATGGCCAAATACTCGCCCTTGTCCACCCGGAATGAGACGTCGCGAAGAGCATGAAGTTCCTCGACGCCCATCTGGTACGTTTTCCAGATGTTCCGCATCACGATCAAGCCGTCACCCGATCCGCTAGCAGTTGCTGAAGGCGTAGGTTTGCTGCCGTTTTCGTTGTCCATGAATCTGTACATCTGGCGACTATCCTAGGACCCCGACGCCCCGGTCCCTGCCTTCTTTTCCTGCCGCTTCACGACCGTGTCATCCTTCAGGGTGTTCAATACGCGGCTTGGCCCGGTGATCACCTCTTGCCCCGGTGACAAACCGGCGGTTATCTGAATATCGGATTCGCCAGTGATCCCGGTCTCAACCGGAACAAATTTCGCCTTATTCCCTTCGAGAATGAAAACACCTTTCACCGGTTTTGGCTTGTCAGCCGGTGCAGGCTCATTCGGCGGCGTTGATGTGTTCGCACCCGCCGGCGTATCCGGTTTCTTTTCGACAACAGCCTGAAGCGGCACAGCCAGTGCGTTCTCGACCGTCTTTGTCGTGATCGTCGCCGTAGCGCTCATACCTGGACGAAGTGAAGCCTGCATATCGGCATTTAGGTTCACCAGCCGAATGACCACGCGAAACTCTTTGGCCTCCTGAACATTGATATTTGTCGAAAGGCCTCCGCTCGTCTGAGATTTGCCCACCGCAAGCGGTGTCTTCTGTAATACCTCACCTTCAAGTTCAGTGTCGCCGAACGCATCAACCTTGATCTTGGCTTTTTGCCCAACCGCAACCTTATCGATCTCGGTCTCGTCAACCTTGACCTCGACGTTGATCTGCGACATATCGGCGATCGTTAAAAGCGCGGTTGTCGAAAGGCCCGCAACGGCGAACGTTCCAACCTTCGACGGTATTTCTGCAATAACTCCGTTTATCGGTGCGACCACAACCGCCTTGTCCCGCTGGTTACGCGACCCGCGAAGGACCGCAGCTTGCTGATCGACACGTGACTGGCTTGAATTTACGTTGATATTGGCCGTGTCGACCGCTCGGCGCGAATCCTTTACGGCGACTTGCTGCGAAGCTAGTCGCGACTGAGCATCCTTGACCGCGATACGCTGGGCCTCAAGTCTGGCCTTTGCCGTCTCGAGGGCGACCTTTGCCGTTTCGTATTTATCACGATTCTGATCAAACTCCTGGCGCGATACGACGCCGCTTTCCAGCAACCGCTCGCTGCGCTTCATCTCGCGTTGCGCGGAATTCAGGTCGACCTGTGCTCTGTTGACCTCCGTTTCCGACGTGATCACGTTCTGCCGGGCCGAATCAACCGCGACCTCTGCCTGATTGAGTGACTGCTGTGCCTGGGCCAGGTTATTCTGCGCCGCAGCAACCTGCGACTGTGATGCCCGCACATCGTCCTGTGCCGACTGATACGCGGCGAACTGCGCGTCCGTGCTCGATTCAAGCTGATTTGGGTCAAGTCGCACCAGCACATCGCCCTTCTGGACGACGTCGCCTTCCTTCACCGTGATCTCCTCGATCTTGCCCTGGACCTCGCTTGTCAGATTCATGAACTGGATCGGGCGCACCTCTCCGGACGACGTAACGGTCGACCTAAGCTCGCGCCTCGTCTCGACCTTTACCACCGTCACTTCCGGAGTGTCCTGTCTCGTGGCAAAAATACTGGCAGTGATCACGATGAGTAGAAGCAATCCGACTGAAGAGCCAATAATAATTTTCTTTTTACGGCTAAGGGCCATAGATGATCTATCCTCTATAATAGTTTGTCGAAAGGACCTGACAAGAACCTGCGATCCATTGCTGCTTTCGCGTCAAGCCGTTATTACGACCCGCCAAGTTCCGAAGTTTCAAAAAAGTGCCGTGTCTCCGGAAAAGAGCAATGGTTTACAAGGTTTATACCACTTTTCACCCACAACCAGACAATCAAGCGTGGCATTTACGAAAACCGAATAAACGGGTACACTAGCCTGTGGTCTGTTGATCCTCGTTCGCGCGCGGACTTTTGGATGTGTGCAGCCAAAGTTGAATCGCGATGATAAGATGCCAAACGTGCTCTAAGGAGAACCTGGACACGTCGCGCTTTTGCGACGAATGCGGCACCAAGCTTATTCAGCCTCCGACTCTATCCGCTGAAGCGAACGGCGGCCAAGAATCGGGTGTCCGTCAACTGGAGATCAGCAATTCCGGATCACGCGCTCTGGTCACCTCAGTCGGCGTACCGCCCGTTGTCGATAAGCCATTTGAATTTCCGGAAGCAGGTGAAAAAGTAGAGCCCAAGCAGTCGTCGGGAGCCCACGGACGCCTGGTCATCGAGCGTGGAGACGCGACTAATCGGGAGTTTTTGTTGGCTGCCGAGGAATCGTATATCGGACGATGGGACGCAGATAACGGCATCTTTCCGGACGTCGATCTTGACGCGTACGATCCGGATGCAAAGGTTTCACGCCGTCATGCGCGCATTACCTACCGCGGAAAGGTCCATATGATCGAGGACCTTGGCTCGACCAACGGAACGTTCCTTAACCGAGGCCGCCGACTTCTTCCGGGAAACCCGCAGGTTCTCAGCGAGGGCGATGAGATAATTGTTGGAAAGACCTTTCTTCGATTTAGCATACTTCGTTAGACGAGGTTAATTAAGAACGTTGGAACAGGAAAATACATTGATCTGCCCTGAGTGCGGCTCGTCGGTCGCCAATGCCGAGGCGTTCTGCCCATTCTGCGGCATCCGCCTTGAACCCGAGGCACCGGCGGCTGTCGCCGAACCTGAACCGGCGGACGAATCGTTGGAAAGCACGATAATGATGCCGCCATCCGAGATCGGCCGCCTTGCGGATCTCGCTGCCGGTCCGGAAGAAGAACCTGCCGCATCCGGCATCGCGGACACGGCAAGTGTTCCTCTTGATGAAGTGCCGATGCCCTCGATCCTGTCGGATTTCAGCAAGACCGAGGACAATTTGATACCTTCGACCTCGGAATTTT